>Ga0302247_1000955_pt1 | contig 23970 bp, 15 predicted proteins | sample AAG_UR_Ile_MG_FD_193529 | JGI IMG/M metagenome (GOLD analysis project Ga0302247, IMG submission 193529) | Enriched activated sludge microbial communities from anaerobic digester in WTTP, New Holstein, Wisconsin, United States - AAG_UR_Ile | ecosystem: Engineered > Bioreactor > Anaerobic >...
CTGAAGAAGGCCTTCGTGGGGGCCTCGTAACCGGGCACCAGGCGCTTGTAACTGTTCACCGACGGGTTGGTCAGCGCCAGCAGGGCCGAGCCGTTGTCGAGGATGCCGGCGATGTAATGCAGGGCGGTCGGGCTGAGCCCCGCGTAGCCCTCGGCGTCGTAAAACAGGTTCTGCCCGTTCTTGTGCAGCGTCTGATGGCAGTGCATCCCGCTGCCGGGGTGCTTGTAGAGCGGCTTCGGCATGAAGGTGACGGAGACGTTCATCTGGCGGGCGACCTGCCGGCACACGTACTTCACGAGCATGGCATGGTCGGCGGCCCGAACCGCAGGGGTGAGCCGGACCTCGATCTCGCTCTGCCCGGCGCCCCCCACCTCGTGGTGGTGGTAATGGACCGGCACGCCGAGATCCACGAGGATGCGGCAGACCGCGCTGCGGTACTCGAGGATGCGGTCCACCGGCGGGGCCATGTGGTAGCCGCCGTGGGGGCCGGGGCGGTTCTCGTCGGAGTTCTCCTGGTCGTAGAGGGGAGACAACTCGTACCCGTTCCCGAGCCCCTCGGAGAACTGTGACATATGGTCAAATACATAAAATTCATACTCCGGGGCGAACAGCGCCTCGTCGCAGATCCCGGACAGGCGGGCATACTCCATGGCCCGCACCGCGCAGGCGCGAGGATCCAGGGGCGACGGCTGATCCGTCGAGATGTCCCGGGCCTCGCACACGAAACTCATGGTCTTCTCGGGGAAGAACGGGTCCATGAAGCCCGTGTCCCACACGGGCTTGACCACCATGTCGGCCTTCTCGAGCGGCATCAGGCCCACCGAGGAGGCGTCGAAGCCCACGCCGGATTGATCCACGAGCTCCCAGGAACGCTTGTCCGCAGGCAGCGTCACGTGACGCCACCGCCCGGCGAAATCGGAGAACTTCAGATCGATCCAACGAACGTGCTGTTTCTCTGCGAACTGTCTGGCTTCCTGCATGGTACGGAACATGAAAGACTCCTTTGACGAGGGTCCGAAAAAAAAGCGCAGGATCCCGACCCGGGATCACCGCGCGCCCAAATTCCACGGCCGAACTTGCCACACTTTTCGGACCGGTTCAAGCCCGGTCCATTAAAATATGGTCTTGTGCGGTCGTGCCGCTTGACGTGCCCCGTCACCTTGATATGATGGGTCAGCTTTCGAGGTGAAACATGCGGAACGCGATTTTCCTCCTCCTGATTTTCGGACTCGTCGCCACCACATCCTGCGGCAAGAAGGCCCGTTCGGTCGAGCAGATGGCCTCATCCCGCGACATCAACGGCCTCTCTGACGTGGTCATCGCCGGCTCCGAGAAGGCGGATCGCCGGCTCGCCGCGGCCCATGCCCTGGTCCAACTGGACCTGGCCAACCGGCTCATGGAGAACGTGGAGAAGCTCGGACCCCAGAACCCGGAGGCTGCCAAGGAGCTCGTCGCCGCCCTGGCCAAGGATCTGACGGCCCAGCTCAAGGACGACTCTCAGAAGAGCGTCATGGCCCGCGACGCCCTGGTCACCCTGTTCCCGCGGATGAATCCCGACAACGCCGCCGCCGTGGCCGACGCCGTCCTCAAATGGATGGCCGACGGGATCGAAAAACGCGCCGACTGCGGGAACTTCAAGCTCCTCAAGGTCCTCGAGATGCTCGGGCCCGCCGCCTCGGACGGGACGATCGCCGCCCTGGCCGTGAAGCACGCCGCCTGGGTGCTGGCGGACTTCAAGAACCGCGGCGAGGACGGCACCCTGATCAACATGCGGGCCTTCCCCGAGAAGAACAAACTCAAGCCCTCCATCCACCGCGACACCTACGCCCGATATTGGAAGCCCTTCCGCAAGGGGGTCCTCGACGGCGTGGTGGCGAGCCTGGATGTCACCTCCTCCGAAGAAGTGGTGACCCAGAACGTCCGTATCATCACCGACTATGCCGAGGGCGACGAGCGCCCCAAGGCCGGCGCGGTCCTGCTCGAGCAGATGAAGTCCAAGCAGAGGGCCACGGCCATCAGCGTCCGCGCCGTGGGCGATCTGGGCACCGTGGGCGCCGTGGAGTATCTGCGCAACTGGATGAAGCCCGGAATCCCCGTAGAACTGCGCGACTCCGCCTTCGCTGCCGTCTTGTCCCTTCAGCAGGATCCCGCCTCCGCCGCCGTCCTGTATGAGCTCTCCAAACCCATGTTCGAGGCCATGCTCCGGAAGGAGCTCCCCGACGAGCAACCTCTGCAACTGGCCCTGAAGGCCATCGCGTCCCTGAGGTTCCCCCGGAAATGCGAGCTCCCGGAGGGCGAGTACAAGCTCGTGCGGGACGTATTCAAGATGAAGATGGACGGCACGCTGTTCGAGCTGCGCAAGGGCATGATGATGCCGCTGCAGCGGCTCATGCTCTGCACCGGAAAGGCCCAGGGCCTGCGGGAGATCCAGGCCTCCCTCCGCTTCCCGCTGAGTCCCAAGGAGATGGGCGATGTGGTATACGTCCTGGATACCCTGCCCGAGGCCGAGCTGCTGCCGATCCTGCGCAAGGATCTCTCCAGCAAGAAGGTCGAGCTGGCCGTGCTGGCCGTCATGGCGCTGAGCGCCTATGGCCAGAAGGACGATCTGATCCTGCTCGAGGGCATGAAGGCCAGCCCGACGCCGATCCCCGACTGGAACAAGACCCTGGGCGCCCTGGCCGGCGAGGCCGCCACCCAGTTGAAGACGAAATTCCCAACCACGAACTGAGGTCGAAGATGGATTCCCGCAAGTCTATGCGTCACTTCTACTGCAAGGATGTCCTCTGGGACACCTTCGAGAGCATGGCCACCGATTTCGCCGTCTCGGTGGACTACCTGATCAACGAGGCGATGCGCCACTACGCCAAGAACAAGGGCTACCAGGTCGGGGAGCGCACGACCTCCCAGCCCGACGGCACCGCCGCCCCCGTGACCGTCGAGATGTCCCAGCTCGTCAGCCCCCGCAAGCTCCCGCCGCTGCCCCAGCCTGTCACCACCGACACGGCCCGCAGCAAGCGTCCGTCCGGCAACTTCAGCCTGGGCCCCGACCTCTTCACCGATCCCGGGGACGAACCCGCGATCCTCACGCTCTACATCATGTTCGAGGGCGAGAAGATCCCGGTCACGAAGGATCAGTTCATCATCGGGCGCGTGAGCAAGCTCTGCGATCTCACCCTCAAGGACGCCAACGTCTCCCGCAAGCACGCCGCGATCATCCGCAAGAACAACAATTATTACATCAAGGATCTCGGCTCGACCAACGGGATCGAATACAACGGCATGCGCATCGACAACAAGCGCATCGACGAGGGCGACACGTTCAGCATCTGCGAGCACACCCTCTCCTTCACCTTCAAATAGGCGTCATCATGAAAAACCTCTGGATCATCACCGGTCTGCTGGTCTGGCTCGCCTGCGCCTGCGACGACGGGGACGACCCGCCCCGCTGCGGCGACGGCCGGGTCAACGCCACGGGCGAGGCCTGCGACGGCACCGACTTCGCAAGCGGAGACGCGTGCCCCGACCGCTACCACCCCGGCGCGGGGAGGCTGCTGTGCACGGCCTCCTGCGAGCTCGACGAGTCCGCCTGCGTGGCCGACGGCTGGTGCGGAGACGGCCTGGTGCAGGCGGACTTCGAGACCCCGGACACCTGCTGCGCCGACGCCGGCTGCTCCTCGGGGGTCTGCGTCCCCGAAGAGAACACCTGCCGTCCGCCCTGGGAGCTCGAGTGCGCGACCATGGACGGCGCCTGCAGCGACGAGCGGCCCTGGCGCTGCGAGTCCCCCACCGGGGTGTACGACTGCGCCGGGTGCGGCTGCCCCGGTGACGAGGTCTGCACCCACGACGTCTGCTACGATCCGGAAACCCTCGCGCTGGCCCGGCAGCAGAACCTGCTGCCCGAGCTGCCCTTCGACGACTATTTCCGGTTCCTCGACGCGGCGGCCGCCGCCGACGCCATGACCTACGACGCCTTCCGCACCCACGTTCGAGGGCTCTTCACGGCCGATCCCCGCCGCGTGGCGCTCCTGTTCGGCGAGAGCCACAACTCGTTCGACGAGCAGGCCGTCGCCCTCCAGCTCCTGGCCGATCTCCAGGACGGGGACGCCCCGGTGCGCTGGGACATCACCGGCGTGGGCATGGAGGACAACGGATCCCCCCTGATCTCCGACGAGGATCTCGCCCTGGTCGGGCTCGCCTCCACCGGCATCTCCGGGGATCTGACCAACACCTCGTACTGCAACGCGGCGGTCACCGCCACGGGCGACCTCGCCGTCAACGACGACGGACTGTACGTCCAGTACATGGGATCCGGCCACGTGACGCAGGAGACCGCCCCCTGGGTCATGCACTGGAAGGTCGTCTCCTTCCCGCACGTCGCCGAGTGCCTGCTGCGCGAGAGCCGCAAGTCCGTCACCGTGATCCTGTTCGACCCGCTGGTGTGGCTGGTCCAGACCGACGTCTCCATGCTGTGGCAGCTCAACGACCAGTTCACCGACCGGGACTTCATCACCTCGCACCTCGTGGACGCCAACGCAGCATGGGAGGCCCACCGTGCGCTGCAGCCCGACGATCCGGCCTACGACTCAACCCTGATGGGCCAGGTGCGCAACGTCCGCTTCTTCCCCGCGGCCACCCCGGACGTGTTCTTCGCCTTTTTCCCGCGCCCCGAGCGGACCGCCTGGTTCCTGCGCTCCTACCAGGTCCTCTGGGGCGTCCCCGAGATCCAGGACTACTTCTTCACCAACGGCTTGGTCCCGGGCAACTGCTCGATCTCCTGGGACATGACCCCCGGCGCCGAGCGCCTCTCCTACTGGTGCACCAAGGACGCCCTCGAGTTCACCGCCACCCTCGACGGTGTCACCTTCGAGCTCCTCGAACACAGCCTGCAGTAGCCTCCCGTCCCATTAAGTTCGAATCACTTATTTGCAGGTCAACTGATGCACTCCGAGTCCGTCGAAGGTGTCTGCGGGAAAGACGTCCCACTGCTCGGAAGGATTGAAGATGTCCGAACCGTTCGGATCCCCGATGTCGATGCCGCACTTCCGGCGCAGCGTGTGATCCATGGTGTTCTGGGTCGCGTCGCCCCAATAGCTGCCTGGGTCGGTGCCGATCTGGCCAATGACATCCAGAATGAACTCCCCGCAGACAAGCGCGACCGCGTCGTCTCCATTGAACGATAGGGTTCCGGTGAGCTGGTCGCAACGGGTCAGCAGGTCGGCAACCGCACTCGAGTTGCAGACCACCCAGGATTCTCCGCTTGCGAGGGTGCCGCTGAGCGAGACTGAATATGAGACCGAGGAAAAACCGTTGTTGTAGAAATCGAAGCGGCAATCCGCCAAGGAAACGTCCATTTCATAGCCGTTCCAGATCTCCAGCGCCTTGTTGTTCGAGAACCCTTCCACGTATTCCGAAATGATCAGGTATTCAAGAAAGCCCCTCCTGCAGTCGGACAGGTCGAACAGGCAGTCGGCGCCACACGCCAAGGTCCCGTAATCATATCCACTGGTCTGGCACGTGGCCGGACCCAGGTCGATGCCGTCACACTGCTCGAAGGGATCCTGCCGCAGCCCGTCCCCGCAACGCCCGACCGCCGCGCAGGAGACGAGATCCCATGAGCACTCTGCCGAACATGCCAGGGTCCCTCCATGATACCCCAGACCGACACAGGTGTTGCCGCCGAGCAGCTCACCATCGCAATCCTCGAAGGCGCTCTGCCACAACCCGTCCCCACAGGATCCCACGCCGATGCACGAGGCCAGTTCGTACCGGCACTCCGGCGAACAGGACAGGACGCCGCCGTAATACCCCAGACTCACACAGTCGGCAACGAGCGCGATTCCCGGTTCACAGTCCTCGTATTCACCCTGCAGGACACCGTCACCGCAGCGCCCGCTGGCCTCGCAGTCCGCGAGCTCGTGAGCGCATTCATTCGTGCAGGTGAGCGTCCCCGCGTTGTACCCCAGGCTCACGCACGTGACCGACGCGAGATTGCTCCCGTCGCAGAGCTCGCCGTATTCTTCTTGGATCACATTGTCCCCGCAGCGTCCCACCGCGACACAGTCGGCGACCTCGAAGCGGCAATCCGTGCGACAAGTCAAGTCTCCGCCATGATACCCCAGGCTCCCGCAGGACTGACCATCGAGCTGGTCCCTGTCACACTCCTCGCCTTCATCCAGTTGGCCGTTCCCACAATCGTCCGACGTGACGCAGTCCGTGGTGTCGTACGCGCAGTGGGAATCGCAGCGAAGGTTGCCGCCCGTGAACTGGAGGCCGAGGGTCCCACACGAGGCGCCTCCCAGATCCAGCAAATCGCACTGCTCGTCCTGTTCCTGTCTCACCCCGTCGCCGCAGCGCCCATAGGTTTCGCAATCGGCCTTGTCGAAGCGGCAATCCTCGGCGCACGCGAGGGTGCCACCGTAAAAACCCAGCTCCTGACAAGAGTAGGTTCCGATGTTCTCGCCGTCACACTCCTCACCGGCCTCGGTTTGAATGGTGGCGTCGCCGCAGCGCCCGGAACAGACCCGTCGCTCCAAGGTGCAATTCTCCCGGCAGGTGAGGGGAGCTATTTGTTCATGATACCCAAGGGATGCGCAGTCCGTGAAGCGAAGTTCGATGCCGTCACATTCCTCATCCGGATCCAGAAAACCGTCCCCACAACTGCCGACTCTTTTCACTTTCGCGTCACAAGCGGTCATGAGCATCAGGGATATGACGACGAAACAGTTGGCCTTCAGCATGTCCTTCGCTCCAAATCGTGGGTATTCCGTAAACCTGACTAGGTTTTCCACGAGTATCAGTACCAATGCGTTACCAATCATCCATCATAAGGACCGGAACTCCAAGATTTTTTTACCCGTGTCTCAAGCAAACAAAGCGAAACGATCGCGAATGCTTTTCCGGAACAGGTTTTTATGAGATATCCTCGTCCAGACGAAGGAGCCGTCCGCGATGCCGACCCCTGCCTTCCGTGAAACGGTCCAGCCACCGGCCATCCTTCGAGCCAAGCCTCTCACTCGGAACCCCACCCCATGCGCGTCGCCGTCCTGATCAAGCAGGTCCCCGACACGGACCAGGTCCGCATGGACGAGGTCACCGGAACCCTTGTGCGTGAGGGCGCGGCAGCCGTGCCCAACCTGCTGGATTTACACGCGTTGTCCGCGCTGGCGGGCTGGTTCTCCGAGAACACCCAGCTCTCCGTCACCGCGATTTCCATGGGTCCACCCGCCGCCGTCCGCGCGCTGCGCGAGGCGCTGGCGATGGGCGCCCACGAGGCCGTCCTGCTCTCGGACCGGGCGTTCGCCGGCGCGGACACGTGGGCCACTGCGCTCACCCTCGCCGCCGCCCTGCGCCTCCTGGGGCCGTTCGACCTGGTGTTGTGCGGGGAGAAGGCCACCGACGGAGAAACCGGCCAGGTCGGCCCGGAGGCCGCCGTGTTGCTGGGTCTGCCGTTCGCGACCCGGGTCCGGCAGGCGGAATTCGAACCCGCCATCGACGGTACCCGCGTCGTCACGGTGACCCGGGAGCTCGAGGACGGCGGCGACCGCGTGCGCCTCCCCCTGCCCTGCCTGCTCACCGTGACCGCGGCCGCCTGCCCCCTGGGCCTGCCGACCCTGGACGGAAAGAAGCGCGCCCGTCGCGCGACGATCCGGCAGCTCGACGCCGCCGCGCTGGGGCTCGCGCCGGTCGAGGTCGGCCTGGCCGGCTCCCCCACCCGCGTCGTGCGCGTCGAGCGCCCCGTGCTGCGCCGCCAGACCCGGCAGTATGCGCCCGGCGACGCGGAAGCGGGCCTCGACGACCTGTTGGACACCCTCGCCCGGCTCGGTCTCCGCCCGTCCGACGACCCAGGTGCGCGATGAGGATTCTGGTGCTGGGCGAATTCCACCGGGGCGCGCCGGCGACCTCCACGATCGAGCTGGCGCTGGTGGCCGCTCGGCTGACCGGGGATCCCCTCGACTGCGCCGTGCTCCTGATCGGCGCCGGTCCGCTGGCCTCGCCGCCGCTGCCGGTTCCGCTGGTCACGGTGGAGCACCCGTCCTGCGCCCGGTTCGAGGCCGGGCTTCATGCCCGCGTGCTCGCCGCCGCCGTGCGGGAGCTCGACCCGGCGATCGTGCTCGCCGCCGCCACCTCGGCCGGGCGCTCCGTGCTCCCGGCCGCAGCCGCCTCGCTGCGCTGCGGGCTGACCGCCGACTGCACCGGCCTGTCCCTGGACCCGCTCACCGGGGACCTGCTGCAGGTCCGGCCCGCCTTCGGCGGCAGCGTCATGGCCACCATCGCGTCCCCGGGGAGCCGCCCGCAGCTGGCCACCGTGCGCCCCCGGTCCCTTCCCGTGCCGGCGACCTGGCGCCCGGTGACCGCGTGTCGCCGGCTCACGCTGCCGGAGTCGACCTTCGACACCCTGGGAGTGACCGCCCTGGGCGCCTTTTCATCTCCCGGGCTGGACCACGCGCTGGAGAGCGCAGACGTGATCGTCGCCGGCGGGAGAGGCCTGCGCAGGGCCGCGGGCTTCGGGATGCTAAGTGAGCTCGCCCACCTGCTCAATGGCAGCGTGGCAGCCTCCCGGTCGGCCGTCGAGGCGGGCTGGATCGGCCACGAACACCAGGTCGGCCTCTCCGGTCGCGTGGTGTCTCCCAGGCTCTACGTCGCTGTAGGCATCTCGGGAGCCGTCCAGCATCTGGCCGGCATGCGCACGTCGGGTACCGTCGTGGCCATCAACCGGGATCCCCGCGCGCCCATCATGCAGGCCGCCGATCTCGCGCTGGTCGGGGACGCCTGGGTGCTGGTGCCAAACCTGATCGAGCGGCTGCGACGCGGCGGAGGCCTGACATGACACCGTTCACTCCGCTCTCGCCTGCCCTGCTCGACGAGCTGGTCGCCCTTCTGGGATCTGACCGTGTCTCCACGGATCCGGAGCGGCGACGGTCCTGCTCCCTCGACGAGATCCCCGCGCGCTTCTGGAAGGAGCCGCACCTGGCCGAGGCGGTCGTGTTTTGCACCACGACGGACGAGGTCAGCCGCCTCATGGCCTTCGCCACCGCCCACCGGATCCCGGTGACGCCGCGGGGCGCCGGCACTGGTCTTTCCGGCGGCGCGGTGCCGGCGTACGGCGGCATCGTCCTGTCGCTGGAGCGCATGAACCGCATCCTCGAGATGGACCCGCTGAACATGACCATCACCGTCGAGCCGGGGGTGATCACCTCCGAGATCACCGCGGCGGCCGCCGCGGCCGGCTTCCTCTACGCCGGCGATCCCTGCAGCGGTGACGCCTCGTGCATCGGCGGCAACGTCGCCGAGAACGCCGGCGGAAACAAGGTCATCAAGTACGGCGCCACCGGCGCGAACGTCCTGGCCCTCGAGGCGGTGCTCCCCGACGGCCGTGTCACCCGCTTCGGCGGGAAGCGCCGCAAGGACGTCACCGGCCTGGACTTCGTCCACCTGCTCGTCGGCTCCGAGGGCACCCTGGCGGTGATCACCGGGGTCACCTTGCGGCTGGTCCCCCGCTGCGCCCATGGCGTGGATCTGCTGGCCTGCTTCCAAGACACCGCCTCGGCCGTCGCGTTCGTGCCGCGCATCGTCCGGGAGACCGGCATCCTGCCCTCGGCCCTGGAGTTGATGGACGCGACGGCCCTGGCCCTGGGACAGCGATACCTGGGCACGACCCTCTTCTCAGGCCCGGCCGCCCTGGCCGGCGCGCATCTGATCATCCAGCTGGAGGGGAACCACGAGGATCTGCTCGACACCGAGACCGAGCTCGTGGGCGATCTGGCGCGGGCGGCCGGCGCGCTGGAGGTCTACGTCGCCGCCCACCGCCACGCCCGGGATCGGCTGTGGCGTCTGCGCAAGGCCATCCCGGAGGCCGTGATGGCCTTTTATTCATGGTACTCGAAGGAGGACGTCGTGGTGCCGTTGGGCGGCATCTCCGAGCTCATCGAGGAGGTCGCCCGGCTGTGCCCGGAGCTCGGGCTCACGTCGGCCACCTTCGGACACGTGGGCGACGGCAACCTCCATGTGAACCTCCTGGCCCCGCCGGAGCACCCCACGCCGGAGCGGGCGCTCGAGGAGGCCCGGCTTCAACTCTACGGACGGGTGCGCGACCTGGGAGGCACCCTCTCGGGCGAGCACGGCATCGGCCTGAAGCGCCGCGACCATCTCGGCCTCTTCCTCGACCCGGCCCAGCTCGAGCTCATCCGGCGCGTGAAGGCCGTCTTCGATCCCGCCGGCATCCTGAATCCGGGAAAAATCGTCCCTGACTGACGTGCGCTGGGTCAGCGCCAGGGGTCACGCCTTCGCGTCCGTGACGCGCGGCAGCTGGACGGTCACCAGCGTTCCGCCCGCGCCTCCGGCCCCGCGCACGGTGACGTCTCCCTCGTGGTCGAGGATGATCTTCTTGGCCAGCGGGAGGCCCAGGCCGGTCCCGGATGGCTTGGTCGTGTAGTACGGCTCGAAGATCAGTTCGGGATCCGGCACCCCGGGTCCGTGGTCTTCGATGTGAATCAGCAGGTAACGGCGCGAGACCGTGACCCAGCAGGCCACCGGCTCGGTCCGCCCCACGTCCTTCTGCGCGTGGATGGCGTTCTCGATGATGTTGAGCAGCGCCCGCTTCATGAGCATGCGATCGACGTCGATCAGGGCGCCGGCAGGTAGAACGTCCCGGAGCAGCACCGAACCCGCCCCCCAGGTGACGTTGGCAAGCTCGACCACCTCGTGCATGAACTCGTCGACCGGGATGATCTGCACCTGCTTGTCCGGCAGCCGCGCCAACGAACCGAAGGCCTCGACGAGCTTCTGCAGATCGGCCACCTCCTCGCGCACCATCTTCACGGCGGTGTCGACCAGGTTCGCATACTTCGGGTTGTCCCGGGGGGCCTTCTCGTGGATCTGCTGCACGGCCAGCAGGATGGGCGTCAGCGGGTTCTTGATCTCGTGGGCCAGGCGGCGGGCGACCTCCTGCCACGCGCCCATGCGCTCCAGGTACCGGATGCGCTTGCGGTAGGCTGACATCTCCTTGACCATGCCGTTGAAGTCCTGGACGAGGGTGGCGAGCTCCTCGGTGCGGGTCTTCGCCTCGACGCTCACGTCGAGCCGCCCCTCCGCCACCGCCCGGGTGGCGGCTGCCAGGCTCTGGATGCTGCGCGTCACGCTCTTGAGGAAGGCGTTGGCGGCCAGATAGGAGACCAGGACGATGACGCACAGCGCGATGAAGAAGAAGGTCCAGTAATACTTGCGGATTCCCTGGTAGATCCGCAGGATCTGCACGCTCTCTTCGTAGTTGGTGGCGAGATTCCCGTAGTTCGTCATGTCGTCCGGCGGCGACGCCAGGAGAATGCGGACATCGTAGTGGGGTGTCTCATGAACGTGGGCGAGGTGACGGAAGTCCCCGGTCAGCAGCACCGGCCGGTTGACCTCGAACACGGGGACCGGGAACCGTCCACCCCCGGGGTCCATCCAGGATTTCTGGAACCGGGAGCTGGCGGGGGGAAAGATGGCGATCTCGGCGACCTCCTCGGTGCGCTCGAGGAGCTCCCGCAGCACCGGTCCCCCCTGCGGGGAGAAGGGTCCGGGCGGCAGCCGACGCTCGACCTGGAGACCGAGGAGCTGGGCCTGGAGCGCGTACCGCTCCCGCTTGTCGTGGATCAGCGAGAGGAAGGACCCCGTGACCGGGTTCTTGCTGCGGATCAGGTTCTCCAGATGATTCTGCACCAGGTGGTCGTGGGCGGACATGAGGTAGTACAGCAGGCCCAGCGCGAGGAAGGACGGGAAGACCGACGCCGTCAGCAGGGACAAATAGATGCGCGAGGAGATGGTGCGTCTCACGGAGCCAGGACCTCCCGGCCCGGAACCGAGGGCGAACGCAGGTTCAAGGTCAGGTCCGTTCCCCCCACGCTCTTGTCCACGAACAGCGAGAGCATGGACCCCATGTATCCGGAGAACTGGCTTCCCTTCTCGCTCTGGCGCAGCCACAACTTGACCTTCTCGAGGAGTTTGCGGGAGATCGGGTTGAGTTGGACCTGCACCTCGAGGTGGTAACGCCGGGCGGGGGAGATGGCCACGCCGTCGGGGAACGGCAGATCCACCAGGGCCGCCACGTGCCGCAGCAGCTGGCTGTAGCGGGATGCCGTGACCCGGCGCGTCCCGGCCCGGGTCGTGCACTCGACGCTCCACGACTCGTCCCAGAGATCGAAGGTGACCGCGCAGTAGCGCAGCGAGACCGCCGCGGTCCGGTCTCCCGGGTTCTCCTTGAGCAGGACCCGGTACAGCAGCCGCTGGGTCAGGCCGGACCGCATCTTGCGCTCGAACGCGGGCGTGGCCAGCGTGCCCATGTCGTAGTTGGCGACCAGCCCGCCGGACCGCTTCTGCAGCAGCCTGGTCGCGACCTGCGCCCCGGCCGAGGCGGCGTGTCCGCACAGCAGGAGGACGACGAGGAGGCGGACCGCGGCCAAGGGCATGGGCATCTCAGAACGGCATCCGCGAGAGCGCGTTGGCGAAGGACAGCCGGAAGATGCCCATCCGGGTGTCCAGGTGCAGGCCGAAATCCAGGGTGAGATCCACGGGGAGGGCGTCCCGGAGGCTGGTCTCCCGGTAGCGCAACTGGGACGGCGAGGCCAGCCCCATCACGCCTGCGGAGAAGAACAGGTGCCCTCGATAGATGAAACCCGATCTCGAGAACAGGGGATAGTCGTACCGGAAGGCCAGCTTGAAGGCGGCCGTCCCCCAGCGGGCCTCGGAGATGCCGGTGTCCAGGAAGTCCGGACTGGGGGAGACCGAGAGGTTGAGGCCCAGCGCCCGTGGGGCGACGAGATCCTGGAGATCGCCGATATAGAACTTGTCGAACAGGGCCGGGTTCCCCATCATCAGGCCGCCGAAGAAATGGACGGAGAAGATGTGCCGCCCCAGCTTGCGGTAATGCTCGAACTGGAGCTCCCCCCGGCTGTAACTGTAGGAGGAGAAGAAGACCGGGCTGCCGATGCGGCCGCCGACCTCGACGAGGGTTCCCTCGGAGGGCAGGATGTCCCGGTTGCGCGAGTCCCAGGAGAGGCGCGCGGAGAGAAAACCGAGGAAACTGAAGCCGTCCTCGAGTCCGAAATGAATCTGGCGGGAGGTGCCGTCCGGATAGTGGCGGATCCGCTCCCCCGGCAGGTCGGTGTGCAGAAGCTCCGAGGAGGCCCCCACGTGCAGGAAAAGTGGTCCTACTGGAAAGAACGTCTCGGTCCAGAACCCGCCCCGCTGGTAGGGCAGGGAGAGGAAGTTCTCCGGGTTGCCGTCGTCGACCTCCCCATAGGTGCGGTAGAACTCGGTGCCGTTGGCGTAGCGGGCGCCCAGGTGCAGGGGGATCGACAGCCACTTGGGCGCGAACAGCGAGCTCTCCAGCGCGTACTGCGCGCGGCCCTCCATGATGTCGGCGCGGGCGGTGCCCACGGCCGCCACCGAGAGGCGCATCCCCTCGCCCATGAAGTTGCCCTCCTGGAGGCCCAGCCCGAGCCAGAACGGCGTGATGCGGGAGGCCCCGAAGAAGAGGTGCCGGATGATCAGCGTCTGACGCTCCTCCAGCCGCACCACCAGGATCACCTTGCCCCGATGGCGACCCTTGCTCAGCCGGAACTCGACGCGGTGGAAGAGGCCCAGGGCCAGGAGCCGCACGCGGGCCGTCTCCAGCCGCGGATCGTCAGGGGTGATCCGGTCGCCGGGCCGCAACCCGAGGATCCGCGTGACGAGGCCGCAGTTGGTGGCCACCAGTCCGTCGACCTGGATGGCCTCCACCGTGAGGGAGGGCAACGGCGCCGGCCGTTCCGTGGGCGTGGAAAAAAATACGAACAGGGCGAGGATGGTGGACATGGGGTGCCGATCCGCGCGTCACCTTACGCCGCTTTGCACGGGCTGACAACGTCAAAATGGATGCGAGACGGCAAAGTTGGCCCTGGACGGCAGTTTCATGCTATAACTACGTGCGCGTCCGAATCCCGGCCGCCCATCGTGCACGAGGCAACCATGCAAAAAATTCTCCTTCTCCTCTCCGTGCTGTGCCTTTCCTGCCTGTCCTCCGGCTGCGACGAAAAGAAGTACCACACGCTCCCGCCCATCGACGCCGACGTGGACGCCGACGTGGACGGAGACGCTGACGTGGTGGAGGATGTGATCGTCCCGCCCGACGATCTGGACGCCGACGTGGACGGCCCCGACATCACGGTCACCGCGCCCACGGAGGGGGAGACCCTCTTCGGCGACAATTACCTGGTCAAGGCGGTCATCCTGCCGGTGGCGGACCCCCTCGACTACGAAACCATCACGGCCTTCCTCGACGGCACGACCTATTCCATGACCGTCGACACGAACACGCCCAACGGCTTCAAGATCACCGTCGACGTCAGCGACCTCGCCGAGGGCCTGCACACGCTGCGGGTGACCGCGAAGGACGTCTCCGGGCGCCTGAGCTACGTCGACGTGCGCTTCGACTTCGACCGCGGACCCACCATCTCGGTATACAGCCCCCTCGCCGACGGTCGCTACCACGGCGGCGTCAATCTGTCGCTCAAGGTCAGCGACAACGACGGCGTGCAGGTCTCCTCCGTGACGGCGATCATCGCCAACCGGGACATCCAGCTCACGCAATCCAACGTCTCCTCCGACACCGCCAACGGCAGCCCCATCTGGATCGAGTACACGGGCAGCGTGATCTTCAACGACGCCATGTTCAACCCGCCCCTGACCGGCACCCAGCGGCTGACCGTGTACGCCCAGAACGCCGTCGGCAACGACGCCACGAAACACGTGGATTTCACCATCGACAACGAGGGACCGTCCATCGTGGTGACCTCCCACGAGGAGGGCCAGATCATCGGTTCGATCACCCACATCACCGCCGAGATCCTCGACCCCGCCGGCGTGCTGTCCTCCTCGGTGTACGCCATCATCGGCAACAACGACGTGTCCTTCGTCGTCCCGCTGGAGGCGCAGGAGGGCATGTACGTGTATGAGGGCTCCTTCGACACGACCGTGCTCCCGGACACCTTCATCTGGCCGGCGCTCCAGGTCTTCGCCACCGACCTGCTCGGCAACGAGAGCTCGGTGGCCTTCCAGCTCGCGCTGGACAACCAGCCACCCCTGATCAGCCTCGATCCGCCCGAGAACATGCGCCTGACCAAGAAAAACGCCGAACGACTGTTCGAGTGTTCGCGGGTCTTCGACCCCGTGGGCTGGTTCTCCGCGGACGACGGCGACCTGGTCGCCCAGGTGTTCTGGCTGCGCGCCCGCGTCGAGGACCAGGGGAACCGGGCGGTCGGGGCGGTCTGGTCCCCGCTGGCCCTGGTGAACCGCGCCACGGTCGAGATCTTCATCCTCGACGACGCCCGGCTGCCCCTGGTCGTGGACATGAGCGGGGACGGGATCTGCAACGACATCAACCCGAACCTGATCCCGACGATCAACGTCTCCGGGGATCCCCGCGAGACCCTCAAGTTGAACATGGTGCCCCTCGAGCCCTCCGGCACCGCCGACTACCGGACCGATTACGACACGCCCACGCCCCCCTCCCCCTGCCAGGTCTGGGGCGTGGCCAACGACGCACCCGACGCGCTGTGTCCCATCGTCGAGGACGATCTGAGCCTGCTGATCTGGTACACGTACGACAAGACCGAGCCGGCCATCTACGGCCTGCCGCCGTTCAGTTCGAGCAGCCCGCTCACGTGCTCGGGCATCCAGTTCGACTCCCGGGCCAACAACATCGCCGAGGGATGGGCCTGCATCGCGGTGAAGGCGACCGACAACGTCGGCAACATCTCCGTGAGCGCCCCCCTGCGCGTGTGCATCGACTACAATCCCTTTGACGGCAACGTGCCCCCGGACTGCCTGGACCTGCTCAATCGACCCAACTGCACCGGCACCTGGGATTCGGGCACCTCGACCGTGCTCACCACTCCCTGCGCGCCGCTCACCTTCCCCGCCCAGGAAATCCGCCGCGAGGAGTAGGCCCCGGATGACGCCCCTCGCCCGACGGTTCGCCATCCTCCTGCTCCTGCTGCCGGCCTGCTCCCCCCGTGACGAGGACGCCCGGCTGCGTCAGGACTGGGGCGAGTGCACCCGCAACGCCGACTGCAGCGGCGGGCGCATCTGCCGCAACCGCAAGTGCGTGCCCGCGCCCCCATCCCCCACTGGCGCCGCGCTCGTACCCCCGGAGGGGATGGTTCACGTGCCCGCCGGGGAGTTTCTCATGGGGGCCAACCGGGGACTCTCCCTCGAACGGCCCCAGGTCACGAGCCGGACCCAGGACTTCTTCCTCGACAGCCGGGAGGTGACCGTGGAGGCCTACCTCGCCTGCCAGCGGGCCGCCCATTGCCCGTTGCCCCTGTGCGACCAGACAAGGCAGGAGGCGGGCACGCCGGTCACCTGCGTCACCCAGGACGCCGCCGCCGCCTACTGCGCCTTCGTGAACAAGCGGCTGCCCACGGAGGAGGAATGGGAGAAGGCCGCCCGCGGCGTGGACGCGCGGACCTATCCATGGGGCGAGGAGCCGCCCACCTGTGAGCGGGCAATCCACGCTGGATGCGCCCCCTCCCAGGGTCCGAAGACGACCGTCGGACGGGGCGCCGGGGCGGGTCCCTACGGCACCTTCGATCAGGCCGGCAACGTCTGGGAGTGGACCTCCACCTCCAGGCCGGCCTGGAACAAGGACCAGGACCCGCGCCAACGACAGGCCGGGCACGCCCCGCCGCCGACACAGGCGGGTTCCGCGCCAGCCCCCAGGCCCGGCTCGCAGCCCCTGTTCGTCATCCGAGGAGGATCCTTCCTCGACCATCCCCTGGCGCTTCGCGCATCCCATCGCCTGCTTCTCACCCGGGACTTCACCTCCCGGGCCCTTGGGTTCCGCTGCGCCGCCGATCCCCGCTGACGGTCCCGGAGAAAACGAGACAAGGATCGATGCGGGTTCCGATTTCGATTTCGATTTCGACCTGGATCTGAATCCGATCTGCGGTCAGCGCGCCGGATCACCGAGGATGCGGGAGACCTCGTCGGAGAGCTGGGACGGATGGTAGGGCTTGGGCAGGTATCCCGCGGGCGGGGCGACGCCCTCCTCCCAGAAGGGCTCCAGGGTCTCGGACCAGCCGCTGGAGATGAGGACCGGGAGCTCCGGCCGAAGTTGGCGCAACTGGCGGAACACCTCGTTGCCCGGCATGCCCGGCAGGTGGAGGTCCAACACCACGAGGTCCAGCTCGGGAAGCAGGGCACGGGCGGCCTCGAGGCCTTTGTGCCCGTCGGCGGCCAGCAGGCATTCGCAGCCCGCCTGGGACAGGATCCGGCCCGCCACGTTGCGCACCCACAGATCGTCGTCGATGATCAGGATTCGTCGGCCCCCGCCGGCCGACGACCCCATCCCGGGGGACTGGGGCTGCTCCAATGGGGCGTCCGTCGAACAGTACGGAAAAAAGATCCGCAAGACGGTCCCCTGCCCGGGGAGGCTGGACACCTGGAGCACCGCGTTGTGACTGCGGACGATGCCGGCCACCGCGACCAGCCCCATTCCGGCGGCGTTGGCCTTGGTGGAGAAGCACGGGTCGAAGATCCGCTCCAGCACGGCCTGCTCCATGCCTTCGCCGCTGTCCGCGATCTCCAGGCAGCAGAAGGGACCCCGGTCGCTGGCTCCCTCGGGGACCAACTGGAAAGGCGGGTTCTCGGAGAGGGTCTCGCAGCCGAACAGGGAGACGGTGATCATGCCCGCCCTGTCCCCGATGGCGTCCAGGCTGTTGCTGCACACGTGGGAGACCAGAGCGGAGCACTGCTCCTCGTCGGCCAGCACGGGACGGATGGAGGGTTCGATGCGATAGATCATGCGGACCCGCTCGGGGAACGTCGCCTGCAGCACCTCGGCCTGGCGAGTGAGCACCGAGGACAGATCCACCGGCACCAGGTGGGGCTTCCAGCCGCCCGTGTAGGCCAGCAACTGGCGGGAGAGCCGGGCGGCCTCCTCGGCGGCCCGTTCGATCTCCTGGAGGTTGAGGCGCAGCGGGTCATCGGGGGAGACGTCCATCAGGCCCAGGGAGGCGTTGCCCAGGATCCCGACCAGCAGGTTGTTGAAGTCGTGCGCCATCTTGGAGGCCAGCAGGGAGAGGCTCTCCACGCGGCGACTCTCGTGGAGCCGCTTGTCGACGATGCTGCGCTCCGCCTCGCGCCGGCGCCGCTCGGTCATGTCCCGGACCGTGACCATCACCAGGGGCCGGTCCTCGAGGTGGAACAGCCGCGCCGACACCTCCGTGGGGAAGATCGTGCCGTCCTTGCGCCGGCCCTCGGCCTCGACGAAGAACCCGCCCCGCAACAACTCCGGACCGATGACCTTCTCGAAGGAGGCGGCCGTCTTCTCCGAGACCAGGTTGTGGGCGGACAGCCGGAGCAGCTCCTCCTGGGTGAAGCCGTGCATGCGGGCGGCCACCTCGTTGCACTCGAGGATGTCACCCTCGAGGGTCTCGATGAACACGCCTTCGGCCGAGAGGTCGAACAGCGTCCGGTACCTGGCCTCGCTGCGCTCCAACTGGACCAGGGCCCTGCGGCGCTCGCTGATGTCGCGCATCACGCCGGTGGACCCGATCAGCCCCCCCGACTCGTTGTAATGAATCCGTTCGTGGACCTCGAGGACCTGATCCCGGCCCGCGGCATGGATCGGGATCTCGTATTCGATCGAGGGCCGCAGCTCGGCGATGGCGGTCTCGAACAGGCGCTGGTACCGCTCGAAGAACCCCGGATCCAAGTCCGGGAAGAGGCCGGCCATGGACACGAAGCGTCGCCCGACGAGGGCTGCCGCGTCCACGCCGAAGAGCTCCTTCACGTTGCCGCCGACGAAGGTGAGGACGCTCCCCGCGTCGAACGAGAAGATGACGTCCTGCACGTTCTCCAGGATATGGCGGTACCGCTCCTCGCTGATGGCCAGCGCGTCGTGGACCCGCTCCATCTCCTGGCGGTCCTGGATCGCCAGGATGCCGTGGGTGAGGAACCGCCCCAGCTCCTCGAGGAGGCGCTCGGCCTCGGGCTCGATGGCGTTGGGTCGTTCGGCGAACACGCACAGGAGGCCCGTGAAGCGGCGTCCGGGCCGGAACAGGGGGACCATGACCAGGCCGGACAACTGGCAGGAGACCAGGTGCGGCTTGAAGCGCTCGAAGGCGGGCACCGCGCCCAGGTGCGGATGGACGACGGTCCCCGTGACCGGCAGGTTCCGCAAAAACTCCAGGAAATCCCTGGGCAGCAGCTCACGGCTCTCCTGTCCGGAGCGGCGGTGCCAGGCGCCCATGACCGTTCCGGGGAGGTCGAGCTCCATCACCGTGGCGAAGAGAAAGGGTTCCTCCTCGACGATGATGCGGCACACCGAGCTGGCGAGATCCTCCATGGAGGCGGCGCCGAAGAGCACACCCGAGGTCTGGTGCAGCACCGAACCCAGCCGGCCGGCCCGTTCGAGCATGCCCACCGCCCGCTCCTCCCGGGAGACGTCGCGCAGCAGGCCGACGAGCTTGACCCCACCCGAGGGATCCTCGATGAGCCGGGACATCGACTTCAATTGGAAGACCTCCCCGTCCCCGTTGCGGACCCGGAACGAGACCACACGCTCGGGATGGTCCTTCAGTTCGCTGAAATTTTCGGCGAGCTTCAGGTAGTCATCGGGGTGGACGAAACGGGCGTAGGGCGTGCCGATGACCTCCTCGGCGGCGGGAAAGCCGAACTCCCGGATCTGCGGACTGATGTATTCGATGACGCCCTCGGCGGAGACGCGAAAGGAGATGGCCGCGCCGGCCTTCTCCATGATATGAACGGTCTGCTCCCACCAACGGCTCTCGCACCCCAGTGCGTCGACCCGATCCCACAGGGCGAGGAGCTCGTCCACCGACTCCAGACCGGGCGTGGACGCCCCGGCCCCGGATCCCGGATTGACCACCCACCGGTGACCCGCCCGAACCCGGTCGAAACGCCTGCAGAGTCCGGCGAGCGATTCGGGAGGGACCCGCCCGGGATCCACCGCCACGATGCGGCAACCGGCGGACGGGGCGCCGGCGTCCCCGACGCCCGGAATCCAGCGAACCCAGCCGGGAGAGCCCGGATCGGGGAGGGCCAGGCACAGGGCATGGACCCCTTCGGGCCAGCCGTTCGTGGGGGAGGCCGGGACCGGGACCCACTCCTCCACCACGCCGCGCTCTCGGGCGAGGGCCTCGTCGGCGGGCACGAAGAACCGAACGGAGCCCGGTTCCGCGCCCGAAGCGGCGTCAGCGGGGTCGGCGCCCGAAGGCAGCAACCATAGACCGTTGCCGCGAAGCGGAGAATAGAGCGGCAAGGTTCCAGGTTGAAAAGCCATCTGTTTGCCTTTTGTTTTTCCTACGGACCCGACACTGCGAGGCCCAATTCGGGCCTGCGACGAACAATATAGCGCAGAAATTCCACTTGTGTGGAAAATCTTACAGCTAAATAAAAAAAGTGCTTGGGGTGAGAGATGGGGCTCGAACCCACGACAACCAGGGCCACAACCTGGGACTCTGCCAACTGAGCTACTCCCACCAGGCGAACAGCTTTCTACCAAAAACCCTCACGGTTTGCAATCCCATTTTTAGGATTCCATCCGTCGTCCGAGAATTCGTATTGAAAAACCGTTTTGCCAAAGCGCCGGACCGATGGTACATTCCCGGCATGCCTCGTCGCGCACGCGCCCTGCAATATATTTTTACTTTGTCCGTGCTCCTCGCCGGAGGCTCCGTGCTCCTTGCGGCGGCCTCCGTGGTCCACGCCCAAAACGCCGAGAACCCCTATGAAAAAAAGGAGATCCTGGTGTTCACGCCCACGTGGTCGGACCCGGACGCGGTCATGCCCTTCCTCCAGGAAAAAGTCGAGAACCTGATGCTCGAGAGTCCGGGGCCGAGGGACTGGAAGTTTCTCCAGGTGGGCTACATCCCCCTGTACCTGCGCACCCACATCCGGAAAGCCGAGAACAACTACTCCTTCCAGCTCACCGTGACCCTGCGAAACGGCGAGGAGCTCTTCAAACTCGAGGGTGTCTGCGAGATCTGCAACACGTCCGAGGCCCTCGAGCGGCTCTCCGAGCTCAAGGCCCAGGTCTGCGACAGATTGGAAGAAAAGGCCGCCGAGGCCGCGCGCCTCGCGAAAGACCGGCCGCCCAAGCCGCCCGTCGACGTGAGACCGCCCGTCGAGACGGGGCCCCGGATCGTCGGCGTGCTCGGCGAGCCGGAGCCCTTCCGCATGCCTCCCTTCCGACAGGCGCCGCCTCCGGTGAAGTTGTGGTCCTGGATGGGCGCCTCCCTCTCCCTCACCGCGGTGGTCACCGGCATCGTCCTGCTGGCCATGGACGACGACACCACCTGCGACGCCCCGTACCCCACCAGGCAGTGCCAGGAGCGCTACGCCACGGGCGCGGCCGGCTGGACCTTCCTGCTCACGGGGCTCGCCGGTGGCGGCCTCTCCGGGTGGAGCCTCTACAACCTGTATCTGAAAAAGCCCTCGGTCGTCCCCCGGGTCGTACCGTCCGCCGGTCCGGGAAAGGCCGCCCTCACCCTGGAGTGGAGGTTCTGACCATGACCGTCCGCCTCCCGCTGCTTTTCCTGTTCGCGACCTTCGCCGTCGGCTGCACCGAACCCAATCCCGGCTACGACCCGCTGTTCATCCCTCCCTGCGAGGTGGGCGTCCGCCAATGCGGGGAGTCCCCGAGGAACCTGCTGGCCTGCCTGGAAACGGAAGGAGAGGACCCCTACTGGGTCATCGAGAAGACCTGCTGGGAGGGCACGGCCTGCTCCACCGCCTGGTGCGGACCGGGAGACTCGCCGACCTGCACGCTGCCAGGGGACTGCACCGGGGAGGGCCAGGTCTGCACGGCCGTGACCGACGCCGTGGACCACATCGGCACCTATTGCATCCCGGCGCCCTTCCCCGGGGCCCGCGAACCGGGGCGCGCCTGCTCCCGGCACGAGGAATGCTCCTCCGGCTGGTGCTTCAGGCGCACCTGCTTCCACCCCTGCGAGGAGACCTCCCAGTGTCCCTTCTCCGACACCTGTGAAACCCTCAACGTGACCGTGGACCAGGTGCAGGACTCGATCCGCGGGTGTGTGATCCCCTAGCCACCGGACCTTGAGACCATGAGCCGCTTCATCTCCCCCTCCGAACGGGCCCCCGAGCTGGCCGCCGCGATCCGGGAGGTCGTCTGGGACCGCTGGTCCGAACACTGGAGCGATCCCCTCGTCCGGGAGCAGCACCTGGCCACCCTCGTGCGCACCAGCCTGAACCTGTTCGACTACGTGCTCAAGCACTGGGGGCCCGACCCCGAGGTCTTCGGCCCCATCGAGAAGGCCCTGCTGTTCTCCATGGACGCCCACGCCGCCCAGGCGCCCCGCAAGACCGGGGAGCCGTACGTCCAGCACCCGATCACGGTGGCGACCTCCTGCGCCGAGCACGGGCTGGACTACGCCGGCATCGTCTCCGCCCTGCTGCACGACACCATCGAGGACACCTCGATCACCGAGAAGGAGATCCGCAGGCAGTTCGGTCGCGACGTGGCCGAGATCGTCTCCGGCCTCTCGAAGGTGAAGAGCACGGACAAGGCCCTCATCGACCGCGACAAGGTGCTCACCTTCTTCCGCATCTTCGGGGGCGCCCAGTCCGACAACCTGCTGCGCACCATCATCATCAAGATCTTCGACCGCCTCGACAACATGAAGACGGTGGACGTGTTCCGCGTCCAGAAGCAGCAGCGCTACGGCGAGGAGACGCTCTACATCTACTCGAGCCTGGCCACCATCCTCGGCATGAAGCACATCGCCACCGAGCTGGTGGTGCGCTCGATCCCGGCCTTCTTCCCCGACAAGTACCTGTCGATCAAGGCCAAGAGCGACCAGCGGATGCACGTGTACATCCGCGAGCGCACCGCCATCCAGGACGTCATCAAGCGCCTGGTGGGCGGGCACCTCGAGACAAAGTTCATCCACCTGTATCCGACCATCGCCGACTACCTCGATCCGGTCTCCAAGACGCTGCTGCAGTTCGAGACGATGCCGCTGCACATGCGCGTGCGGGTGCCCACCATCGCGGACATGTACGCGCTCGTGGGCTACATCCACTCCGCCCACCTGGAGATGCCCTCGGCGGGCATCACCGTGCTGTCCGACTCCTTCAAGGACTACGTGGTGTCCCCGCTGGCCAACGGCTACTGCGCGCTCACCACGACGGTTTCCTTCCACAAGCAGACCTGGCTCCTCGAGGTCGTCACGCGGGATCTCGAGCAGCAGGTGGACTGGGGCATCCTCAGCGACTTCAAGAACACCGAGCGTCGCAAGTTCTACTACACCTCCATCCTGGCCTTCCGCGACAACTTCCAGGACATCCAGAACCTGCGCTACGCGGACCTGAAGTCCCTCACCTCCTCGGCGGTGGCCGACATCCACGTGCGCTGCCGGCACGACCGGATCGTCCAGCTGCCTGCGGGGAGCACGGTGCTCGATCTGGCCTACATCCTCGACCCAGACCTGGGGCTGTACTGCAAGGGCGCCATGGTCAACGGCCGCTTCGAGAGTCCGCTGTACGCGCTGCGTCACGGCGAGCACGTCGAGGTCCAGACCTCCGACGAGCCCTTCATCCAGGAGAACCTGCTCACCCTGCTGCGCAGCCGGGTGGCCGTCGAGCACTACCGCGAGCGCGTGAAGACCTACTTCATGGTCAAGGCCTACGAGCTCGGCCGCGAGGTGCTCATGCGCTTCATGGCGCTGCACCAGATCCCGGTCGAGAAGGTGTTCGACACGCGGGGCGAGCCGCGCCAGTTGACCCAGGACGAGATCATCGACCTGGGCGTGGGGAAGTTCACCGTCGCCCAGATGCTCGAGAGCCACGGCCTCTACACCCCCCAGGGCGGCCTCTTCTCGCGCCCGGTGATGCAGGTCCCCCGAATCGTCCGCTCCCTGTACGACCACATGTACCGCATGCCCGACTGCTGCACGGTCTTCCCTATGG
>Ga0302247_1000958_pt1 | contig 23947 bp, 18 predicted proteins | sample AAG_UR_Ile_MG_FD_193529 | JGI IMG/M metagenome (GOLD analysis project Ga0302247, IMG submission 193529) | Enriched activated sludge microbial communities from anaerobic digester in WTTP, New Holstein, Wisconsin, United States - AAG_UR_Ile | ecosystem: Engineered > Bioreactor > Anaerobic >...
CTCCAAGTCATATTGTGGCTATTCGGCCATTAGTTTCTGGAGTAATATCAGATTTTGAAGTAACCGAACAAATGCTTCGCTATTTGATTGAGCGGGCCAAAGAGGATAAATTTACTTTATTAAAGCCTCGTGTAATAGTTGGAATCCCTTCAGGGGTAACAGAAGTGGAAAAGAAAGCTGTAATCGATGCTATTAAATCAGCTGGAGCGAGAGAGGTTTTTTTAATAGACGAGCCAATGGCTGCTACTATTGGCGCCAGAATGGCAGTTCATGAAGCTGCCGGGAATTTTATTGTTGATATCGGTGGCGGAACTACAGAAGTGGCAGTTATTTCCTTGGGAGGAATTGTTGTTTCAAAAAGTTTAAGAATTGCCGGAGACAGATTGAATCAAGATATTATCCAATACGCTCAGGAAAGATATAAATTATTAATCGGAGTAAGAACTGCCGAAAGAATTAAAATTGGAATCGGAGTTGTTTATTTTGAAAACGAACCATTAAAAAGCGATCTTAAAGAAATACCAATGCGCGGGCGCAATTTAGTTACTGGTTTGCCTGAAGAAATAATAATTTCTCAGAATGATGTTAAAAAAGCCATGGAAAGATCAACTAATCAGATTGTTACTGAAATTAAAAATACTATTGAAATGACTCCCCCCGAACTTTTATCTGATATTATGAAAAAGGGAATTGTTTTGGCTGGTGGAGGTGCTTTACTTAGGGGCTTGGATAAATTAATTACCAAAGAAACAAAAATTCCTTGCTATGTTATGGAAGATCCAATGACTGCTGTTGCTCGAGGAGCGGGAATGGTTTTGGAAAACTTAGATGAATATCATGATGTCTTAGTAGAGGTAGAAGAAATACAGCCTCCGCGATAAACTTAAAAAATAAAAAAAGTCTGCCAAATGGCAGATTATTTTTTATTAATTGATTCTCTGGCTAAATCAGATAAACCGGCCAGAGCAACTAAAAGTATTAATTGCTGAATTGGAGAATTAATATTATGGCAAGAGTATTGTTGTCCTTGGTTAATTTTTTTATTCCATCCAAATTTTGTTGGATGAAGACCACTAGCTTCTCCAGGGCAATCAATAATCAGCCAGGCATCTTTTCCAACATAGGCATCGAAAAAATGCCAATCCTTTTTTTCTTTAAAAATGTGCTCGTATGTTTGGCTCATTGTTTCCTTGATTTTTTCAAAAGAATAATATTCAGGGAAAGAATTTAGCCAATTACAGAAATCATAGCCATACGATCCAAAGATTGGAAAACTATTCATTTTCATTCCACAAAAAATTTGGAAAGTAAGCAGCTGGGAATCTTTGCATATTTTTCTAGGAATAGAAGTTTCAGTAATAAAACTGAAAATTTGCAAGCTGGCGCTGATGGCAAAAAATGGTTTCCAGTCATATCGGGTTTCTCTTTTTTTGCCATGGCACCAAAAACATTCATGCCCAAATGTTCTATCCCATCCTGTCCCCAAACAATGAACGCAGGGCAGCGATGATTCTTTTGGAAGAACCGGAATTTCGATTAAATAAGAAATCGTTTTTTCGGTTTCTTCATTTTTTTTAAAAGCTTGGTCGTAGCCGAAATAATCATTACCTAACAAAGAAAAGCTTTTAAATTTGTGGTCTCCTAACAATTCTTTGACAAAAATCGCGGAAGACAAATTCTTGCTTTGCAGAATCAGATTTTTGTCCATTTTCAATTCCAAAGAAAAGGGTTTTTTCCCTTGGGAAAGACCATAAACAAAAGGAACTTTTTTGTTTATTACATCAGGAGTTAGCATTTAAAAGAACCTCTTCAGAAGATAAGCCAAACTTTTTGGCAAATAGATAATTGCACAAAATTATTTAATTAGCAATATTTTATTTATTAATTTTGCTTGTTATAATAAAATTAATGAAAAAGCAAATCAATCTAAAAGGCAGAATTATAAATTATAAATTTCGGAAAAATATTCGAGCAAAAAATTTAAGTTTAACGATTCGTCAAGATGCCCAGATTATTTTAACGGCGCCTAAATATTTCCCTTTATTTTTAATTGATATTTTTTTAAGAAAAAAAGCCGATTGGATAATTTCAAAATTAAATCATTGTGAAATTTTTAAAAATAATTTACTTGTTTGCCATAGCCCGAATGATTATTTAAAAAATAAAGAAAAGGCAATTGCCCTAGTTGAAACGAAAATAAAATTTTTTAATTATTTTTATAATTTTTCAATCCAATCAATTACAATAAAAAATCAAAGAACTCGATGGGGAAGTTGTTCGGAAAATAAAAACCTTAATTTCAATTATAAGATTATTTATTTGCCTGAAAATCTTGTTGATTATGTGATCGTTCACGAGCTATGCCATTTAAAAGAAATGAACCATTCTTCTGCTTTTTGGGCCTTAGTTTCTTTAACAATTCCAGATTGGAAAACGAGGCGTCAGAACCTAAAAAATATTTTTGAAAAATAAGAAAAAAATATTTTTTTAAAATTTTGTCAGATATTAGAAAATAAAGCTTTTTTCCTATTGACAAATATTTTTACCTGGGTTAAATTATTACTTGTCAATGATAAACAAAAAAGACATATTAAAAAAGTTTAAGCGGTATTAAAACAATAGCCGGTTTGGCTGTTGGATGAAGCCGCTGAAAAGCGTCTTTTTTATTTGGAAAGCAATTTGAAAATTAAATAGAAGTAATGTAGAAAAAATATATTGAAGAATAAAGTTATTATTTGCTAGTCAAAAGTAATTTTTTAAGGGTATATGGTGGATGCCTTGGGACCAAAAGCGAAGAAGGACGTGGCGTAGCTGCGATAAGCCTCGGGGAGATGTTAGCAATCTTTGATCCGGGGATTTCCGAATGGGGAAACCCAGTCTTGCAAAACAAGGCTATCGAGTTTATCTCGAAGTGAACGCGCTGAAGTGAAACATCTCAGTAGGCGCAGGAAAAGAAAATAAAGGAATGCATAATTCCGCATTCCCCAAGTAGCGGCGAGCGAACGGGGAGGAGCCCAAACCCATAAGTGTTTACACTAATGGGGGTTGTAGGAGGACAATGTCTATTCAATTAGAGGAAGTTTAAAAGTCAGTTTAATTAATCGAATCTCTCTGGAAAGAGGAACCATAGACGGTGATAGTCCGGTAGGTGAAAATTAAATTGCGCTTCTTGTTGTTTTTCCTGAGTACCAGCGAACCACGAAAAGTCGTTGGGAATCCGGCGGGACTACCCGCCAAGGCTAAATATAATTTGGTCACCGATAGTGAACCAGTACCGTAAGGGAAAGGTGAAAAGTAGCCCGGTGAGGGCGGTGAAATAGAACCTGAAACCATACTACCCACAAAGAGTCAGAGCTGAGCAATTTATTGCTTGGTGATGGCGTGCTTTTTGCAGAACGAGCCAACGAGTTTTTTTAATCAATTGTCTAAGCGCTTCTGGCGCGGAGGCATAGGGAAACCGAGTCTTAAAAGGGCGAACAAAAATTGGTTGAAAAAGACCCGAAGCCAGACGAGCTTGCCATGAGCAGGATGAAGCTTTCAGAAATGAAAGTGGAGGTCCGAACCCTTTTGCCGTTCAACACATTGGGATGACTTGTGGCAAGGAGTGAAAAGCTAATCGAGTTTGGTAATAGCTGGTTCTTCCCGAAATAGTTCTAGGACTAGCCTCTCTATATTGCATCTTGGAGGTAGAGCACTGGAAGAAATACCGTGGCTTCGGCTAGGTATTTTTACCAAACTCCGAATGCCAAGATGTTTACAGAGGGAGTCAGACTGCGGAAGCGAAGTCCCGTAGTCGCGAGGGGAACAACCCAGACCATCATCTAAGGTCCCAAAATCTGGACTAAGTATTAGTAAGGAGGTGAAATTTCATAGATAGCTAGGAGGTTAGCTTAGAAGCAGCTACCCTTTAAAAAGTGCGTAACAGCTTACTAGCTAAGAGATTTTGCGCCGAAGATTTCCGGGATTTAAGTCCGGTACCGAAGATATGGCTTCGTCTGATTTATCAGGCGAGGGGTAGGGAAGCGTTCTTATTGCATTGAAGCCGAACTGTAAGGTTCGGTGGAGCGGTAAGAAGTGAGAATGTTGGCATGAGTAACCACAATTATGGTGAGATTCCATAACGTCGTAAATCCAAGGTTTCCTCAGCAATGAAGATCATCTGAGGGTTAGGCGGTCCTTAGGAAAAGCCGAAAGGTTTATCTGATGGACAGCCGGTTAATATTCCGGCCCTTTAATATTTTTCCGAAGGGGGACGCAACTTAGTAGTTTGAGCGGATTATCGGATTTTCGTAGGGTATTTAAGGAGCAATCCAAGAATACACTTGAAGCCCGGTTCGCCGGGTGAAATCAAATGAGCAGGTTGACCAGAAAAGCCCGTAGGGTTAAAAATATTAAAACCGTACCGTAAACCGACACAGGTGGATGGGCACAAGTGTGCCAAGACGAACAAGTGAAAGATCCTGAAGGAACTCGGCAAAAAAGTGATCGTAACTTAGGAATAAGATCTGCCTTTTTTTAGCAATAAAAAAAGGCCGCAGCGAGCGTCTCTCTAGCGACTGTTTATCAAAAACACAGGTCCCTGCTTAATTCGTAAGAGGAAGTATAGGGGCTGAGGCCTGACCAGTGCCAGAGTGTTAAAAGTGGCGGTTGTCTCGCTTATGTTCCACGATTATTTGTCGAGAAGTTTGAAGGTGCAATTTTATTGTATCCTTTGTAAGTGTAAGTGTTAGTGAAAGCAAGTTTTAACTTTAATGTATTTTTAGTCAAAATTTTTAAAGATTTTTTGTAAGTAAAAGGTCTTATATTTAGACAATAGGTAGAATTGCATTTCAAGTTTTTCGGCCAAGTAATCGCGTACCATAAGCGGGGCAGCTGACTGCTCAAAGCCTCTGGTGAACGTCCGCGGTAACTCTGACCGTGTTAAAGTAGCGTAATCCCTTGTCGGGTAAGTTCCGACCCGCATGAAAGGTTTAACGACTGGAGAACTGTCTCCAGGATCTGCTTGGTGAAATCGCAATAGGGGTGAGAATGCCCCTTACCTGTGGCTAGACAGAAAGACCCCGGGAGCTTTACTATACCCTGACATTGAATTTTGATGTTAGATGCGTAGCATAGGTGGGAGACTTTGAAGTTTCGATTTCGGTCGAAATGGAGTCGCCAGTGAAATACCACTCTTTTAATGTCATGGTTCTAACTTTGCTATTTTAGTAGAGTAGCAGAAGACAGTGTTTGGTTGGTAGTTTAAGTGGGGCGCTTTTCTCCTAAAAGGTAACGGAGAAGTTTAAAGGTCGGCTAGATCCGGATGGAAATCGGATTGGTCCTGTAAAGGGAGAAGCCGGCTTAACTGCAAGACGGGTATGTCGCGCAGATGCGAAAGCAGAACTTAGTGAACCGACCATGGTTCGTAGGACCGTGGGAGATCATCAGCTAAAAGCTACCCCGGGGATAACAGGCTAGTAGTGCCCGAGAGTCCATATCAACGGCACTGTTCGGCACCTCGATGTCGGCTCATCACATCCTGGGACTGTAGAAGGCCCCAAGGGTTTGGCTGTTCGCCAATTAAAGTGGTTCGCGAGCTGGGTTCAGACCGTCGTAAGACAGGTTGGTCTATATCTACCACAGGCGTCGAGTCTTGAGGAGAGTTGTCCTTTGTACGAGAGGATCAGGATGAACAAACCTCTGGTGTATCAGTTGTCGCGCCAGCGGCACCGCTGAGTAGCTACGTTTGGAAGGGATAAGAGCTGAAAGCATCTAAGCTCGAAGCCCACTCCAAGATTAAGACTCTTACCCAGGTTAAAGACTATGACCTTGATAGGAGGCAGGTGTAAGTTCTGTGAGGAATTGAGCCGAGCCTTACTAATTGGGTATTATACTTTTTGACTAGCAATTATTAGCTTTATTCTTTGTTTATATTTATTATTTCTATTTAACCAACTCCTTTTTATTTTTAATATGGGGATTTTGCCGAGAGTGCTCCACCCGATCCCTTTCCGAACTCGGAAGTGAAATCTCTCATGGCCGATGATAGTGGATTCCGCGAAAGTAGGTAGTCCCCGTATTAAAGATTGAAAGGAGTTTTTTGTTTGAAAAAATATTAGCCAAAAAATATTCAAGCAGAAAATTTGGACCCTGTTTGCATGAGTCCTTGTATTAAAGTTTGAAAGGAGTTTTTTGTTTGAAAAAAATTATTTAAAAATAAAAGAATGTTGGGGCTTAATTGAATGTTTGGGGGTGTTACCCCTAAGCATGGGTCTGTAGAAATAAATCACAATGTTTATGGGGTTACCCCCTAAACATGAGCGAGTAAAGAATGTTTGGGAGTTTAACTCCCAAACATTCTTATTTCCAATCCTCCTAGTTTTTGGTATAATATCTTCAAGAAAAAAAACAATTTTAAGAAAAAAACAATCTTAAACAAATGAAATCCAAGCGTCTTATTGCTTTTACTCTAATCGAGCTCTTAGTAGTTATTGCTATTGTTGGCATTCTTTCAGGCTTTGTCTTGGTTTCTTTGAATTCAGCCACTAATCAAGCCACTGACGCCAGACGCAAATCCGATTTATCCCAGATTGTCAAAGCTTTGTTGGTTTACAATACTTCCAATCCAACTTATCCCATTGAAACCTGTGCCATTGGCTCAACTTGTTCCAGTGCGGTTAACGATGCTTTAGGTTCAGCCGCTTCTATCACTGGACCAAACAATACTTATTACACTTATTCTTCTGACGATGGAACTAGTTTTACTGTTTCTGCAATTATGTCTAATACTAATACTTATACTTATGACTCAGAAACAGGGTATAGCGAATCATTAACCGAACAAGTCTTGCCTGGATATGCCAAAAGACAGCCCATTACCATCAATTCCGCTTCTGCTTTAACCGATTATCAAGTTAAACTAACCGTGGCTTATGATACTGACATGCAACCTGATTTTGACGATCTCCGCTTCACTTCATCAAACGGAATCACCGAACTAAGCTATTGGCTAGAATCAAAAACAGATTCTACCACTGCCACGATCTGGGTTAAAATCCCAAGCCTGGCTTCCGGAGACAACACCATTTACATGTATTATGCCAATGCTTCTGCCACCACTGCTTCTAATGGGGATAACACCTTTGAGTTCTTTGATGATTTTAGTGGAGCTGCTATTGATAGTAGTAAATGGACGACAAGTAGTGGATCGCCAACTATTTCTTCTGGTATTTGTAGTATAGTAAATTCAACTATTACGTCTATTTCAACTTTTGCAACTAGTTACGCAATGCGCAGTCATGCAAGATTAGGAAGTAACGGAGGAGTTGGAAATTATCAATCTTTATATTTTGGCACAAGTCCCGGGTGTACTTATGTTGATTTTGGAAATGGAGGAAACACTAATTATTCTTTTAATACATATAACGGGTCTTCAGCGCAAACAACTAATATAGGAAATAGTGGCTCATATCCATCTTATGGTATTTGGGAACTTCAAAAAATATCAGGATCAATGTCTAGGCTTTATATCAATAATTCTTTAATTGCAACAAATACACAATATATAAACACTACTGCTGGACCGCTTTCACCAAACGCTAGTGGATCAGGGTTTGTTTATGTTGATTGGATGTTAGTTCGAAAATTTATTATTTCAGAACCAACTTCATCTTTTGGCACTGAACAAAACAATTAATATTGATTGTAAATTTATTTAATCTTATTATTGACAGATATATAATTATATTGTATTATTAATTTATTAAATAGTTCTTTGGAGGAAAAAAAATGGAAGAACCAGTTGTTGAACCAGTTGCAGCTGTTGAACCAGCCGAACTGGAATTAAAACCCCTGATTATTGAATCAGAAAAAGAACAGATTCAGGATAAATTGTTTACGCTTTTCTCTGCTACAAACGGCAATCTTGGCCGACGCAATGAGAAGCTGGCTCGTCAAATCGCGGATCTGATCAAAAAAAATCCCGAATTGATCTGGGTTATGATTGACGAACTAAAAACACATCGGAATGCCGAGGAAGGGGCGCACCTTAAAAATGCGCACCAGAGGGTTAAAGAAATTTTTCAAATTCTGCAAAAGTTTTCTTTTTTAAAAGGTTCGCGGTTTCGAGCCCTTGTCAGGGAAATGGAAAATTGGCCAAACGAAGACTTGAGAGCTTTTCAAAGCTTTCCTCTGGGGTTTTTTCCAAATTCTCATGCCAAGGCTTGGGAAGGAATCGTTTCCTTTAAGAATCAAGAAAATCCCTGGGCTTACCATTTATAACTTTTTTAGAGCGTTTCGCTCTTTTTAGTTTGATTAAAAAATAAAATTATGATAATAAAAAAATAGTTCTTAAGGAGTGTTAATTGTGAGATGCAAAGAAAGGTGTGGAATTAGTTTTTGGCAATGCCAAGGGAAAATGGTTTTTCTTCTTTTGGTTTTACTTGTAACAATGATTGTGATTATAATTTTTTCTTATTAAAAGAGCGTTGCTCTTTTTTGCTTTTTTGGAATTTTTGTTTATAATAAAGCTATGAAACTAGGTTTTACCAAAAAATCGCTTTTAATAATTTTAGCAATTGCCTTGATATTTTTAGGCTTTAATTTTTGGGGTGGAAGCGGAATTAAAAGTTTTATTTATAGTCAATCTTTAAATTGGCAATCTTTTTTTTGGAAACAAGGGAATAACCTTGTTTTTGGAAATAAAGATCAACAAGAATTAAACAAGGAATTAATTCAAATTAATCAAAGACTTTTATCTCAATTGGCGGATTTGGATTCTTTAAAAAAAGAAAATCAGGAATTGCGCCAAGCTTTGAATTTTGATTTAAAAGAAGATTTTAATTTGATTATGGCAGAAGTAACGGCTAAAAATAATATTAATATTGGTAAAATTTCTTATGGAGATTCATTATTAATAAACAAAGGAGCGAAAGATGGAATTAAAAAAGGATTTGCTGTTGTCTCGGGGGTTTCAGGAAGTAAAGTTCTTCTAGGGAAAATAGTTGATGTTTATGATAATTTTTCTCGAGTTTTAATGATTTCTGGAAAAGAAAGCATAATCGATGTTCAAATTCAAGATAGCCCTAATTTTGCTTTAGCAAAAGGGCAGGGAAATCAAAAAATTGTCTTAGATATGTTTCCTAAAAATGAAGAATTAAAACAGGGGGCCTTGGTAATGACCAGCGCCCTGGGAAGCGCTTATCCTTCTGGTTTAGTTATTGGAACTATTGGAGAAATTAGCAGTATCGATAGCGAGGCCTTTAAAAAAGCGGAAATAAATCCAGCCTATAATCTTAATACTCTTAACACAGTTTTTGTAATAAAAAACATTATTGTCGCTAATGAATAAAAAAAATATAATTCTTTTTCTAATAATCGGTTTTCTTTTTTATTTTTTAGCAATTGCTCAAATTAGTTTTTTTTCGTTGTTCGAATTTTTTTTGTTTAAAATAAATTTTTCTTTGCTTCTGTTTTTTCTAATTTGTTTTTTTGAAGAGTCAAATAAAATTTTAAGTTTTTTTTGTGCATTTTGGACAGGGTTATTTTTAGATATTTTTTCTAGTTCTTATTTTTTTGGATTTTTTACGATTTTACTTATGGTGTCAGCGGTTGTTATAAAATTATTTTTGTATCGATATGTTAAAATTCCATCGTGGCAATGGCTATCAAAAATTCAAGGTTAAAAGGGCCGAGCACGATATTAAAACCGAAGATATCTTTTTGGATGCAGCAATGCAAAGAAAAAGAGATCAATATAAAAGCCCTGGTTATGGTCAAATAGAAACAGCGCTTTCTCAAAAAACATTTACTTTAGTTTATGGGGCTTTTCTTTTAGTAATTATTTTTTTTGGTGCTTTTTCTTTTTATCTTCAAACGATCAAGCACGATTTTTATGCTGAAAAATCAGAAAAAAATAGATATATTTCCGGAATAATTGAAGCTGAACGGGGAATAATTTATGATAAAAACTTTAATCAATTAGTTAATAATATTCAAGTTTTTTCTTTGGTTTGTAATTTTTCAGATTTACCCGAAGATCAGGATTTATTAAAGACCGAGATTTCTTTTCTCTCTCGGCTTTTGGAGATTTCTGAAGATGAAATTAAGCAAAAAATCGAAACAGAGAAAAATAAAAATAATAATCAAGCTATTATTTTCAACAATTTAAGCATTGATAAAATTATTATTTTAGAAACGAAAAAAGATACTTTGCCCGGATTTGGCGTAATCAAAGAAAGTACTAGAAATTATGCTGATGCAGAAAGCTTTTCTTTGCTTTTGGGTTTTGTTTCCAGAGACAGCAAGTCTGGACAATTAGGATTAGAAAAGCAATACGATGAATATTTAAAAGAAATTCCAGGAATTTTTGAAAAAAAGAGAAAACAAGAAGGCGAACAAGCAGAAGAAAAAATTATTAAAGCGCCAGAACCAGGAAATAATCTTGTTTTGAATATTGATATGGATTTGCAGAAAAAAATCAGCGAATTTTTAAAAAAAGATTTGGCAGATTATAAAGCCAAGGCTGGATCTGTGGTGGTGCTTGATCCAAATACTGGAGCAATTTTATCTTTGGTCACATTACCTTCTTTTGATAGTAATATTTTTTCTAAAACTTTGTCGGCTGAAGATTATAATAAAATGATCAACAGCGCTAATACCTCTTTTTACAATCGGTCTATTTCTGGAGAATATCCAATTGGTTCCACAATCAAGCCAATTATCGCTTCAGCTGCGCTTCAAGAAGGAATAATTACTTCGAAAACTATTATTAATGATGATAAGGGCGGTTTGCTTTTAGGAGACGGAACATTTAAAAAAGACTGGGCAACTCATGGTCCAACTGATTTGAATAAAGCAATTGCCGAATCTTGCGACACCTATTTTTATATTGTTGGTGGAGGGTATCAAAATTTTAAAGGTTTGGGTATAGACAAAATTGATTATTATTTAAATGATTTTGGCTTAGGGGAAATAACCGGTATCGATATTCCAGGAGAAACCTCTGGTTTTGTTCCTACGGCAGATTGGAAAAAAGAAAAAACAGGAGCTAGTTGGTATCCTGGAGATACTTATAATATCAGTATTGGACAGGGATATATGAAAGCCACGCCCTTGCAATTAGCTATTGCCACTAGTGCTATTGCTAATGGCGGAAAATTATATGTCCCTCAATTAGTAAATAGTATTTTGGATAAAAACAATAACTCGATTAAAGTTTTTGAACCAGAAATATCAGGACAAGTTTCTATTGATTCCAATTATTTAGAGCAAGTGCGTACAGCCATGAGACAAACGGTTTTATCAGACGCTGGAACGGCACGAAGCTTGCAATGGATGCCAGTTAGCTCAGCGGCAAAAACAGGAACAGCACAAACTGGAAAAAATGAAATTTATCACAATTTAATCACTTTATTCGCGCCATACGAAAATCCAGAGGTGGTTATTACCATTGTTGTTGAAAGCGTTCCTTATGAAACAGGGGTAGCCAATTTATTAGCCCGTCAAATAATGGAATATTATTTCGATCCTGACAAAAACAAGCCCGTTGATAATAATAATGAAAATCAAGAGGATTTAAACAACGAGGTTCCACCAACAATTTTACCTGATGGAGAGGGGGTGCAAAATTAAAGAGATATTCAGTATTAAGTATTCGTCCGAATAATAAGTTGAAAAAAATAAAGCACATTTTGTGCCTTAAAGAAGTTCTTTTTTTTTAATATATCCGGCACTTTTTCAAAAAAGGCCGGAGAGCAGAGATTCAAAAAAACGAGAATTTTCATGGCTTCCGGATTGATTTCGCCGTCTTCGCCACAAATCTTGTTGTTTGGAAATCTCATCGCATTTTCAATTTCCGACACAAATCTGCTGCACGAATCATAATCTTCTTTATTATGATTCAGGCAATTTTGAAGCTCTATAAAAGTTTCAATATATGCCTTGGCTCTAGGGACTTTCTCGGTCATAATAATCTATTAAAAGTATAAAATAATTTAAAATTATTGTCAATATTGCAACACAAGTTATTTATGCTATGCTTGAAAACAATAATAAAACAAGGGGCGTTCAGCCGCCCTTTTTAAAAAAAACAAAAGAATGGATAAGTATTTAACTAAAGAAGGTCTTGAAAAATTAAAACAAGAATTAGACCATCTTAAAAAAGAAGAAAGGATAAAAATTGCCGAAGAATTAAAAGAAGCTATTTCTTTTGGTGATTTATCAGAGAATGCAGCCTATGATGAAGCTAAAGAAAATCAAGCTTTTTTAGAGGGGAAAATTGCAGAATTAGAAAAATTAATTAATAATGCCAAAGTAATTGAAGAAAGTAATGGTAATCAGGGCTGGGTTAAAGTTGGATCTTATGTGACTGTAGACGATGGAAAAGAAAAAATTGAATATCAAATCGTAGGCGAAGAAGAGGCTAATCCTATTAAAAAAAGAATTTCTTTTAAGTCTCCATTGGGTCAAGCATTAATGGAAAAACCAAAGGGTGCAGTCGTAGAAGTAAAAACTTTAAAAGGAGCAATTAAATATAAAATCGTTAGTATCAAGTAATTAAAAAATTAAAACCGCCTCTTGGGGCGGTTTTTAAATAATTTAATTTGATTTGCTTTCAGGCCTTAATTTTGTTATTATAAATAAAATTTAAATAATATTTATTTAATATGTCTACTGTAGAAGAAATTAGAAATAATAGGATCGAAAAACTAAAAAAAATAGAAAAAGAGGGAGAACCGGCTTATCCCTTGGAAACAAAAAGAACCCATGAAATAAAGCAAGTAATTGCTGATTTTGATTCATTGTCTCAATCAGAAACAGAAGTTATTTTAGTCGGCCGAATCAGAACCCTAAGGCTTCATGGAGCTTTATGTTTTCTTGATTTTGAAGATGGAACTGGAAAATTTCAGGCCTTTTTTGCTAAAGACCGAGTAGGAGAAAAAGGTTTTAATGATTTTATTGAAAAATTTGATATTGGTGATTTTATTCAAATCCGGGGAATTTTGTTTGAGACAAAAAGAAAAGAAAAAACCATTCAAGCTGTTGATTATAAAATGCTTGCTAAATCATTAAAGCCATTGCCCGAAAAATGGCACGGCCTGAAAGACATTGAAGAAAGATTTCGAAAAAGATATTTGGATTTACTTTTTTCTCCAGAAACAAAAGAGAAATTTATTATTCGTTCAAATTTTATTACCGCTCTTAGAGAATTTCTTAATAGTCGCGGATTTTTAGAAGTGGAAACTCCGATTTTACAAACCATTTATGGTGGAGCCAGGGCTAAGCCTTTTTTAACGCATATCAATGCCATGGATTTAGATGTTTTTTTAAGAATCTCTCCAGAATTATATTTAAAAAGATTGTTAGTGGGCGGTTTTGAAAAAGTTTATGAAATTGGTAAGTGTTTTCGCAATGAAGGGGTTGATAAATTTCATAACCCTGATTTTACAATGCTTGAATTTTATTGGGCCTATGCAGACTACAAGCAATTAATGAAAACTACAGAAGAAATGTTGAAAGAGATTTTAACAAAAACAATCGGCACTTCAAAAATAAATTATCGGGGAGAAGAAATTGATTTTGGCCAAGAATACGAGCGCATTGAATTTTTTGCTTTATTAGAAAAATACGCTGGGATAAAATATCAGGATTTAAACGAGCAGGCCTTGCGTCAAAAAGCTATTGATTTGGGAATTGATTTGCCCGAAGGAGCAGACAAGCCAAATATTGCGGATGAAATTTATAAAAAATTATGCCGGCCGAAAATTGTTCAGCCTTGTTTTGTAATTCATCATCCTTATGGCTTCCAGCCTTTAGCCAAGGGCTTAGATAATGAAAAATTAGCCAGTTTTCAATTAGTGGTTGCGGGAGCAGAAATAATTAATGCTTTTTCCGAATTAAATAATCCAGTAGAGCAAAACGAAAGATTAAAAATTCAAGAAAAGTTATTCAAAGGCGGATTTGAAGAAGCTCAGCGATCAGACGAAGATTTTATTGATGCTTTGGAATATGGCATGCCCCCAGCTGCCGGATTTGGCATGGGGATTGATCGAATTGTTTCCATGATTACTGATTCTGGCTCTTTGCGAGAAGTGATTTTGTTTCCCATAATGAAAAATAAAGAGTAAAACGCAAATTTGCGAAATTACATAAAAAATCAAAATATGTTAGACATAAAATTTATTAGAGAAAATCCTGAAAAAGTAAAAGAAGCCATTAGAAAAAAAATGATTGATTTTGATCTTGATAATTTTCTTGGAATCGAGCAAAAAAGGCGGGAAATGATGCAAGGTATTGAAGAATTGAACAAAATAAAAAATCAGGCCAATAAAGAAATTCAAAACGCAAAAGACAACGAGCAGCGTCAAACAATTATTTCCCAAATGCAAGAGCTAGATCGCAACTCTGACAACAAAGAGCAAGAATTTAAAAAAATTGATGAAGAATTTCAAAAGCTATTACTTTTAATTCCTAATATTCCAGACGAATCTGTGCCAGAAGGAAAAAGCGATGCTGATAATGTTGAAGTGAAGACCTGGGGCAAGATTCCTCAATTTAAGTTTACTCCCAAAGATCATATTCAGCTGGTTAAAGATTTGGACTTGGTTGATTTTGAACGCGGAGCCAAAGTAGTAGGGTTTAGAGGATATTTTTTGAAAAATCAAGGATTATTGCTTTGTTTAGCAATTTGGAATTATGCTTTAGATTTATTTATTAAAAAAGGTTTTATCCCAATGGGAGCTCCATCTTTAGTAAATGAATCAGCTTTAATTGGAACTGGTTATCTTCCTCAAGCTAAAGACGAGGTTTATGGCACAACTGATGGAATGTATTTAGCTGGAACTTCCGAAGTTCCTTTAATGAGCTATCATGCCAATGAAATTTTAAAAGAACAAGATTTGCCTATTAAATATGCTGGATTTTCTCCTTGTTTTCGAACAGAGGTTGGAAGTTATGGGAAAGACACGCAAGGAATTTTTAGAGTTCACGAATTTATGAAAATAGAGCAAGTTATTTTATGTAAGAACGATAAAGAAGAATCAATTCGTCTTCACGAGGAAATTACAAAAAATTCTGAAGAAATATTGCAAGCTTTAGAAGTTCCTTATCATATTGTTTTAAATTGCGCTGGTGATTTAGGGTTGGGGCAGATTAAAAAATATGATATCGAGTGCTGGGTTCCGTCACAAAACAAATATCGCGAAACCCATTCTTCTTCTTATTTTTTTGATTTTCAAACCAGAAGATTAAATATTAAATATCGAACCAAAGACGGAGAAACAAAATTGGCATATTCTTTGAATAATACCGGAATCGCTACACCAAGAATTTTAATGTCTTTATTAGAAAATCACCAGCAACCCGATGGAAGCGTAAAAATTCCTAAAGCCTTGCATAAATATTTAAACTTTAAAGAAATAAAGCCGAAAAAATAAATGGAAATCAAAGACGCGGAAAATAAAATTTTAATCAACGGCTTAGAAATTAATTATACCGACTTGGGAGAGGGCGATCCGATAATTATTTTACCAGGATGGGGGATGAGCAGTTTTTATTGGTTTTCTATTTCTCAAAAATTAGCCAAAACTGGATTTCGAGTAATTGTTCTTGATTTGCCTGGTTTCGGAAAAAGCAGTACTCCGGCTGAAGTGTGGGGCAACAATGAGTATGTTGATTTTGTAATGGCTTTTTTGAAGAAGAAAAATATTGAGCGATTCAATTTGATTGGTCATTCGTTTGGAGGATCTTTAGCCATAAAAATCGGTGCTTGCTACAAAGAAAAAATAATGAAAATTGTTTTTTGCGATGCTGCTTTTGTGCGTCGGCAAAGATTGAATTTCCGCCAGAAAACTTCTAAATTATTGGCTGGCTTAGTTCCGCAATCATTAAAAAAACTTCCGGGTTTGCAATTTTTTGAAAAAATTGTTTATAAAATTGCCGGTGTTTCTGATTATTATCGTGCTAGTCCGATGCTTCGGGAAATTTTTAAAAAAGTTGTTAGCGAAGACACCTCTTATCTGGCTCCAAAAATTTCAGCCCCTTGTTTGATTGTTTGGGGAGAAAAAGATTTGGCCACTCCTTTGGAAGACGGCATTCTTTTAAACAGCTTGGTGTCTAATTCTTATATGAAAATAATTCCTGAAGTAGGGCATAATCCTTATCGAAAAAAAGAAAATGAATTTTTTGAAGCAGTGGAAAAGTTTTTAAAGAATTAATAATTTTTTAAAGTTAATTTTATATTAGTATGTTGAACCTTGTTTTCCAATTTTGGCCATTAATTGTTTTATTTGTTTTATTTTTTTGGCTTGTTTCCCGAACCAAGGCTATTTTATTTTGGACCTATTTGTGGCAACTAAAAAATTATCATTTTGGCCGATTTTGGGCACATTTTTCTACAAATGACGGCCGCCAATCAATTTACAACAAGCTTATCTTAATAAAAATAATTTTTTTAGCTGTTTTAATCAGAATTCTTTATTCGCTTTTTTTCCAAGTTCATTTTTTAGGAATCCAAATCAATGAAGCCCATGGCTGGAGCGTTATGGCATTGATTTTTATGCTTTACTCTTTTGAAGGCCTTTATTCTTTAAGATCTTTTTTTAAAAAACAAGCCAAGCTTCCAGAATTTACTTCTAAAATTATTTTTTTATTGCCCTTGATTTTTATCCCTTTGGCAATCCTTAGCACTGTTTTGTTTTCTTTGGCTATTAAATCTTTCCAAGACAATTTTTTTAATATCTTTACCAATAGTGCAATTTTTTCTTTAATTATTTTGGCCTTTGATCTTGTTGTTCCAATTGTTGTTTCTGTAATTATTTTATTTTTTCAACCCATAACAATAATTTTAAGAAATAAAGTTATTGGGCAGGCAATGGAGAAAATTAAATCTTTGGAAAATCTTACAATAATCGGTATTACTGGAAGTTTTGGAAAGTCTTCAGTAAAAAATTTTTTGCAAACTGTGCTTTCCGAATCTTTTCGAATTGTTGCTACTGAAAAAAACAAAAATTCGGAGATGGGTATTTCCGAAACAATTTTAAACCAACTAAATAATGAGCATGAAATTTTTATTTGCGAGATGGGTGCATATAACCGGGGAGGGATTAAATTATTATCAAAAATTACTCGTCCCAAAATAGGAATTTTGACTGGAATTGGAAATCAGCATTTGGCAACTTTTGGATCGCAAAAAAATATTACTCGGGCCAAAATGGAATTAATCCAGGCCTTACCAGAAGAAGGTTTGGCAATTTTAAATTGGGATTCCGAGCCGATAAGAGATAATTTTAAACACAATAAAAATTGTTTAAAATACGGACTAAATCCTGGAAACGATATTTGGGCCGATGACATCAAGATTGAAAAATTTTCTCTTTCTTTTACCGCTGTTTTTAAAACTGGAGATAAAATAAAAATAAAGCTTAATTTATCAGGTGGTCATAATATTATCAATCTTTTGCCTGTAATTGCTTTAGCAAAACGGCTTGGCATGGAAAATAAAGAAATTTTAGCTGGTTTGGAAAAAATTTCTTCAGATTCAAATGGATTAAAATTATTTAAAAATAAAGATGATTTTTATGTTGCCGATTCTAGTTATTCGGCTAATTTTCATGGCGTCTTTGCCCATCTTGATTATTTAAAAGTTTGGAAATCAAAAAAAATATTTGTAATGCCTAGTTTGATAGAATTAGGCCGGGAAGCAAGCAGATTGCACTATGAAATGGGAAAAAAGATAGGTGAAAATTGCGATTATTTAATTATAATTTCTGGTGATTATTTTTCTGAATTAAAACAAGGCGCAAAAAGCGCTGGAATGAAACCAGAAAATATATTTTTGATTCCTTCTCCTTTGGCGCAATATGAAAAAATAAAATTATTAGCCAAAAAAGATGATCTTGTTTTTTTGGAAGGCCGGGCTTCTACATATTTAATCGAAAAATTATGCGAAAAATAATTTCCATATCTTTATCTCCAAACACGGAAAAAGACGATGTTTTTTTGGCTCTGCGTCTTGTTTTTCAGCCTTGGAAATGGAAACAAGGCCAAACTGTTGAAGTTTTGGAAAAAAAATTTCAAGAGAAAATGAATCTTGGCCAATGCTTTTCTTTTAACAGCGGAAGGTCTTGTCTTTTAGCTGCTTTTTTTGCAATCAAAATAGCCGAGGGTGACGAGATAATTGTTCAGTCATTTACTTGTAATGCTGTAATTAATCCAATTTTAAAATTTAAAGCCAAGCCGGTTTATGTTGATATTGATTCTAATTTAAACATGGATTTAAGCAGGATTGAAGAAAAAATTACTTCAAGAACAAAAGCCATTATTGTTCAACATACTTTTGGCTGGCCAGCTAAAATCGAAGAAATAAAAAAAATTTGCGAAAAACACAATTTGATTTTAATTGAAGATTGCGCCCATGCCTTGGGGGGGAAAATAAACAATAAATTCTGCGGTTCTTTTGGAGATATTTCTTTTTTTAGTTTTGGTCGGGATAAAATAATCTCTTCGGTTTACGGAGGAATGCTTTGCGTAAATAAAAAAGAATTAGCTTTGGAAATTTCTAATTTTTCCAAACAAACAAATTATCCTAAAAATTCTTGGATTTTTCAACAGCTTCTTCATCCGATTTTAACAAATCTTCTTATTCTTCCATTTTATGGAATGATTATTGGTAAGATTTTTATGGCTCTTTTTGTAAATTTGAATATTTTATCAAAATCAGTAACTAAAAATGAAAATCAAGGAATTCTTCCAGAATATTTTCCCTATAAACTTCCCAATGCCTTAGCGGTTTTAGCCTTGAATCAATTTGAAAAGCTGGAAAAATTCAATATTCATCGTCGAAAAATTGCTATGTTTTATAATAAAGAATTAGAATCAATTCCCGAGTATAAGATTGTTTTTTCTGGTTTGGAAAACAACGATTATCCAATTTATTTAAAATATCCGCTTTTAACCAAAGATAGCAAAAAAATAATCCAGAAAATGAAAAATAACAATATTTATTTAAACGACGGATGGAGGGATTCAGCGATTATGCCGCCAATGACCAATTTGGAAAAAATGATTTACCAGCCTGGTTCGTGTTCTTTGGCCGAAGGAATTGCTAAAGAAATAATTTATTTGCCAACTCATATCAATGTTTCTCTAAGCCAGGCTGAAAAAATAGTTGATTTGCTAAAAAATTGAATTATCGCTAAAATAAAGAAATAATAATAAAAATAAAATAAAAAAACTATGGGGATGTTTGATAAACTAAAAGATTTAAAAAAATTAAAAGATCTTGATTCTGAATTAAGCAAAGAAGTTTTTGAAGCAGAAAAAGAGGGCGTTAAAATATCAATGAACGGCCGATCAGAGATAATTAATATTTGTTTAAATTACGATTTGCCAAAAGAAAAACAGGAAACTATTTTAAAAGATGTTTTAAATGAAGCTGGAAATAAATCAAAAATGGCAATGGCTCAAAAAGCCGCTCAAATAACTGGGCTTGGCCTTTAAAAATGAAATTTTTACCAACTATTACTACTACTAACGGATCGAATTGGAAAGAAAAATTGAAAGAAATCAAAAATTTTGGGCTAACAGAAGTAGCTCTTTTTCCAACTTGTTTAAACGAAGAAGAGCGTAAAGACCTTTATTCTGAAATTTTAAAAACCCCAATCAGGCAAATTCCGTTTGTCCATTTAAGAAGCGATATGAAATTGTCTGAATTGGAATATTTAATTAAAAAATACGATACTCAAATCTTTAATACCCATTCGGAAAAAGCATATCCTATTGATCCTGATTGGAAAAAATATCACAACATTATTTGTTTGGAAAACACGCCCCGAGTTTTTTTAAACAAAGAAGAGATTAAAAATTGGGGCGGAATTTGTTTGGATTTTAGCCATTTAGAAAATGATCTTTTATTAAACGAAGAAAAATATAATAGTGATATTGCGATTATTGATAAGTATCCAATCCGTTGTAATCATATAAGCGCAGTAAAAGAAAAATTCTTTTTAGATGAAGAAGGGAAAATGCAATATACTAGCCACACGCTTAATAGTCGAAGCGAGCTTGATTATCTAAAAAAATATCCTTTTGAATATTTCTCTGATTTTTGCGCCATAGAGCTTGATAATAAAATTGCGGACCAATTAGAAGCGATTGAACATATTAAAACCTTGCTTCAAGGCCGAGATTCTCAAATTAAAGGTTTGGGATTTTAAAAAATGATTGTTGAAGAAACAAAAGATAAAGAGCAATGGGAAAGTTTTTTACATAAAGTAAAAGAAAAAACTTTTTGCCATTCTTATAGCTGGGGCGAATTCAATGCCGCAATGGGGGATCAGGCTTGGCGTTTTTTTGTCAAACAACAGTCGGATTTTTCAATTATCGCGGGAATGCAGGTGTTAAAAATTTCTGCGCGCCGAGGAAAGTTTATTTTTGTTCCCATGGGTCCGGTTATTTTAGATGAAAAAAGAACAAAAGAAATAATAGCAGCTTGTTTGGAAAAATTAAAAGAATTAGCACGCCAGGAAAAAGCTTCTTTTATTAGAGTTAGTCCGATTCTTTTAAAAACACCAGATAATGATAAGATTTTTAAAGATTTAGGTTTTTTAAATGCGCCGATTCATATGCATCCAGAGCTTACTTGGGAATTAGATTTAAGTCCCAGCCTAGAAGATCTTTTAAAAAATATGCGTAAAACAACGCGCTATCTCATTAAACAAGGAGAAAAAGATCCTGATTTAAAAATAATAAAAAGCACAAACGAAAAAGATTTAGAAGATTTTCAAGATGTTTATAAAATAACAGCTGATCGCCATTCCTTTACTCCTTTTTCTTTTAACTATTTAAAAAAAGAATTGGCGGCTTTTAAAAAAGATCAAGAAATAGTTATTTTTTCCGGGCAATACAAGAACGAAATAATTTCTTCCGCTATGGTTATTTATTGGTCCGAGAAAGCTTTTTACCATCAGGGGGCATCTTCTTTAAAGCACCCCAAAATTCCAGCTTCTTATTTAATTCAATGGGAAGCAATCAAAGAAGCAAAAGCTAGGGGATGCTCTCATTATAATTTTTGGGGCATTGCTCCAGAAGAAGATCTGAATAAAAATAAAAATCATCCTTGGTTTGGATTAAGTATGTTTAAAAAAGGATTTGGAGGATACAAAAAAGAATATGTAAAAACAAAAGACTATCCTACATCTTTTTTTTACTGGCCAACCTATATTTTCGAACAAATTCGTAAAAAAAGAAGAAATCTCTAAAAACAAGAAATGAGAAAAACAAAAAGAAAAATTAAAAACATCAGAAGAAGAAGGAAAAAACAGACTTTTCTGTCAAAGTTTTATTTTTCTTTAATTGGAGGATTTTTGTTTTTGGGTATTTTGGGGTATGGATTTTTTTATTTTTCTTCTCAATTTACAATCGGGGACGTTAAAAGCGCCAGCCTTTCCGATTCTTCTGAAGAAAAATTAGTAGAAATCATTAAACAAAAATTAACTTGGTCTTTTTCTTTGTTTGGTCGAGAATATTCTTTTAATAATTTTTTAATTTCCCAAAACAAAAAATTAAGTTTGATTTTGTCTGAATTTCCGGAAATCGAAAGCATTGATATCAAAAGAGATTATTTGCAAAAAAATATTTTGTTTGAAGTAAAAGAAAAACAGCCAATTGCAATTTGGCAAGAGAAATATAATGGAAGTAATTGCTATTTTGTAGACAAAAATGGTACTTTTATAAAAAATTGTGATTGTTTTTCTGCTGATGGCTTGGTTCTTATTAAAGAAGAGAACAATATTTGCAATCAAGACTTAGAATTTAAAAAAAATATTTTAGTGCAAACCAAAAATTTAATTAAAAAAATAGTTGAATTAAAGCTTTCCTTTGATAATTTGTCTTTGTTCGCCAAGGATAAAATTTCTTTTAATTTAAGCAATGGATGCCAAATATTTTTTGATCCATCTGGAGATTTGGATTGGCAAGTAGAAAAATTAGTTACAGTTTTGGGAAAAAGCCAGTATTTTGATAATTTAGATAATTTAAAATATATCGAATTAAGATACGGGAATACTGCTGCATTGTGTCAAAAAGGGCAAAAATGTGCTTCTGAATAAATAAAATTTTAATTTTTTGAATTTTTAAAAAAATCGGCAAAAATAGCCGTTTTTATTTGTTTATAAACAAAAAATAAGGGGGGACGACTAATGTATTGACAAAATTATGTATATCTGTTATATTATAAAATATCAAAATGGATAAATAATAATTAAAAATAATTAATCAATTTTTTTTAAGTAATTTATTTTATAATAAAGTAAAAACATATTTATGGAAATACTAAAATATTTTAGAAACAAGGCCATAGTTTCTATATGCTTGACTGCTCTTTCAGGAGTTTTTCTTTGTTGTTCTTTTTTTCCTTCTAATTTAATGGCCGCTTCTTTGCCGGATCTTGTTGTTTCCGACGTTTATTATGAAGGAGGATATATTATGGTTCGCTATTGTAACAATGGAACTGGAACAGGAACTGGAGATTTCTTGATTAAGCTTCGCAACAATGGCACTGGCCAAGAATTTGCTGGAAACTATAACTATCGTTTTGCTGTTCCTGCTCCTGGTGTTTGTACTACCACGGCAGGAATTACTTGCAATTTGCTTGGGGTAAATTGTGGAAACATAGTTAGCCTTACTGCTACGATTGATTGGGAAAGCAGAGTTGTAGAAACAAATGAAAGCAATAACACTTTAACTAAATCAATTGGTTCTACTCCATATAGTGGTGAGCTTACTGATACAAATTGTTATCCTTGTATTGTTAATGGACAATGCGGTTTGTCTAATGGTGGAACCTTCAATACTGCGCCAACTACTAATTTATGCAATGCGGGAACATTTTCTGGAATGACTGGTTCTGGTCCTTGGCTATGGTATTGTTATGGTAAAAATGGCGGTACCAATGCTACTTGTTCAGCTCAGAAAGCTGCCCCAGCTCCGATTAACGGACAATGCGGATCATCTAATGGAGGCACTTTCAGTACTGCGCCAACCACTAATTTATGTAATACTGGAACATTCTCTGGAATAATGGGTTCAGGCCCATGGTATTGGTATTGTTATGGTCAAAACGGCGGTTGCAATGCCAGCTGTTCGGCTCAGAAAACAGCCCCAACTCCAATTAATGGAACTTGCGGATCAGCCAATGGTTCTACTGTTAGCTCTGCTCCTACTGCCAACCTATGTAGCACTGGAATAGCTTCTTCTGTTTCTGGTTCAGGCCCTTGGTATTGGTCTTGTAGTGGACAAAACAGCGGAACCACAGCTAGTTGTTCGGCTCAAAAAACAGTAACTGCTTTACCAGACCTTGTTGTTTCCGATATTTATTACGATGGAGGATATATTGTGGTTCGCTATTGTAACAATGGAACTGGAACAGGAACTGGAGATTTCTTGATTAAGCTTCGCAACAATGGCACTGGCCAAGAATTTGCTGGAAACTATAACTATCGTTTTGCTGTTCCTGCTCCTGGTGTTTGTACTACCACGGCAGGAATTACTTGCACCTTGCTTGGTGTTTCTTGTGGTTCAGCAATAAATATTACTGGCACAATTGATTGGGAATACAGGGTTGCGGAAACAAACGAAAACAACAATACTTTAACTAAATCAATTGGATCTTCTCCTTTACCAATTAATGGAACTTGCGGATCAGCCAATGGTTCTACTGTTAGCTCTGCTCCTACTGCCAACCTATGTAGCACTGGATCAGCTTCTTCTGTTTCTGGAACTGGCCCATGGTACTGGTCTTGTAGTGGACAAAATGGTGGAACTAGTGCTAGTTGCTATGCTAGTAAAGCTGCCCCAGCTCCGATTAACGGACAATGCGGATCATCTAATGGAGGCACTTTCAGTACTGCGCCAACCACTAATTTATGTAATACTGGAACATTCTCTGGAATAATGGGTTCAGGCCCATGGT
>Ga0302247_1000959_pt1 | contig 23909 bp, 17 predicted proteins | sample AAG_UR_Ile_MG_FD_193529 | JGI IMG/M metagenome (GOLD analysis project Ga0302247, IMG submission 193529) | Enriched activated sludge microbial communities from anaerobic digester in WTTP, New Holstein, Wisconsin, United States - AAG_UR_Ile | ecosystem: Engineered > Bioreactor > Anaerobic >...
GGTCGGAGGCCGCCGTGGCCGCGCCGCCCTTGATCGTCTCGGGGGACATGTACTCGGGGGTGCCGAAGATCTCGCCGTGCTGCGTGAGCCTCTGCTCGTTGGGGACCTGGTGCAGCGCGATGCCGAAGTCGACGATCTTGCAGAAGTCCTCGCCCGAACGCATGGACATGATCATGATGTTGTCGGGCTTGAGATCGCGGTGCACCACCTCGCGGCTGTGCGCCTCGTCCAGGGCCGAGAGGATCTGTCCGAAGATGTGCAGCGCCCGCTTCCAGGGCAGGCGGCCTTCCTTCTGAAGCACACCCCCGAGGGAGGCACCTTTGATGAACTCGCAGACCATGTACGGGATGCCTGTCCGGGTGTCGCCGGAGGTGATCACCGACAGGATGTTCGGGTGCGAGAGCGCCCCGATGGCGGTGGCCTCCTTCTTGAAACGGGCGAGGAAGCGGGCGTCCTGGGCGAAGGCCGGCTTGAGAAGCTTGATGGCCACCGAGGAGCCCAGATCGATGTGCGCGCCGCGGTAGACCCACGCCATGGCGCCCTCCCCGACGAACTCCTCCATGCGATAGCGCTTCTCGATGACGGCCCCCAGCAGGCTGGCGCCGTCCCGCTGCGGCAGATGGGCCAGTGAACTGCGGCACTCAGGACACTCGTGATACGAGAGCCCGACGGGCAGACGGCAGTTTTCGCAGACCCGGAACATATGGCCAGCTCTCCTTGCAGCCTTCAACGCCATCCTGGCGAGGCCGAGCCTTCGAATCGTCGAGGGGCAAGTCGAAGGTGGATCGAATATACCCAATAATCGGGTATAAACAAGACCCAATGTGGACCTTCCTCGGAATGAAACGATCAGCGGTGGAAGACGTGAATTTCGACGTCGGTGGGGTCCTGGGACAAGAGGCTCATGGCGGTCAGGCCACCCACGATCACGCCGACACCGGTCCAGAAGAGCCAGTTCCGATAAAAGGGCGGCGACAAGGTGCCGGAGACGGGGCGGGACCGGACGGGGTCGGGCCGCTGGAGCAGGAGGAGCAGCCCCTCGGCCAACTGGCCCCGGGGCCCGGGTACGGGGAAGGGTCCGGCGAAGACGTCCCGGGGCCCCTGGACGAACAAGCCGCGGGTGGTCAGGACCACCCAGCGGTCCAGGCGGAGTTGGTGTCGATGTTTTTCAAGCACAGCCCTCACCAATGGATCGGGGTACTCCCCGACGGCCTGCAACGTCGAGCGCAGCGCGGCCAGTCGTCCGTCGGGCAGCTCCCCCGGTGGGACGAGGCGCAGACCCGGATGGAGCTGGAGCATCGTCCGTACCCGCTCGAGGGCGCCGGCATCCCCCACCTCGAGGGGGAGGAGCGCCACCGCCGGCAACGGCTCCGCCGCAGGCTGTGAGACGAACAACAGACACAGGAACAGCCAGCTCGTCATGATCGTTCACCTGTACCGTGTGCGAGGACGCTTCAGCGGGGATCGGCGTCCCCGGGATATCCCGTGAGAAAGAAGAGATATGAGGCATTGGAGCCGCCCACCACCAGCTCGGTCCCGGTGGCGGTCTTCAGCGGAAGGAGCGAGCTGCCGAAGTGCTTCTCGTTCTCCGGCGCCGACAGGAAGGTCACGGGATCGAGGGCGCCGGGGGAGGCCCCATCCAGGTCAAAGATGGCGACCACCCCGTTTCGACCGCTGCCCGCGGGGCGATCCGGCTCGCCGACGCACAACTCGGGCCGGCCATCGGCGTCCAGGTCGATCAGGCCGGCGACGTGGCCGAGATCCAGCGGCTCGTCTCCCAGGATCCACCGCGGGGTGGCGGCATAGGGCTGCGGACCGCCGTTCTCGGCCAGGAACACGTAGGTGGCCTCGCAGACGCCCACGACCAGGTCCGTCTCGGCGTCCGCGTCGATCAGGCCCGTCGCCAGGGTGCACACGAGGGAGCCGGGCGCCTGTGCGCCGCCCACCAGCCGCTCCGACGTGACCGCGGGGAAGTCGACCGTGAACGGCACCAGCAGCACGGTCCAGACCTCGTCCTCGTTCTCATCGGTGGTGTGCCCGCCCACTGCGATCACCGGGTCGCCGCCGAGCCGGATCACGGACAGGAACGACTGGTTCCCGTGCTCGGTGAGCTCCTGCAGGCTGGGCACCTGGAAATCGTCGGGATAGCGGAAGAACCGCGAGGTGGCGCTGTCGAGGTCTTCGTCGAACACGGTCAGTCCCTGGGCCGAGGCGACGACGATCTCCATGCCGCCCTCCTGGTCCAGGTTCGCGACCGCGAGGGCCCCGCCGAACTCGGCGCCGCCGCTCACGGTGGCCTCCCGACGCAGCTCGCCGGAGTCGTCGGCCGGATTGAGCGAGAAGACGGTCACGCTCTGGTAGCGACCGTCGGCGAGCACCACCCGCCAGCGACCGTCGGCCGCCGGCAGCGCGGCGATCGCGCTCACGGAGACGCCCTCGTCGAAGGTGTACGCCTGGCGTGACACGGTGCCCCCCGGTTCTAGGGTCAGCACGGCCAGGGGCGAGGTGCCGTTCCCGCCGGCGACGTAGACGTCGGAGACCACCTGGCCCTGCTCGTTGAGCACCGGACTGACGACCTGCCCGAAGTTGGTGCCGGAGAAATTCTTGGGGGGCTCCACCGCCTGCACCGTGGCCCGCTCGGCCAGGTCGTCGAAGACCCGCCAGTCGCACCCGGCGCCCGCCAGCAGCATGATCAGCACGAAGGAAGCAGCAAACGTCTTCATGGTCGCCTCAGTAGTGTAAGGTCATTCCCAGACCGGCGCCGCCGGGCAGCATCATGGGTTCCCAGGTCACCTGGCCACCCTCCGGAGCGGTCTGGAGGCGGATCCGGGAGTCCGGGCTCGTGTCGATGAACGTCCTGTAGAGCGCCACGGCGAAGGACAGCGCGGAGACGCCGTAGAGCACGTTGGCGGCGATGGAGTAGATCTTGCCGTCCTGCAGGCGCGCGTCGTTGCTGAACACCGGAACCCCGGCGTCCAGATCGGCCTGGTAGTCGTCCTTCAGGGAGACGGACTTCCCGCCGGCCCAGATGCCGGCGCCCAGGGCGGCCAGCCCCAGCACGTACCCCGAGATGGCGCCCGTGCGATCCGGCGCCCGGTTGAGCGTGACCTCGTAGGACTTCTGCTCGCCCGGGGTCACCTCGACACGGGTGGACACCGCCTTGCGGTCCTTCTTGACGATGCGCAACTGGTGGGCGCCGGCGGGGATCTTCACCTTGGAACAAGGGGCCACGCAGACGGTCTTTCCGTCGATCTTCACCCGGGCGTCACGCACGTTGCGGCCCAGGACGGTGAGATAGCCGATGGGCTGCCGCTCCAGCGGCACGTGCACCGTGTTGCTCTCGCCCGCGGACACCTCGATCTCGCGCTTCTCGGCGCGGTAGCCGTCCTGCTCCACGTACACCACGTGCTTGCCGGGCTTCAGCACCCCGTTGAAGGGCGTGTGTCCCACGGGGCCGATGTCCTTCTTGTCGACGAACACCTGGGCGCCGGGCACGTTGCTCGTGATCTGCACCCAGGCCATGTTCACGTCCTTCTTCAGGCTGACCATGATGTCGAGCATCCGGTTCTCCTGGACGTGGATCTCGCGCCGGATGTCCGAGAAGCCCTTCATCTCGACGATCAGGACGTGCTTGCCCAGGGGAATCTCTCCCTCGAACGGGGAGGTGCCGAGCTTCTCCTTCTTGTCGTTCAGGTACAGCGCCGCGCCCGGAGGGTCCGTGGAGACCGCGGTGAGCGTGCGGGTGGCGATGGGGGGAAGTTCGGGCTTCTCCAGGGGTGGCGCGGGCTTGTCCGCGGGCTTGTCCGCAGGTTTGTCGCCGGGCTTGTCGCCGGGCTTGTCGCCGGGCTTGTCCGCGGGCTTGTCCGCGGGCTTGTCGCCGGGCTTGTCCGCAGGCTTGTCCGCAGGCTTGTCCGCGGGCTTGTCCGCGGGTTTGTCGCCGGGCTTGTCCGCGGGCTTGTCCGCGGGCTTGTCCGCGGGCTTGTCCGCGGGCTTGTCCGCGGGTTTCTTCAGGCTCTCCTTGTATTCGATGAGCCGGTCGAGCAAACGGATGCGCGCCTGGATGGACGCGAGCTCCTTGGTCTGGGGATCCTTGGCGAGGAAATCGACGAAGTACTGCTTGGCGAGCTCGTACTTCTCCACTTTCTCGTAGCAGACCGCGATGTTGAACAGGAACGCCGGCAGAGGCTTGGCCTCGTAGGCCTTGAGGAAGGACTCGGCCGCCTTCTCGAACTGGCCCGCGCCGAAGAGCGCCTGACCGGCCTTGAAGTGCTCCTTGGCCTTCTCGGTCGCATCGTCTTTTTTCGACTTGCTGTCGCCGCCTTTCTGGGCCATGACGCCCAAGGGACAGGCAGCGATCAGGATCAGGGAGAACCAAAAAGACAGGAAATGGCTGGTTTTCATAGCTGTCTCGTTCACGTTTTCCGGCCAAAAGCGGCCACACACCCCACAGAGATAGCACAAGTCGACGGGATGTGCATGTGTTAACTCCCGGCGGACGCGGCGGAAAATCCACCTACATTTGACTTCATTGGAATACTATGGTACACACAAACCTAGGGAGGTGCACATGGAACCTGGAATCGCCGAACATCGCAAGACACCGAGGTGGCGCGTCTTCTGCCCCGTCGTGGTGCGTTCCGCCGAATATGGCGAGGTCCGGGCGCTGGGCATCAACATCTCGTCCGGGGGCATCTTCATCCAGACCTTCGACCCGCTCCCGCTGGGCACCGCGGTCGAGATCCAGTTGGGGGAGCACGACGGCGTCATCGCCCGCGGCGTCGTCCGGAGTCACTACTACATGACCTACCGCGAACGGGAGAACCCCGCCTCCTGCACGGGCATGGGCGTGCGCTTCACCGGCTTCGACGACGTCGTGACCACCGGGCGGGACGACGCGCACCCGCTGCACTGACGGCCGGTCCCTCCCTCGGAATTTCCGCTTGCATCCGCGACCCGCCGCGCTACAACACCGGATGACGACCGCGTGGTGATTTGGGGCCTATTGCTGCCACGTTAAACAAGATGCTAAAACGCCGCCGATGACGTTTCCGCACGCCGGGCCCCTTCGCCGCTTCCCGCGGCCGCGAGGAGCCGACATGGAGAACCCCGAGACCATTCTTGAACTCGATCTGACGCTGCGAGACGACCGGTCCCGCTTCGCCGGCGACGGCCCCACCGCCGTGGCCCGGCGCCTGCGGGCGCTCATGCGCGAACGGGGCGTCGATCGCCGGACGTTCGTCGAGGCCTTCGGCTGGAGGAACCGCAGCCGCGGGTTCCGCCGGCTCGACGCCTGGCTGGCGGGCGAGCCCCCGAACGAGGGACAGCTGCTCGGCATCGTGCGCTTGCTGGACGTGGAGCGCCGCGTGGTGCTGGACTGCCCCGACGGGCGGCGGTTCCACTATCGCGACGGGGAGTTCGAGCGGGAGGGCGGACTGATCGTGCCGTGGTACCCCGGGTTCGCGGGGGGACGGCGGTACCCGGCCTTCGGCCTGCGGTGAGGCTAGCCCAGGATTGCCTTCAGGTCGGCCTCGGGCGTGGTGATCGGCATGATGTTGAACTTCTCCTGCAGGAAGGCCACCACCTCGGGCTTGAGGAACGCCGGCAGCGTCGGACCCAGGCGCATGTTGCGGATGCCCAGGTGCAGGAGCGTCAGCAGGATGCACACGGCCTTCTGCTCATACCAGGACAGCACCAGGGACAAGGGCAGGCCGTTCACGTCGGTGCCGAAGGCGTTGGCCAGCGCCACCGCGATCTGGATCGCGGAGTAGGCGTCGTTGCACTGGCCCACGTCGAGCAGCCGCGGGATGCCGCCGATGTCACCGAAGTCGAGCTTGTTGAAGCGGTACTTGCCGCAGGCGAGGGTGAGGATCACGGTGTCCTTCGGGGCCTGCTGGGTGAAGTCGGTGTAGTAGTTGCGGCCCGGCTTGGCGCCGTCGCAGCCGCCCACCAGGAAGAAGTGGCGGATCTTCCCGGCCTTCACGGCGTCGATGACCGGACCGGCGACCTTCATGACCGCGTCGTGGCCGAAGCCCACCAGGATCTCGTGGGCCGGCTCGTCGGCGGTGAAGCCGGGGAGCGCCAGCGCCTTCTCGATGACGGGGCCGAAGTTCTCGCGGTCGGGCACGTGCACCACGCCCGGGAACGCCACCAGACCCGTGGTGAAGATGCGGTCGCGGTAGGAGTCGGCGGGCTTCTGGATGCAGTTGGTGGTCATCAGGATCGCACCCGGGAACGCGTCGAATTCTTTCTTCTGGTTCTGCCAGGCCGAGCCGTAGTTGCCCACCAGGTGCGGGAAGGCCTTCAGTTTCGGGTAGCCGTGGGCGGGCAGCATCTCGCCGTGGGTGTAGATGTTGATCCCCTTGCCCGCGGTCTGGCGCAACAGCGCCTCGAGGTCCCGCAGGTCGTGGCCGCTCACCAGGATGCACCTGCCCTTCACCGGGTTCACGTTGACCTTGGTGGGGGTGGGGTGGCCGAAGCTGCCGGTGTTGCCCGCGTCCAGCAGGCCCATGACCGTGAGGTTGAGCTCGCCCACCGCCAGCGCCTGGCCCACCAACTGCTCGGTCGTCGGCTTCGTCTCGAGGAACGCCAGGATCTCGTGCATCGAAGCGTACACGGCCGGGTCCTCCTGGCCGACGATCATCGCGTGGTCGGCGTAGGCGGCCACACCCTTGAGCCCGTAGAGGATCAACTCCTCGAGGCCGACGTTGATCGGGTTCTCGTCCGCCTCGCGCTTCTTGAAGGAGGCGTCCAGCGCCTGCACCAGGCGGCCGTCCTTGTCCTGGTGGAGGACGAACGTGGCCGAGGCCGGCAGCCCCGCCAGGGAGACGCCCTTGGCCTTCAGCGCGCCGGCCAGGCGGTCGCGCAGGGACACGGTGTGGGCCACCAGCGCGTCGATCTTGTCCACGTCGAAGTTGACGTTGGTGATGGTGGTGAAGAGCGCCTCAAGGGTGAAGCGGTTCACCTCGACGTCGACGATGCCGTGTTCACGGGCGACCTTCGCGACCTGGGCCAGGCCCTTGGTGGACAGGATCAGCAGGTCCTGCATGATCGCGGTCTCGTGCGTCTTGCCGCAGACGCCCTGCACGGTGCAGCCGGTTCCCTGAGCGGTTTGTTCACATTGAAAACAGAACATGTTGGTAGCCTCCATCGGTAAGGGGTTGTGAAACGACACTGCCGTTCCTCGGGAATCGGTATAACCGGAATTCGGATTCCGAATCTTGATCCGGATCAAGCGACCGCGAGAAATCGGAACGGCCTTCTGCCGGACCGTCGATTCAATTCGGAGCGTGGACTCTACTCCACGATGACGCGGGTCTCAATGGGGGCGTTGAGGCTGGCGGCGACGGAGCAGTATTTCTCGTGGCTCAGGTGCACGGCGCGCTCCAGGGCGGCCAGGGTGACGCCGGGCCCCGAGCCCACGTGGGTCAGCACGATCCGGGTGTAGCGCATGGGGTGATCCTCGGCGCGATCCCCGGTGATCTCGATGCGGTAGGACGCCAGCGGCTGTTTCTTCTTCTCCATGATGGAGACCACGTCGTAACCGGTACAGCCGCCCAGGGCGCCCAGGAGCGCCTCCATCGGAGAGAAGTGCGCCTCGGGTTTTCCCGGGTCGAGGATGATCGTGCCGCCGCCGGCGTTGGTCCCGACGAAGCGGCGGGCGCCGTCGAGCTTAAGGGTGATGGACTTCTGGGTCATGCGGGCTCCTTTCGATTCGTGACGGCGTCACCACACGGCGAGGCTGATCCCTCCCGAGAGGGTGATCACCTGCCCTGAGACCTCGGGGTCGACGGCGCAATGGCGGGACGACGCGCTCTCCTCGCACAGCCCGGTCCACTGGGGAAAGGCCACCTCGAGGCGCCCGTAGACACGCGTGGTGTCAGACAGCCAGTAATACAGAGTGACGCCGGAGGCCAGGAAGACGCCTTCGGCGCGTTGCTTGAGGCCCCCGGTGTGCAGGGCCTGGCTCACCCAGCCGACCCGGGCCGAGAAAGCGAGCTCGTACGAGCCCGCCGGGCCGAGGGCCTGCGGTCGCCGGGCCAGAGGGATCGGCACCTGCAGATCGAGGGTCGGGGCGTAGCCCGAGTGGACCAGGCTCTGGTACAGGAGCAGCGACCCCAGGAACGAGGCCCCGAGGGCGAGGTGCCGCCACGGCCGGTACAGGCCGGTGACCAGCATCTGCGGCCCCGCGTGGGAGGCGAGGTCGCCCACGCCGATCCCGATCCCGAGTTGACCCTCGATCTGGAAGCGCGGCACGTCCAGGCGCAGGCGCGCCAGGTGGCTGTCGGCGTCGTACTCGTCCACGCTGGTCATCAGGCCCTGGCCGTCGGAGACCTGCTCCACCCGCTGGGGCACCGGGGCCGCCTCGGCGGGGGTCGCGTCCCCGGTGGGGGTCTCCTCCACGTCGTCGTCCATGATCACCTCGACATCCTCGTCGGGACGCGGCGCGGCAGCGCCCGGCGACGGAAGCAGGACGCCCGGAAGGGCCAGAAGAACGCACAGGATGAAAGAAAACCTCATGATCTCATCTTTCCATGAATCCACGGGCGCGCAAGTCACGCGCCGGGCGCCAGCAGCGTGTCGGCCAGCCGGGCGCAGACCTCGCCGGCCGGTCCCTGCAGGAACACGTCGGTGATCGCGTCCGTGAAGTGGCTCGGCCGCAGGTTCACCTCCACGATGCGGGCGCCGTGCTCCTTGGCCGCCCACGGCAGAGCGCACGCCGGCATGACCTCGCCGGTGGTCCCCACGACGAGGAAGACGTCGGCCTCCATGGTCTGGAACGAGGCCGCCAGGGACGCCTCCCGGGGGATGCCCTCCCCGAAGAAGATGAAGTCCGGCTTGAGCAGGCCCCCGCAGCGCACGCAGAACGGCGGAGGATCCGAGAGATCCACCTCGGACTCCTTCCAGGTCTTGCCGCACTGCACGCAGACCAGCCGCCTCGTGGTGCCGTGATACTCGATCACGTGCGTGGAACCCGCCTCCTGATGGAGGTTGTCGATGTTCTGGGTGATCACCGCCTTCACGAGGCCGGCCTTCTCGAGGCGGGCCACGGCCTCATGGGCGGGGTTGGGGCGGGCGCTGCCGATAAAATCGTAAAATATTTCCTTGATCAACTTCCAGGACCCCACCGGGTCCCGGAAAAAGACCTCGAGCTCGAGGAAGGCAGGATCGACCTTGTTCCAGAGCCCGTCGGGTCCCCGGAACGGGGGGATCCCGCTCTCCACCGAGATCCCCGCCCCCGTGAACACGACCAGGTGGCGCGCCCCGCGCAGGATCCGGCAGGCCTCATCAAAAGAAGCGGACATGGAATACTCTCCCCGGAGGCCGCGTTGAAGAGGCGTCTTCCGCGACCCGGAAGGCCACACTACCACCGGAGAGCGGTCCCGGACAAGAGATGATTCCCCGAACACCCCGAACAGTACGTATTGACGATTGGACCGTTTTCTGTTAGTGAGTGCGCACCTCACCGGCTTGGCACGTCCCCGGCGCCGTGTTTTTTGCACGGGATTGCGACGTGGAAAGGAACCGTCTTCATGAAAACATTCGTCACCCTTCTCTTGAGTCTCACCTTCGTCGCGAGCATCGCCTGCGAGCGCATGCCCAAGGAAAAGCCGGCCGCCCCCGCCCCCGCCCCCGGCGAGATGGCCGCCACCGCCCCCACCGGGCCCAAGCCCCTCAAGGTCGAGCTCTACGTCATGAGCCAGTGCCCCTACGGCGTCGAGGCCGAGAAGGCCATCAAGCCGGCCCTGGACAAGCTCGGCCATCTGATCGACTTCAAGTTGGACTTCATCGTCAACGCCATGCCCGACGGCACCTTCAAGAGCCTGCACGGCCAGCCCGAGGTCGACGGCAACATCGCCCAGCTCTGCGCCAACAAGCTCGCCCCCGAGAAGTTCTGGGCCTTTTTGGATTGCCAGAACCGCAACATGCGGGACGTCCACAACAACTGGAAGGCCTGCGCCGAGCAGAACGGCCTCGACGTGGCCAAGCTCCAGGCCTGCAAAGAGGGCCAGGAGGGCAAGGACCTGCTGATCGCCTCCTCCGAGCGCGCCAAGGCCGCCAAGGCCGGCGGTTCCCCGACCATCGTGGTCAACGGCAAGCCCTACACCGGCGGCCGCAGCGCCAACGGCTTCATGCGCGGCTTCTGCGAGCAGCTGCCCGAGCCCAAGCCCCAGCCCTGCTCCGAGATCAAGCCTCCCCCGGTGGTCCAGGTCGTCTTCGTGACCGACAGCCGCTGCAAGGAGTGCGCGAAGTTCGAGCGCGGCCTCGAGCAGGTCAAGCGCATGGTCGCCGGCGCCGTGGTGAAGAAGGTCGACTACACGACCGAAGAGGGCAAGAAGATCTATGAAGAGGCCAAGCTCACCCTGCTGCCCGCCCTGCTGGCCGACGAGAACCTCAAGAAGGACGAGGAAGCCTATCCGCGCCTGGCCCGCTTCGCGACCCCGGCCGGCTCCTGGCTCATGCTCAAGGCCTTCCCGCAGGTGTTCGACCCCAAGGGTGAGATCTGCGACAACACCACCGACGACAACGGCGACAACCTGATCGACTGCGCCGACCCGACCTGCCGCTTCAACGCCGCCTGCATGGAGAACTGCGAAAACAAGGTGGACGACAACAAGAACGGCAAGATCGACTGCGACGAGCCGGACTGCCAGTACGACTTCGCCTGCCGCAAGGAAGTCCCCAACACCCTCGAGCTCTTCGTCATGAGCCAGTGCCCCTACGGGACCAAGGCCTTCGACGCCATGAAGGAAGTCCTGAAGAACTTCAACAACAAGATCAACTTCAAGGTCTACTACATCGCGGACAAGGTCGGCACCGGCTTCAACGCCCTGCACGGCCAGCCCGAGGTCGACGAGAACATCCGCCAGCTCTGCGCCATCAAGAACTACGGCAAGGACTACAAGTTCATGGATTACATCTGGTGCCGCAACCCGCAGATCCACAGCGCTGACTGGAAGCCCTGCGCGACCAACGGCATCGACCCGGCCGTGATCGAGACCTGCGCCACCGGCGACGAGGGCAAGAAACTGCAGGAGGACAGCCTGCTCGTCCCCAAGATGGGCAAGATCGGCGGCTCCCCGACCTGGATCGCCAACGGCAAGAACAAGTTCTCCGGCATCGACGCCGAGACCATCAAGACCGAGTTCTGCAAGTACAACGACAAGTTGTACCCGACCGAGTGCAAGAACACGCTGACCAAGAACACGCAGATGCCCGCCGGCGGCGGCTGCGGCAAATAGTCTCTCCCCCTCCGTCTTCTTCGCTCCCCCTCCGTCTTCTCCGTAGTCTCTTTTTCTACTGAATCTCCACAGGGACCGCATACTCCGCGACCCGGCAGGACCAGCCGTGGGCCGTGGACAGGGCCTCGGCCAGACCGGTCGCGGCCTCCGGGTCGCCATGGTTGACGAGCACTTGGCGGGGCGGCGCCTCGAAGGAGGCCGTCCAGCGCGCGAGCTCGTCGCGGTCGGCGTGGCCGGAGAAACCCGAGATGCGCTCGATTTTGGCCTTGACGGGCACGAACTCGCCGAAGATGCGGACCTCCTCGGGGCCGTCGAGGATCTGGCGTCCGAGGGTGCCCGCAGACTGGTAGCCCACGAACAGGATGGTGCTCTCGCGGCGCGGCAGGTTGTTCACCAGGTGGTGCTTGATGCGGCCCCCCGTGCACATCCCGGCCCCCGCGATGATGATGGCGACGCCCCGGATCTGGTTGATGGCCTTGGACTGCTCGGCAGTCCGGCAGAGGGTCAGCCCCGGGAAGTCATACGGCGAGTTGCCGGACTCGAGCAGGGCCAGGGTCTCCTCGTCGAACAACTCCGGGTGCCGGCGGAAGATCTCGGTCACCGTGATGGCCATCGGGCTGTCGACGAAGGTCAGAAGCGGCGGGATGCGCCGGGCCTTCACGAGTCCGGTGAGGTGCCAGAGGATCTCCTGGGTGCGCTCCACGGCGAAGCCGGGGATCACGATGTTCCCGCCGCGCCGGTGGGTGTCCAGTACCACCCGCTCGAGCTCGTCGGGGATGCTCTCCACCGTGCCGTGGGAGCGGTTCCCGTAGGTGGATTCGACCACCAGCACGTCGGCCCGCCGGAAGTGATGGGGGTCATTGATGATCGGGAGGTTCAGCCGGCCGACGTCCCCGGAGAAGACGAGCGTGCGGGTCTGCCCGCCCTCCTCCAGCGTGAGCTCGATCATGGCCGAACCGAAGATGTGGCCCGCCTCGTGGAACCGCGCGGTGATGCCCGGGGCCACCGCGACCGGCGCGGCATAGGGGACCGGGGCGAACAGCGGCACCGTGTCCTCCACGTGGCGCTTGGCGTAGAGCGGCTCGTAGGGGAACGGGCTCACCTTCCCCTGCTTCTCGTGGCGCCGCTGCTTGCGCCGCATATCCTCCTCCTGCAGGTAGGCGCTGTCGAACAAGAGCACCTGGGCGATCTCGAGGGTGGCCGGCGTGCCGAACACCTTCTTTCCAAAGCCCTCCCGGACCAGCCGGGGCAGCCGGCCGCAGTGATCGAGGTGGGCGTGGGTGAGCAGCACGGCGTCGAGCTCGCCCGGATCGACGGGGAACGGCTCCCAGTTGCGCTGCTGCAGGTCGCGCTCCTGGTACAGTCCGCAGTCGATCAGCACCCGGTGACGTCCCAGCCGCACCATCGTGCAGGAACCCGTCACGTTGCCGGCAGCTCCCCAAAAGGTCAGTTCCGCGTCCATGTCATCCTCCCGGTCGGTGTGAGCCGGACGTCGCGCGCCCGTGGGACACAGCCTAACACAGGAGGATGAAAACCGTGGACAGAAAGAATGGACCTGGGCCGGACGGCCGGTCCGGGGTCACGACCCGCCGAGGGCGGCCACCCGGCGGAGGTAGGCTGCCACGTCCATCTTGCGGGCGAGGCCCCCCGGGGTCATCGAGCGCACCGCACCGAAGACCGGGCGCCGGGTGAAGGGCCGGTCGTGGAGGCCGAAGACCCAGGCCACGCCGGTCGTGCCGTTGGGATCCCGCCCGTCGAGGAGGTACCGGTTGTTCCAACGCAGCAGGATGGAGAAGGCCCGGCGCCAGTCGGCGCTCCAGAGCAGGACCTGCTTGCCCCAGTACATCCGCAGATAGTTGTGCAGAAAACCCCGCACGCGCAGCTCGGTCATGGCCGCGTTCCAGGCCGGATCCGGGGTCGCGCTGGACTCCATCATGGCCTCGGTGACCTCCTGGGGCCCGGACGGGGCGTGCTCGTCGAGGGTCCGCTGCGCCCAGGCCGGCACCATGGCGGGCGAGCCGTAGCCGGGCAGGAAGCGGGCCGCGTTGACGGCCAGCTCGCGGCGCACGATCACCTGCTCGAGGAAGGCCTCGGTCCCGGGTCCGCCACCGCCTTCCAGGGCGGCGCGCGCCACCTCGGCCGGCCCCAGGTGGCCGAAGTGCAGGTAGGCGCCCAGGCGGGAGGAGACGTCCAGATCCGCCCGGTGGTGGACCTCGGCGTAGGTGGCGAGATCGTCCGCGAGGAAGCGGGCCAGGCGCCGCCGGCCCTCGCTCTGGCCGCCCCGGAAAAAGCGGGCCACGTCGGCCAGGCCCGGTACCTTCAGTTCGCGATCCAGGAAACCGGCAGCGGTGAAGTCCGCGCCCGGGATCGGCGGTTCGACGCCGGGGCCTTTCAGTTCGGGTTCCGGCTCGGGCGGCAGGAAGCCGGACAGCAGCCGGTGCACGGCGGGCCGCAGGGTGCGGGCGCCCACGTGGGCGTGATCGGCGAGGAGGGCCGGCGGGATGACCGTGTCCCCCTCGACGGCCAGCGCCAGGCAGGGCGCCGCCGACCCGACGGTCTCCCGCAGGGCGCGGCCGAACGGCTCGGGGTGCTCGTCGCAGACCAGCGCGCCGGCCCCCGCGGCGGCGGCGGGCACCTCATCCAGGAAGCGCCCCACCCTCACCACCAGCGGGATCCCGCGCGCTCGCAGGGAAGCGTGCACGTCGGCGAGCCCCTCGAGCAGGAAGTCGAAGTGGCGCGAGTTGGCCTCGGGATAGGACCCGTCGAGGACGCACAGCACCCACAGCCCGCAGCGTCTCGCGGAGGCGAGGGTGATCGCCACGTTCAGCGCCGGATTTCCCCAGCCGCGCTGCGAGCGCTGCATCCAGTACACCACCGGCCGGCCTGGGCGGAAGGGTCGTTGGTTCAGGACCCGGACACGTGGATCATCGAGGTCGGGGAGGCTCAATTCCCCACCAGGTTGTCTTGCTGGAAGGAGCGCAACCGCAGCGCCCGACCGTCGGTGTCCGTGTCGGCGTGGGAGGAGTCCTCCCACCCGAACCAGTGGAGCTCGCCCCGGGACAGGCAGGCAGGCCGCGTCTGATGGCCCATGGAGGTGAAGGGGATGGCGAACTCGCCGGCGACGGGCGTGCCGTCGGCCAGGAAGCGGCGCCCCACGATGCCGGCACCGTAGCCGTCCTGCGAGCTCCAGTCCTCCCAGATCGCCAGAAAGCCGTCGGAGAGCGGGCAGAGGGCGGGTTCGAGCTGGCTGGTCCGGGTGGTGACGTTGGCGAGGAAGTCGCCGCCCGCGGGGGAGAAACCGCCATCGAACAGCCGGCAGTGGATGCCCCACTCCCAGAGATCCACGGCCGCCCCGTTGTCAATCCAGCAGGCGGCGAAGCCGGCCGGGGTCGCCAGGAGCGAGGGGGTCGCCTGTCGGCCGGCGGTGAGCTCGTTGACGCCCAGGGAGGTCTCCACCGTACCGTCAGCCGCCAGCAGCGCGGCTGCGACGCCCCCCGAAGCGGCGTCGAAGGTGCCCGAGGCGTCCTCGTAGGCCACCAGCCAGCGGTTGCCGGACACGGGGACCACCCGCGGGCGGAGCTGGAGGCCGGCGGTGGGGATCGGCAGGGTGAACTCGCCGTCGTCCCCCGAGACACCGTTGACCTGCGGCGCGCCGTCGGCGTCGAAGAAGCGGCCCCGCAGGTCGGCGCCGCCCTCTCCGGCGGTGTCGACCCAGACGATCAGGAAGATGCCCAGCGGGTTGGCGCCGGCGGTCACGTGCAGGTCGGGGGCGGCGAAGGTGGTGTCCACCTGGAACTCGGGCACGAAGCCGGTGCCGTCGAAGCCCAGGATCCGGGCCCGCACGCCGGCCTCGAAGCCGGTGCCGGACTTCTCGTTGATCCAGGCCACGAGGAGCCGGTCCCCCTGGACCGCGCCAACGGCCGAGTGCTGGTTGCCGCCGCCCACGACGTGGTTGACGGTGAGCTCGCCGGTCTTGCGCCCGTCGGCCTGGAAGGTGCCCATGCGGATGCCCGCGCCGCCGCCGTCGGCCCCGCTCCAGTCGGTGAAGAGCAGGACGAACCCGCCTTCGGGGGCCGGGGACCCCAAGAGCACGGGGTCCTCCTGGTCACGCACGTGGACGGCGTTGGCCACGAAGTCCACCCCGTCGGCCAGGGTGCACGAGGCGTTGCAGCCGTCCCCGGAGCGGGTGTTGCCGTCGTCGCAGACCTCGCCCTCCTCGAGCCGGCCGTTGCCGCACTCGGGGGGGATCACGACGTCGGCGTCCGGCCCGGAATCACCAGCGTCGGCGTCGCCGTCGGAGCCGTCGTCGGGCGTGTCCGGGAGGGCGTCCACCGCCGCGTCCCAGTTGTAGAACCCGGTCTCCCCGGAGCAGCCCGCGAGCACGGCGGGCAGCAGGATGACAGTCAAGATAATATGCGACAGTCTCATGTCACTTACCGATGACCTCGCAGAAGACGCCCGGGATGGCGGCCGTGTTGTTCAGTTCGTTGCACTCCCCCAGGCCGGAGACGCCGGCGGGGTCGGCGTCCGCCTGCACGCTCACGGTGACCGCGGTGCCCTCGGAGCGGGGCGGGGCGGCCCACTCACAGGACACCGTCACGCACTGCCCGGTCACCAGCGGCGCCTGCAGCGTCGCCTCGCACAAAGGGATCCCAGACTGGGAGTCGAAGAAGCCCACCGGGATCCCCGTGGGCACCGGCTGGGTGCCGCGGTTGCACACGGAGGCCTCGAGGAGGGCGGAGGTGGTGACGAGGCAGGAGAAGGCCGCGTCGCGCACCGTCAGGTCCGGACTCGTCCCCACGGCCACGGCGCCCTGCACGTTCTGCCGGTAGTTGTTGAGGGTGGGATCCATCCAGTTCTGCACCCACTGGGACGTGCGGGGGACCGCGCCGGCCTCGGAGACGTTGCTCACGCTGTAGGTGTGCTGGTTCCAGATCGTGCGCGAGGGCACCCAGCGGTCCAGGGTGTCGCGGTAGACGCGGATCCCCGGGTAGGCACCCAGCCAGTCGGAGCGGCAGACGTTCCCCGCGCCGGGGGTGCCGCCCACGGGGACGTCGCACACGTAGCCGGAGCCGGCCCCGCCGCACTGGACGTCGTCCGAGCAGCGGCAGAAGCCGGTGTCGCACACCCCCGACGCGCAGTCGAGGTGGGTCTCGCAGCGCAGGCCCTTGAAGATCGGGTCCATGCGCGTGCCGTTGTGGGAGAGCGGGTAGGCCACACCGCCGGCCGTGGTGGGCGTGATCGTGCAGTTCAGGTTCGATGGCACCACCAGCTCGGCGTTGTAGTCGCCGTCCACGTCGGCCACGATGGGGTTCTCATTCCAGGTGCAGGAGGAGTGCCACTGGGAGAAGAGCACCTCGCCGGTGCGGCCGTCGTAGACGCGGGTGAAGACCTCGTCGGCGTACACGACCTCGACGCGGCCGTCCCCCTCGAAGTCGAACAGGGAGGAGCCGGTCCGGTTGGAACTGTGGTCCTGGCTGACCTGGTGCCAGAGGATGCCGTCCGTGCGCAGGGAGACGCACGTGGCGACCTCGGGGATGCCCAGACAGTCGGGATCGAACACCGAGATGGAGTCCGAAGAGGCCGCCGAGAACTCGACGCGGCCGTCGCCGTCGAAGTCCCCCGCGGTCGGGGGGCCGCCGCCGGAACCGGCGGGGAAGTTGTACGGCCCGTAGAGGGTGCGGCCGAACACGTTGATGACCCGCGTCTGGCCCGAGCCGATCACGACGATCTCGGCGATGCCGTCCCGGATGCGCCGGTCGTCGCCGGTGGGATCCTGCGGGAAGGTCCCGAAGTCGCCATAAGCCACGAACACCCCGGCCGGCCCCGTGTTCCAGACCAGATCCCAGGCCGAGGTGGCGGGGTTGAACGAGTAGAGCACGGCGCCGCCGGCAAGCTCCACGCGGCCGTCCCGATCGAGATCGGCCACCGCGGGGTAGGCGAAGTGGCCCGGCATGCCCAGGGCGGCGGCCGTCTGGAGGCCGGTGTGGTCGTACACCAGCCCGAAGGAGAGGATCTCGGGCAGGCCGTCGTCGTTCAGATCATGGATCGCCACCCCCGACCAGCCGGTGGACTGCGCGCCGTAGGTAAGGTTGGTGCCGCCGGCGTTGTGGCCGTGCCACAACTGGCTCCAGGCGCCGGACAGGGCGTCGTAGCGGAAGGCCTCGACCCCGCCGAGGCCGTTGTGGGCCACGATCTCGGGCCGCCCGTCGCCGTCGAGATCGGCGATGGCGGGTGTGTTGCAGCCATTGAGCTGGGTGCCGACGGTGAACAACTGCGTGCAGTCGCGGCCGTCCAGGACGCGGATGACCCCGTAGGCGCCGTTGTAGTAGCCCGAGCTGCCGTCGTTGCCCGAGTAGCTCAGGAAGACGATCGAGGGCTGCACCACGGCCGGGTTGTCGTCGAAGTCGAAGTCGGCCACCAGGGGCGTGGAGAGCACGTTCACGTGGCCCGGGTACGGGTCACCGGCGGGCGGACCGCTCCAGGAGCAGTGCAGGAAGGGGGAGAAGATGCCGGAGCGGGGATAGTCGCCGCAGGCCGGGTTGAAGAGCCCCCGCGGCCCGGTGCCGTAGGGGACGCAGACGTTGTTCCAGCAGTAGGTGTCCCCCGCGCACTGGCCGTCGTTCTCGCAGGGCACGCCCGCCACGCACTGCCCTTCGACGCAGCGCTCGGCGGGCCCGCAGCAGTCGTCGCCACAAGGGGTGTCGGGGGCCTCGCAGCTCCCGGCGTCCGACACGTCAGACACGTCAGACACGTCGGACACGTCGGACACGTCAGACACGTCGGACACGTCAGACACGTCGTCGCCGCCGTCCACCGCCGCATCGTGCAGGGGCACGCACACCCCCTCCCGGCAGGAAAGGTCGGCCCCGCACGGGTGCACTGGGTCGCACGGCTCCCCGGACCCGCGGCCGGACCAACGATCCCCCACGGTGCAGCCGGCCAGCGCGGCCAACGCCAGCCACAACCCAGGCAGCATCACGAAACGCATGGTCCTCACCTCTTTTCAGGGACGTCCTGGCCCAGCTCCCGCAGGATCCGCACCAGTTGCTCGCCCGTGTTCGCCGAGACCCCCACGAGGGGGAGCCGCAGCTCGGCCGACGGGATCAGCCCCAGTTGGTGCATGCAGGCCTTGGCGGGGGCGGGGCTCGTCTCGAGGAACAGGCCCTCGGCGAGGGGGAGCAGGCGGTGGGCCAGCTCCCGCGCCCGCGGGTGATCGCCCGAAAGGGCCGCGTGGATCGAGTCGGCGAACAGCCGGGGGACCACGTTGGCCACGACCGAGATGGCGCCGACGGCACCCAGGGTGATCAATGGGTAATTCAACTTGTCCTCGCCCGAGTAGAGGACGAACCCCGGGCGGGCCGAGCGCAGGATCCACTCGGCCTGGGAGACCGAGCCCGAGGCCTCCTTGATGCCGATGATGCCGGGGAGCTCCTGCAGGCGCAGCACGGTCTCGGGCAGCAGGTTGACCCCCGTGCGTCCGGGCACGTTGTAGAGCACGAGGGGCAGCTCGGCGGCCTCGGCGACGGCCGTGTAGTGGGCCAGGAGGCCACCCTGGGTGGGCTTGTTGTAGTACGGGGTCACGACCAGCGCCGCGTCCGCGCCGAGCCGGTGGGCCAGCCGCGTGCGCTCGATGGTGGTCGCGGTGGCCTGGGTCCCGGTCCCGGCCATCACCGGCACCCGGTGGCCGACGCGCTCGACCACGAACGAGACGACCCGGGAATATTCCTCTGGCGTCCAGGTCGCCGCCTCCCCGGTGGTCCCCGCCACGAGGATGGCGTCGGTGCCCGACGAGACGTGCAGCTCGATGAGCCGCTCCAGCGTCGGAAAATCGATGTCTCCGCCGGAGAACGGCGTAATCAGGGCCACGATGGAACCGGTGATTGGCTTCATGTCGTTCACTCTCCGAACCTCAATGTACTGGAAACGTCCGAAAAAGCAACGGCCTGCAGCGCACGGCCTCCTCCCGATCCCGATTTCGATCTTGTGCAGGCGGGGCTTTCTGATATGCTCCGCCCCGATGAACAAGTGGCTCACCGAGCCCCAGGTCCTGGGGCAGTACATGCTTCGCGTCTTCAACTCCGATGAAAAGCCGGAGCGCCTGCTGCCGCTGCGCCAGAAACTGGGCCTCGTCGACGTCGAAGCCGGACGCTGGTACCCTCAGGCGTCGCTGATAAAATATTTACAGCAAGTCCTGAAGAACGACGGCGAAGACGTGCTGTTCTACACCGGCTCCCGGCTCATCGCCTCCACGGTGTTTCCCCCCAACGTGGTCACGTTCCAGGACGCCATCTCCTCGATGGACCTGGGGTACACCATCGCCCATCGCTACCAGGTCGGCGCCATGTTCGGCCTGCGGGCCTCCGGGGAGATGCAACTGGACATCATCGCGGCCAACCCCTATCCCTGTCCCTACGACTGGGGGATCCTCAACGCCATCATGAAAAAATGGGCCCCGGCCGCGCGCCTGTCCCATGACTTCAGCCAGGGCTGCCGCCTCGACGGGGAGACGGCCTGCCATTATCACCTGATTTTCTGAGGAAGGCGATCCGGCATGTCGACCCCTCCTGAACGCAAATGGATCGGACCCTTCCGCGTGCTTGGACTTCTCGGCTCCGGCGCCACCGGTCACGTGTTCCTCGGCGAGGATCCCTCGCTGGACCGCAAGGTCGCGATCAAGATCCTCAAGACCGACTTCAAGTACGACTCCGAGCTGCGCAACCGGTTCCTGCGCGAGGCCCGGAACATGGCCCGGCTCTCCCACCCGGGGGTGGTCTCGGTGCACGCGGTCGGGGACGAGGAGGGGCTGCCCTACATGGTAATGGAGTACCTGCAGGGCACCGATCTGCTCACCACCCTCGAGCGGCAGGGCGCCCTGCCCTACTCCAAGGTCGTCTCGATCTTCATCGACGTCACCGAGGGGCTGTGGAACGCCTACGCCGAGGGCATCGTCCATCGCGACGTGAAGCCCGCCAACATCTTCCTGGCCGCCGAGAGTCGCGCCAAGATCGGCGACTTCGGCCTGGCCCGGGCCCTCGAGCTCGACGCCAACCTCACCGCCGACGGCGTCGTCATCGGCACGCCGGACTACCTGGCGCCCGAGGTCATCTCCGGCGTGAAGGCCACGGTGGAGTCCGACGTGTACGCGCTGGGCTGCTCCATGTTCCACGCCCTGGCCGGACACCCGCCCTACCGCTTCCTCCACGAGGACATCACCGGGCAGGAGGTCCTCAGCCGCCACATCAAGGCGCCGGTCCCCATGCTGGACAACCGCCAGATCCCGCGGGCGTTGCGGAAATTGATTTATGACATGATGAACAAGAAGCCGGGCGCGCGACCCAACTACGAACGCATCCTGGACGCGCTGCGCCGGGCCATGCGCCCGAAAGACTACAACAGCCGCGCCATGCCGGCCTTCTCGCCGGGCCGCACGGCCGCCTCGTCCAAAACCGGCGCCTCTCTGGTGCTCCCCTCGGAGGGGACCGGAAGACCCGGCGCCGGGCGCGCCGATGAGGACGAGCTCGAGCTCCCGATCGCCTGGCTCCTGACCCTGGGCGTCCTGGGATCCGCCGCCATCCTGACCCTCGCCTTCTTCCTGCTGCGCTGAGAGTCACCTGGCGCCTGGCGCGGCGCCGTCACTGACCGCCGTCGGCCGCCTCGGCCTCGGCTGTCACTGGCCGCCGTCGGCCGCCGCCGTGTCCGGGATGCAGACCGCGCTCCGGTAGACGAAGCGATAGAGCACGGGCATGAGGTACAGGGCGACGAAGAACTCCATGACCAGGCCGCCGATGGCACCCACGGCCATGGGCTGCAGCATCTCGTTCCCGCCGCCGAGGTTGATCGCCAGCGGCAGGAAGCCCACCAGCGTGGACAGGGTGGTCATCACGCGGGGGCGCAGCCGCACCGCCGCAGCCTCGAGGATGGCCGCGTCCGGCGTCGTGCCCCCCTCCCGGCGCAGATCCTCGGCGAAGGTGTAGATCAGCACGCCGTCGTTGATGGCGGCCGCCACTACGATGAGCATGCCGATGAGCACCGTGGCCCCCACCGGAAAACCGGTGAGCCTGAGCGCGAACAGCACGCCGACCAGGCACACCGGCAGGTTCAGCAGGATCAGCAGCGGCAGCTTCCAGTCGTTGAACTGCACGGCCAGCACGATGACCGCGAAGAACAGGGCGAACAGCAGGATCACCAGCATGTCCATCTGCATCTCGTGCATCATCTGGGCCTGACCGGCGATGCGCCAGGAGATCCCCGGGGGCATGGGGACCTCGGCGAGCAGCGCCTTGACCTCGCGCTGGGCCTCGCTGATGGTGAGGCCCAGGGTGTCCGCGGTGATCACCACCTGCTTGACCTGGTCCTCGCGGTTGATCTCCACCGGTCCGCTGCCGGGGAGCACGCTGGCGACGTCCGCGAGCAGGATCTGGGCACCGTCGCGCCGGGCCACCGGGAACTGCCGCAGGTCGTCGGCGTTGCGCACGCGGGCCTCGGGGACGCTCACCCGCACGTCGAACTGCAGGCCGCGCTCCCGGAACGAGGTGGCCACGGCGCCGCCCAGGTAGGTCCGCAGGGTGGCGGCGATCTGGGCGACCGAGAGCCCGAGGTCGGCGCACTTCTCGCGGTCCAGGTGCACCTGGTACTCGGGCTTGGTGAAGTCGAGGCTGAGCTGGACGTTGGTGAAGTCCGGGTGGTGGGAAAGCCGCTCCACCATCTGGGCACTGACCCGGCGCAGGGCCTCCAGGTCGTCGCCGCGGACCTTGAGCTCCATGTCCGTGCTGCCCAGGTTCCGGATGCCCCGGATGCGCTGCTGGTTCACCATGGCGCGCACCCCCGGCCAGCGGAACCGAGCCATCTTCTTGCGGAATCCGTTCACCCACGCCATGGTGCCGATGCGGCCGCCGCCGGACCGCAGTTGCAGGGTGATCTCGGCGTCGTGGGAGGACTCGACCATGAACGGTCCGCGGGCCATTCCGCCGGCGACGGTGAAGTAGGAGACCACCCGGGGTTCGGCGGCCAGCATCTTCTCGACCTCGAGGGTCGCCTCGTTGAGCTCGGCGGCCGAGGTCCCCGGGTTCGCCCGGATGCGGATGGCGACCCGCCCGTCGTCGATCTGCGGGAGGAACTCGCCCTCCAGGGCGACCCAGGTGCGGGCGCCCGCGACGAGCAGCCCGACGGAGACGAACAGCCACACCCAGCGCCAGCGCACGAACCAGGCGGTGGAGCGCGCGTAGGCCGCCGTGACGCGGGCGAACATCCGTTGGAAGAAGCCGTCCCCGCCCTCCGGGGCGCGCAGGAGGACGTCGGCCAGCATCGGCGTGAGGGTGACGGCCACCCCGACGCTGATGACCACGATCCCGGAGATGACCAGGATCAACTCCTTGAACAAAAGGCTGGTCAGCCCGGGCACGAACAGGAACGGGAGGAACAGGGCGAGATAGGAGAGCGTGCCCGCGGCGATGGCGGGCCCCACCTCGCCCACGGCGTCCGGGATCAGATCATGGGAAGGCTCATGGGGGGCCAGGGCGCGCCGCCGGGTGATGTTCTCCAGCACGACGATGGAGTTGTCCAGAAGCACGCCCAACGCCACCACGAGGCCGCCCAGGGAGAAGATGTTCAGCGAGAACCCGGCGAGCTTCATCACCCCGAAGTTGACCAGCAGGATGACCGGGATCGCCAGGAGCAGCACCAGCACGTGTCGCAGGCTCCCCAGGAACAGGAAGATGGTGATCACGACGAGCACCGCAGCGCCCAGGGCGGAGGACGCCACACCGTCGATGGCCTTCTCGATGTAGAGGGCCTGGTCCTCGAGCACCAGCAGATCCACGTCGGCGGGGAAGTCCGGCCGCAGCTCCTGCAGTTTGCGCGTCACGTCCCTCGCGACCTTCACGGTGTTGGCCAGCGCCTGCTTGGTGACGTTGATCTTGATGGCGGGCTGGCCGTTGAGCCGGGAGTACAGGCGCACGTCCTCGGAGGCGTCCTGCACGTCGGCCACGTCAGCCACCGTGACCCGCGCGCCCGCCTCGTTGACCAGCACGACCCGGCGCAGGTCGGCGATGTCCTTCACCTCGCCCATCGTGCGCACGACCCAGTGCCGGCGGCCCTCGATGATCCGCCCGGCGAACAACTCCACGTTCTCCTCGGCGATGCGCGCGGCGATCTCGGCCGGCGTGAGCTTGTACTTGATCAGCGCGTCGGGGCGCAGGAACACGCGGATCTCGCGGCGCAGGCCGCCCACGATGTCGGTGCCGGCCACGCCGGGGACCGAGAGCAGCTGCTTCTGTAGGTGATCCTCGGCCCAGGTGCGCAGCCGGGTGAGATCCCACGCCTTCGAACTGATGGCGACCTGCAGGATCGGCAGCTGGCTGGGATCCATCTTGGCCACCAGGGGCGGCTCGATGTCCTCGGGCAGGCGGCGGTTCACGCGCCCGAGGGCGGCCGACGCGTCCATGAAGGCGACGTTCACGTCGCTGTCGTAGGAGAAGTTGAGCACCAGACGGTAGTTGCTCTCGGCGATGTTGGTCTCGATGGTGTCCACCCCGTCGACCGAGGCCATCTGGCGCTCCAGCGGATCAGCGATGGACCGGTCGATCTCCTCTGGGGTGGCTCCGGGCCACACCACCGAGACCCGGATCATGGGATAGGTGATGTCCGGCAGGAAGTCCACCGGCATGG
>Ga0302247_1000966_pt1 | contig 23807 bp, 20 predicted proteins | sample AAG_UR_Ile_MG_FD_193529 | JGI IMG/M metagenome (GOLD analysis project Ga0302247, IMG submission 193529) | Enriched activated sludge microbial communities from anaerobic digester in WTTP, New Holstein, Wisconsin, United States - AAG_UR_Ile | ecosystem: Engineered > Bioreactor > Anaerobic >...
GTCGACGACGCATTGGCCATCACAGGTCAGGACCCCGAAGAATCCGCCGACCAGACGGCAATCCTGGCCCCCGAAGTCGCCGTTGTCGCATGACTCGAACGCCTCCTGCAGGATCTCGTCGCCGCACTCGCCCCCGCATCCCGTGAGGTCCAGACCACAGGTCTCCGAGCAGGTGAGCGTCCCCGGATAGAGACCCTGGGTTTCGCAGGTCTGGCCGTTCAGATCCGCGCCGTCACACGTCTCGCCGAACGTCTCCTGGATGACGCCGTCGCCGCAGTTACCTCCGCAGCCCGTGAGGTCGAAGCCGCAGGTGTCCGTGCAGACGAGCGGCCCCGGATACTGACCCTGGGTCTGGCAGGTCTGACCGTTCAGGTTCGCGCCGTCGCAATCCTCGAAGGTCTCCTGAATCACCTCGTCGCCGCACTGACCCAGCGCCTCGCAGCTCTCGATCACGAACCGGCATCCGTCGTCACACGAGAGCGTGCCCCCGTGATAGCCCAGGCTCTGGCAGGAGTTGCCGTTCAGGTTCGCGCCGTCGCACTCTTCCCCGTCCCCGGCGTCGACCCCGTTGTCGCCGCAGCGACCGCCGCACTCGGTGGTGTCGAGGCGGCAATCCGTCGTGCATCGCAGGGTGCCCAGCGGGCGATAGTGTCCCAAGGAGGCGCAGGAGAGCTCGCCGACGGTCGTGTCGCACTCCTCGCCGGGATCGACGAAGCCGTCCCCGCAGGACTCCACGTTCTTGGTCTTCGTTTCACAGGCGACGACGAACGACACGGTGCATAGGCAACAGGCCACCAGAAGGTACTTTTTCATGGATTATTCTCCTCGGAAAGACTGACCGCAAACATAGAGTGTCCCCGAGGGAAAATCAAGCGTTTTTTTGTGGTACGCAGGCCGAAGGATCCCCGACGCTCAGAGCAGGATCACCGGGAGTGCGTCCCGGGCGGCGTCATGGACCGGCACGGCGTCAGGCGCAGACTCCGGCTCCGGCACCGGCGGCTCCACCACCGGACGCGGGCGGGTCAGGTAGGCTTCGAGCAGGTCCACGAGCTCGTCGACGAAGGCCTCGAGCCCCAGCCGGTCTTGGTCCCGGTGGGCCTCGTACCGATGGGCGAGCGCCTGGATCGTGTGGATCATGAAATACGCGCCGCGCTCCGGCTCGGCCCGCCGCACCCCGGGGACCGCCGCGAGCCACCCGGCCAGGGTGCGCCCGGCCTCGGCCTCGGCCGCCAGCACGCGCTCCCGCAGGACCGGACTTGACACCGCCTCCGCGAGGAGCAGGCTCCGCAGCCGCGGGCGCTCGGCACGCTGCGCCAGCACGTCGCCCACCAAATCCGCGAGGGCGTCCCGCAGCCCGGGCCGGTTCGCCAGCGCGCTGCCCACCCACGCCTGGAGCCGGCGCGTGGTCTGGGCGAGCTCGGCGTCCAGCAGGGCGGAGAGGATCGCCTCCTTGCCGGGGAAATACTGATAGAGCGTGCCCACCGAGACGCCGGCGCCCTCGGCGATGCGGTCGGTGGTGCCCGCCGCGACCCCGCCCTCCTCGATCACCGCGGCCGCGGCCGTGAGCACGCGCTCGACGGTCACGCGGGCGCGGTCCTGCACGGGCTTTCTGCGGGCCTCGGTCGTTTTCTTCAAAGGTTTGTCGGGAGAAGTTGAAATTCGGTCATTCATGATCCGAGGAGTACCTCAGGTTTTGCGCGCCGTCAAAAATTCGATCCATCTTTCCGGGTGTTGAAAAACGACGGCCGATACCTGAGACTTTTCTCAGGTTTCAGGTTCGCCAGTTCTGCGTTGTTTTTGCTGATTTTCCTCGCCGATGCCGCGGATAAAACCCCGGCAAACCCACTGTTGATTGAACCCGTTCAACGTCAAACCTGAAACCAGGTCCACTTCGTCCACCAGGTCCACCCCGTCCACTGTGTCCACCCGCCGTGCTTTTCTTGAAATCGATCGGGCTTATTCCGTCGAATCGCGGCGTCACTCCTGCGGCAGATCCTGCGGGTAGTCCACGCGAGCGCCGGGCGTCAGTTTCACGAAGCCCGTGAGTTCGAGCTCCCGCAGGGCGGCGTAGACCTCCTCGCGGGTGAGCGCCAGCTCGGTGGCCAGCTCCTCGGTGCGCAGCCACTCCGGGCGATGTTCCGTGAGCCAGGCGCGCACGGTCCCGACGTGGGCCGGCGGCTGCGGCGGGAGCCGGTGGTGGTGCTTCAAAAAAGTGTCGAGCTTCTGCAGGCGCTCGCGCTCCGCCGGGCTCTTGGGATGATAGAAGACGACGCCCTCGAGTTTGAGCGGCAGATAGGGGATGCGGGCGGAGCCGCCCTGGTGGGGATACACGTAGTCCACGCCGCGCCCCATTTCGGCGGCCGAGGTGTAGTGCGCGTCCGCCAGGTGGAGCGGCACCGGATAGCTCTCGCCTTTGGCGATGCGCCCGGACGCCTCCCCGAGCGCCTCGATCACGGCGTTACTCTTGGGGGCGGTGGCCACATATAGCACGGCCTGGGCGATGGCGAGCCGCCCCTCGGGCATCCCCAGGTGTTCGAACGCCCGCAGCGCGGTCTCGGCCTGCACCAACGCCTGGGGATCGGCGAGCCCCACGTCCTCGGAGGCGGTCACGAGGAGCCGGCGCAGGATGAACCGCGGATCCTCGCCCCCGTCGAGCATCTTGGCCAGCCAGTAGAGCGCGGCCTGGGGATCCGAGCCCCGCAGGCTCTTCTGGAACGCGCTGGCGTGGTTGTAATGTTCGTCGGCAGCGCGGTCGTAGCGCACGACGAACGACGGCAGGATGCGGTCCAGGGTCTCCCGCGAGAGCGTCTTGACCCCGTCGGCGGGGGGGGTGGCGTTCCACAACTCCTCGAGGAGCCCCAGGGCGCGGCGGAAGTCGCCCCCGGCCAGCCGGGCCAACGGTTCGAGCACGTCCGCGGCGTCGGCCACGCATCCGCGCTCGGTCACCAGGCGCTCCACCGCCCGCGCGAGCCCCTCCTGGAGCTCCTCGAGGGAGAGCGCATGGAGCTCCACGAGCCGGACCCTGGAGCGCAACGCCGGGATGATGGAGAACGCCGGGTTCTCGGTGGTGGCTCCGAGCAGGATCACGTCGCCGGTCTCCACCGCGGGCAAGAGCGCGTCCTGCTGGGCCTTGTTGAAGCGATGAATCTCGTCGAGGAAGAGCACGGCCTGGGGGTTCAAAAGCGGCGTGCGGGAGTCGATGACCCGGCGCACGTCCGCCAGGGTGGCGTTCACCGCCGACAGTTCGTGCATGGTCAGGCCGTGCTCGCGGCACAGCAGGCGGGCCAGGGTGGTCTTGCCGGTGCCCGGCGGGCCCCAGAAGATGGTCGAGGTGAGCCGCCCGCCGCCCAGTTGGGACATGAACGGCGAGTCGGGCGCGAGCAGGTGCCGCTGCCCGATGATCTCGGCGATGGATCGCGGCCGCAGGCGCTCCGCGAGCGGTTGGATGTCGTTCACGGGAAGGTCTTTCCCTTCGGGCCGGCTACTGCAGGTTGATGACCTGCTTGACCTCGGGCACTTCCTGGCGCAGCACGCGCTCGACCAGGTTCTTCACCGTCATCTGCGAGAACGGGCAGCCGTAGCAGTGGCCCTGCAGCTTCACCGAGACGTCGCCGCCCTCGGTCACGTTCACCAACTGCACGTCGCCACCGTCCTGCTGCAGCGCGGGGCGGACCTTGTCCAGCGCGGTCTGCACGCGGGCCTTCAGATCATCGAGAGACATGGCATCCTCCTCGCGGCCCGTCCGGGGTTCGTCGGCGCGTGGCCGTCCGGGGACCGCACCGCATTACTAATGAGTCCCCCCGCCCGCGTCAAGCCCCCTTTTGGAAGATTCAACTAAAAACTTCGGATTCCCGTCCAGATCCAGTGGCGGTTTCCGCCCCGGGCACCCCGGGCGCGCACCACGTGGAGCGCCACCTCGAAGCCGGCGCGCTTGAGCCGCGAGGTGAAGCTCCGGTCATCGTGGGCCGACCACACCGCGAGCATCCCCCCCGGGTGCAGGGCGTCCCAGGCGCTCTTCAGGCCCTGCGGCGAGTACAGCCAGGAATTGGCGAGCTGGGTGAACGATTTTGGACCATTGTCTACATCGAGCAGGATCGCGTGCCAGAGGCGCGGCGGGGTCCGGATCAGGGCGGCGACGTCGGTGAGCACCAGTTGCGCGCGTGGGTCGCGCATCGGGTGCCCCGAGGCCTCGCCCAGCTCCCCCTCGTTCCAGCGCGCGATGGCCTCCACGAGCTCGGCCACCACCACACACCCAGCGGGCCCGCAGCGCCGCAGCGCGGCCGCCGCCGTGAAGCCCACGCCCAGGCCGCCCACGAGGATGGAGACGTCACGGTCCGGGTGGAGGCGGTCGAGGTGGTCGAAGGCCAGGTCCGCGAGCGCCTCCTCGGAGCCGTGCACGTGGGTGCCCATGAGCTCGTGGTCGTCGATGCGGATGATCATCTCCCGGCCGCGGCGCATCAACTCCATGCTCCCCCGGCCGTCGGGCATCTTCACGCTCTCCAGAAACTCCCATTGCAGCATCGGGAAATCCATCCTCCCGGGCGCGGGTATGGCACAGGACCGGCCGGATTTCAAAAGGAATCTGTGCGGGCTACTTGCCGATGGGGTTGATGTATTCCAGGTCGAGGCCGCCCGGATACAGGTAGGACGTGTAGGACGCGAAGCCGTAGACCTCGATGCCGAACTTGATCGTCTCGTTGGGGGCGGCGATGCGGTGGGACCCGTTGGAACCCGAGGCGGTCACGTCGAGGCGGGCCACGCCCCAGCCGTCGCTGCCGATGGGGGTGAACGCCGAGGCCGGGATCCCCTGACCGTCGAGCTGGATCAACTCCACCGTGTCGGCCGGGATCCGGGCGATCACGGTGACGTAATTGACCGTCATCGAGGGTGGGGTGGCGAAGGAGTACTCGGAGCGGAACTGCTCCACGGGCACCACGAGGCCGAAGGCGGGATCCCCCGCGGCGTCGGTGTTCATGCTGCTGGCCCAGTAGTTCTGGCCCACCACGAACTTGCCCACCAGGACCGGCCCCGTGGCCTCGATCTCGAAGTGGGCGCCGGGCTCGGGCATCACCTCGACGAACTCCCCCTTGTTCAGGGTCACCGGAGCCGACACCGCGGCGGGCGTGAAGGTCACCGTCACCGCGTCCTCGCCGGCGAGCACCCGCACCAGGTTGGTCTCCGTCGAGTCGTCCTCCACCGGGCGGGTGAGGCCGACGTAGAAGTGCTTTCCCCAGGTCTCCAGCGGGAAGACCATCTCCTCGAGGTGGTCGCAGGCCCACGCGTTGAACGGCACGAACACGCAGTTGTGTCCCGAGAAGACCGCCACGGGCAGGGTCGCCGTGATCTGCGTCCCCGTGAGGTCGTAGGCGTTGCCGGGGTTGCAGTAGGTGCCGTCCATCAAGGAGGTTTCCTTGTCCGAGCCAGGGCCGGTGGGGCAGCTCCCCGCGGTGAGGTCGTGATCGCTGATCAGTTGGAACGCATCGCCGCGGTTGAGCGTGACCGTGGCGGTGCCGCCCGGGGTGAGCGCCGGGATCCCGTCCCCGGCCGTGGTGTGCGCGCTGGACCGCACGGTCACCTGGGTGTTGTCCGCGGTGGCGACGACGGTGACGAAGCCCGGGCTCGTGCTGTCGCTGAAGTTGTAATTGAGGACGTGGGTCGGGCGGCTCATGATCATGTAGTTGCGCGAGAGCACCGACACCGGCAGCAGCAGGGAGGCGTCATTGCTGTACGAGTTGGTGCCGCCGCCGGTCACGTAGTCGTACGGATTGAACTGGTAGACCGTCACGGGCAGCGAGGTCTGGATGTGGAAACCGCCGCTGCCGGAGGCCGCCGTGTACACGCCCGAGCCGAAGCCGTCCGGGGACTCCATGGCTTTGAGCCTGGGATCGAAGTTCACGTGGACCACCTGCAACGTGTTCGCGGGGATGACCTGATCGACGCCGGCGCCGGCACCGGAGATGCGCACCCGCACCGGCGCGGCGTTGCTGTTGTCCACGGCGAAGGCGAAGTTGTCCGCGAAGGCCGGGTCGAGCCCCTCGTTGGCGGTGGTGGAGCCCCAGTACTCGCAGCCGCGATAGCTCTTGCTGGAGGTGGCCCGCACGCAGGGACTGTCGCAGGCGGCCACGCCGTTGGCCCCCACGCACTGCTCGCCCTCGGTGGAGTCGCACTCCGACTGGACCATGCCGATGGTGCCGTCCGAGTTGCAGACGTGCACGTGGTTGTCGTCCCCGCAGGCGGTCCCACCGGACACGCACTGCCGGCACGAGAGGCTGGCCGGGTCGCACACCGGGAGTCCGGCGTTCGCCCCGACCCCGCAGATGGTCTCGTTCACCCATTGCTTGTTCTCGCAGATCTGCACCGTGTTGGCGAAGCACTGACGCTGGCCGTTGGTGCAGTCGAGGGTGTTGTTGTTGGTGTTGACCGCGTTGAAGGCCTCCTGCTTCTTGCCGCCGTCGTCGCAGCTCCAGATAAAAATCAATAAAGTTGTAAACAATAACCCGGTCCGTCGCATCCGAAGGCCTCCTTCCGGGGTGTCACACGGGTTGGTGAGATTGTATAACACCCGATATAATGGCAGTCATAGCGCATGATTTTGTCAATTACAAGTGTTTTTTTACTTCGCTTGACAAGGCGCGTCAGAAGGCGGCATCACGACTCCCGTTCCACACCGACCCCGCGAAAAAACATTTGACTAAAAGGGAAAAACAGCTAAGGAAATAGCACCCCGAAGCCGACTTTGAGTCGGGGACCCGCGATCCGCGGGAGGAGACACCATGCGCACCATCCTGTGGACCATTCTCGCTGCGTTCACCCTGTTCGGCGGCGCGTCCGCCCTGCCCGGCTGTGACGACCCCGCCTCGAACACCAACAACAACGTCAACAACGTCAACAACGTCAACAACGTCAACAACGTCAACAACGTCAACAACGTCAACAACGTCAACAACATCAACAACATCAACAACGTCAACAACCACGACGGCGGCCCGGACGTGGAGGACGCGCCCGGGGACGCCGACGCCGACGGCGGGACCGTGGACCCGACCCCCGTCCCCTTCACCGTATTGACCTACAACGTGGGCCACGGCGACGCCGAATACCCCAACTACCCGCTGCGCCTGTGGAGCCAGAGCTACGAGGACTACGTGGGTTCGGTCATCCGGCAGATGGACCCGGACATCGTCGTGCTCCAGGAGGTGCTCTCGGGCAAGACCTGCGAGATCTTCGACGAGATCGACCCGAACAAGACCTGCTACGAGTGGGACACCCGGCTGCGGCCGGCCATGCGCCTGATCGGACCGGGCTACTCCGTCGTGTGCGACCAGCGCGAGCAGGTGGAGTGCATCGGCGTGAAGATCGCCTTCGGCACCATCGACGGTGTCGAGCCCGGCGCCTACGTGGAGACCGGCGCCCACACCCCCGCGCTCCCGCTGCCGGGCTGCAACTGGGCCGCCGGCGAATGCGACAACGACCGGTGCGACGACGAGTCCACCGTCTCCGACGTGCTCGTGCACACCGCCGCGGGCCCCCTGCGCGTGGTCCACATGCACCCCAGCGCCCAGGTGTCGGCCTTCACCTCCGGAGATCCCTGTCGCGCCCAGCAGTTGCGCCAGGTCTTCGAAAACGGGATCATCCCCGGCGACCTCTCCATGGTGCGACCGGGCGAGCAGGCCGTGGTCCTCGGCGACTGGAACGTGGGCCTCGAGGTCTACGGCGTGCGCACCATGTTCGGTCCGTCCGAGGCCGACGACGTATGGTACCAGTACATCGGGTGCCCCTCCTGCGCCTTCACGGACCTGGATCCCCGCGACGGCGGCGGCCAGCGTTACTCCACCACCTCGGCCAACGCCTGGGTGGGCATCGTGGCCATCGACCACGTCGTCACGACCAACGAGATCACGGGGTCGTGCGTGGTCCACGACGACGAGGGCATGCCCAACACCACCCGGCTCGACAGCGGCTACCCCTATCTGAACCAGCTCGGCGACAGCCGCATCGATCACTACGGCATCTCCTGCGAGATGACTATCTACCCGCCCGCCCGCTGACCTTGTTCCATGGATGAAGGCCGTTCTACCCTGTTCTGGAGGGCGCTGGCCGCCTTCGGGCTGTGGCTGGGCTTCTACCTGCTGGCCCTGGGCCTCGTCGCCGCCCTGGGCGCCCTCACCTGGCTGCAGTTCTCCAGCGGTCGAGTGCACCCGTACCTGGTCTTCCTCTCGGCGACGATCTCGTTCTTCCTCGTGGCGGCCATCCTGCCGCGCCGCGACCCCTTCGTCGCGCCGGGTCTGCGGCTGGAGCCGACCGACCACCCACGCCTGTTCGAGGAGATCACGACCATCGCCGGTTCCACGAATCAGCCGGTCCCCGGCGACGTGTACCTGGTCCATGAGGCCAACGCCTGGGTCGCCATGCACGGCCCCTTCTGGCGGCCGCGGCGCGTCCTCGCCCTGGGCCACCCGCTCGTGCACCACCTCACCGAGGGGGAGCTGCGCGCGGTGCTCGCCCACGAGTTCGCGCACTATGCGGCGGGGGACACCTGGCTCACTCCCTGGGTGTGGCACACGCGCCAGGTCCTGGGACGGACGGTCGAGGCCCTGTCGGGCAACCTGCTGGACTGGCTCTTCATCGGCTACGCCCGATTGTTCATGCGCGTCACCAACGCCATCTCCCGGCAGCAGGAGCTCGACGCCGACCGCCTGGCCGCGCGCCTCGCCGGCGGGGAGTGTCTGGTGTCCGGGCTCAAGAAGATCGCCACGCTCTCCCCCGGCCACGACCACTTCTGGCAGACCGAGGTGGTCCCGCTGCTGGACTCCGGTTACCTGCCGCCCCTGGCCTCGGGCTTCGATTCCTATTACCACAATCCGTTCATCCAGAAGCTCGTGCGCCAGGCCCTGGAGGAGGAGCTGCGGGAGCAGGATCCGGAGGCGTGGGACACCCACCCGCCGCTCTCGGAGCGCATCCGGAACGTCCGCGCCTTCGTGTCCTCGGGGCCGCGCAACTCCCCCGGAGCCGCCTCGGTCTGGCTCGGACACGTGCCGGAGCTGGAGCGGCACCTGCTCTCGGCCGCCTTTCCGACCGCAGACGTGGAAACCCTCACGCCGCTGGCGTGGGATCAGGCGCTGGCGCGGGTCTACCTGCCGAACTACGTCCGCACGGCGCAAGAGCACGCCGACGAGGTGGAGGGGCTGCACCTTCAGGATCTGCCGCGGTGGGCTGTCGATCCGACGCCGCTGACCGGCCCGCTCCACGAGTACCTGGACCCCGACTGGTCCCGGGAGGAGCTCCTGTCCCAGCTGGGGAGCCTGTTCGGACCCCTGATCACCGCCGTGCTGGTCGCGCGCGGCGTCGAGGCGGTGTGCGTGCCCGGGGAACCCGTCTCCCTGCGGGCGCCCTGGGGAATGGTGAAGCCCTTCCAGATCTTCTCCGACCTTCACGCCGGGGAGTTCGACTCCGCGCAATGGCGGACGTGGTGCGAGACCACCGGTGTCGGGGACGCCGATCTGGGGGCGCTGTGCCGCGCCCTGCCCGCTCCAGATACGACCGGCGGGACCGGCCGCGGCGGGGAGCCGGCCTCATGAGCGGACCCGGGCGCGACTTCGACGTCATCGTGGTGGGGGCCGGACACGCCGGCTGCGAGGCCGCCGCCATCACCGCGCGGCTGGGCCTGACCACCCTGTTGTGCACGCTGAACCCGGCGCTCGCCGGCGAGATGCCCTGCAACCCCGCCGTGGGCGGGCTGGGGAAGAGTCACCTGGTGAAGGAGCTCGACGCCCTCGGGGGGCTCATGGCGCGCGTGTCCGACGCCTCGGCCATCCAGTACCGTCGGCTCAACGCCCGGCGCGGCCCCGCCGTGCGCGCCACCCGGGTCCAGGTGGACCGGCACCTGTACGTGGCCAGCATGGCCGCCGCGCTGGCCGCCCTGCCCGGCCTCACGGTGCGCCGCGCCGAGGTCGCCGACCTGTTCGTCTCCGACGGCCGCGCCGCGGGCGTGGTCCTCGCAGACGGCGCCGTCATCACGGCCGGGGCGGTGGTGGTCACCGCCGGCACCTACCTGCGGGGGCTGCTGCACACCGGCTCGCACGTCCGCCCCGGCGGCGTCGACGGGGAGCCGGCCGTGCACCGGCTTTCCGAGGCCCTCGCCGCGCTCGGCTTTTCCCTGGGGCGGCTCAAGACCGGCACGCCACCGCGCCTGTTGCGCCAAACCATCGACTTCTCCCGCTGCGAGGAGCAGCCCGGGGAACCCGACGTGCCGCCCTTCGCGCTCTTCGGCGTCCGCTCCACCCTGCCCCAGGTGCCCTGCCACCTCACCTGGACCTCGGAGCGCACCCACGAGGCCATCCGCGCCCGCCTCGACGCGGCGCCGCTGTTCAACGGCCAGATCTCGGGCACCGGCCCCCGCTACTGCCCCTCCATCGAGGACAAGATCGTCAAATTCCCCGAGCGGTCGCGCCACCACGTGTTCCTGGAGCCCGAGGGTCTCTCGACCGACTGGGTGTACCCCAACGGCGTGTCCACCTCGGTGCCCGCCGAGGTCCAACTGGCCTTCCTGCGCACCATCGAGGGGCTCGAGCGCGTCGAGCTCGCCCGCCCGGGCTACGCCGTGGAGTACGACTTCTGCGATCCCCGCCAACTCGATCACACGCTCGAGGCGCGCCACCTGCCCGGCGTGTTCCTAGCCGGCCAGATCAACGGCACCTCGGGCTACGAGGAGGCCGCCGCACAGGGCCTCCTGGCCGGCCTCAACGCCGCCGCCCGCATCCTGGGACGCGAGCCGTTCACCGTGGGGCGCGACGAGGCCTACCTGGGCGTGATGGTGGACGACCTGGTCACCCGCGGCGTGGACGAGCCGTACCGCCTGTTCACCTCCCGGGCCGAGCTGCGCCTGTTGCTGCGCGAGGACAACGCCGCCGACCGCCTGCTGCCCCACGGCCGGCGCCTGGGCGCCGTGGACGACGCCACCTGGGCGCGACACGAGGCGCTATCGGCCCGCCGCGACGCCGTGCGGACGAAGGTGGAGGTCACGCGGCTCACCGAAGCCGAGGTCGACGCGTTCGCCGCGCGGCTGGACATGTCCCCGCCGCGGCGCTCCCTCACCGTGGCCGAGTTGTTACGGCGCCCGGAGGTGTCCTTCACGGACCTCGAGACCCAGGGGGTCTTCGACTTCGGCTGCCCGCCCCAGCTGGCCGAGACCGTCGAGAGCGACATCAAGTACGCTGGCTACATCAGCCAGCAGCGCCAGGAGGTCGACCGCCTGCGCCGGCTCTCCCGCGTGCCCCTCCCGCCGGAACTCGACTATGCCCAGGTCCCCGGCCTGCGGGTGGAGTGGGCGCAGAAACTGGCCACCCGACGCCCCGCCACCCTCGGGGACGTGCTCGCCATCCCCGGCCTCACGGCCTCGGCGGTCGTCGCCCTGTCGATTCATTTGAAGTTGCAGAAATGAGAAGTGGTTGAGGAAAAGAGAGAGGGGGGTACGAAGGGGCGGACTATTTCTGGACGTCCCACTCCTTGGCGTCCTTGACCCCGTTGCGGCGCGCGATGGTGTCGAAGGCGCAGGCGCAGAAGTCCTTGCACTCCCGCTTCATGCAGCGCGCGGTGACATCGGTCCAGGCGGCCTTGCTGTCGGCGTCGGCGGAGCAGGTCTTGATCCAGTCGGCCTTGGGCGGGGGCTTGATGCCCAGCGCGCAGCTCCCGACGCCGGGCTCCTCGCCGCACTTGACCATCTTGTCGTACAGGGCGCCGCAGTCGGGGCCGCCCGCGTCCTTCTTGCCGCAGCCCAGGGCCAGCACGGTGAAGACGGAGAGCAGGGTCAGGGTGAAGAGACGGATGTAAATATTCGTCGAACGCATGTGAAACCTCCACGGTGTGCGGCCCCCGAAGGAACCAGGGTTAAAGAACAAACGATTTCACCGGGTGGCGAGCTGGTGCTCCAGGTCGGCGAGCTTCTTCGCCTTCCATTGCTCGAACTCGGGGTTGCGGGCGAACGTGAGGCCGCCCGGCCCGGTCTGCAGGATCGTCGTCTGGTGCTTGCGCTCGAAGTTCACGGCGAGCAACACCGCGAGGAAATCCATCATCCCGTGCTCGTAGAGCGCGATGCGGGCCTCGTCCATGTCCATCTGCAGGCCCTTGGCGGCCGCGATGAAACCGTTGACGTCGCCAGCCCGGGCCGTCTGCAGCAGGCGATCCTTCTCCTGTCGCTCGCGGTCGTCCACGTTGTCGTTCCAGACGTTGTTGCGGTAGTGGATCATCTTGTCGGCCACGCTCTGGGGCACGGTGCGCACCGGCGCGGGGTGCATGGAGGCGATGGCGGTGTAGTACTTGGTCCAGTACGCCTCCACCGTGGCCAGATACGCCTCGTGGTCGGCCTTCGTGGGGTGGCGCAGCCACTGGTAGCGCTCCTCGGCCTGGAGCATCGCCTCCTCCTCGGCGAGGGCGGCCTCCTGGGCGAGATAATGCAGCCCGGAGCCGAAGTAGAGCGCGGTCCCCATCTTCGCCATGATCTCGTTCACGCTACCGCAGTGGGGGCAGGTCTCGTTGGCGGTCTGGAAGCGCAGCACCACCGGCAGCGGTCCGGCGCAACGGGGGCAGCTCACCGGCTGTCCATACTCCTGCTGCATCAGGTTGTACAGCATCCGGGACCAGTGGGCGCCGCCCTGGATCTCGAGCCGGGCGCCCTCGCGCTCGAGGCGCGCGCGCAGGGCCCGGGAGTCGCGCACGATCTGCGCCCAGACCACGTCCAGGCGCCGACGCTCCCGGTCCTTGAGCCCGTCGTCGTCGGCCTTCACCGACCACTCCTCCTCGAGCTTCTCCACGGACTGGTCGATCTTGTTCCCCAGTTGATGGAACCTCGAGCTCACGGCGGTGAACCCCGCCGAGATGGCCCCCGAATCCAGCGGATTGGCCGCGACGATCTCCTGGATTCCGGCGACGGCCTCGGCCCGGATCTCCTCCACGCGGGCGAGGATCTTGCCCTCGAACGCGTTGTAGCGGTCCACCAGCGCGGCAAACGGCGGGATCCGCTGCGGCGACACTTCGTTCAATTGATTTTTATCGATTGTCATCCGAATTTCTCCCCGCAATATTGGCACTTCAATTCGGCGTGGGTCCGCGGAGCCCCGCAGAAGCGGCAGGCCTGCACCATCACGTCCGGCGCGACCAGCGGCTTGCCGTCTTTCTCCCACGGCTGCGGCTTCGCGGCCGCCTCCCTGGCGTGGGCGAACATCCCCCGCTTGGGGAAAATCCGCCCGCGGTAGGCTTTGAGACCCTCTTCGGTGTTGCGCTCGGCCTGGGCCCGCAGGCGGTCGATCTTCGCGTCGAAGCCGTCGGGGGAGCCGAGCCGGCGCAGGTTCTGCTGCACCTCACGGGACACCCACTCCAGGCAGGCCTGCACCTCGCCCGGCAGGGCCCCCTTCTTCTGCTCCCCGGATTTGAGCACGCGCAGGCGCTCCTCGGCCGACGTGCGGGCCACGCCGAACTCGGCGAGCACCCCCCGCCAGGCGTCGTTCTCACCGCCGGCCTCCTCCACAGAGGCGGCCGCGTCCACGATCGCCGCGGTCCTCTCCCGCATCCAGCCCTCGAGCTGGCCCAGGTAGGCGTCGATATTGGCCATGGCCGGTTAAATATCGATGTCGTCGTCGGCGGAGCCGCCGGACATGTACTTGGCCTTGTACTTCTCGAGCAGGTTGCCGTGCTCCATGGCCAGCTTCACGTCGTTCATGAAGCGGTTGGACCAGTACGAGCCATAGTTGGACACGTCCACGGCCGTGATGTTGAAGACCTCCATCAACTTGCGGTTGACGTCCATCCCCATCTCGCCCCAGGCGGCCTGGGCGCCGGCGAGCTCGCCGTACTTCTCGAAGGAGATGGGCTCGGGGCCGCTCAGGTTCACGTTCTGGGCCGCCGCGAACGCGTTGCCGAAGATCGTCGCGATGACGGCGGTCTGGTCCCGCTGCATGCGGGCCTGGAACTCGCTGTTGGCCTTCTCGTAGAGGGCGCGGTCCATGCCCAGGGCGGCGAGCTTCTGCACCTGCTGCCCGGCGTCGGGGGTGGAGGCCATCATCGCGGCGGCCTGCGCCCACATCTCCACGGTCACGCCGTCCACCGGCGCGGTGAGCGTCGGATCCGCGGCGGCCGCGGCGGCCTGCTTGGCGCGCATCTCGGCGTGGGCCGCGTCGGCCATCGCCTGCACCTGGGCCCAGTCCTGCTCGGAGGGCTCGTTGCCGCCGGAGTCGTTGTCGCTGTCGTTGTCCTCATCCTCCGGCTCCTCCGCGTCCTCGACGGGCGGGGGCGGGGGGGGCGGGGCCATCTCTTCAGCCTTGTTTTTCGCCTTGCCAAACAGAAAATCGAAAAATCCCATTGCAGCACTCCTTTGGTTGGAACGATCCAAGACCTCCAATGGACCCCAAATGATCAGACATGTCAACAGTATTTTTTCGATGAGGTGCGCCTCGCGGACCGCGCGGGCGGCGTCAGTTCAGGCGTTCGAAGCCCAGATCCAGCCGCCAGAACCCGTCGTGGGCGGTGACGCCGTGAAGGACGGTGAGCACCTCGGGACCGGGGTCGCCGTTGAGCTTGGGCAGCATGGTCGAGGTCATGCGCACGATGGGGAAGGTCGAGAACAGGTCGGAGACGACGCCGGGCACGGCCGTGGTGAGCAGGCGGACGACCTTCCCGGGGTCGACCAGGTCGGACATGCGGTTGAAGCCCACGTCGTAGAACCCGACCTCACGGGATTCGTCGCGCAGCAGCACGATGGCGTTCTCCCGCTGCTCGAAGAAGATGGGCACCCGGCCGGCGGTGTGGGCGATGGTGTCCGCCGCGCCGTCCATCTTCATCAGAATCTCGATGCCGCCGATGATCAGCCACGGGCCGGTCTCGTCCCACTCGAGGACGGGGGGCAGCAGCAGGTCGATCTGCGAGGTCTCGAGTCGGTCGTAATAGCCGCCCAGGCGCTCCATGCCGAGGTCGTAGAGCTGCTGCTTGGTGTAGACCTTCCCCGAGGCGTTGCCCGCGTCCCACATGGCGAACGCGATCTGGTTGACCAGGGCGGAGCCGAAGGTGATGGACATGCCGGGCTCGGAGGTCGCGTCCCGGTGGGACCGTTCGAGGACCCCCGCGCCGGGGCCGGCCAGCCGCGGGAGCTCCGCCTGGATTTGCGTCTCGTAGGCCAACTGGATGTTCCGGTCCGCGATGTCCATGGCCCGGGCCCGGGTCGCCTGGCGGATCGGGTTTTCGAACTCGAGCACCACCTGGGGCACCAGGGTGGACATCATCGTGTTGAAGACGATGCGCGAGGAGTTCCGCGTGGTGACGATGATGGCGTCCTGCACCGCGGTGTCGAGCTGGCCGATGAAGAGCCCGAAGACCTCCTCGGGGACGCCGCCGTCGTCCATGATCTGGGGTTCGGACGCCGTGGCGGACATGTTGATCAGGTCCGAGTCCCCCACCGACAGCGTGAGCTCGCCTTCGATCTCCATCCATTCGTAGAGCGCCTGTCCGGAGCCCGAGATGCCGGCCCCCGAGGAGGTGTAGCGGATCAGGACGTTGCCCAGACGCGAGTGGAACAGGAGCTTGTCGCCCTCGAAGCGCATGGTGACCTCGATGGACTGGGCGATGACCGAGGAGGCGTTGATCGTGATGGTCACCGGGATGAAGGCGATCTCGGCCTCGACCACGATGGGGTTCTCCATGTAGTCCACGAGCTCCTCGCCGGCCATCATCTCCTCGCAGATCGAGGCGAAGGAGACGTCGCGGTGCTGGAGGATGTCGATGCCCAGGCGGGTCTGCACCGTGTCTGCCTGGTAGTCTTCGATGGACCGGAAAACGCCCTGCAGGTAGGAGCGCACGGAGAACAGGGGGTCGCCCTTCTTCGAGGCCTTGATGAAGCCGTGGCCGTCCACCGGCGGCACCGTCGCGGTGAACGACTTTCCCGAATAGGACGTGCCGTTGACGGTGACCGGACCCTCCTTCGTGGTCACCCGCACCTCCACCGGCTGGCCCGCCGGGAAGAAGGATCCCTCGGGCGGGGTCTCGATGGAGATGGAGTTCACCGACTCGCAGGCGCAGGCCACCGTGAAGAAGCCGACCACCGCCATCCACAGCAAATGTCTCATGCGCACTCCGAATCCGGATGCACGGGGTTGACTGGACGCACCGTGCCCGTTGCGCGGACTGTAGCGGAAGAAGCCCATCCCGTCAACTTTGGGTACGCGAAAAGTCGAATATTTTCAATGACTTATGACGCCCCGCGTCAATCCCTTGAGGCACCTCGGGATGACGCTCCGCGTCAAAAAGTGTCACGTTTCAGCGCTTGGTCTCGATGACGCCGAACTGGCCGTCCTCGCGGCGGTAGACGACGTTGAGGGTGTTGGTCTGGGCATTCACGAAGAGGTAGAAGTGGGAGTTGGTGAGCTCGAGCTGCATGAGCGCGGAGTTCAGGTCCATGGGCTCCACCGAGATCTCGCTGGTGGAGACGATCCTGCGAGGGGACTCGGCGGCGGCGGCCGGCGCGGCGGCCGTGGCGGGCTCGAGGTCCTCGTCCACGAAATCGGTCTCGGGCTCCGCCTCGAGGGTGTGGTCGGTGAGCTTCATGGCCGGGGTCGGGGCCGGTTTGTGGCTCTGGATCTTCTCCTTGTACTTGCGCAGCTGCTTCTCGATGCGCGTGAGGGCCTGGTCGATGGAGAAATACATGTCGTCGGAGGTGTCCACCCCTTTCACGAAGAGCCCGTTGTTGAGGGTGAGCGTGATGTCCGCCTTGTTCCGGAAGCGCTCCGAGGTCAGGACGACGTGCGCGTGCGACGGACGGGCCAGGAACTTCTTGATGCGCCCCATCTTGTCATTCAGATAGTTGCGCAGTGCGTCCGATGGATCCATGCGGCGGAAGGTGATGTCAATCTGCATATTGGCCTCCTTAGAACCCGCCAGCGGCGGGTCAGTGCAACATAGGGTTCAAATCCGCGATGGCAAGATCCGAACCGTTAAAAAAATCGTTTTCTCTGCGACGAGTTCAATATCCCTAACTGTTCCCTGTATTTTTGCACCGTTCTGCGCGCGATTTCAATCCCCTCGCGCGCCAAAGCCACGACGAGCTCCTGATCGCTCATCGGCTTCTTCGGATTCTCGGCCTCGATCAGGACCCGGATCCGGTTGCGCACCACCTCGGAGGCCATGTCGTCGCCCCCGTCGGTGCGGGAGACGGCGTTGCGGAAGAAGTACTTCAACTCGAACAGGCCGTGGGGGGTGTGCGCGTACTTGTTGGTGGTGACGCGGGAGACCGTGCTCTCGTGGCGCTCCACGTCCACGGCGACCTCGCGCAGGGTCAGCGGCCGCAGCCGGGTCGGCCCGAAGTCGAAGAAGTCGCGCTGGAACTTCAGGATGCTGCGGGTCACGCGCAGGATGGTCTCCTGGCGCATCTGGATGGCCTGGATCAACCACTTCGCGTGCCGCTTCTTCTGCTCGATGTATTCCTTCACGGCCGCCTGGTCGTGGGTGGCGAGGAACTTCTGCGACAGGCGCAGGCGCGGCATGCCGTCGTCGTTCAGGGACACCTGGTAGTCGTCGCCCTGACGATAGATGTAGACGTCCGGGACGATGTAGGTCACGTCCTCGGAACCGTAGGCGCGCCCCGGGTGCGGATCGAGGACGAGGATGGCCTTGACCGTCTCGAGGACCTCCTCCACCGGGATCTTCAGGGCCCGGGCGATGGTGCCGTAGTCCTTGCGCTCGAGCTCCTTGAGGTGGCGGGCGAGGATCGTCTCCATCACGGGGTCCACTGTGCCGAAGTGGGTGGCCTGGATCAGCAGGCACTCCACGAGGTCGCGGGCCGCCACGCCCACCGGATCGAACTGCTGGATCTTCGCCAGCGCGCGCTCCACCGTCTCGAGGAGCAGGCTGGTCTTCTGGGCGATCTCCTCGAGGGTGATCGAGGTCAGGTACCCGTCGGCGTCGAGGTTGCCGATGATGAACTCCCCGGCCGCGCGCTCGTGGGGCGTCAGATCCGAGACCTGGAGCTGCCACAGCAGGTGCTCGGACAGGGTGGGCTTGCTCGCCAGGCGGTTCTCCGGGGGCACCCACTCCTCGAGGGCGGACGGGTCGTAGAGGCCCTGGTCCGGCGTGTAGTTCGCCGAGTCGGCCACGTAGGCGTTCCACTCGACGTCCTCGCGCAGGTGGTCCTCCTGGGCCAGGCTCAGGTTCTCGGAGGACGGCACCTCGGAGAGGAGCTCATCGGAGCCGCCGACGTCCGCGCCGCCGGCGTCCTCCCCCGTTCCGTCCCCGGACGCGGCGCCCACGGCGCCCAGCTCCAGGCTGTCCCGGCCCTCGTCCCCGGTCCGCCGGTCGCCCACGGCGCCCAGCTCCAGGCTGTCCCGGGACCCGCCGGACTCGTCACCGTACCCCTCGTCAAAGGCGTCCTCGCCCGACGCGTCGTCGCCGGACGAATCGTCCGCCTCTTGAAGGATGGGATTTTCCAGCAGCTCCTCGTTGATCTGCTCGATCAACTCGAGGTGGGACAACTGCAGCATCGAGATGGCCTGCTGCATCTGCTGGGTCATGACGAGCCGATGCTCCAGGCGCTGCGAAATGTTCAACTGCTGTTTGAGATCAAAACCCATGAAGTCTCGCCTGCGACCGGTTCCTGGCCGCAACCGCCAGCATATCACACACGGTCGTTGCATGTAAACGCCCGCTCAGCTTGCTTTGCATGAAAAAATGCCTAATATGCGCAGCCATGTCATCGACCACCGTACGTTCGATCACCATCGATGGAGTCCTCCTGGAGCTCGCCCACCCCGTGAAGCTCGACGTCGCGTGGGCCGGCCGTCCCGACCTGCTGCGTCAGGTGCAGGCCGCCTGGATGGTGGTGGACCCCTCCGACCTGCCGCTGGCGCCGCGCGTCATCGGCCCGCCGGGGACCGGCAAGACCACCCTCGCGTACTCGGCCGCCGCCGCGCGCGGGCAGGAGGTCTATTTTTTCCAGGCGACCATGGACACGCGCCCCGAGGACCTGATCGTCCAACCGGTGCTCGCCGGCGCCAACGAACTGAAATACGTGGCCTCGGCGCTCTTGACCGCCGCCATCACCGGCGGGGTGTGCATCCTCGACGAGGGCAACCGCATGAGCGAGAAGGCCTGGGCCTCGCTGGCCCCGCTGTTCGACCAGCGGCGCTACGTCGAGAGCGCGGTGGCCGGCCTGCGCATCCACGCGCACCCGGACTTCCGCTTCTGCACCACCATGAACGAGGACGCGTCCACGTTCGACCTGCCCGAGTACATCCACTCGCGCCTGCAGCCGCAGATCCAGATCGACTGGCCCACGGGCGACGAGGAACTGACGATCCTGGCGAGCCAGCTGCCCTTCGCCGGGCGGCAGGCCCTGGCCCGCATGGTCGTCTTCCTCCAGAAAGCCCACCGGGCGGGGGCACCCTGGTCGGTGCGCGACGGCATCTCCGCTTTGCGCTACGCCGCCAAACTGGGCAAGCTCGAGAACCGCGACCTCGAGGAGTTCTTCGAGACCGCCTTGCGGCACGTGTGCGGGCCCGAGGCGACCGAGTTGTTGGGAGACTGATCGATCCATGGCCTTGTCCGACCTGCTGCAGAAATTTTTTAATCATTGCCCAAGCGGGCTGTGTCTGTGCACGATCCGCCGCGGGGCCAGCGGCGCGGTCGAGGAGGGCGTCATCCTCGCCGTGAACGAGGCCTTCTGCGCCCAGGCCGATCGCACCGCGGACGACCTGGTGGACCGGCCGCTCAACCTGGTCTTCCGCAACTTCCTCCTGCTCACCCAGAAATATTTCACCAGCCTCCATGGTCACGGGCAGAGCTTCACCCTGGAGCTCACCCTGGAGCCGGCCCACAAACCGGTGACCGTCACCGGCTTCCTGGTCGACGACGGACACCTCGCCCTCGTCCTGCAGGACGCCACCGAGCACCAGGCCGCCGAGGCCGCGCTGCTGAGCGTCGGCGAGATGTGGGCGTTCTCGCTGGAGGGCGAGGGGGACGGCGTCTGGGACTGGGAGATTCCGCAGAAGACCATCCACTACAGCCGCCGCTTCAAGGAGATCCTCGGCATCTCCGACGAGGCCAACGACGTGGACGACTTCGACTTCAAGGACCGCATCCACCCCGAGGAGGTGGAGCGCGTGTCCCGCGCCATCCACGAGCACGTGAAGGGTCTCGCCAACAACTATGTATACGAGCACCGCATGCGCACCGACGAGGGGACCTACAAGTGGGTGATCACCCGCGGCAAGGTCATCAAGCGCAGCGCCGACGGCCGCGCCCTGCGCATGCTGGGCACCCTCACCGACACCTCCGAGCGGCGCATGATCACCGAGGCCCTGCAACGCTCGCAGCAGTGGCTGTCGGCGTTCTTCCAGAACAAGACCCACGGGTTCTGCGTGGTCGACCGCCAGAACACCCTGTTCCTGGTCAACGAGACCCTGGCGCGCATGGCCGGGGGCCCGGTCACCGCCATCGCCCACCGCAAGCTCAACTCCCTCGTGGTGCCGGTGGACTGGCAGACCCACGTCTCCCGCGCCATCACCGGCCTGTGGAGCGGCCACGAGGACGCCGCGCGCATGGAGATCCGCCTCCAGGCGCCCACCGGCGACCTGTGGGTCGAGTGCAGCCTGTCGCCCATCGTCAACGCCCAGAAGCAGGTCGAGGCCATCGCCGGCATCTTCACCGACATCACCGACCGCAAGCGCACGGCCGCCGCGCTCCACCTCGAGCAGGAGAAACTGCGGCACTCGACCTGGCTGCTGGAGCGCCGCGTCCAGGAGCTCACCTGCCTCTACGAGGTCGTCAACGTCCTCGAGCAGGTCAACCTCTCCCTGGCCGAGAAACTCCAGGCCCTCGTCGACGCCGTCCCGGGCGCCTTCCAGGCCCCGCTCCTCACCTGCGCCCGCCTCGAGGTCGAGGACCAGGTGTACGTCTCCCACGACTTCGCCGCCCACGAGCACAGCCGCATCCACCCGTTCCTGTTCGCCCGCAACCGCCGCGGCTGCCTCGAGGTGTTCGTCTCCCCCGAGCTCGCGCCGCCCTCCGGCGAGTTCTTCCTGCAGGAGGAGCAGGCGTTCCTGCAGTCCGTGGCCACCCAGCTCGTGCTCACCCTGGAGCAGCACGTCACAGCCGAGGACAACCTCTTCCTGTCCTCCCGGCTGCGCCAGTCCCAGAAGGTCGAGGCCATGGGCCGGCTCACGCACTTCGTGGCCGACGACTTCCAGGGCGTGCTCGACGACCTCGCCCGGGAGCTGGCCCTGCTCGACGACCTGCGCGTCGAGTGCCCTCAGGCGGCCGGCCCCATGGCCCGCGTGCACGCCGCCCTGCGCGACGGGCACCGCATGGTGCGCCAGCTGGCCTTCTTCTCGAAGAACCGCCCGCTGCAGACTTCCCTCACCGACCCGGTCCAACTGGTCGAGCCGGTCCTCTCCTGCTTCCAGGCCCGCTACGGCGAGCGCGTGCGCTTCCCCCTGCAGGTCGCCCTGGGCCCCGGCGCCACGTTCCCCCTGGACCGCGACTACGCCGGCCTGCTCCTCGACCAACTGCTGCAGAACGCGGCCGACAGCATCGAGGCCGTGGGGACCGTGCACGTGACGCTGGGCCGGGTCCACCTGGACCACGAGGCCGACGACGCGCTGCCCCCGGGGATGTATCTCCAACTGCAGGTCGCGGACACCGGCCGCGGTATGGACAGCGAGGAGCTCACCCACCTGTTCGAGCCGTTCTATTCGACAAAAAAGCACCGCAAGAACGCGGGCATGGGTTTGTTCGTGGCTATGGGCATCATGAAACTTCATCATGGCGCAATTCGCGTCCGTTCCACGCCCGGCCATGGGTCCGTGTTCACCTGTCTGTTCCCTGAAAATCAAAAAAACTGATATGCCACAAGGGTTTTTACTGACATCTGAAAAAAGATGCAAAAACTTGCGATCCCCGATCGCTTGTGGCACGATGCCCGAACGTCCTGAAGGGACGGCGACGTCCCCGCGGACGTCAAGGAGCCTGAACATGAACGCTGCGTCTCCGGCCCCCGCCTGTGAAAACCTGACCTACGACCACCTCGAGCGCGACTTCCAGCGCGCCATCGAGAAGCGCCTGACGCGCCGCGGCGAGGGCTACATCATGCCCCGCATCCTCGAGATCCACGACATGGCCCACCTCGAGGCCATCCTCGAGGCCCTCCTCGAAGGCCACGGCGTCGCCTCCATGTGCTAGAGAGCCGACCAATTCAGTTTTTTGCCTTTCATTTCTCCAAGTCGAAATCGAAATCGAAATCGTTTTTCGGCCTTCGAGGTCTCCCGAAGAGCTGGAAAACCGACCATTGGCCGGACCCCTGAGGTCAGAATTGGGTTGTACAACCGAATCGGGAGCGCTAGTCTCTCCGGGTCTTCAGGAGACGTCAGCATGTATAGATTTTCCTTCATCATCATCCTTTCCTCCCTGGCATTTATTTCCCCGGCCCGCGCGGCCGTCAGGCTCGACTGTGAGCCGTGGGCGCAGGACTGCCCCTCGGACATGGCCTGCTTTCCGACGCCCGAAGAGACTTACGAGTGTTTCCCGTCCGACGGCATTGCGACCGGGGGTGCCTGTGACTCCAACATGGAGACCTGGGAGTCCCTGCCCTGCGAGGACGGCGCCATCTGTCTGCAGATATCCGATGACCCCTCCGACGGGCAGTGTCTGGCCTTCTGCACCGCCGACGCCCCCTGCGAGGGCGCCGTCGAATGCGTGATCCCCGTCTTCTCGGACGTCCCCGACCTGGGGGTGTGCCTGCCGCCCTGCACGGACGTGGACGCCGACGGCGCCTGCGCCGACGTGGACTGCGACGACACGGACCCCGCCTCGTTCCCCGGCGCCGAGGAAATCTGTGACGACGGGCGCGACAACGACTGCGACGGCGACCTGGACGCCCTCGACGACGCCTGCGGCGGCGACGATCCCGACGCCGGGGTCGACGGCGGAGACACCGACGCCGACGCCGACGCCGAAACCGACGTCCCCGGCACCACCCCCGGGAAGAAGAAGGACTCCTTCGCCTGCCGCGCCGCGGGCGGCCTTTCGTCGGACTCCCTGCCCGCCGTGGCGTGGCTCCTCGCCCTCGCCCTCGGGCTCCCGGTCCTGCGCCGCCGCCGGGACCGACGTTTCTATTGATTCATATGTGACAAAATCGAACCCAGCAGGGACTCGGCGTCCGCCCGCAGGCCGGCGGGGACCGTCCAGGTCACGCGGGAGGAGCCGGGGGCCGAGGTCTGCACGCCCAGATGGTCGTAGCCCTCGAGGATGAAGCGGGCGGCGGCCACCTGCCTGCGCGGGAGAAAGAAATGCAGGCGCACCAGCCCCTCGTCCGCCGTGTCGACGGTGTAGGCGGGGGCCCCGCGCGCCGGGGCGCGATCCGACGGCGCGTTCACGGGGTCCCCCCCGGGGCCGGCGTCCCCCCCGACCACGCATCCTTGCCTGCCAGCAGAGCTCCGGTGAGCGGCGCGTGGGCGCGCACGGCGGCGGACAGGGCGCCGGCGAAGGCGCGGATGTCCCACTGGGCGTGGGCGTCCTCGCGCAGGCGGGAGAAGTGCACCAGCTCGCGCAGGTTGGCCGTCCAGGTCAGCCGGCGGCGGTGCCCCGAGAGCAGCGCGTACTGGGCCCCGGGGCCGGAGACGAGCGCGCAGGTGGCCTCGGCCAGGGCGACGTGCGCCCGGGCGCGGTCGAGGTGGGCGGCCGCCACCGCCGCCGGGTGCGTGAACCCCAGCCGCGGGTCGTAGGCGGCGACCGTGACCCCGGCCAGCCGATGGCGCTTGAGTTGGGCGTAGGCGGCCCCC
>Ga0302247_1000976_pt1 | contig 23628 bp, 27 predicted proteins | sample AAG_UR_Ile_MG_FD_193529 | JGI IMG/M metagenome (GOLD analysis project Ga0302247, IMG submission 193529) | Enriched activated sludge microbial communities from anaerobic digester in WTTP, New Holstein, Wisconsin, United States - AAG_UR_Ile | ecosystem: Engineered > Bioreactor > Anaerobic >...
CTCCCGTATTCGACCGCAAGGTCCGTCGCCGATCCTGCCCCCATGAGCTCGATGATGGGGCGGAGGAAGAGAACCAGGATCACCAGCAGCACGGCAGACACCGGCACCGAGAGGATGATCGCATGGACCGCCGCGTTATCCGCCCCCTGCTTGTCCCTTGACCCGATCCGCCGGGCAACAACCGAGGTTGCTCCGGCACCAAGTCCGACGGAGAGCGCCATCAGGATCATGAAGAGCGGGGTGATGAACCCTACCCCGGCCAGTGCATCGGCTCCAAGGCCGGCAACCCAGACGGCATCGGCCAGGTTGTAGATCGCCGTCAACAGCATGGCGACGATCATGGGGCCGGAGAGCTTCCGGATCGCGGTCTTCGGGTCACCGCGAAGGAGACTCACACCGCGGGTCACGGTCTCCTGGAATGCAGGATCCGGCCCCGCGGACCCGGTCTCATTCGCAGGCATGCTCACGCCCCGCTCCGGCAATGGCGATGCTTTGTTCGGCAAGGGCCCGGAGCGTCCGGACCAGGTCAGACCGCCTGGTTTCCGGGACAACGGAGAGGAGGTCTTTCTCCCATTCAGCGTCGATCACCCGGAGCTCGTCCCTGACCTCCGTCCCCTTGCCGGTCAGGAAGAGCCCATAGGCCCGGCGGTTGGCGGGATCGGTCTTCCGGCAGACAAACCCGTCGTCTTCCAGTCGTTTCACAGCTCGTGCGATAGTGGCTTTGTCGATGCGGAAATGCCGTGCCAGGGCTTCCTGCGGGATGCCCTCCCTGTGGGAGAGGAACAGTAGGATGGGGAGGTGGCTCGCCGAAAGCCCGAGTGGCCGCAACCGGGTATTCAGGGCGATAATGTGGTTGCGGTGGATGACGGAGATGAGTGCTCCGAGAGGCATGTCCGGGTGCATGGGAAAATCCCGCTAATATGAGGCCTGATCATGCAAAAATGTTGTCATTGCAACCGTTGCAGGATCAACAATAACCAACCCGGCACGGTGGGAGCCCACACCTGCTGGATTCAAACGGTAGGAGGGATAATCAGCTGTCATGGAACGTTTGACCTGCCCGCGGTGCGGTGGGGAATTTTACCTGCAGACTGGCTGCCGGGTATGCGGCCCTCCACCGCCCGGCCCGCACATATGCCCCGAATGCGGGTCGGTTCTCTGCCGCACTGCACCATCATACTACGTATCGGGGGGCTGGGACGAGGAGTAAGGCGGCGATGGTCAGGGTGGACTGGAAATGAGCAAATACCGGCTGGTCGATGCAGAGACCGGCATTTTCATCCGCCACCATGTACGCACCCTCCGCGAGGCAGACCGGGAACGGGAGTGGTACGAAAAGGCGACCGGGCGGAAGGTGCGAATCGTCAAGCAGTTCGAAACCGATTCGCCGGAAGATACCGGCAGCGGAACGTGGTAATCACATAACCTTTTAATACAATCCCTGCAAGAATTACCGGGATTAACATGGATTTCTTCGAACTTGCCAAGGGGATGCTCCTCTCGCCTGTCGAGACCTTCCGGAAGGTGAAGCCGGCAGACCTCGGAGATGCCCTGAAGTACTACCTGATCCTGCTGCTCATCAACACCGTGCTGTCGGTTATCATCAGCCTGGTCGCGTTTTCTTCGATGTGGGCGGCATCGAGCAGCATCTTTGAAAGCCTTGGCATCACCGTCCCCGCCGCTGCCGGTTTTGGGATCATCGTATTCGCCATCCTGATGATCTTTGTCAGCATCTTTGTCCTGTTCATCGCCGCGGCCTGGCTGCACCTCTGGGTGTACATCCTCGGCGGCAGGAAAGGTTACATCGCGACGCTCAAGGCCATCGCCTACGGGGAGACTCCCGCTCTCCTGATCGGGTGGATACCCGTTATCGGGATTATCGGGTTGATCTGGTCATTTATCCTCTCTATCCTTGGTGTCCGCGAGCTCCATGGCATGTCCACCGTCCGGGCGGCGGCAGCAGTCATCCTTGCCCTGGTGGTGATCGCGGTCATCATCATCCTGGTCGCCGCCTTCTTCATCATCGCCTTCTGGGAAATGATGCAGGCTCCGATGAATACTTTTTAATTCTTTTTTTTTTCTGGAAAGGGGCGTAGCCCCGCTGGCAGTATGTTGAAACGTAAGTTCACAAAGAAGGTCAGGCCGCTTTAAAATTGAGCCCCATCGGGGCTCCGGGGCGTTCCTCCCGGAAAAGTAGTCCGGCTCCACCTTACCGCATCACGGAATCCATCGCGAAGGGATAAGCCGTATGGGAAACGACCTTTCGATGTTTAAAAACCGGGATGGTCCGCCTTGCGGCACATTCCGGATGAGGAATGCCAAGGTGCCCTACTCGCCGGCATCACAGATGGCGAGCTGGTACATCCAGTCCAGTAGTTTCGGGCAGTCGATCACGCTGCATTCGATATCGCAGGCGATGCAGGGGATCAGCTCATCTCCGGCCAGGAGCTTCCCGGGGTCGACCGGCCGGCGGTGTGCCTTGAGGATGAAGGTCTTGATACCGTCTTTCCGGAACTCGGTGCGCTCGATCAGGCCGGAATCGAGGAGTTTTTTCACGATCCGGGAGCATTTCCTGCTGTCCACATCGAGGATCTTCCAGAGGTCACTCTGGAGTACTCCTTCGGGTTTCTGCTGGATCACTTTCAGCGCATCTTCTTCTGACTGGGTCATCAGGTGCTCGGAGAAATAGAGAGGATATTGTTCCCGCGGATAACGACCGTGCCGAGGTTTCTTCCACGCTGGCCGTCGATGAATTCGGTAGTCTCATCCATGTGGATGTTGAGGTACTCATCAACGGCCACCAGGCGGCCCTGGAGTTTCCGGTTGTCGTCCTTGATCTCGACGGTTATCTTCGATTCCACGAGAGAGAATACCTTCTTGATTGGCAGTACGATACCGTTCACCATCTGGCATTCATTGGCGCTGTCTGGATATTAAAGATTGCCTCGCGGCTCCGGCTGGCCGGTGGAAAAATGGTTATTCGGGGATCGGCTTCCAGCGGTCCCGGAACTGCTTCTCAACGTTCGGAAGCGTCGTGTACTCCATCTCGTCAAGCGACAGCCGGTGTGGCTCAAACGGCCCGTGGGCACGCAGGATATCGGCGAGCTCGTTGCAGCGGTCGCGGACACGGTCGAACGCCGGGTCGTCGAACATGTCGGCCGGGCCTATCAGCTTCCCGTTGCAGACCTGGAACCCGAGACAGAGTACCCTGGGGGGTCCGTCAAAGCGGGTGCAGTTCGCATCGGGCAGGCCCACCGGCATGAAGGGGCCGTGATGTGACCCCCGCATCCACCCGGCGACGATGAAAGGAATGGCGAAGGGGTCCAGGATCTCGCCGACCGCCGGAAGACCGCTCTGTCCCCGCACGATCATGACCGGGTCGTCCTTGCCGACATATTTGCCGGCGATCAGGCTGAGGCGCTGGGTGCTTGTCGAGGCAGCAACGACCCCGTCCTTTCTACGGACGTACTTGATTACGTAGCGGGACGGTGCGCCGATGTAGGCGAGGAGGCTGTAGATCTCCTCCGGGGTCCGGAACTCGATCTTCCGCTTCTCCATGACATCGTGGACCTCGAAGATGAACCCTTCGTGCATGGTCGGATCGATGACCAGTCCCGGCGTGTTGAAGGGATCGGCGAACATCTTGTACAGGTAAAAGTTCCAGGCACCCGGCTCGGTCTTGTCGGCCATGAATAGCAGGACCGGGTCTGAGCCACGCTCTTCGAACTCCATCTCGGCCACACCGGGCCCCATCCCTTTCACGTTCCCGGAAAAGGCCTCGGAGAGGATATCCTGGCCGGCACCGTAAAGCTTCATCTCCTTTGCCATTTTCGTGCACTCGGAAAAGACCTTCCAGGCAAGGGCATGGATCTTCTCGTCGTCCTCACCGCGGGTATGGGTCATGATGAGCTCCATGTCGTCGCCGCAGTGGGTCACGAAGGAATCGATCAGGAGCTTGCCTTCTTCTTCCTTGAGCATCCTGGCAGCCTTTTCAAGAATTTTCGGATGGGTCCGGGAATGGCCTGGAAAACTCCCGATATCGGCCTTGATCAAAGAAATTGTCGTCGTGGGCATCATGTATCACCAACTTAATACATGACTGCCGGATGATAAAAGATGATGGGTTATGCCGGGTTCAGGGGGTCTGCGGGTGCTGCAAGGGTGTAGGCGATCTCGAGCACGCCGTGCCTGCAGGAGATCTCGACCGTTCCCTCCTCGGCCGGGGGGACCTTTGTGCTTGCCCGGAACACCCTTCCCTCGTCCTTTGCCCAGATGAATACGCGGTCCTTGCGGAAGAGAACCTGGATATCTTCAGGTGCGATGCCGGGAAATTCGGTCACGAGGGTGACCCGGTTTCCGAAGGTGTGCACCTCGATCCCGGGCTCCGTCCCCCCGCCCCGGACCAGCTGGCCGGGGTTGCCGTCCGGGGGAACGATGATCTGCACCCCGATGAACACCGGTGTGCCTCCGCCAATCTCCATGATCCGCCGGATCATGTCGTCAATGCCCAGTCCCTTGTCTGGTGATGTGTCACTCATGGTCTCGTTGGTTTTTCAGTTCTAGGAGCGTGCTGTCTTCTTTAACTCTTCCTCGAGCTGGTGGGTGAGCCGCTTGATCTCGTTCCAGTCTTTTGACCGGTTGAACACGAGGCTCTCAAGGGCGCCTGTATCCGGCTTTGCTTCCCTGCGAAGCTCTGCACGCTTGATCGCACCAAGCGCATTCCCGAGGATCTCCCGCTGGTCCTGGTTGTAGAGGAACTCCCAGGCCTGCCGCTCTGCTGCTTCGAGTGCGTCCCGGTCAAGCGAAGCCCGCACCTTACCCTTCGCCGCATCGAAATGCTTCCGTGTGATGCGGACATTGATCGCCGCATCGGCGATCTCGGTCTCGCTCTTCCCGGCCATGGCCACGATGAATTCCCGCATGGCGGAAAGCTTCGCCTCCCTGACAAGGGCCTCGATATCCGCACCCACGTAGTGGTCGGTCTCGGCTACCAGTTCATCGATGTGCACGTCAGAGGCGAGCAGGGCATCGGCCTGGCGGAGGTAGACTTCGAAGATCTTCCTCCTGCTCTCACGGTCCGGTGGAGGGACATAGATGTGCCGCTCCATCCGGCCGGGGCGCATCAGCGCCGGGTCAAGCATGTCCGGCCGGTTGGTGGCCCCGATCACCGTCACGTCTTTTAACTCCTCGAGGCCGTCAAGCTCGGTCAGGATCTGGCTGACCACGCTCTCGGTCACGTGCGAGGAGCCCATGTAGGTGCCCCGCTTGGGGACCAGGGCATCGACTTCATCGAAGAAGATGATCGAGGGTGCGGCCTGCCGGGCTTTCCGGAAGATTTCACGAACACCCTTCTCCGATTCCCCGACCCACTTGGAGAGGAGCTCGGGCCCCTTGACCGAGATGAAGTTGCACTCGCTCTCGTTTGCCACCGCCTTGGCAAGAAGGGTCTTGCCGGTCCCCGGGGGGCCGAACAGGAGGATCCCCTTCGGAGGCTTGGTCTGGAGCTTCTCAAACACCACCGGGTACTTCAGCGGCCATTCGACCGCTTCCTTCAGCTCCTGCTTGACCTCTTCCAGGCCTCCGACATCCTCCCAGGTGACATCGGGGACCTCGACCAGGACCTCGCGCATGGCGCTTGGCTCGACGTGCCGGCGGGCTTCATCGAAGTCCGCGCCGGTCACCTTCAGCTGGTCGAGAAGCTCGGCCGGGATCTCCTGTTCAAGGTCGATCTTTGGCAGGATCTTCCGGAGGGCATGCATCGCGGCCTCCTTGACCAGAAGCGCGATATCGGCCCCGACAAACCCGTGGGTGGAATCGGCGTACTCCTCGACTTTGACGTCATCGGCAAGGGGCACGCCCCGGGTGTGCACCTGGAAGATCTCGAGCCGCCCTTTCCGGTCGGGGATCCCGACCTCGATCTCGCGGTCGAACCGGCCCCCGCGCCGCAATGCCGGGTCGAGCGCATCGGGGATGTTCGTTGCCCCGATCACCACCACCTGGCCCCGGCCCTTGAGGCCGTCCATCAGGGAGAGGAGCTGGGCCACGACCCGGCGCTCCACCTCGCCCTTTGTGTCCTCCCGCTTTGGGGCAATCGAGTCGAGTTCATCGATGAAGATGATGGCCGGGGCATTCTCCTGGGCCTCTTCGAAGACCTCCCGGAGCTTGCCCTCGCTCTCCCCGTAGTACTTGCTCATGATCTCCGGTCCCGAGATGGTGATGAAGTGGGCATCGACCTCGGTTGCCACCGCTTTTGCGATCAGGGTCTTTCCGGTCCCGGGCGGCCCGTAGAGGAGCACTCCCTTTGGCGGCTCGATCCCCAGCCGCTCGAAGAGCTCGGGATGGCGCAGCGGGAGCTCTATCATCTCCCGGACCATCTCAAGTTCCCTGGAGAGACCACCAATGTCCTCGTAGTGGACATCGGAGACCTCCTTTTTCTTACCTTCACCGGGCTTGTACGGGGTCTCCCTGAGTTCGATCTCGGTCTCGTCAGTGACTACAGCAGGACCCCGGGGGGAGACCTTGGCGATCACCAGGGTGAGGGGGTTTCCGATCACATCGACCCTGACCGTCTGCCCCTCCATGACCGGGCGGCCACGCAGCACGCGGGCCAGGTACTGTTCTCCCCCGACAAGCCGGATGGGCTGGGTCGGCTGGATCACCACCTTCCTGGCGATCCCCACCTCGACTTTCCGGATCTTCACCTTCTCATCGACGCCGGTCCCGGCATTCCCGCGGATCGTCCCGTCGATTCGCAGGATTCCCAGGTTGGTGTCCTGGGGAAAGCCCGGCCAGACGATGGCCGTCGCCCGCCTCTTGCCCACGATCTCGATAACATCACCGGACACCACGCCCAGCGCCCGCATCATCTCGATACTCAGGCGGCCGATGCCCCGTCCGGCATCGTCCCTGGCCGCTTCCTTGACCACAACTTCGGAATACTCTGTACCTGCCATGAAAATTCAGCCCCAGTATTTACTAAAAGTTAGTGGTGGCTAGCAAATAAATGTTTGCATGGTTACCGGTGAGAAACCCGGATGATCCCCGTGTCGGTCACGATGATGTCCATGGGCACATCGTACTCGTCTGACGGGACCCGGTCCACCTCGAGGCAGGAGAACGCGAGGCCGATCTTTTTCATCCGGGGATGGTCCGACAGGAACCGGTCATAGTAGCCGGCACCGTACCCGAGCCGGTATCCCCGGCGGTCAAAGGCCATCATGGGCACCACCACGAGCTCTATCTCGCCGGGGTCCGCGGGGATCTCGCACCCCACCGGTTCTGGGACCATGAACGTGCTTGGGACAAGCACCCCGGGGTCGCGGAGAAAAGAAAGGCGGAGCGTCCGGGTCTCCTGCTCGATGATCGGCACCACGACTGGAATCCCCTTCGCAAGCAGCGTGGCGATCAGTTCATGGGTGTCCACCTCGCCGGGCTTCGAGGCATAGACCATGACCGGGCCTGTACCGTCGACGAGATCAAGCACGCGGCGCATGATTGCCGCCGACCGCGAGGATATTTCCCCCGGCTCCAGGCTGCACCGCATCGCCCGCGCCCGTTCCCGTGCAGCCGCTTTATCCAGGTCCATTCGTGGTACATGGTGGGAAAATCCAGCAGATAAGGGTGTGGATCTACAACACGGCAGGGCAGGTGATGGTCACCGACCATATATTTTTATATCGCCATTTGCTTATTGCTCCCTGTAGGAGGCAAAAAATGCCATACCACTGGAAGAAAAAAGTTGATGTGGATGAGACCATCGTGGTCATCAGGAATGTGCTTGACAGGAATGCTGAACTCCCAAACTGGCTGGTCAACACCATATACGGGGCTATCCGGGACTCGGACCCTGCCATGGCGAAGTACTTCTACGGCGAGGTGAAAAAGTACGTTCCCACCGCCATGAAATACTTCCAGGAAGGCTCGGTCAGGGAGCCAATCTGAAAAATTCCTCTTTTCCGGAAAAAATTTAGAAACTGAAGTGCCGGTTCACTATCTTCAGGGCACAATAGTCGCCGCACATGGTACAGGCATCGGCATCGGCGGGCGTCCGTTCGTTCCGGATCTGCCGGGCACGGGCCGGGTTCATGGCCAGCTGGAACTGCCGCTCCCAGTCGAGATCACGGCGGGCATGACCCATCTCGAGGTCGGTGTCCCGCTTCTTCAGCTTGATCATGTCCCCGACGTGGGCAGCGATCCGGGAACTCATCACCCCCTCGTAAACCTCCTCGGGCGTTGGAAGCGCGAGGTGCTCGGAGGGCGTCACGTAACATATGAAGTCGGCACCATAGGCCGATGAGAGCGAGGCCCCGATTGCTGCCACCCGGTCATCGTATCCCGGTGCAATATCGGTCACCAGCGGTCCGAGCATGTAGAAGGGCTTGCGGTTGGTCATCCTTTTCTGGAGGATGACGTTTGCCTCGACCTCGTCTATCGGGATGTGCCCCGGGCCTTCAACGATGACCTGGACACCCTCTGCATGGGCCCTGTCCGCAAGCTCGGAGTTGATGATCAGCTCCTGGATCTGGGCCCGGTCCGTTGCGTCGTGCACTGCGCCGGCACGCATCCCGTTGCCCGTGGAGAGGGTGACTTCGTGCTCCTTCATGATTTCCAGCAGGTAATCGAACTCCGAGTAGAGCGGGTTCTCCTTGTCGTTATGCAGCATCCATGCCGTCATGAAAGCCCCTCCCCGCGAGACCAGTCCGCCGTGTCGGCCCTGGTTCCTGAGGCGCTTGACGGTCTCCCAGTTGATGCCGGTATGGATGGCCATGAAGTTTGTCCCAAGCCTGGCCTGCTCGGCCGTGATCCGGAAGAGGTCGTCCTCGCGCATGTGGACAACCGCGCCGTCCTTCCGGGCGGCTTCGATGAAGGCCTGGTAGAGCGGGACGCTTCCGACCGAGAGGCTGGTATTGGCGATGACCGCTTTCCGGATCTCGGTGAAGTCCCCACCGGTCGAGAGTTCCATCAGGGTATCTGCCCCGGCCTTCTCTGCCATCCGGGTCTTCTCGACCTCCATGGGGATATCGACGATATCCGAGGATGTGCCTACGGAAGCGTTCACCTTGGTCCGCAGGCCTTCGCCGATCCCGCAGATCTTCACATCGCGGTAGGGTGAGATCGGGATGACAATGTGGCCCCCGGCGATTCCTCTCCTGATGAAGTCCTCGGTCACTCCTTCCTGCCGGGCCACGATACGCATCTCTTCGGTGATGGTGCCCGACCTGGCGCTGTCTATGAGGCTCATGGATAATAGTTTCTCAAAAGACCTGATAAAGGCTCTTTTTAACGATTACGGACTAAATTTTGCTTGTCTTCTCAACAAGTCAAATTGATTTACGTTTGCGCAAAGTAATTTTACCAGCGGTATGGCGGCCGAATTCACCGCTTTCAATAGTTTGAAGAAAGCCGCTATGCCATGATCTATGGAATGGTGAGCGGGGTGAAAGTCAACTACGGCGGCTTTGTGGATCTTTCCACAAAGGACTGGCCGGGAAGGTCAGTCTGCACGGTGTTCCTCCGCGGCTGCCCGCTGCGCTGCTCCTACTGCCACAATGCGACCATCCAGGCCGGGAGAGACGAGCGGGATGTCGGGGAGATCATCGCCCGGATCGATGCTGCCCGCCCTCTCATCTCGGGAGTCGTCTTCTCGGGTGGTGAGCCGACCATGCAGCCTGGTCCTCTCGCCGCCCTATGCCGGGCAGCAAAGGAACGGGGCCTACTCGTGGGTATCCAGACCAACGGCTACTTCCCGGATACGCTGTCCACCCTCCTCGCCGAAGGGCTTGTCGACCGGATCGCCCTCGATTACAAGTCCCGGTGGGAAGGTTTTGCCAAGCGGTGGGAGGGGTATGCCGGGTCCTGCAGCAGGGACTACGCTCTCCAGGCTGACCGGTCGATCGCCATCTGCGAGGACGCCCGGATGTCAGGCCGCCTGCCGGAATTCGAGATCGTGCTCACCATATTCTGGGGAAACGAGAGGGAGATCCTCGGGATCGCCGACCACCTCCCGAGGGGGAACCTCGTGCTCCAGCAGGGAGTCAGGAAACGGTTCTGGAAAGAATGGACCGGATCAGCGGAGGGAAATGTGCCAAAGAGCCGGGAGGAGGTCGGGGGGGAGCGGGCGCCCCTGAGCTTCGCTGAGCTGGCCGCGCTTGCAGAATCGATGAAAAGGCTGGGCCGGACGATCAGGATCCGGACCCGTGAACTGGGAGAAGTTGTGTATGAAAGTGATCGGGGTTGTTGGCCTTCCTGCCAGCGGTAAAGGGGAATTTTCACGGATCGCCCGGGCCATGGGTATTCCCGTGGTGGTGATGGGCGACGTGGTCCGGGACAAAGTGGCCCGGGACGGCCTCCCGGTCACCGACAGGAACCTTGGAGAAACGGCGGGCAATCTTCGGAAGGAGCGGGGGATGGCAGCCATCGCGGAGCTCTGCATCCCGGAGATCGAGAGGGCGGCGGCCCCGGTGGTACTGGTTGACGGCATCCGCGGCGATGCGGAAGTCGATCTCTTCGCCTCCCGTTTTCCCGGGTTCATCCTTGTCGGAGTGGATGCTCCGTTCAAAGCCCGTCTGGCACGCCTCTCTTCCCGGGGCAGGGAGGATGACAGGCTCGATTCGGCAGAGCTGAAGGAGCGCGACCGCCGGGAGGTCTCCTGGGGTCTCGGGCGTGCCCTGGCCCGGGCCGACATGCTCATCCATAATTCCCGGGGCCTTGAGGTTTTCGAGGAACAGGTGCGACAGCTGCTCGAAGATATCCGGGAGGACGAATGCCGGTAACCACGTACTTCTCCTCGTCGGCACGGGTATGGGACTCCGTCGAGTGGGTCTTTGGGATCGAGGATGCCGGCTTTGCAGGCTGGGAGATTGTCGCCGACGGGGTGTATCGCCTTGATAATGCCGAAAACATCGCCCGGATAGATGATGTCATCCTCAGCACCCGGCTCGGAATCACGGTGCACGCCCCATACGGTGACCTGAATTTAGCCACGCTCAACGACCCGATCTGGCATGAATCGGTCCGGCAGATCTGCACCTGCATCGAGGCCGCCTCGGCATGGACCGACCGGGTGACCTTTCATCCCGGGTACCTCTCCCCGGTCGGAAAGATAATGCCCGACCGGGCGTGGAGCCAGCAGAAGGAGGCACTCCGGATAATCGGGCGTGTGGCATCGGACCACTCCGTCCTTGCCTGCCTCGAGAACATGATCGCCCTGAAAGAATTCCTCTGCCGGGACCCCGGGGAACTTTTCGGCATGGTGGAAGGGATCGAGGGCATCGGGGTGACCATCGATATCGGGCATGCCCACACGATGGGCCTTGTCCGCGAATTTCTCCCATGCCTCCCCCGGGCGTCACACCTCCATATCCACGACAACCACGGTGCAAGCGATGAACACCTGGCCATCGGTGCCGGTACCATCGACTGGGCCCTTGTTGGCCCACGCATTGCCCGGGACTATACAGGGGTTGCGGTGGTGGAGGGGCGGTCGCTCGAAGAAGGGCAAACCAGCCTCTCCCGCGTGCGGGGGTGGCAGGCGTGAGCGGGGAGACGCTGCACGTCTTTTTCCTCGGCACCGCCGGGGCGCTCCCGACCCCGATGCGAAACCCGCCCTGCATCATGGTCCGCAGGGGATCCGATACGCTCCTGTTCGATTGCGGGGAGGGAGTCCAGCAGCAGATGATGCGGGCACGGACCGGGTTTACCATCGATGCCATCTTCATCACCCACTGGCACGCCGACCATTTCCTTGGCATCGCCGGGCTCGCCCAGACCCTCTCCTTTTCCGGGAGGACGGACCCCCTGCCGGTATACGGGCCGGCATGGGTCCATGAAGCGATATCGGCGATCCGTTCCCTCTCCCGGTACAACCTCCGGTTCTCCCTCTCACCGGTCAGGATGTCACACGGATCCGAGGTCCGGTTCAGCGGGTACATGGTGAAGGCCTTTGCCACCGACCACGGGATGGACAGCATCGGCTACATCCTCGAAGAGGACAGCCGCCCCGGCCGGTTCAACCGGGAGGAGGCCATCCGGCTCGGGGTGCCGCCCGGACCGCTCTTCGGGAGGCTCCAGCGCGGGGAGACGGTCTGCATCACCCGCGACGGGGAAGAAGTCCACATCGCTCCCGGCGATGTCATGGGCCCTCCCCGGCCGGGGCGCTCGATCGTCTATACCGGCGATACCCGCCCGGTATACCGCACCATCCTCGAGTTTTGTGAAAGCCCGGACCTCCTCATCCACGATGCCACCTATGATGACCAGGAGACCTGGCGGGCACGGGAGGTCTTCCATGCCACTGCTGGAGAAGCAGGCGAGGTGGCCCGGGCACTGGGGGCCCGCATGCTCGCCCTCGTCCATATCAGCTCGCGGTATACTTCGACTGCCGGGCACCTGAAGGACGCATCCCGGGCATTTCCCGGGCCGGTGATTGCCCCTTCAGACCTCGATGTCATCGAGATCCCCTTCCGGGAAGACCAGTAATCTCCCGGTGGATTTTTCCATACAATATTAAGCGGCGCCCGCGCACTGGTAAGTATACCCGAACAGAACGGATTGGAAAAATACCGGTGAACGCATGGATAATCCAGATGACGTAACAGTATACCGCATGGGGCCGGGCTGCGACCTTGGTGTTGTCGAGCAGGGCAAGGTCTACATAGGCCGCGTGCAGGGATTTGCCAACTTCGGCACCTTTGTCCAGTTAAACGACCAGGTGAAGGGGCTGGTCCATAAGAGCAATATCAGGACCCGGCACAAGGAACGCGAGACCATACTGGTCAGGGTCAAAAACATCAGGGATAACGGGAACATCGATCTCGAAGAGGTCATCTACCCGGTATACACCGTCGAAGTGGTGGAGCGGAAGTCCACGGCCGTCCGGCTCGCAGATCTCGGCACCAGGGTAGGCCGTACTGTCAGGATCGAGGGCGAGATCGCCCAGATCAAGCAGACAAGCGGGCCGACCATCTTCACCATCGTGGACGAATCGGGAACCGAGAATGCGGCGGCTTTCATCGAAGCTGGTGTCCGCGCCTATCCCGAGGCAGAACCCGGGGATATCGTCCAGATCGTGGGCGAGGTGATGGTCCGGAACAACCAGCTCCAGATCGAAGTGGATTCGCTCTCCATCCTCACCGGCGGGGAGGAAGAGCAGGTCAGGGAGCGGATCGAGCAGGCACTCGATCAGCGCTCGGAGCCGCCCGACATACCCCTCCTTATCCGGAGCGAGGTGCTCGAAAAGCTCAGGCCCCGCATGAAGGAAGTCGCCAGGATCATCCGCAGGGCGGTCTTCACGGCCCAGCCGATCATCCTCCGCCACCATGCCGATGCCGACGGGATCTGCTCCGCCGTGGCAATAGAGCAGGCGGTGACCTCGCTCATCCGGGAATCCGGTGGCGACTTCGATTCCGACTATTTCCTATTCAAGCGTGCTCCTTCAAAGGCCCCGTTCTATGAGATTGAAGATGTCACCCGTGATCTCGATTTCGCGCTGAAAGACCATGCCCGGTTCGGCCAGAAGCTTCCCCTCATTCTCCTGACCGACAACGGGTCCACCGAAGAGGATCTCCCTTCGCTCAGGGTCGCGCAGATCTACGATATCCCCATCGTGGTCGTCGACCACCACCACCCCGACGAGATCGTCGACCAGTACCTTGCCGGGCACGTGAACCCCTACCATGCCGGCGGCGATTTCGGGATCACCGCCGGGATGCTTGGGACCGAAGTTGCGCGGCTCATCAATCCCTCGGTTGAAGAGTCAATAAAACACATCCCGGCCATTGCCGGGGCGGGTGACCGGAGCGAGGCGCCCGAGCGCAGGCTCTACCATGACCTGGTGCGGGACCGGTATTCCGACCAGGACTGCAAGGATATTGCCCTTGCCCTCGATTACGAGCAGTTCTGGCTGAGGTTCAATGATGGCCGCGAGGTAATAAAGGACATACTGGACCTGACCGGCACCCACGAGCGGCACCGGAAGCTGGTGGCCCTGCTTGTTGAGGGTGCAAATGCGGCGATCGACGAACAGATGAAAGCATCGATGTCCCACGTCCGACACCAGACGCTTGCCAACGGGGCAGAGCTCTTCCTCCTCGACGTGGAGATCCATGCGCACAAGTTCACCTTCCCCCCTCCGGGCAAGACATCGGGCGAAGTGCATGACCGCCTCTGCCAGAAACATGCCGGATCTCCGGTCGTCACCATCGGTTTTGGCCCCGATTTTGCAGTGCTCCGGTCCAAGGGTGTGATGATGAACATCCCAAAGATGGTCCGCGAGCTCCGCGATGAGATCCCCGGTGGCGGGATCAGCGGTGGGGGTCACCTGGTGGTCGGGAGCATCAAGTTCGTGGAAGGCATGCGCGACGAGGTACTGCAGGGCCTCATCGGGAAGATCTCACGGGTACAGGCCGGGACCTCCAGGGCAGGGGCGCTCTAACCTCCCGGTTAATCATTATAACCTTTTGGTAAGTGCGAAGAAATTCGCAGTTAAATGGTTCGGTTCCGGAAAAGAACTTATTTATATGCCTTCTTCCAGGAAAGCCAGAAAGATAGGTATTTATACATAAGGGTGACAATTACATCTCAAACTGCTGAGGCGATACAATATGTCATCGGGAAACATTCGGGACCGGTACAATGAAACCCAGCACAGAATCGTCACCTACCTGCTGGGAGGGCTGTCGAAAGGCAAGCACTATTTCAAATCCAAGTACATTGCAAAGGAGCTTGGGCTTTCAGCAAAGGAGGTAGGGACCAACATGGCCATCCTTTCTGAAATCTGTCAGGAACTGGCGATCATCAAGTGGAGCTACTCGAACAGCACGACCTGGATGGTGACACCCCGGGCGGTGTGAACTTTTATAAAAACCACGTTTTTCATGGCAAAGATTGCAGAGTTCGAATCGGCCATCGAGTTCGTGGCCATCATCAATGAGCACAAGGACTGCCTGATGTCCCAGGACAATACCCAGGATGACCCGTCTGTCCTGTGGTTCAACATCGACGTCCCCAAGGGCCATGGCCTGAAGGCCGGCGACCGGATACGGGTTACGATCGAGAAGGCGTGACCTATCTTTGGGGTTACGCTATTCTCCGTGGAGCAGGACGGGAAATTAGATATGCGATCCTAGCCCAGTGTATAAGAGCGGGGCCATAGGGTAGCCTGGCCATCCTAGGAGACTGGGGGTCTTCTGACCTGCGTTCAAATCGCGGTGGCCCCATTCCAGAACCTTTTCAGGTGCCGGGGTTTTTTATCAGGTGCAGCCGATGAAGTTCGATGACCGTTGTTTTGACTGTCTCCTCTCCCGGGTCAGCCTCGAGTGCCGTCTCTGCGGTGCCGGTGAGGAGAAGACACGGGAGGTACGGGAGAGTTGTGCGGCCCTGCTCGAAGAGCTCCGGCATGAGCCGCTCCCTAACCCACAGATCGCGAGTGCAATGCACCGCCAGGCCTACCGGATGCTAAGATCATCGGATCCCTTCGCCGCTCTGAAGGAGGAGAGCATGCGGGAAGCGATTTCGGTCTGCCGCAAAGTCCGGGGGACGCTCTCGGGCTTCCGGGACTTCGTGCTGGCCTCCATCATCGGCAATACTTACGACTATGGGGTAAAGGGACATACCGTGACCGGGGATTTTCTCTCCTATTTCAGGAAGGAATTTGCGACCGGTCTTGCCATCGATCATACCGGCCGGATCCACGAACTGCTCTCCCGGGTGGTTTACTTCACCGACAACTGCGGAGAGATCGTCTTTGACCGCCTGCTCCTCGAAGAACTGCACCGGCTCGGATCCTCGGTTACTCTCGCCGTCCGGGACGCGCCCATCCTGAACGACGCAACTCTTTCCGAGGCACAGGCGCTCCGACTCGACCGGTTTGTCCGGACCATCACCACCACGGGGTGCGGCTGCGAACTGGGGGTGCGGCCCGACTGCATGCCGGAAGAACTGGCCGACGCGGTCGATTCCTGCACCCTGATCATCGCCAAGGGCATGGCCAACTACGAGTCCCTTTCGGAATACTCCGGACTCCCGCCGGTAGCCTTCCTGATGGCGGTCAAGTGCGAGCCGATTGCCGAAGCGATCGGAGTCCCGCGGGGATCAAAGGTCGCCCTGCTCAGGGCCGGCGATCGGTAAGGCAGGACTTTTTTTCCGACGGGCTTTTGGATGCCTCAGTGGGATCGGATCAGGGGCGGCCCGGTCATGATGACCTCCACCAGCAGGTCCCTGAAGAGGGCAGGGAATACCACCAGGCCGGTGAGGATGGCCATGATGACCGCTGCAGCAGCCCAAAACCGGGACATGTTCTGGAGCTCCCCGATCCCGATGATCCCCACGACTACCGTCCAGAGAAGGCCGATCAGCGGCCCGATATAGGGAACCCACCCGACGAGCATCAGGGCCGTCAGGCTGTAGAGCACCGACCGGACAGTCCGGGACAGTCCCTTTTTGCCTCCGATCAGCCAGACCCAGAAGTGGAGGAGAAGCGCGTAGATGAGGGCGAAGAGCCAGGAAAATGCCAGGACCGCGAGGAACTTCGGGACGAGCAGCTCGATCCGGCCAAACCCTGACCGGAACCCGAACAGGGCGAGGAACGGGTGGTTGAATACCCCCCTGGTGGCCATGATCGTTGAGAGGACCGCATAGATGACGGTGATTATCAAAAAATACAGGAGGGTGTACCTGGTACCCTCATCTGCAACCTTCCAGAAGGACTCTGAAGGATCAAAGAGGAATCCCCGGATCTTTTCAGGGATCGTGAACGGCATTCCATCACACGTTGCACCGTGTCGTCATATATAGGTAGCGAACCGGCAGGTGTACCGGTCCGGCAACCAGACCCGCCAGGCCGGCTATTTTTTCTTCCCGCAAGGCATACCATGTCATATGGCCGAGCAGTTCAGCCTGACCATCGGCTGGATCATGATCATCATCGGGACCGCGTTCATGGTCATCGAGACCACCAGCCCGGGGTTCTTCATCGCCGTTCCCGGAACGGTTCTCATCATCCTCGGTGTGCTGTTTGTCCTTGGCGTGGACGTCTTCTCCTCGCCTGCCGGAATCGTCCTTGGGGTGCTCATCGCGCTCGCCGCATCTCTTGGGACCATCTGGATTTACCGCAGGATCAACCCGGACGAGGCCTTCCCCGTCACCATCAGCAGGGATTCACTCCTTGGCCGGGAGGGGATCGTGACCCGGAAAGTCATTCCCGATTCTATTGAAGGCAAGGTCCAGGTCGCCGGACAGGAGTGGAGTGCCCGGAGCGAAACCGGCGAGATTGCCGCAGGAGTCCGGGTAAAGGTGGTCAAGTCCGAGGGAGTGCATATCGTAGTCGAGGAAGTGAGAGCATGAAGAGAGAGAAAGCACCCTGCCGTGGATGCATGGCACGGTCCGGGGAGTCCTTCCCCGGAGGGGAACGGGCATGAATGCCTTAGAAACGCTGGTCACCATCTTTTTGATCATCGCCATCGTGATCATCTTTGCCCGGGGAGTGGTGATCATCCAGCCCTATGAGCAGGGCCTCCAGATCCGGCTTGGCCGATACATCGGACGGATGAACCCGGGGTTCCGCTGGATCGTCCCCCTCATCACCAACGTTGTGAAGCTCGATCTCCGGACGCAGGTGATGGATGTCCCCTCCCAGGAGGTCATCACCAAGGACAACTCCCCGACCAACGTGGATGCCATCGTGTACATCCGGGTCACCGACCCGGAGAAAGCGTTCTTCGAGGTCACCAACTACCGGATGGCCACCGTGGCCCTTGCCCAGACAAGCCTGCGTGGCATCATCGGGGACATGGAGCTCGATGAAGTCCTCTACAACCGGGACATCATCAACACCAAGCTCCGGGACATCCTCGACCGGGAGACCGATGCCTGGGGCGTGAAAGTCGAGAGGGTGGAGATCAAGGAAGTCGACCCTGTGGGAGCAGTCAAGCAGGCCATGACCGAGCAGACCGCGGCAGAACGGGCCAGGAGGGCAGCGATCCTCCGGGCAGACGGTGAGAAGCGGTCGGCAATCCTCAAGGCGGAAGGGACGAAGCGGGGCATGATCCTCGAGGCCGAAGGTGACCGCCAGAGCAAGGTGCTCCGGGCTGAAGGGGAGCGGATCTCCCGTATCCTCCAGGCGCAGGGGAATGCGCAGGCCCTCCGGATCCTCTCGGTCGGTTCACGCCCGCTGGACAGGAAAGCCATCACCGTCCTCTCCCTTGATACGCTCAAGGAGATGTCATCGGGCCAGGCCACGAAGATCATCTTCCCATTCGAGATCTCCGGCCTGATAAAGCAGGCGGCAAAGTTCATCGGGGCCGAAGAAGAAGCGCCGGCCGAACGGCCTGAAGGAGTACTTCCTCCCGAAGAAATCCTCGGGACCGTCCCGACCTACGAAGAGGTACGGACTATTCTCAGGGAGATGGACACAAAGATTGCCACCGAGGTCTCGGTCGACGAACTGAAGGATATCGGCAAGGCAAAGCGGCGGACCGCCGAAGAATTCACCGATGAGATCGAGGAGGGCGGGGGATAACCAGCCATTCTATCCGGCATTCTCATTTTTATGCCCGGGTATCAAGAGAACATGTATTTTTTTTAAAACTGCTTTCCGGATAAGCCTGCACATTCCCGGATGAAACGCCAATAATATCTTCTTACCCCACGCCCCGATGCGGTTTTCATGTTAATCCGGTTCGGTAAACCGGCATATTCTCTTCCGGTCATATACCTTCCCGGTTAAAACCGCCGGTGCCCCGGCATCCCACTGTGCCTGGCATTTCCTGGGCAAGTCACGCGATCTTTTTCCTGGCTCACCAGTCTGCCCGGCCGCCACTACACGCCTATGATCGAAAACAAGTAGGGGAGCATGATCAGGGAGAGCAGGATGACCACCATCAGCGTGGAGACAGCAGAGGTCACTGCCGGGGCGAACCGCAGCCACCCCCGGCGCTCGAAGGCCCGCTCGACTCCTTCCTTCAGGATGTAGCCGCCATCAAGGGGGACCATGGGGATGGCATTGAAGATCCCCACGCTGATATTGATCCAGCCGCACCAGAAGAGGAAGTGGATGATCCCCCAGAACCCGGCAAAGGGCGCGATATAGAACTGCTGGGCAGAGGTCTCGAGGGCCAGGATGCGGAGCGGGTTTCCAAACCCGGTGAAGTCGAAGGGCACGGTCAGGAACCGGAGGAAACCCAATGGAGAGATGCTTTCGCTGATGGCGCGAAGGATCAGCTCCCCATCGTAGTACGAGATGCCCATGAACCCCGATTCACGGGCCGGCATCCCTTCAGGCCATGCCGTCAGGGTCAGGTTGTGGTTGCTCTGGACCCCCTCGTGGAGCACGGTGAGAGTGACGGTATCCCCAGGGCGGGTGGCGTTCAGGAGGTCTGATACCTCTCCCGGGGTCCGGACTGTCGTGCCGCTCACCTCCTGGATGATGGAGTAGGCGGGAACTCCTGCCTGGTCTGCAGAATAATTCTGGTAGACGCCACCGATAACCGGCCCGGCAACCGGCACGACCAGTCCCATGAGAAGGACCATCACCACAAAGCAGATCACCCCCATCACGATGTTGTTGGTGATCCCTGCCCCGAACATCCGGATCTTGCGCATCCCCCGGGTCTGGTTGAGGTCATCTTCGTCCGGCTCGACAAAGAAACCGATCGGCACGACCAGGAGGAGGGCACCAACGCTCCTGACCGCGATGTTCTCCACCCGGGAGAGGGCCCCATGGCCGAATTCATGGATGGCGATGGTGATCACGAATGCCAGCCACACGGCAATGGTCGAGGGGATATACTCGTTGACCCCCGGGATAAGGAAGATGTTCTGGGGGGCGTATATGCCGGTCGGAGGCGGGCGGACGGCGAAGGTATATTCGAGGGAGAAGAAGAGGAGCACGGTCATGCCGATGGAGATGACGACCACCATCACCACCCCGAAGGTCGCATAGAGGCGGAGGAAAGTCGAGAACCGCTGGAACCTGTCGAAGAAGCCGACCTTCATGGTCTTTATGGCCATGATGGGGCCGTAGAACACGATGTGGTCGGAGAAAAGGCCGGTCAGCCTGATAACTGTCGCACTGACAGCATATATTGCGACGAGGAGCAGCAGTACCGGGAGCCAGTCCATTCTTCAGATATGGGGGAGGATGGCAGATAACGGTTTGGACAAAGGAAAAACGACCGTTTCCGCAGATCCTCCGGGAGATGTGGCGCCCGGCTCTACAGGACAAAATACCGCGAGAGGTCGGACTGTTCAGCACGGCAGACCAGGGCCCGCGTGGTCTCCCACGATGCCCGGGCACAGGAAGGCGGCTTTCCGAAATCCCGGATGTACTGCCCGAGGAAGGCGATGGTCCTTTCATCGGAAGGGTACCCGCTGCCGATCTCGCCGAACGATGCTGCAAGATCGCTGACAATCCGGTCCCGTGCGGCCTTGGCAACGATGCTTGCCGCCGAGACGATGGGCCGGTTCTCATCGGCATGGTGCTCGGCCGTGACCTTGCAGGGGAAGTCGAGGCAGGCGGCAACGGTCCGGCCGTAACGGGAAGCGATGACGTCACAGGCATCAACGTAGGCCCGGTGCGGCCGGAGTTCTGCGATCACCCGGGCATGGGCCCGGGCCATGATGAGGTTCATGCTGCCGCACCGGCGCAGGATGTCGATATCGCCGGCGTCGATTACCAGGACCGATGAAGGGAGGCTGGCGGTGATGAGGCCTGAGAGACGGGTCCGTTCTGCCGGGCGGAGCACCTTTGAGTCCTTCACCGGGATACCATCGAGGTCACCGGGGGTGTGGCAGGCGACGGCGGCGACTACCAGGGGGCCGAGCACGGCGCCCTTCCCTGCTTCGTCAACACCGCAGAACATCGCATCAGAGGTACGATGCACAAAATATTTCAATGCCAATGATTGACGGAGAACTATGTACATAATCATTGTCGGGCTCGGCGGGATCGGGAGGAGCCTGACAGCGCAATCGGTCGAGCATGGTGATAACGTGGTGGTTATCGACCGGAACGAGCAGCGCTGCAGCGATATGCTCGAGCACTACGATGTGCTGGCCATCACCGGCAATTCCACGGACAAGAGCATACTCGAGGACGCGGGGATTGACCGTGCCGATGCGCTCGTGTCCACCACGAGTGATGACTCGGTCAACCTGATGACCTGCTGGCTTGCCAAGCGCTACAAGGTCCCAAACGTTGTCTCGATCGTCAACCAGACCGAGCACTCGGACCTCTTCAAGGAAGTCGGGGTGAAGATCAGCGAGAACCCCGATGAACTGGTTGCCTCGCGGCTCTACTACTGGGCAAAGAACCCGATGCTGCAGCAGCTGGCCTCCATCCCCGGGGGGACCATCTTTGAAGTGGTGGCCGAGAAGGGGGCCCCGATCGTGGACCACGAGATCCGTGACCTCAAGGTCAAGGACTTTGTCTTCATCGTCATCCGGAGGCTTGGCGGAGAACTGATAATCCCCGGAGGTGCGGTCAGGATCCGGCCCGGCGATACCATCACCGTTTTTACCAAAAAGGAGGCGGAGAGCGAGACCCTCGAGCTTCTCAACCGCCAGCTGCGCAAGTCACCCGATTGAGGCCATCAGGCCGGCAAGGTCGGCGAGGAGGAGGGGGTTTCGCTTGATGATCTCCTTCACGAGCGATATGGTCGAGAAGTCCCTGAGGTCCAGCGCTTTTGCCGAGTGGATGATGGCATTGAGCTTGGCATCCGGGAGCGTGATGAACTTCTCCTTGATGTGCCAGTTGCGCTCGATGGACTTGCCGAGGGGGGACTTCCGCCAGCCTTCATCGTAGGGCATCAGGCCTTCCCTTGTGCAGGAGCCGTCGGAGATGGCCTTCATCCCCACTTCGGCAGCGAGGCGGCCGGTGAACATGGCGTTGTAGATACCCCCGCCGGTCATGGGGTCAACGACCCGGGCCGCGTCCCCGATCACCATCAGCCCGTCCATGACCGTGGATTCGAGGGGCCGGCAGACCGGGACCCCGCCCACGATGCACTCGATGGTCTTTCCGTTGGGGAACTTCCCGGCTACGAACCGGTCGAGGTAATCCTTTGCCCGGTTGCCCGGGCCGCTCTTCTTGCCCGAGATCCCGATCCCCACGTTGGCCGTCCGGTTCCCCTTGGGAAAGATCCAGAGGTAGCCTTCCGGTGCGATGGTATTTCCGAAGAAAAAGACGGTGGTGGACGGGTCGATTGTGATATCGGTCATCAGGTACTGGGCGGCGCTCATGATCTCGCGGACGGGGACTGTGGTATCGATTCCGCACCAGCGGGAGAACTTCGATTCGACACCGTCGGCCGCAATCGTGAGATCGGCATGGACCTTCTTCCGCGACCCGCAGTACTCAAGGACGGCGCCTTTCACGGCCCCGCCGGAAAGGATCGGTGCCGAGGCACGGGTCTTTACCATCACATCGGCGCCAGCCTCAGCCGCCTGCCAGACCAGTTCGCGGTCAAAGAACTTCCGGTCAAGGATATAACCGACCTTGCTCCCGGCCATCTCCGAGGAAAGCATCATGGAGACTCCGTCAGGGGCGACCAGTTCGGCCCCGGTGACCTCGGCAGATATAAAGCGGCTGTCAGGCTTGACGAACTCTGCAAGGGCGTCCTTCCCAATACCCTCGGCGCACCGGACAGGAGCCCCGGGTGCCGGCCGTTTCTCGACAAGGAGGACCGAATACCCCGCCGTTGCCGCGGTCCTCGCTGCCAGTGCCCCTCCCGGCCCGCCACCGATGACAAGGAGGTCGTAGGAATCCTTCACTTCGTCACCTCCAGAGCCCCGAGCGGGCAGACCTTGGCACAGATACCGCACGATGTGCACCTCTCATCGACCTCGAGGTATGCGTCGATAAGCTCGAGCGCACCTTCGGGGCAGACCGAGACGCAACACCCGCAGTACCCGCAGATGTCACGGTGAATCTTCAGCATCCCTATGCTATTGGCAGGGAGCACCCATAATCCTTTCTTTGGTTTTCCCTGACAAATCTCACGCCGTTCAGAGAAATAATCGTTAATCAGGCTTATATTCCCGCATCAAAAAGAGAAAATGACCCGTACCGCCCTCCTCCGCCGGGGATGAAACGCACCCGGGACGAGCGGAAGGAATCGACAGCCCGTGCCACCCGCTCATCCACCTGGGCGAGATCGCTTACCGGGGCCCTGGCCAGTATCCGGATCTCATCGCCGAATGCGCTGATGAACCGGTCATACAGTTCCCGGCAGGCCCTGGTCGAGGGTGACGATGTGCAAAGGACGGTCCTGATGATCTCGGGGAGGGGGATGATGTGCAGGTATGGGGGGCGCTTCGAAGGCAAACCTGTCGAGAGTCCGTCTGCCCGGTCGGCGACCCCTCTCGTGATCTTCCCTCCATCGTCCGGGCATTTCCACCGGGCGGCTGTTGCTTCGGCATGGCTGAACTGCCGGAAGCAGCGGGAACAGGCTGTCCGGCTGTACTTCCCCTGTTCTGGAAAGTACCCGGCATTCAGGAAGATCGCACCCGCCATGATAGCCTCGATCACCCCGCCCGGTGTCTTTTCGTTGAGCGACAGGCCGGTAAACTCGCGGCCGAGCCGTGACGGATCGGGACTGTGGGCATCGGAGCTGGTGAGGAACGGGATGCCGGCCA
>Ga0302247_1000982_pt1 | contig 23533 bp, 8 predicted proteins | sample AAG_UR_Ile_MG_FD_193529 | JGI IMG/M metagenome (GOLD analysis project Ga0302247, IMG submission 193529) | Enriched activated sludge microbial communities from anaerobic digester in WTTP, New Holstein, Wisconsin, United States - AAG_UR_Ile | ecosystem: Engineered > Bioreactor > Anaerobic >...
AGTTAAAACATTATATATGTCAGTCCGCTGCGTTAAGGATTAAGATGATTTTTTCAAAATCATGCAGTTTTAAGGTAACTGTTCAGGAACAGGGTTTTAAATCATCTGCTATATACTTGAATTAGCTAATATTGATAATTTTAATCTCACTGGTTACAATAAATATTGAGACAATACAAGACTTGCGGCAAAATGAAACCCACGATTCTTTATCTGAAAAACAAACTGTTTTTTGAATAAGAGTAATGATTGAAGAATGTTTTCAGATAAACATTTTAGACAGCATAGCTTTGTTGATTTTATTGATTACCTTAATTCTGTCCTATTATTAATATACAGCATATTTCCCAAAAAGCTGAAGACCCAGTACGGAAATGTTTGTTTATTACAACTTGTGCTGTTAAAGAATTGATCTAATTTAAGTTGTATTCCGCCGGACTGGTCATTTTGACCAGTCCGGCGGAATTTGTACGTCGGGCATGGTATTAAGCTGGCAGGATGCAAGTTCCTGCATGTGCCGAGTTGATAGGAAACATTAGCGATTGACAAGGGTTTTGGGGCGACCCTAAATCTGAAGGAAGTCATTAGCAAATCTGAAGTTCTGACGCACAGAAATCTGATATAAGGCTCAATTGAGGGGCAACCGAGCAATGGATTGGGAACGCCCGAAATTCAACCGTAACTCAAGTTGAGTAAATCAGGCAGAACGCAGAGAAAGTTTAATATCTTATCCCGAGAGGTCTTGATGAAGCACCAACAGTGCGAGAAGTATATTGATGTTCTTTATATTCATCAAGAAGTCAGCAGAAGACATAGTATTCTGTGCATTAACATCACAGAAGAAGGTCTGAATCTTTTAACTTAAGGAGCAGTTAGTTCAAAATTTGTTTTATGGCGCAACAGCAAGAAATAACTTACCAAGGAGACCTATTTAGTCGTATAGGCAAGGATGCTATTCGCCCTTTTGTCCAGAGTGAAGTCGTAAGCGGAGCTCATTCAATAAAGGCGTTGCAAATAAAAGAAGCATGCGAACAAGAACGAGCCTTAACTCACGATTTGATGGGAGCGATATTGTGTCACAGCAATATCCTACAAGCCTATCGCCAGATAAAGCGGAACAAAGGCGTGGCTGGAATTGACCAAATGCCTGTTGAAGAATTTGCTGTATGGTATGCTAAGAACGAGAAAACTCTATTAAGTCAGTTATACAATGGTAGATATCAACCACAAGTTGTGAAACAGGTTGAAATACCCAAGCCAAGCGGTGGCAATCGCAAGTTGGGTATCCCAACTGTAACCGATAGGATAATCCAACAAGGCATTGCACAGGTTCTAAGTCCTATTTACGAACGCAAATTCTCCGATCACAGTTATGGATTCCGTCCCAACCGCAGTGCTCATCAAGCTCTTCGCAAAGGTAGCTAATACGTATCAGATGGCAGATGTGTAGTTGTAGATATAGACTTGAAAACCTTCTTCGATGTAGTAAACCATGACCGCCTGATGTATCGTCTATCAACCAGTATTGGCGACAAAACGCTATTGAGATTGATACGAAAATGCCTTCAAAGTGGTATCATGGTTGACGGCATTGTAAGTCAACGTACTGAAGGGACACCGCAAGGCAGTCCACTCTCTCCATTACTGTCCAATATAGTTTTGGATGAACTGGACAAAGAACTGGAGCGCAGAGGTCATAAATTTGTTCGATATGCCGACGATTGCAATATTTACGTACGCAGCCAAACGGCAGGCGATAGAGTAATGGAATCTATAAGCACGTTTATCGAAAGCACACTAAAACTGCATGTCAACAAAGACAAAAGTCATGTTTGCAAAGTCAACCAATCTAAATTTTTAGGCTAAACCATTCAAAAAGATGGCAGCTTACGTATTTCACGCAAAAGCATAGACCGCTTTAAAGAAAAAGTACGCATCATAACCAAGCGTAACAGAGGATTAAAGTTCGAGCAAGTTATTTCCGAACTTACTTCCGTCATGCGAGGCTGGCTGAACTATTTTCACCATGCACGTTGCAAAAATCTTTTGATAAACCTTGACAGTTGGATTCGGAGGAAGCTCCGATGTTACAGGCTCAAGCAATGCAAAAGAGTAATAACACTACAACAGTTTCTGAAAAGCCGAGGTGTTGCAACATGGCAAAGCTGGATATCAGCTCTTTCGGGCAAGGGTTATTGGTGCAAATCTGGATGTCCTCAGGCGCACCAAGCTCTCAGCAATAATTGGTTTGACGAGATAGGTTTATACAACCTCACATTAAATTACGAGAAGTTAAACAGTTAAAAGAAACCGCCGTGTGCGAGAGCATGCACGGTGGTGTGAGAGGGCGGGGGAGTAATCCCCCTACCTACTCGATTATGCCTGACTATAAAATCCATAGTTGACTTTTTAATAAATGAGTGATTTTTTATTTAATTAGAATGCTTCAGTTTTATCAATCTATTGATAATTATCAGAGCTTAATGTTAATGATATGTTAAGGTCCTAAAATTTGATGGTATAATAATGAGTGTTAAATAAAAAATAATAACTAATTTTGCGAACACTTATACAAAAGGGGAAAGGTTGTTTTTTAACCTCGTCATTTTTTATAGATGCCTGATAATCAATTATATAATTCATATCTTTATTAATTAATTTAATTTCCATTTATGAAACGCTATTACTATGAAGTTTTTCTGAAGCAAATCTTCTCAAAATTTGCTATGCTTCTATTACTGGGCTTATTGCTCGGTTCTCACGTCAGCGCTCAGGATTTTGCCATTGATTTTGGCAGAACCACCAGCGGAGCCAATGTTGCTATTGATAATATGCAGCAACTTAGGGTTACTTATACGTATCCTGGGATTTCTACTTTTGGCGTTAAATCCGATCAGGGTATGTTTAACGAATTGTCAATGCCCGATGCTTATTGGATTGGCGAATTAGGTACTCCCAAACTTCCGGCTTCAAAAGATTTGATAGAGATTCCTTTTGGCGCTGAAGTTATAGTGAAGGTTAGAAATTATACAATGTCAGAGTATAAGCTAAGCGACTATGGTATTGATAATCTGGTAATTCCTGCTCAACCTTCGATACGCAAAGATCAGAATGTTGATGAGGTTCCTTTTGAATACAGAAGAGAAGTTTACCAGCAGGATGCATTTATAGGACATGAATTGGCAAGTGTTGAAGTTTTGGGCGTACTTCGTGGTGCACGTATTGCACGTCTCACAGTAGCTCCGGTAAGCTATAATCCTGTTCAGGGTATAATAAGGGTTTACAATGATATTGATGTTGAAATAAATTTTGTAAATTCCGATATCGCCCAAACCCAATATATTAAAGAAGCTACTTACTCTCCTTATTTTGATGTTATTTACAAGAGCCTTTTAAATAGTCCGGGTCGCGATTATCCCTTACATCCCAATCTTACAAAATATCCGGTGAAATATTTAATTGTTTCACACCGTATGTTTGAAAACGATTTGCAGCCTTTCATTGAATGGAAAACCAAAAAAGGATTTAAGGTTATAGTTGCATACACTGACGTGATTGGAACAACATATTCTGCAATACAATCATATATTCATGGACAATATAATGCAGGAACTCCTGCCGATCCTGCTCCAAGCTTTGTATTGCTTGTTGGAGATACTCCTCAGTTGCCTTCTGCAACCGGGTCTTCATCGGGTAAAATGACTGACTTATATTATGCCAGTGTTGATGGTGACTACTTCCCTGAGATGTATTACGGAAGATTTTCGGCTACTAACTCGGCTCAATTGGTTACACAGATCAATAAGACACTTTATCACGAAAGATATGAATTTGAAGATCCCAGTTATCTGAATAAAGCAACCATAATTGCAGGAGCTGATGGTACATGGAATCCTCGTATTGGTCAGCCAACAGTTCAATATGCAATTAACAATTACTGGAATGTTGCGCATGGTTACACAGATGTTTTTTCATATCTTACTTCTCCTTACACAGGTTGTTACTCTCCTGAGAAGATAGCTGTAAGTTTTATTAATTATTCAGCTCACTGTGGCGAGACATCATGGGGTGATCCTGCACTTTCTCAGTCAGCAGTTAATGCATTCACTAATGTAAACAAATATCCTTTAGCTATTGGTAACTGTTGCCTTGCTGCTGATTTTGGTTACGCTGAATGTATAGGCGAAACATGGCAAAGGGGTGTTAATAAGGGTTCGGTAGCCTATATAGGTTCATCACCAAGTTCATACTGGTTTGAAGATTTCTATTGGGCTGTTGGTGCTTTCCCACTTCAGGGAACTAACAATGGTTATGTTCCCAGCTATGAAGAAACTACCTGGGGAGGTTATGATGCGCCATGGATGAGCGACTATGTTACAACCGGAGGTATTGTGTTTGTTGGAAACCTTGCTGTTACTGAAGTTCATATTCAGGGCTATCCAAGCCACTCAAGTCCACTTTATTATTGGCAGGCATACAATGTTTTGGGCGATCCATCATTGGTAGCCTATAATACTGAAGGTAGTACTAACACAGTAAGTCATATGCCTATTTTACCTATAGGATTGAATACTTATGAAGTTACAGCTCTTCCCGGTTCTTATATTGGTATTTCAAAAGATGGTGTATTACATGGTTCAGCATTAGTTGATGCTACAGGTACGGTAATGGTTTCTATTGATCCTGTACTTTCATCAGGGATGGTTGATATTGTTGTTACCAAACCTCAGCATATACCATACATGGTTCAGATTCCTGCTGCAGCTCTGGTTGGTCCGTATGTGGTTCTTGATTCATACACTATTAATGATGCAAGTGGAAATAATAACGGTTTAGCCGATTATGGTGAAAATATTGGTCTCAATGTTACATTGAAAAACGTTGGTGCAGATCCTTCTGCAGAAGTTGTGGCAACAATCACCGGGTCAGATCCGTATTTTACACTTACCAGTGCTGCTTCAACAAGTTTTGGTGTTATTGCCAATGATGCAACAGCAACTGTTAATGATGCTTATAGTTTTTCAATTGCAGATTATGTTCCCGATCAGCACAAAGCTACTTACGTTCTTGAAATTACTGATGGTACTGACAATTGGACTTCAAATTTATATATTACTGTTCAGGCTCCTGAGTTGTCAATAGCCAATAATCTTTCCATTAATGATACCCAGGGTGGAAACGGTAACGGACAGGCAGATCCCGGAGAAACAGTAAATCTTATTATTGCCACTACTAATGTTGGTCATAGTCAGGCAGTAAATCTTACAGGTGTTATTACATCAACAAGCCCCTATGTTACCATTAATGTCGGGCAGATTAGTTTTGCAACCCTCGATCCGGATCAAACATCAAATGCTGTATTTTCAGTAACCATATCAGAAGATGCACCCATAGGTACTCCGGTTTTATTTAACTATGTTGTTAGTACCGGTGATTATATTGCAAGTAAGGAATTTATTGTTAAGGTAGGCTTGATCATTGAAGATTTTGAAACAGGGGATTTCTCATCGTTTACTTGGATGTCTGGTGGTGTTCAACCCTGGACTATTACCAATACCGGTGCTTTTGAAGGCACTTATGCAGCTAAATCCGGAGCAATTTCTCATAGCCAGTCATCTCTGCTTATTCTTGAATACGACGTTGGAGCTAACGATAGTATTTCGTTTTATCGTAAAGTGTCTTCAGAAAACAATTATGATTTTCTTAAATTCTATATTAATAACACTGTAGTTGCTCAATGGTCAGGTAATCAGGAGTGGAGCAGAGTTGCTTTTCCGGTAACTCAGGGTTTTAAAACTTTTAAATGGGAATATATGAAAGATGGATCTGTTTCATCAGGCAATGATTGTGCATGGATTGACTACATTATATTCCCGACTCCTGCAGTTTGTCCTTCTCCAAGGAATATTCAGGTTGTATCAACTTCTTCGAACTCAGCACTGCTAAACTGGACTGCCGGAGGAAGCGAAACTGAATGGGATCTTATCTGGGGACTTAAAGGATTTAATCCATCTACATCCGGTACATTGATAACCAATATTACTGAAGTTCCATATCTTCTTGAAGGATTGCAGGCTGTCACAGAGTATGATTTTTATGTAAGAGGTTATTGTGATGCTACAACCTTAAGTGCATGGAACGGTCCTGTTACCCTCCAAACTCAATGCGACACGTTTACATTGCCGTTTACCGAAGCTTTCGGAGGTCCGTCAGTAAGTTGCTGGACTTTCCCTGAAGGTCAGGGTAACTGGGGCTTCGGTTCTTCATATACACCACCCTCAGGCAGCGCACCCAATGCATTTTTTGGCTGGAGCCCGTCAATAACCAATTATTCGCATTCATTGGTCAGCCCTCTTTTTAGTGCTTTTGGTTTCACTGATATAAAAATAGACTTTAAATTGTATGTTAATAATTACAGTACTTCAACACTTGAACAGATGACAGTTGAATACAAAACTTTTGAAAATACTGAATGGACATTGCTGGAGAATTTCACTAATAGTGGTGGTACAGTTTCGTTTAATCGCACAAATATGCCTCTTGATGGAATGGCTGGTCAATTGTTTCAGGTGCGTTTCCATGCTCATGGCGCAAATAGCTATAATATAAATGGATGGGGACTTGATGATGTGGTTGTTCATGGTACGGAAGCACCATTAGTATTACCCGGTGATGCCAATTGTGATGGAATTGTGAATATACTGGATGCCATAGCTATAGTGAATTATGCAGCAGGTCTGGACCCACAACCTTTCTGTTTTGAAAATGCCGACGTTACTGAAGATGGAATAATCAACATACTTGATGTTATTGGTACTGTAAATATTATCACTAATGGTAAAAAATCCTCAGGGTTTGAAGTTAATTCTGCACCGGCTAATATATATATGAGCAATACAACAATAGAACTTGAAAGCGATGGAACACTTGCCGGATTGCAATTTGAAATTAGTGGTCTGAACACAGAAGATTTAAACTTCTTGATGAAAGGATATGAGTTTGTTACCACAATGAAGAATGGAAAACTTATGGGTATGATTTTTAGTTTTGATAATACTCCTATACCTGCAGGCAGAATAAATCTTCTCAGTATAAATAATGAATCGGCAAAAGCTGAATGGGGTTCGGTTATAGCCGGTAATCTTAATGCTGAAGAAGTAAGAGTAATTAAGTATCTGTCAGGTAGCAAAGATGTTTTTGCCGGAGAATTCCAACTCAATGCCTATCCAAATCCATCAAACGGGGCTACAACTATTTCAGCTTCGACTCCTGTCTCTTCATGGGTATCAATAAGAATTTTTGATATGCATGGTAAAGAAGTTTCGGTAATTACTGAGAATGCTTATGAAAGAGGTATTCATCATTTTGTTACCAATGAAGGCAGAGTGTTGAAATCGGGTATATATAATATTCAGTTGATTGCAAACCCGGTAGATATGCCAGGTGAAGTATACCGTAAAAACCTGAAACTTGTTATTAATTAATAAAGAGTGCTAAGGATTCTGAAAACAGACCTGGATATTCCAGGTCTGTTTTCAGAATTATAGCTTTGTTCATTAGTTAAAAAGTTGGCTATTCAATAAAACTAAATAATTAAAATGAAATCCGACAAAACACACATTTGTTTGTTATAACAGTTACGATGTTTTGTCATGTTACACTAATTAAATTAAAAATGAAAAAACAGTTTACTTTTTTTGTGTTCCTAATGCTGTTGTCTGTTGGTGTTTTTAGCCAGAACTGGACAAAGATCAGTTCAGATAACCCAACTCCGATTCAAAAAGAATTAATTGAATCATCTGATCAACGTATTGTTATCAAATTTAACCTCGAAGGTTTTTTTATGACTTCGGTTGAGACTCCTCGTGGGACTGAGTATCAGATTTCAGTACCCGATATGGTATTCATTAACGACAAATCAATGCCTGAGTTACCCATGCATGGAGTTTCAGCTATTATCCCCGACCTTGCCTTTATGAATGTAAGGATATTAAGTTCGGACTATACTGATTTTACTGATATGGATATAGCTCCTTCAAAAGGTCATTATACCAGAAGTGAAGATCCTGAAAAAATTCCATTCACCTATGGTTACGCATATACACAGGATGAATTTTATCCGAATGTTTTGTCAGAGCTTCGCGAACCCTATATTTTCAGAGACTATCGTGGCCAGACCCTTGTAGTTTACCCAATAAGCTACAACCCGGTTCAAAGAATCCTGAGAGTATATCATGATATTACTGTTGAAATCTATAATGATGGTATCGGGGGAGCAAACCAGTATGTACGTGATGGTGTTGCTGACAGAATGGTACGTGAATTTAAGGAAATTTATAATTCTCATTTTATAAATGCTTCACAAACCAGATATCCTATACTTGAAGAAGAAGGAAACTTACTTATTATATGCCATGGACCATGGGTGGATGCTGTTCAACCTTTGGTAGAATGGAAAAAGACTATTGGAAGACCGACAGAAATAGTGAATGTGTCCACTATTGGTACAACATCTTCGGCTATCAAATCTTTTGTTACTAATTATTATAATACTAATGGGTTGACCCATATATTACTTGTGGGCGACCATCAGCATGTGCCAAGCCAGTCAATGTCAGGAGGATATTCTGATAGTTTTTATGGCTATATTCTTGGTAACGACTCATATAGTGAAGTATTTATAGGAAGATTTTCGGCTGAATCATTATTGGATGTTCAAACTCAGGTTCAAAGAACGATTTATTATGAAAGAGATATTGACGAATCGGATACCTGGCTCAGTACCGGTATAGGCGTTGCTAGAAATGAAGGTGCAGGAAGTGGTCATTATGGTGAAGCAGATTATGTACATATGGATTTCATACGGGACAGCCTTTTAAACTATACTTATACCACAGTTCATCGTGAGTATGACGGTAGTGTTCCCGGTGTTCCCAATACTACTGCTGCGCAGATATCTCAAAGGATTAACGAAGGTGCCAGCATTATTAATTATTGTAATCATGGATCAATGACAAGCTGGAGTGTTGCCAACTATAATACAACTCATGTAAGCCAGTTGACCAACTTTGGAAAGCTTCCTTATGTTTGGGCTGTAGCCTGCGATAATGGGCAGTTCACATCAGGTACCTGTTTTGCTGAAGTATGGATGCGTTCACGTCATAGTGCTACAGGAGAACCTGTGGGTGCTATAGCAACAATGATGTCGTGGATTTCGCAGCCATGGCAACCACCTATGACCGGCCAGGATGAAATGGTTACTATCTTGGTTGAAAAGAGAAATCATATTAAACGCACTATGGGAGGTGTTTCCATTAATGGCAGTGCAAAAATGATAGAAGCTCATGGTTCTTCAGGTCAGTCAACACATGACACATGGATTCTTTTTGGAGATCCGAGTCTTACACTTCGTACTGCTAATCCTACTGCAATCAATGTTACTCATATGCCTACATTATTTCTTGGCTCAACTGAGTTTACTGTGAATGCAGATGCTGAAGATGCAATTGTTTCACTAACAATTGATGGCGAAATACTTGGTACATCATACATTAACAATGGTTCAGCAACTGTACAGTTCCCCACGGTTACAAATCCGGGTATGATGACAGTAGCTGTTTTTGGTTTTAACAGGGTTGTTTATTTACAGGATGTTGAAGTTATTCCTGCTTCAGGTCCTTATTTGGTTTACAATTCAAGCATTATAGACGATGCCATTGGTGGAAATGGGGATGGTCAGATTGATTTTGGCGAATCTGTTGTTATGGGCGTTGAGCTTAAAAATATTGGTATTGAAGAAGCTACAAATCTTGTAGTTAACCTTAACACAACTTCAACCTATATTACTATTACTGATGGCGTTGAAAATTATGGCAATATTTCGCCTGAACAATTGCTAATGATTGAAGATGCTTTTGCATTTACCGTTGCCGACAATGTTCCAAATAATACGGCATTACAGTTTGAACTTCAGATCACTGATGGTCAGGAAACATGGACTTCGGCATTCAACAAAACAGCTTATGCCCCTGAGTTTACAATTGGCAATATGGTTATTTGGGATCCAACAGGAAACAGTAATGGTCAGGTAGACCCGGGCGAGACTGTTAACGTTAAGATTCCAACCACCAATTCAGGAAATAGTCTCGCAACTGACCTTGAGGCTGTTCTCGCCTGCATTAGCCCTTATGTAACAGTAGATGTTGGTAATGCTACCATAGCTTCTCTTGAGCCTGGACAAACATTAGATGCTGTTTTTACAATCTCAGTTGACGAAAACACTCCTATTGGAACACCAATTAGCCTGGAATTTGAAATTAACTCCGGAGCTTATTCAGGTTATAAGACTTTTATAACTCAGGTGGGTTTAATATTTGAAGATTTTGAAAGCGGAAACTTTTCAATGTTCCCATGGGCAAATGGTGGTAATTTGCCATGGACCATTACAAGCACTGATCCTTATCAAGGTACTTATTCTGCAAAATCTGGAGCTATAAGTCATAGCCAATCATCACAACTTATACTTGATTATGATATTGGTACAAACGACTCAATCTCTTTTTATCGTAAAGTATCGTCTGAAAGTAATTATGATCACCTTAAATTCTATATCAATAATCAGGTAATAGCTCAGTGGTCAGGTAATGTTCCATGGGGTAGAGTAGTATTTCCGGTTACAGCCGGTGTTAAAACCTTCAAATGGGAATATATGAAAGATGGATCAGTTTCTTCAGGAAGCGACTGTGCATGGATTGACTATATAATTTTCCCTCCACCTTCACCATGTCCATCTCCTGTTAATTTGCATGCAACTTCTGTTACCGCAAATTCAGCTATTTTGAATTGGTTACCTGGTGGAAGCGAAAGTTCCTGGGATCTGAAATGGGGCGCTGCAGGATTTGATCCAAATAATGGAGGAACTCTGGTTGAAAACCTTACTACTCCAATTTATAACCTTACTGGACTCAATGCAGTTACATCTTATGATTTCTATGTAAGATCAAAATGTGTAAGAGATATGCATAGCGCCTGGAATGGTCCTGCAAACTTCACAACCTTATGTGATATTTTCAGCCTTCCTTATTTTGAGCCATTTGGAACTCCTACCGTTAGTTGCTGGTCATTCCCTGAGGGGCAGGGCAACTGGAACTTTGGTTCATCATATACACCACCATCAGCCTCTGCACCCAATGCATATTTTGGCTGGTCTCCTTCAATTACAAATTACTCACACCCGTTTACAAGCCCATTATTCAATGGTGTTAATTTTAGCGAAATAAAACTCGATTTCAAATTATACATTAATAATTACAGTACATCTACCTTAGAACAAATAGCTGTTGAATATAAAACTCTTGACCAAACCCAATGGACTTTGCTGGAGAATTTCAATAATAGTGGAGGAACCGCTGAATTTGTTCGTGTTAATAAGGTGCTTACCGGAATGGCTGGACAGGAATTTCAGGTTCGTTTCCGTGCTTATGGAGCAAACAGCTATAATATCAACGGATGGGGATTGGATGAAATCAAAGTTCATGGAGAAGAACTACCGGATATATTACCCGGTGATTCAAATTGCGATGGTGTAGTTAGTGTTCTTGACGTAATCGTTTCTGTTAATTATGCAGCAGGTTTGAATCCTGAACCTTTCTGTTTTGAAAATGCTGATGTAACCGGTGATGGTGTTGTCAATGTTCTTGATGTTATTGGAACTGTTAATATCCTGCTTAGAGGAACTAAATCAGCAGGACTTGAGTTGAATTCTGAAACAGCTCATTTGTTCATGAACAGCAATAATATTACAATTCAAAGCGACGGAACCCTTGCAGGTATTCAGTTTGAAATTCTGGGTATGGATCAGCCGGCACTGGACCTTGCACTGGAAGGATTTGAGCTGTTTACCAATATTGAGGATAATAAGCTCATAGGAATGATTTTCAGTATGGATAATAAACCCATACCGGCAGGAGAAATTACATTGCTATATATTAATAAGGAGTATGACAATCTGAACTGGGGTGATGTTGTTGCCGGAAACCTGAATGCAGACGAAGTAAAAGTCATCAGGCATAATAACGGACATATTAATATAACTAACGCTGATTTTGGATTACGTGCGTTTCCAAATCCCTCACATGGAGAGTTTGTTGTTGAAACTGAATTGCCATTAGTATCAAATGTTCAGATCAGAATCCTGAACATGATGGGAGCTGAAACAATGGTATTGTATAATGGCTTTATGCAGAATGGGTCTCACAGATTTGTGATTAATGAAAGCAATAAATTAAGCCCGGGAGTTTATTTTCTCCAATACAACGCAACTCCTGTTGATTCACCAGGATCAGTTATAAATAAATATCAGCGTTTAATCATTAATTAATTCTTGTCATGCCGGGTTTTTATACCCGGCATGGCTTTTCTTAAATCAATTTTTTAAATAATTTAATTTTAGCATGAAAAAAGTATTTTCACTCGTCTTTTTGCTCTTTTGTACTTTATACATTACAGCACAGGAACCCCAGTCAATAAACCCAATAACCAAGGAGCTGCAATATGAAATACAGCAGGCTGCTGAGAATGATCTTTTCAGGATCAACATCCGGATGAAAGATCAATATGATGTAGAATCATTGTTAAATCTGCGTCATTCACTTAAACCCAATGAACTACGTGAGTACGTTGTAAATGAACTTCAAAGTTTTACAGCGCAGAGTCAGCAGGGAATTCTGGCTGAACTTAATTATTATTCACGCAGCGGAGAAGTAAATGAAATACGCTCATTGTGGATTGTTAACGTTATAAACTGTTATGCTACTTCTGAAGTAATTGAACAGCTTGCCACCCGACCGGATGTTGTCCGGATTGATATTGATGAAGAAAGAGTATTGATTAATCCTGAATACGGCATTACTCAAGACGGTAGCGATGGATCAAAGGAAATAACCTATAATGTTTTGAAGGTTAATGCACCTGCAGTTTGGGATCTTGGATTTACCGGGCAAGACATTGTTGTTGGTGTGCTTGACACAGGAGTTCGTTATACACATAATGATTTGAATGGAAATATGTGGACACATCCGAATTATCCTTATCATGGCTGGAATTTTATCAATAATACCAATAACCCTAATGATGATCATGGACATGGAACTCACTGTGCCGGAACCATAGCCGGAAATGGAGCTTCGGGATCACAAACCGGAATAGCTCCCAATGCCAAGATCATGGCTCTGAAAATTTTGAACAACAGTGGAAGTGGTACAGAATCAGGGGTATGGGCTGGTATTCAGTTTGCTGTTGAACATGGTGCTAACGTGTTAAGCATGTCTATTGGGTGGCTTCATGCATGGGGTCCTGACAGGCAGGCATGGCGCACTACAATGTCCAATACTTTGGCTGCCGGAGTTGTTGCTTCAGTAGCAGCGGGCAATGAAGGTGATGATCAATATTCATATCCAATCCCTGATAACATTCGTACTCCGGGCGATTGTCCTCCACCGTGGTTACATCCTGACCAGACTCTTCAAGGAGGAATTTCTGCTGTGGTTTGTGTTGGAGCTACAAACAGCAGCGATGCAATAGCTAGTTTTTCAGGTCGCGGACCGGTAACATGGCAGTCAATTGCACCATTTAATGACTATCCTTACAATCCCGGCATTGGCCTTATTCGTCCTGATATTGTTGCTCCGGGTGTTGATGTTAAATCTTTGTCATATTCAAGCAATACAGGTTATACAACTATGAGTGGTACATCAATGGCTACTCCTTGTGTGGCTGGCATCATGGCTTTGATGATTTCAAAAAATGATAACCTTACCCCTGACGTTATTTCACAAATTCTTGAAGAGACAGCATTGAAGCTTTCTCCTATCAAAAATAATACTACAGGTTCAGGACGTGTGAACGCTCTGGCAGCTATTCAGGCTACTTCCTTCCCGGGTCCTGTTTATGCCTCTCATTCATTAAATGATATTGCGGGAAATAACAATGGTTTGATAAATCCATCAGAATTTATTGAGGCAAATATTGCACTTCAGAATAATACCGAGAATGTCTATAACAATGTTAGTGCAATTTTTACAACAGATTCACCCTATATTACTATGGTAGATGGTCAGCAATACTATGGTACATTCAACCCCGGCGATACTATTGAAGTTGCAGGTGCATTTTCATTTCAGGTTGCTAATGATATACCCGGCGGCCATGATATAAGATTTTATGTTGAAACTACTGATGGTGACGAATCATGGCAAAGCTATTTTAATGTTTCGGCTCATGCTCCTAACCTTACATCAGGTAATATGACAGTTTATGATCCGCAGGGTAATTCAAACGGAAATCTTGATCCGGGCGAAAGTGCTACTTTGAAGATACCTACACTAAACGTTGGGCAGATTGATTCAGATCCTGTAAATGTTACACTATCAACTGAAAGTGAATATGTTACTATACTTAATGGATCTGCAAGCCTTGGAGTAATCCCGGCGGGTGGATCAGCGATTGCTGAGTTTGATGTTATTGTTACTGAGGATGCTCCAATTGGACATAGTGCTGCCTTTATTTATACAATAACAGGAGGAGCATATACAATAGTAAAAATTTATTATCAGAAAATTGGAATTATTTTCGAAGATTTTGAAACCGGTGATTTTACTGCTTTCCCCTGGTCTTTTGGTGGTAATCAGCCATGGACTATTTCAAATGATTCTCCTTATGAAGGAACATTTTCAGCAAGGTCGGGTGCAATTTCAAATAGCCAGTCATCAGAATTGATTCTTGAATATGATGTTGGTGTAAACGACTCTATATCATTTTATTATAAAGTCTCTTCAGAAGCCAATTATGATTTTTTGAAATTTTATATTAATAATCAAGTGGTTGGGCAGTGGGCTGGTAATGTCCCCTGGACAAGAGCTGTATTCCCTGTCACAGGAGGTTTGAAAATATTTAAATGGCAATATGTTAAAGATGTTTCAGTAGCTGGTGGCGAAGACCGTGCATGGATTGATTATGTTGTTTTCCCTGCTTTGGCTTCATGTCCGAGTCCTAAAAACATTCATGCTACTTCAATTACAGCTTCAAGTGCAATGTTAAACTGGATTCCCGGTGGCACTGAATCCACATGGGACATCATCTGGGGACCTACTGGTTTTAATCCTGAAAATGCCGGAACTTTAATTACTGATCTTACTTCATCTCCTTATGCTCTTACAGGTTTAACCCCTGTTACCGTATATGATTTTTATGTGAGAGCTCATTGTAGTGGGTCGGAGATAAGTGCATGGAATGGTCCGTCAAGCTTTACCACCTTGTGTGATATATTCTCAATACCTTATCTTGAGCCATTCGGAACTCCATCAGTAACTTGCTGGTCATTTCCTGAAGGTCAGGGTAACTGGGATTTTGGCTCATCATATACACCACCATCAGGTACCGCACCCAATGCATATTTTGGTTGGAGCCCTTCAATAACCAACTATTCACATTCATTTACAAGCCCATTGTTCAATGGGGTTGGTTTCAGCGAAATAAAACTCGATTTTAAATTATATATCAATAATTACAGCACTTCCACTTTAGAACAAATGGCGGTTGAGTATAAGACAATAGGTAGCAACGAATGGATTTTGCTTGAGAATTTTACTAATTCCGGTGGCACAGTTCAGTTTGTTCGCACTAATCAGCTTCTTAATGGTATGGCAGGGCAGGAATTCCAGGTACGTTTCCGTGCTTATGGTGCAAATAGCTATAATATTAATGGATGGGGATTAGATGATATTCATGTTCATGGAGAAGAGCTGCCATCTGTATTGCCAGGCGATGCCAACTGTGACGGAGTTGTTAATATGCTTGATGGAATAACTATTGTAAATTTTGTAACCGGTGAAGATCCTCAGCCGTTCTGTTTTGACAATGCTGATGTTAATGAAGATGGAGTAGTGAATTTGCTTGATTTTATTGCTACCGTTAATATTATTATGAATGGTAAAAAAACATCAGGATTAGAAATAAATTCTTCTGCTGCTAATCTTTATTTGAACCGTTATGGAATTGAACTGGAAAGTGATGGCACTTTAGCAGGAATTCAGATAGAACTTGAGGGAGCCAATATTAATGATTTGGATTTCCTTTTAAGTGGATTTGAATTTGCTTCAAACGTTGTAAACAATAAGTTGATAGGCGTTATTTTCAGTTTTGATAATACTCCTATACCTGCCGGAAAGATCAATCTGTTCAGATTCAGCAATGAAAACAATAAATATGCCTTTGCTGAAGTTGTTGCAGGCAATCTGAATGCCGAAGAAGTTAAAGTTATAAAACACCAGTATGGTAGTTTACAGGTAAACGATACTGATTTTAGTTTGTCAGCTTTTCCTAATCCTTCAAAAGGACAAATGACCGTTGAAGTTAGCCTTGCCTTTACCTCTGAAACTCAAGTAACAGTTCTTGATATAACAGGTCGTGAGGTCAGCCAATTGCATGAAGGTTTACTTGAACAAGGTTTACACAGGTTTGACCTGACTACTGATAAAAAACTTTCATCAGGAATTTATTTTCTCCAGATGAATGTAATACCAGATAACAGTACTGAAGGGCTATTTACAAAACGAATAAAATTAATAGTTACTGAATAAAAAAAAGCCTGCTGGTTAAAATCCGGCAGGCTTTTTTTTAATTAATTATTCTATCTTTGCACGAAATTATTTTCACAATCATTTATCCTAATTGTTAAACCAAAAACAGAAAAGATGAAAAAATTTGTTACCCTTTTAGCCATGTTACTTGTGTTTCAGATAATGGATGCACAGGTTTACATTTCACAGGAGTTTACTAGCGCCATGTGACCTCCGATTGGCTGGTCGGTTATCAATCAAACCGGTAACTGGTCAAGATCCCAAACAGCTAATGCCGGTGGTGTTGCTCCTGAAGCAAGATTTAAAAGCGCACCGGTTTTTACAGGCACGTCAACTCTTGTTTCCCCTACAGTTAATCTTACTGGTGTTACTCATGTTCTTGCTAAATTCAGATTAATGGTTGATCACAACAGTGGTCCTTTTACTGTTGGGCTGGCAACCAGATCAGGAGGAGCCGGTGGTACGTGGAATACTGTTTGGTCTCAGGAAGCTACTTCAGGCATTCCTGCTCAGGAAGTATTAGTGGTTATAAATAATAGTGATGTTGGAACCACTAACTTTCAGGTAGGATTTTTCTTTGATGGAAACAGTGCCAATATTAATTTTTGGTATCTTGATAATATCTCTGTTTCGTTTTTCAATCCTGTTAATCTTGATGCGGCATTAATCGCTATTGATGTGCCTGATATGATAGTTGGCGAACAGCCGGTAATTGGTAAAATATTTAATCTTGGAAGCACTACTATAAATACTCTAGAAGTTAAATGGCAACTTAATGAAGGTGTAATTAATACAACCAATTTCACCGGTTTGAATCTTGCAACTGGTGGTTTATATAATTTTACCTGTGATCAGAATATTAACGTTGATCCGGGCAGCTATCTGCTTAAAGTATGGATTTCGAAAGTAAACGGACAGATAGGCGATGATAATATAAATAATGATATGCTTCAGAAGAACATTAGTGTTCTTGTGGCATTAATTCAGAGGAGACCTTTATTTGAAGAATTTACAAGTTCTACTTGTGGCCCGTGTGCAACATTTAATAATACTGTATTCAATCCATTTGTAAATCAATATGGAGACAATATAGCTTTGATAAAATATCAGATGAACTGGCCTGGATCAGGAGACCCTTATTATACTGCAGAAGGTGGAGTTAGAAGGACCTATTATGGAGTTAATGCAGTTCCAATGCTGTATGTTGAAGGTGCAAATGTTAGTACAAGCCAGGGCGCTGTCATGAATGCATACACAACTGCAATGAACGATCTTGCTTTTATGGAAATCAGTTCTCAGCATATTATAAACGGGTATGATATTACTATTCAGGCTGAGATAACTCCATATGTTTCTGCCGAAAACGTCAGAGCGCATGTTATTGTTATTGAGAAGCTTACAACTGGCAATGTTGGCAGTAATGGTGAAACATCATTTAAACATGTAATGATGAAAATGTTACCAGATGCAAATGGTGCATTGGTTGACCTGGTTTCAGGTGTGCCATTTACACTTAATTATAGCCATAATATGGCAAGTACTAACGTTGAAGAAATGGACGATCTGGCAGTAGTGGTGTTTGTGCAAAAAAGTGATAAATCTATTTTCCAATCAGCCTATTCTGAAGGAGTTAGCAGTTTTGTAACCCTTGGTGATTCTAATTGCGATGGAATTGTTAATATTATTGATGTTGTTACTACAATAAATTATTTGCTTGGTAATAATCCTCAGCCTTTCTGCTTTGATAACGCTGATATAAATGGCGATGGAATTATTAATATTATAGATGCGGTGGGAACTATCAATATTATTATTGGCGGAACCAAATCTTCTAATATTCCTATAAAATCAATGCCGGCTCATTTCTATATTAATAATAAGGGAGTTGAACTGCAGAGCGATGGAACTATGGCCGGTTTACAATTTGAACTTGAAGGTATTCGCCTTGATGATATTCAATTTATGTTAGAGGGTTATGAGTTTTCAGCAGCAGAAAATAATGGTAAACTAACAGGTGTTGTTTATAGTTTTGATAATACTCCGATTCCTTCAGGTAGAATTGAATTATTCCGGTTTGTACAGGAACTGAAAGAAGTTAAAGTAGGCGAATTGGTTGCTGCAAATGTTAATGCAAATGAAATAAAAGTTGTAAAGCATCAGGAAGGCAACAATGTTTTACTCTCTGAAAATTATACAGTTAATCTTTTCCCTAATCCTGCCCAGAGAGAATTTTCAGTTGACATGTTTATACCCGTTGCTTCATTAACAACAGTAAAATTGTATGATTATACAGGTAAAGAAGTAAAAGAACTGTATAACGGTATATTGCCGGAAGGAAATCGCCGTTTTGATGCTTCTTTGCAGGAAGATATCAAGGCAGGGGTATATTTCCTACAGGTAAAATCTACCCCGGTTGATTCAGGCGAATCTACAGTAATGCATAATCTTAAACTGGTCGTTACAAAATAAAAATTTTACTGTCCTTGTCGGTAATCTCTCCGGCAAGGACAGTTTTTTTTGACATTGGCTATAAGCTTTTCTATTTCCATTTATTAGTGTTATCATTTACGTTATTATATGAAACGAATTCTAACCTTTATTTTCATTCTGTTTGTATTTCAAACAGTTACTGGTCAAACTGTTTTGAATGAAGAGTTTTCTGGTACTGTCTGGCCTCCTACAGGATGGTCAATAATTAATCAATCTTCGAATTGGGCACGTTCACAATCAAATAATGCCGGAGGAACTGCTCCGGAAGCCCGTATGAGCTGGTCACCTCAATTTAATGGTGTAACCCGTCTTGTTTCTCCGGAATTAAACCTTGTTGGAAAAACTCAGGTGATTGTAAAGTTCCGGCACAATGTTGATCATTATTCTGCTAATTTTCAAATTGGATTAGCAACACGCTCGGGCGGTGCTCTTGGTATCTGGAATAATATCTGGACACAAACAGTAAACACTTCTGTTATGGCAGAACAGAAAATATTTGTTGTTGAGAATTCTGATGTTAATACTTCTGATTTTCAGATTTGTTTGTTTTTTAACGGTAATAGCTATAATATAAATTACTGGTACATTGATAATGTTGAGATCAACCTTGTTAATGAACTTGATGCAGCCATGGGATCAATCAGTGTACCTGAAGTCTTTGCCGGTGTTCAAACCGTATGGGGCAAAGTAAATAATCTTGGGTCTGCCAGCATCACATCTATGAATATTAACTGGCAGATTAACGGAGGCACTATTAACTCAACTGCGTTTGCAGGCTTAAATTTACCAACAGCTGGGTCATTTAATTTTACCTGCGATCAGCAAATTGATGTAGATACCGGGACTTATCAGTTAAAAGTATGGATTTCGGATGTTAATGGTTTTGTTGGTGATGATGTGCCTGAAAATGATACTATTGTAAAAGCAATTACAGTAGTTGATCAGGCAAGTATTAAAATGCCATTATTTGAAGAGTTTACTAGTTCAACCTGTGGACCTTGTGCTTCATTTAATAATTCTGTGATGAACCCGTTTTACAATCAATACGCGCAGAATTTCACATTGATAAAATATCAGATGAACTGGCCCGGATCCGGAGATCCTTATTATACTGCCGAGGCCGGAATTCGCAGGACATTCTATGGAGTAAATGCTGTTCCTATGTTGTTTATTGAAGGAGCAAATGTACAGACTGGTATGGGTGCTATTACAGCAGCCTACAATAATGCCATTAGTTCACCTGCATTCGTAGAAATAAATTCCCAGCATTTAATAGAAGGTTATAATATAACTGTCAAGGCAACAATAACAGCTCATATTAATATAAACAATGCCATTGTTCATATGGTTGTAGTTGAGAAAACTACAGTAAATAACATTGGCGGCAATGGCGAGACATCATTTAAGCATGTTATGATGAAAATGCTGCCTAATGCTACCGGAACTGTTGCAAATTTAATTGCTGGAGAACCATACACATTACAATATAGCCATAATATGGCCAGTACACATGTTGAAGAAATGGACGATTTAGCTGTAGTTGTTTTTGTTCAGAATAATGCAAATAAATCAGTTTTTCAGTCAGCATATTCTGAGCAGGTTTCAAGCTTTGGTCTGCCTGGTGATTCAAACTGCGATGATTTAGTTAATGTACTCGATGTGGTAAACACTGTCAACTATATTCTTGGCGCTGCTCCTGAGCCTTTCTGCTTTGGAAATGCAGATTTAGATGCTGATGGAGTTATAAATGTGGTTGATGTTGTTGCCACTGTGAATATCATAATTGCCGGAAGTAAATCAGCTAATATTCCAATAAAATCGGATCCTGCATTTTTAAACTTTAATAATGATAAAATCAGTTTATTAAGTGATGGAACTCTTGCAGGATTACAATTTGAACTGGAAGGAGTAAAAAAAGAAGACATCACCTTTGTTCAGGAAGGTTATGAATGTGAAATGGCTGAAAATAACGGAAAGTTAACAGCTATTATTTTTAGTTTTACTAACACCCCCTTGCCTTCAGGTAACATTGATCTGTTTACCTTCAAACGAAAAATTGATAATGTAGTCTGGGGAGAAGCTGTTGCAGCGAATCTCAATGCAAATGAGGTTAAAGTTATCAGACAGCAAAACAACCATACAAGTAAACTTTCTGATTTTTTTAAAGCAAATATATTCCCCAATCCTTCATCAGGTAATATTGATATTGAAGTAAAGCTGGAGCATGAAGCCGAGGTTCAGATTAAACTGACAGATAAAACAGGTAAGGAATTAAAAGCTTTTAATATAAAAACATGGCCCGCAGGTAGCCATATTGTTAAGATCAATGAAGATAATAATTTGCCTTCAGGGATTTATTTCATTAATTTTTTGGTTGTTCCCAAGGGCTCATATGCACCTTTTAGTAAGGCAGCCAAAGTTATTATTGTTCATTAATCTGTGAAAAAGTTTGAAAAATTATGTTTTAGTAATAAAATTTTTGTGTTTTTTTATCGTCAGTAGTTAAAAAAGTATTATTTTTGGTCGCTCTATAATGCAGGTTTTGTATACTAAAGACAGGTTTTTTAAAAAGCAAGTTCAAAAAAAATTTGAGTTTGTTTGATTTTCAGCGTTTTAAGCATTTATTTAAATTATAAATATTCATATTACAACTATTTACAAAGGTTAAATCAAAAAAAAAACACCATGATTAGAAAATTAGTACTTTTGATTACCCTCCTTTCAATGCAGGGGATGTTTGCTGTTTATGCTGGCAACAACATTATGCAGCTTAATGATGTTACAGCTCAGGCGGGCGAAAACATCACTCTTGGTCTTGAAGTTTTTAACGATGATCAGTTTGTTGCATTTCAGGTGGATGTTCCATTACCTGAAGGCTTTGGTTATGTGGCTGGTTCTATTATTCCTAATCCGGCACGATCAAATGGGCACATGACTCAGGCAAATGTATTGCCCAATACAAATATTTTCAGGGCGATTGGTTTTTCTATGACTAATGCAGCGTATCTTGGTAACTCGGGAGCTATTGTATTCTTTGATTTTACAACACCCCAAACCTCAGGTACTTTTGATCTGATACTTCAGGGAGCTATTCTGGGAAATATTCAGGGAGTTAATATCCTTACAGGTACAAACGATGGTTCTGTTACTTTAATAGGAACTTCCTATAATGTTAATTTCATTATAAAGGATCCGGACCAGAATCCTGTTGCAGGAGCTACAGTAACACTTGGTTCTATTACAAATCCACAAGGTAACTATACATTCACCGACATAGATCCGGGTACTTATGACTGGGAAGTAGTAAAAGACGGATATGCTTCAGCTAATGGAAGCGTTACAGTTGTTGATCAAGATGTTGAGGTTAATGTGACCATGACACCAGTGGTAACCAATAATATTATGATGGTGCTTGATGCTACTGGTGAAGCTGGTGATGATGTTATTATTGACCTGGAAATTGTTAACGATGAGAGTTTTGTGGGTTTTCAGTTTGATATACCATTGCCAGTGGGTTTTGGTTATGTGGCTGGTTCAGTAGAGTTAAATCCTGCCCGTAAAACTGATCATTTGATTGATGCTAATATTTTGCCAAACACCAACATTTTCCGCGTATTATCATTTTCACTGACAAATTCTGCATATATCGGTAATTCCGGAGTTATTGCATCATTTACATTTACAACACCTGATGTAGCCGGAACTTATTCTTTGATTCTTGAAAATACCGTTATAGGCAATATTCAGGGAGAAAATATTCTTACCGGTACTATTGATGGTACACTTACTTTAACAGGTCCAACAAGTTTTACTGTAACATTTGTTGTAAAAGATGAAAATCAGGTAGTCATTCCCGATGCAACAGTAACTTTAGGAACTATTGCTAATCCTGCTGGCAATTACGTATTTCCGAACACTGATATTGGTACTTATGAATGGGAAGTAGTAAAAGACGGATATGTTTCAGCTAATGGAAGCGTTACAGTTGTTGATCAAGATGTTGAGGTTAATGTGACCATGACACCAGTGGTAACCAATAATATTATGATGGTGCTTGATGCTACTGGTGAAGCTGGTGATGATGTTATTATTGACCTGGAAATTGTTAACGATGAGAGTTTTGTGGGTTTTCAGTTTGATATACCATTGCCAGTGGGTTTTGGTTATGTGGCTGGTTCAGTAGAGTTAAATCCTGCCCGTAAAACTGATCATTTGATTGATGCTAATATTTTGCCAAACACCAACATTTTCCGCGTATTATCATTTTCACTGACAAATTCTGCATATATCGGTAATTCCGGAGTTATTGCATCATTTACATTTACAACACCTGATGTAGCCGGAACTTATTCTTTGATTCTTGAAAATACCGTTATAGGCAATATTCAGGGAGAAAATATTCTTAC
>Ga0302247_1000987_pt1 | contig 23409 bp, 21 predicted proteins | sample AAG_UR_Ile_MG_FD_193529 | JGI IMG/M metagenome (GOLD analysis project Ga0302247, IMG submission 193529) | Enriched activated sludge microbial communities from anaerobic digester in WTTP, New Holstein, Wisconsin, United States - AAG_UR_Ile | ecosystem: Engineered > Bioreactor > Anaerobic >...
ACCCTGGCAAGCACGGCGAAAAAAAGAAAGATCTCCCTGAAAACGGTCAACGTCTGCGCCGGCGGCGCCTTCTTCCGCACCGACACCGCCCTGGCGGAGGGCACGAAGGTGCAGCTCGATCTTCTTTTGTCCTACGACAGCCTCAGGACCTTCCGCAGCCCCAAAAGCGCGCGCATCCGCATCCTGGGCACCGTCACGCGCTCTCAGCAGGACGGCATGGCCATCCGCTTCAGCGATGACTATGTCATCGCCCCGATTGCGACCCGAATTTCCAACATCGGCTGAGAATTCTCTTCTTTTTCTCTCTTCTTCTACTTCTCTCACTTCTATCACTTCCCTCACTTCTTTCACTTCCTCTGCATCGCCTGTCAAAGAACGTTACAGGGTCTCCGCCAGGAACCCGCCAGCCCGGGACATATATAACCCATTGTATTTGCTTGTCAATATGGATATTTTATCGTTTCGCACAGAGTGGAACGGAATATGCTTATCCTAATACCAGAGTATTAGATACGCTCTAATCCGTTTCTAATCCGTTGCAGATGCGATGAAAAACAAGACGGCAAAAACAGACGCCCTGAGCAAGAAGACGATCCAGATCATCAGTGCCCGCACACTCCAGTGCGATCTGATGGCCCATTACATGACGACCACCACCGGGGTATCATGCAAGATTGCCGCCGACCCCGCTTCGATCACCGTGAACCCGAAGGAGGCCGATCACAGCACGCTCGTCCTGCTGGACTGCCCCGAACGGGACCCCGTGAAGTACTTCATGGCCCTTGCCGTTTCCGGCAAGCGCGTCCTGTCGAATTGCCTCGTGGCCCTGTTCAACGTCAGGCCCGGGCTCGGCATCGAGGAGCGAGCCGTGTCCTGGGGCATCCGGGGGTTCTTCTACGAGACGGACTCCGTGGATCAGATGATGAAGGGCATCCAGTCGCTTTTCAAGGGCGAGATGTGGCTCTCGCGCGACATCATGGCCAAGTGCATCATGTCGCAGCGTACCGCCGGAGAACAGTCCAACAAGGACATGATCTTCCTGACGCAGCGCGAACTCGAGATCCTCAGCATGGTCGTCTCCGGGGCCACCAACGAGGAGATCGCCGCACGGATCTGCATCAGCCCCCACACCGTGAAGACGCACATCTACAACATCTTCAAAAAGATCAACGTCCCCAACCGCCTTCAGGCCGCCCTCTGGGCCGCTAAGAATCTGTAGTCCCTGTTCAATCTCCTTTTCCGTCATACCCTCTCCCCGAAGGGAGAGGCCTGTATATCCCCCAACAGTTTTGAATTATGAGTGTTGAGTTTTGAATTCTGGAAGCAACGACACCGCTTTTTCAATCGTCATTCAGAATATTCTTGCTCGTCATAGCGAGCGGCACGAAGCAATCTCCATTTTATACCTCTGATTGCTCCGTCGCTGACACGCAATGACCCATGAAAACGCGGCAGCCCATTCCCTCAACTCATCATTCATAACTTATAACTCAAAACTCTGCTTTCCTGCCCTTTTTTCCGTTGTCCATTCCCTTCCCCCCTATACCCGATACCCGAAACCCGATACCCTTTCTTTTTTCCATTGACTTTCCCCCCTGAAATATCGTTGATTACAGCAGTTTCAGCAACCAGGAGGGGCCATGGCGCCGATCACCTTCAAGAGCTGCCCGAAGGTCTACATCCACGAGACGCACCGTTCGAAGCCGCCGAGCGACACCCTGCACTTCGTCGAAGGCATGCGGGACCTCCTCGGGATGCAGGATTTTCGCGAGGCGACCGCCCTGGACCGCCTCGGCATCCCCGTGTTCACCTGCTGGCGCCTGAGGCCGGACGACTCCAGGACCTTCCACACCGGCAAGGGGGTTTCGGCCGTCCAGGCCCAGGTTTCCCTCACCCTCGAGTCGATCGAGCGCTTCTCCTCCGAGTTCCGCGAGGAATGGACCGACCGGCTTATTGTGGGCAGCTATCACGCCCTTCGCGCAACGCGCAACACCCTGGACCCCGCGACGCTCATCCTCTCCCAGTTCAGCGACTACAGCCCGGATGCCGACCTGCACTGGGTGGCGGGCTACGACATCGCCCGCAACGAGGAGATCCTCGTCCCCGCCAGGGAGGTCTATCACCCCTTCCACCGCGACGAGGGGCTCCTGTACGGCTCCCACACCAACGGCCTTGCCTCGGGCAACACGATCGAGGAGGCTGTCTTCCATGCCCTCACGGAGATCGTCGAGCGCGACGCCTGGAGCATCGCCAAGTACAACCGCGACTACGGCGAGCCCATTGTCATCGAGAACCGGCCCGAGAACCGCTTTCTGCTCGACATCGCCCGTAAATTCGATGAAGCCGGTCTCGAGATCGTCGCCCGCGACATCACCTCCGACGTCGGCATCCCCGTCGTGGCGGCCTTCTCGAAGGACCTGCGTCACGGCGACACGCTTCCCGTCGAGGGGTTCGGCGCCCACACAGACCCGAAAGTCGCCATGGGGAGGGCGCTCATGGAGATGGCGACGACGAGGGCGCTCTTCCTCGTCAAGAACGGGCCCGACGGGCTTCGGGACACAAGCCCCCTGTACCTGACCCACGACGAGGCGATCGACGACCCGCGCTTCGCCGTCCGCAGCGTGAAGCGCCTCTCCGACATGGAGATTGGCTACAGCAGCGACATCACCGAGGACCTGGAGGCCTGCGTCGCACGGCTCCGGGAGCGGGGCCTGGACCGGGTCATCGCCGTCGACCTGACGAGGCCGGAGACGGGGGTTCCTGCCGTGAGGGTTGTCATCCCCGGTACGGATGCCTACTGCTACGACCGGACCCGCAAGGGCGACCGCCTGTACGGCGAGATGTGAGGGGGTGCACGGATGCTCAGCGAAAAAGAGGTCTGCGACCGGGCCGAGTACTGCTACCTGATCTGCCTGCAGCTCAACTGGATGCTTTCCAACGAATCGATTCCGCCCGAGAAGTATCTCGAGCAGATCCGGAAATCCTCCCTCGGCCTGGCCGAGGACGAGTTCATCGTGATGAGCATTGAGGAGGGCCTCAAGAGCGGCCTCGAGGACGGCGGCGTCAACAACCTCATCCTCATGTACGAGTCCTTCGTGCACGCCTTCTGCGAGGTTATGGAAACCGACATCCAGGACCTCCGGGACAGCCTCCCCCGCGAAGCGCTCAGGAAGCTCGCCTCCGAGATGGGCGTGGAACTGGCAACTGACGCCTGATCTCTCTGTTTCCTTTCCCCCTTTGAGAAAGGGGGATCGAGGGGGATTTTCCCTGTTCTGCCCACATTCACCCTTGCCTGACTCATCCCCCCGGTGTCACAATACCCCCATGACCGGCGCAATTCCCCCCAAAGACGTCATCCGCATCCTCGAAGAGATCGGCGTGCTCCTCGAGCTGAAGGGCGAGTCGCCCTTCAAGTCCATCGCCTACGCCAATGCGGCAAGACGGCTGGAGACCCTCGACGAGGACCTCGAAGAACTCGTCGGGCGCGGCGGCCTTACATCCATCAAGGGCATCGGCGATGCCCTCAGCAAAAAGATCACCGAACTGGTCACCACGGGCCGCCTCGAGTATTACGAGAACCTCAAGGCCTCCGTCCCGCCTGGCCACCTGGAGATGCTGCGCATCCCCGGCCTGGGCCCCAAGAAGATCCGCGCCCTCTTTGAAAAGCTCGGCATCTCGACCCTGGGCGAACTCGAATACGCCTGCATGGAGAACCGGCTCGTGGAGCTTCCCGGATTCGGGGCCCGTACCCAACAGAAGATCCTCGCGGGCATTGAGCACCTGAAGCGGTACAAGGAGCGCCGCCTATGCAGTGAGGCCCTGGAAGCCGCGGAACCCCTGCTGGCAAAGCTCCAAAGACATCCCGGCGTCGTCTCGGCAAGCCTGGCCGGCTCCCTGAGGCGCGGAAACGAGACCGTCAAGGACATCGACCTCGTTGCCTCATCGAACGATCCGGAGGCCCTCTCGCAGTGGTTTGCCTCCCTTCCCGATGTGGAGAGCGTCGTCGCCCTGGGCGACACGAAGGTGAGCGTATTTCTGAAAGCGGGGATGAACGCCGATCTGCGGATCGTCTCCCGGCGGGAGTACCCCTTCGCCCTTCACCACTTCACGGGCAGCAAGGAGCACAACGTGGCCATGCGGGGCCGAGCAAAGCAGATGGGCGTCAAGATGAACGAGTACGGCCTTTTCCGGGACGACGCCCTGCTGCCGTGCCGAAGCGAGGAGGAGGTCTTCGCTGCCCTGGGGCTGGCCTGGGTGCCGCCCGAGCTTCGCGAGAACACAGGCGAGATCGAGGCCGCCGAAACGGGCGAGATGCCGTCGCTTGTGCAGATGAAGGACATCCGGGGAATCTTCCACATCCACACGACGGCAAGCGACGGGGCGAGCACGCTCGAAGCAATCGTCGAGGCCGCAAAGAAGATGGGCCTGGAGTACATCGGGATCACCGACCACAGCGAGTCGGCTTTCTATGCCGGCGGTCTGACCTCCGAGGACGTGAGAAAGCAGCACCGGTCCATTGACGCGCTGAACCGCAGGGACCCCGCCTTCCGCATCTTCAAGGGCATCGAGGCCGACATCCTGCCCGACGGGCGGCTGGACTACGACGATGCGACGCTCGCGTCCTTCGACTTCGTGATCGCCGCCGTGCACTCGAATTTCGGGATGAGCGAGGACGAAATGACCGAGCGGCTCATCCGTGCCCTGGCAAACCGCCACACCACGATCCTCGCCCACCCGACCGGCCGTCTCCTGCTTGCCCGCGAGCCCTACGCGCTGGACCTCGAGCGGGTCATCGACGCAGCCGCCGAATACGGCAAGGTCCTCGAGCTCAACGCCAACCCCCACCGGCTGGACCTCGACTGGCGCCACTGCAAGTACGCCAAGCGCCAGGGCGTGCGGATTGCCGTCAACCCCGACGCGCATCACGCGGAAGGCCTGGCAGACATGCGGTACGGGCTGAACATCGCCCGGAAAGGATGGCTCGAGGCCCCCGACATCATCAACTGCATGAGCCTGAGAGAGATGAAGGCTTTTCTCGCGAAAAGCAAGAAATAGAGCGACGGATGGACTTCTTGCTTTTTCTTGACTGAACAGATTGAACAGACGGGACAGACCGAATAGACCTTATTTCATCGATCTTGCAAAAACGATCCCGAGGATAAGCCACAGGGGGATGGAGATGATCAGGGCCCAGGTGATGCCCTGGAGATGACGGAGCCTCATCTTGAGGCTCTTTTCGAGGATGGCCTTGTCGATCTTGTGCTTGATCTCTTCGATCTTGAATGGCTTGGTGATGTAATCCTGTGCACCCCGACGGATGGCCTCCACGGCTGTATCGATAGAGGGATAGCCCGTGATCATGATGAAGGCCGCGTCCGGGTCGGCATGCCTTACTTCCTGCAGAAACTCCAGCCCGTTCATCTCGGGCATCATCAGATCCGACAGGATGATGTCGAAGCGCTTTGTCTTACAAAGCTCGATTGCCGCGCGCGGGTTGTCCGTCGTCTCCACGTCGAAATTGAAGGCATTCATGTAGCCGCCCAAGACCTGGAGCACGCTCGGATCGTCGTCGAGCACGAGGGCTCTTCTTTTCCTTCTTCCGTTCCAACCCATGACACAGGCTACCCATGCAAAAAGCATACGCAAATCACAACGGAACAAACAGAATATATTTATTATATATCAGCTAGTTACGAATTTTACAAGCTCTGGGTACAACAAAAAAATGTAGGGATTCCCGGCAGGATGACGGTTGATCGACTGTCTAGACCATGAGTGCACTTTTATTAGTGCTTTTCTTAATTCTTTCCTTTTAGCTTCTCCACTTTTTTCACTTCTGCCACTGTATCCGCCCCACCTTATGAACAAGCCTCCTCTGCTCCCAATACAGGACAACAGTCAGTCCCAGCAGCAGCATGAGCACGCCCATATATACGGCAAGCCTGTGCTGGATGCTGAATATCAGGGGTTTCAGGGACAGACGCGTAGCCCGTCTGAGAACATCATCCTGGCTGATGAAATCGGCAATCGGGGGCGACACGCGATAATAAAATTGCACAAACAGCTTTCCCGGTTCACTGGCCAGAAGGATACGGTCCCGGAACTTCTGCAGGAGGACGACCTCAGGTGCATGGTAACTTCCGAAGGCAGCCGTGGCAATGAAGCACCCGCCTCCGCCGCCGCCTCCCGCACTGGTGGGCGTCGGCACCGGGCTGGGAGCCGGGGCCTGGGGCACGGTGTAGTTGACCGCAGGGGAGTAGTCGCTTTCGTGGCCGCTGCCGTCGTAGGCCGTTGCCGCAAAATAATAGGTTAGCCCTTCCAGAAGCCCAGAGATGACACAACTCGTCGCGTTCCCCACGTCGATATGCGATGTGTAGCTTCCCAATGCGGTCCCGTAGTGTACCCGGTAGCCCGTGACGGCGGGGTCCGAGTTGGCATCCCAGGCAACCGTCACCTGCGCCGCATGGGCGGACGTCATCAGGAGGCTCAATATGGCCATCAACACAAGGAGCAGGCTGGACAGTACGACGAGGAAGAACGAGCTTTTCCGGGAGCAAAGGGGGAAAGGATGAGCCAGCGACATGGCGTCACCTCCGCATGCAGATTTTCCCTGGATGGGCGAATCCGAGCACCGGAAGTGCTGCTTCGCCCTGGCGGCCCTGCCGCCCTATCCCTCACATATTCAAGGACTTAGGCCAGCGGCTTTGCGCCCCACCCTTTCGGTGTGGGTTGCCTTTTTCAGGGTTCTATCCACTCATAATATCGGCCGCAGCGGATTTTTCTTTAACTGTCCCCCATTTTCCAGCATAATCCTTCGCACTGACTCGAAAGGATTCATCCATGCACCCGCTGAAGTCGAATCGGATCATTACGAGAAACGAGCCCCGAACGGGTTCGGGGTTATCGGTAGAAGAAGCATCCTCGCCGTACCCGTTCTACCCGCTTGGAAGCGGCAATCACAGATTCCCCTCTCCCCTCGCGGGAGAGGGAAAGGGTGAGGGGGCTCATCATTATACACCCTCCCCTTCATCCCCTCCCGTCAAGGGAAGGGAATCGATTGATAAGCCTCCCGTCGAGGTAGGGAAACCTGTTACGAAGGCTCCTGTCGAGAGAGGGGAAACGAGGGGGTCGTTTCGGTCGAGCCAAGCCGCACAAGGCGCGGCAATCCAAGATGTATTTGCACGATATGGTAAATGCCCGCGATCAAGAAAAGCGCGGCAATATATGACTTTTCTCCTCTTCTTTTTATCGTCCCTCCTTGTACACTTCGTCCCTGTACCTGCCGTTCACGCCTACATGGACACCGAGCGTAGCGTCAAGCTCGACGCCCCCTTTCTCCCGACTCCCAACTACGTCATTGCCGAGCTCCTCGCCAAAGCCCGCGTGGGAAAGGACGACATCCTGTACGACCTCGGCTCCGGCGACGGGCGCATCGTCATCGAGGCCGCAAAACAGACGGGCTGCCGGGCTGTCGGTATCGAGATCGACGCCGATCTCGTCGACGACAGCCGCAAGGCAGCGCTGAGGGCCGGCGTACAGGACCGGGTCCGCTTCATCGTGGCCGACATCTTCACGGAGGATTTCAGCGAGGCCACCGTGGTGACGATCTACATGGGGGGCCATGTCAATCTCAAGCTACGGCCTAAACTGCTTCGGGAGCTCAGGCCGGGCACGCGGATCGCATCGTACACATTCGACATGGGCGAGTGGAAACCCGATGCCGTCTCGACCTTCGGCAAGGAGGATGCCTATTTCTGGGTTATCCCCGCAAATGCCTCGGGGAAATGGCAGTGGACGGAAGGCAGGGGCAAGTCGATAACCCGCTGCGATCTCGAGGTGAGGCAGGTTTTCCAGGAAATTGGGGGCGAAGTAATCTGCAATGGAAAGCGGGCCCCGCTGCAGGGAGGGAAAATCACCGGCGAAAAAATCAGCTTTACGCTGGCCGGCGAGCCTTACGGAAAGGCTGCTCCAGTGAAGTTTACGGGCCGAATTCGGGTTCATGCCATCGAAGGCACGATGGGAAACGGGAATTCACATCGGGCATGGAAAGCCACCCGAAACCCCGCGACCGTTCAACCGATTGCAAAGTGAAGATGCACTCTATTTATCCCCCATATAAGGAAACTAGCATCAATGAATCTGCTGCATGCTCTTTTGTTGCTACATCATGATGCAGGGGCTCTTCAATGTTTTCTGCTCTGCGCCGCTCATGTAAAATGTGTCAAACTCGGTTTTCCAACCGGGTAGACGTTGAAGCCGATCTCGTGGCATCGCCTGTGGTCCAGGATGTTGCGGCCGTCAAAGATGAATGCAGGTTTGACCATTTGTTTGTAAATCTTGCTGTAATCAATGTCTCGGTACAGAGCCCACTCCGTCATGACCGCGATCGCCTGGCAGCCGCTTGCTGCCTTATAGGGGTCCTTCACGTAACTCACCCTGCCCTCGAGGCCCTTGAGATCAACCTTCGCATTGTCCAGAGCACGCGGGTCCGTCACGACCACTTCCGCCTTCTCCTCCAGCAGGCGCCGGGTTACATATATGGCAGGGGATTCACGGGTGTCGCTCGTGTCGGCCTTGAATGCGAAGCCGAACAGGCAGATCCGCTTGCCGGCCAGCGTGTTGAACATGGCCTCGAGCATGTTCAGCACGAAGCGCTCCTTCTGGTATTCGTTGATGCGGACAACCGACTCGAAGTAATCGGCCACCTCCGGCAGCCCCTCGTGACGGCAGAGGTAGACCAGATTCAGGATGTCCTTCTTGAAGCACGACCCCCCAAAGCCGATGCTGGCGTTCAGGAAGCGCGAACCGATCCGCCCGTCCATACCAACGATGCGGGCCACCTCTGTCACGTCGGCCTCGGTCTTTTCGCAGATGGCCGACACGGCGTTGATGGTGGACACCCGCTGGGCCAGAAAGAGGTTGGCCGCCAGCTTCGAGAGCTCGCTGCTCCAGATGTTGGATGTGAGGATCTTCTCCCGGGGCACCCAGTTGGAGTAGACCTCGACCAGGACATCCCGCGCCCGGTAGCCCTGCTCCGTGTCCCGGGAGCCGATGAGGACCCTGTCGGGCGTCTCCATGTCCCTCACGGCCGTTCCCTCGGCCAGAAACTCCGGGTTGGAGAGCACTTCGAAATGAATGCCGGCGGACCGGGAATTCAGGATCCTTTCCATGGCGAGCGCCGTCTTCACCGGGAAGGTGCTCTTCTCGACGACGATCTTCGACGAGCGAGCGTGCTCGAGGATCTGCCGGGCCGTGCTTTCCCAGTACTGCAGGTCCGCGGCCAGGCCGGCGCCGGCGCCGAAGGTCTTCGTGGGGGTGTTGACGCACACAAAGATGATCTCGTTGTCACGGATAGCCGTCGGAATGTCCGTCTCGAAAAAGAGGTTCTTTCCCCGCTTCGCCTTGACAATCGCATCCAGGCCCGGTTCATAGACCGGAAGAGCCGCCGAGTTCCACTGCGCAATCCTTTCTTTATTCGTATCTACAACGGTCACCCTGTATTGGGGACACTTGCAGGCAATCATGGCCGCCGTCGGCCCGCCCACAAACCCCGCCCCGATGCAGAGGATCTTTTTCTCGAATTGCATTGTTGTTCCTTTCCGCTGAATGTTTCTTCCGAATATCGCCATGGAAGAAACAGGCTCTGCAAAATCCTCCCCAACCCTCCTTTTCCAAAGGAGGGAGTCTAAAAGCTTCCCCCTTTGAAAAAGGGGGGTCGAGAGGGATTTTCTTAGCTCGATCCGGCTGTTTCTTAGGAGGAATCTTTCTTGTCTGTCATTGCGAGAAGCGCCAGCGACGAAGCAATCCCTCACTCAAAACTCAACACTCATAACTGTGCTATTGATCGCGCAGCGTAATTCTCCCTATGCCACGCAACAAACCTGCCGATACGATGCAGTAGTACCATTGTGTGATCAAACCCTGTTTTCACCACCAAGCCGTCTGCATCGGCAAAGGTGCTTGCCACGCCCCCAGATTGCGGGCGGGCATTTCCCACCCGGTGATTCCGTGACGCAATCCCCGAGAACGACTGCCAAAGTACTCGAGCAATGATAAAAAAAGAACCCCGCAATACGGGGCCTTCTCGGTGCCTTTCTCGATCGATTCTATGACCGGGCTGACTACAGGAGCCCACGCTTTCGAGAGCCCTTTCTTATCGCCAACGAGTTCTCCTTCTTACGACCATCGCAAGCGGTATGAACAAAATCAGCAAGAGTGCAGCAGCGGGATACTTTATGGAATAGACGACCGGCGCCAGCCCCAGCCGTACGGCCACTTTCAGCGACTCATGGTCCGCAATGATGGCTGCAACCGGCGGCGAGACCTGGTAGTACCATTCCACAAACGCACGTCCATAATCACTTGTCAGTATGTACTTGTCCCTAAATTGACGCAGGGACATGACTTCCGGCGCCAAATAACTACCAAATGCCGCTGTCGCAATGAAACAGCCACCCCCGCCGCTCGATTCGGAGGGCGATGAACTTCCAGGAACGGTATAGGATATCTCACTGGAGAAATAACTCTCAAAGCCCTCATCATTGTAATCTGTAGCAGCAAAAAAATATGTAACTCCTGGTAGCAGGTCCGTGATGATCACAACTGTTTGGTCGCCCGCATCAACGGCATTTGTGTAATATCTTGTCGCGGTGCCAAAATACACTCGATAGCCTGTGACCGCCGGATCTGGGTTTGCATCCCAGGCTATTGTCACGTCGGCGGCGAGGCATACGGACAGAGATGAGAGAATTACGGATATAATAACAACAAAAAAGAAAGCAGCAAGGTGAGCAAGATGTGTTGCAGCCCCCTCGCTTGAGATATCACAATCTTTTCTCAAGAGCTGGGCCCCTCCTTTTAGCCTAAACCCGGCTCATTAAAAAGCACAACCTTATGCGATTCTGATAAAATCTCTAATGAATAAATCGCAATTTATTAAATTGTGTATAGTAAAAAAAAGTGTATGTCAAGTAACGAAATTATGGGCGTTTTGACCACGTCCACTACGCCAACTAAGTGTTGCAATAAATAGAGGCAGAACCTGTTAGGCCCTGCCTCTAATAAATGCGATTTGTTTTCTATTGATCTTTTATATTATAGCCTCTTTCGAAAAATGCCTACCCCGATAAGGCCCGTCCCCAGAAGTATCAGCGTCATCGGCTCGGGGACCAGGGCCAGCTGATCCTGCTTATTTCCGCTTGCCCCAACAAGATTCATTACGCCAACGTCACCCGTACCGACCCAACCCTCTGCGATGGATTGATAGATGGCATAATTCACAAACTTGTTGTTCTCATCCGCACTGCCGTATTGCAGTTGCCATATCGCTTGCTGAAGGAGCAGATCGTCGGCTCTTCGCGCATTGGCATCAACATAATTGAAGATCCCCGCGAAATTCCAGCTGTTGTGCGCGAACTCATGGTAAAGATAAGCTACGAGGCTGTTCAAAGCGATCGGCGTTGACCCGCCGTTGTACATGATCGTCGTGCCGACGGACTGGACGGTCAACTTTTCGCCGAGGTAGAAGTACTCATTGGGTTCGACGCAGAATGTCGTGAACAAAGCAGCCTTCGTCACATAATCGGACACGGTGAATTCACCGCCCGATGAACCGGTGTTCCACGGCGCCCATGTAAGACTTACGGTATCACCCGCCTGGATGGCATCTGCCTGCTGCACAGGAAAAATCGCAAGCATGACAAGGAAAACCCCCGTGATTACAGCTGCCTTCCTCAACATCATGATAAAAACTCCTTTTCTTTTCCGGATTAACAGCTTTGCCCCGTATAGAGCAGATAACATGCCACGGCGTTGATCCTGACCGATCAGAAAGAAACAACACCTTAATCATATGATTTTATTAACTATTAATGTTTCCGTTATTTGAGCATGATGAGAGTCCATCATTTTGCCTGCACCAAAGTTGTCAACAATACCGACGCCCCGCTTGTTACCTATGCAACCATACTTCCATTTAACACATGTTTATAGATACTTACAATATGAATCGGATGAAACGCAAATGTAAAATATGTTTACAATTCCCCGTACTCACCCTGGAATTCTATTGCACTTCAATTGCTAGCTGTGAAATTTTTGCCACTATTGATAGACTGGACACAAAAAAAACGGGGATTGATGCCCCGCTTGAAGTTCGACATTACTGACTTATTGCCTTCTTCTGGCTGCCGCAATACCCAATAGACCGACCCCCAGAAGGAACAGCGTTAAGGGCGCAGGGACGCTTTCCACCGATCTGCTGGTCGACAACAATACCTTCTTCTCGCCCGCGCATGGCCATACACAAAAAAACGCCGCAATCGCGGCGTTTTTTCGAGTGATCTCCGAATCGGTCATTTCGCTCTTTTTCTCATTCCAAGCCCGAGAGCAAGAAAGCCGAAGCCGAGAAGAATCATCGTGGATGGCTCTGACACAGCTACTGCGGCTTTGTCGACCAACCTCTCCCCATTAGTGAAATATACAACGAAACCTCTGATGATGCCTTCCACGGAAACGCTGCGGTCGGCAGTTAACAGGAGCTGGCGACCGGTCCAGGTATCGCCCCAACGAACCGGCCCAATCTCCGTCATGGAGCCTCCGGGCAGCACATACCCTGCGATGAAGAGGGTATCGTTTGCGCTTGAGTTTGTCAGGCTGATGATCAGCCACGGTGTGGCTGTGCTAAAGCTATCGAAGCTGTACCCGATGTCGATCGATCCCGTGAAACCACCCCCGTTTATGCCTGTTCCGGAAACGGGAAGGGCGTCAGCACCGACGGGCAACACCGCGAGGCAGGCTAATGCCACAAAAATCATGAATTTTTTCTTTTTCATATGACCCCTCCTTTTCTCTCTCGGAAAGAACAATAGGCAAGCTCCATACCAACATCGAACAACGGATAACCCCGTCGGCCCAGGCCGTACTATATCGCATTGTTATCCTTAGATTTTTTAGATTGGTGCGGTTGGCAAACGGAGGATATCCGTAAATTGCGCGGGCTAAGACGAAAGTCTTATTTGTAAAAGATACCGACGTAAATTCGAGGGCAAAAAACTATCAACATTTTTTCTTTTAGAAACTATTATAATTCGAGATATTGAATCAATTTGGTTGCACAAAATGCAGTGTAACGGATTCCGACAGGCGCATAAAAAAAGCCGCCCGTAGGGGCGGCTTTTTGATGAATGTATTTGCTATCTGGATTTCTTTCGCGTGGCAATACCCAATCCCAAAAGGCCAACACCCAACAGCAGCATGGTACCCGGTTCTGGGACGGCCGTAACGTGGCTGACCTTATAAATGTCAAACTCGTAACCGGGAGCCATCGTTGCCAGATTGATAACCCCCCAGGCCAACGATGCCTCATTTCTGAACAGGAATGTGTCCGGACCAACTGGAGGGTTGCTGCCGGGGCTAATGTTTCCCAATTTAATGAGGAAATAGGCTACATTAGGATCGCCAAAATTGATCGCATAGATTGTCTGCTGATAGTCAACCTGTTGCCAGACCATGCTTGCGTCTTCATACTTTGCTATCATTGTAAGGGTAGGATCATGAAGCACACTCTGTACCCAGCCAATCTCTGTAGCATCGCCGCTGTTGCCCAGATTGGTCGAATCAATCAGAGTGTCGACCTGACCCACCGTCGACATAGGGATCGACCAGGCCTGACCCGCAAGCATAAACGAGGAACAAAGAGCAAGAAATATGATCGAGGCTCTTTTCATTATCACGTCCTCCTTCACTCATTTCCCTTTGCTTATATTTGAGCAACCGTCGTGCCACAGTAAACACCAAATCGATATATTCTCTATCATGCTGTAATAATGAAATATTTTAGACACCCAAATAACAAGGAATTCGCTATTTTCTTTTCGTGGCAGGTCGAGATCGTAAATAATTCCGACGAAACGAAGTCGCATCGCAAACAGCTAACACTCCTTATCATCATAATCATCATAATATTCGATTTATTATAATGAATGTGTTGCAATGGTTGCAGGTGTAAAATAAGCTTACAATTTATATATTATTTAAATTTAATATGATTTCGTTTACTTATAAAGGCTTGGTCGTATTATACATAAATTTTATCCTCAGATAAGAAAAATGGAGTTTCTATGTTGCATTTGTTTCACTACCTGTTGAATTCGTCGGACTGTCTTACGATGTAACCATCTTGCAATAAGTTCCTGTTGCGAAACGAACTATTTTTCGATCTGCCTAACATCGGCACCGGCATTGTCCGGATATTTTACAAATTTCAGTTTCATTGATTGCATCGGTTGAAATGCACTAACAAAACAATGTTAATAATATCAATGCATTGATTGTTATCAATCCCGTGTCTTCGAACCATGGTATCTGTCTTGCTCTTATTAGCAATGTCGTCTTTCCGTAAACATGATATTGGGTAAGGAGGAGGTAATTATGAAGAAGCGAACCGTAATCGTGATGCTTGCGTGTGCCCTGGTCTGCGGACTCTCCGGGCTTGCATTCGCATCTATTGTACCGAATCTTATCAGCAACGGAACCTTTGACGCCGGATTGACCGGATGGGATACATCCGGGGATGTCAATCTGGGGACAGGAGGAACAAGCCCACTGAGTGGCAACTATGCTCTTCTCGGATACGATGTTTCCTCCGGTAGTAGCTCCATCGCGCAATGGTTTTCGATTCCTAATGGTGTTTCCCAGCTCGAAGTGTCTTTCAGCTATAGATTTTCCGGTTCCGATATTGCGATACTGTCTGCAGACGAGGCATTTGCAGCCCTTACGCAATTCGTAGGAATCTTGCCGATTGCCTATAGTGAATTTATTGACGTGGCAAGCCCCAACTACGTCCAGGGTGTATATCACGGTTTTGTCAACGTCGCTGATTGGTGGATTTTCGATGCAAATGCCGGATATTTGAGGTTCAGCCTGTCGGAAAGTTATTCTCCCTATACAAACAGCACCTTCGCGATAGACGGCGTGAGTGTAGCAGCCGTCCCAGAACCCACCACGATGCTCCTCCTCGGATTGGGCCTTGTGGGCCTTGCCGGATGGCGGCGTAAGAAGTAGCAAAGAAAAAATGCTGATGATAACCGGGCAGAGCCACAACGGCTCTGCCCTTATTTTTATTCCTGCCATACGGCAGCTGTTCGCACCTATTGCAATCTCCGAAATAAAAAGCCGCCCGAAAGCGGCCGTTCTTAAAATCCTCCCCTGCCCTCCTTTACAAAAGGAGGGGGCTAGACTTCCGCCGTTGGAAAAGGGGAATTGAGCGGGATTTTCCCCTCCATGAATTAGTGATCTTTCTTAGGAGCCGAGCCACGCGAGCCGTGACAATCCCTTTCCATGATTCAAAACTCATAACTCAAAACTCATAATTGGCTGACCGAACCGACGGAACAGACTGAACAGACCTTCTTCCACTTTTGTCACTGCCACACCCCGGCCCTGTTGCCATTGCTGCCACTGCTGCGAAGCAGCCCTACTTTCTCGCAATCCCCAATTTCTCCATCAACTCATAGAGCGTAGGCCGGCTGATTCCGAGTTCCTCGGCGGCGCGGGTGATGTTGTCCTTCTGCCGGGCAAGGACCTTCAGGATCATCTCCCTCTCCAGGGTCTCCCTTGCCGCCCGCAAGGTCATCCCCTCGAACCGGCCTGCAGGCTCCTCCAGTTCGAGATCTGCGGGCTTCACCTTGCGGCCCTCGGCCATGATCACGGCCCTCTTGACCCGATTCTCCAGTTCCCGGACGTTTCCCGGCCAGGGATAGGCAGAAATCGCCGTCATGGCGGGCTGGGTGAACCCGGTGATCTTCTTCTTGTTCTCCTTGACGGCCCGCTGCAGGAAGGCATGGGCCAGCACGAGAACGTCATCGTCTCGCTCCTTGAGTGCCGGCAGGTAGATGGATACCACGCTCAGGCGGAAGAAAAGATCCTCCCGAAACTTGCCCTCCTGCATGGCCTGCTTGAGGTCCTTGTTCGTGGCCGCCACGATCCGGACATCGACCCGGATCTGGTCGCGGCCGCCGACCCTCTCGATGATCTGCTCCTGGAGGAATCTGAGCATTTTCACCTGGAGGGGCAACGAAAGCTCCCCGATCTCGTCGAGAAAGAGCGTGCCGCCGTCGGCAAGCTCGAACCGGCCCTTGCGCTGCATGTGGGCCCCCGTGTAGGCCCCTTTTTCGTGACCGAACAGCTCGCTCTCCAGGAGGTTCTCCGGGATGGCCCCGCAGTTGATGACGACGAAAGGCCCGTTGCGGTACTGGCTCTGGCGGTGGATCGCCTGTGCGACGAGTTCCTTGCCTGTCCCGCTCTCTCCCGTGATCAGGACGGGGACGTCCGTGCTCGATACCTTGCGGACCGTCGCGAATACCTCCTGCATCCTTGCGCTTGTCCCCAGCATGCCCTCGAATGCATCCTCCTGCGACTTCAGCTGGAGTTCCGCGTTTTCCCGCTCGAGCGTCGAGACGTGCTGAGCCCGCCTCAGGATCGTTCTGAGCTCGCCGATGTCGATCGGCTTGTACAGAATGTCGTAGGCGCCGCCTGACACCGCCTTCAGGGCATGCTCCTTCTCGGCCCGGCCCGTGACGATGACGACCTTGAGGAATGGATCCGCGGCAAGGGCTTCCGACAGGACGGCAAACCCCTCCTCAACACTCGCCGGGTGCGGCGGCAGACCCAGATCCAGGACCATGACCGGCGGCTTGTGCTCGCGCAGTTCAGCAAGGGCGCTCGCCCGATCCGCTGCAACCGCGATATCGCACTCCGCAGCAAGTGCCCACTTCATCTGGGTGCGCACATCCTCATCGTCTTCGACGATGAGCAGGCGAAGCCTCTGCGCAGGCAGCGTAACGTGTGAAGCCTGGAGATCATGCTCAGTCAAAACGTTTTCCTTCGCGAATTCCCCGGACACGACTCATTCCCTCCTCTGCGATTACAGATTGCCGCTGACAGGACCAGACCCGTCACTCTTGTCACTCTTGTCACTTTTGCCACTTTTGCCACTGCCGCGCAGCGGCCTTGTTGCCACTCCTGCCACTTTCTTCCTGTCACTTTTGCCACTTCTGTCACTGCCGCGCAGCGGCCCTGCCCCTCTTGCCACTTTCTTCCTATCATTCTTGTCACTTCTGCCACTGCAGCAAAGCTGCCTTGCCACTCTTGTCACTTTTTCCTGTCCCTCTTGCCACCTCTTGTCACTGCGGCGCAGCCGCCTTGCCACTCTTGTCACTTCCTCTACAGGCCCTCACCTTTTCCCCGGCAGAAATACCCTGAACGTGCTGCCTTTCCCTTCTTCGCTTTCCACCTCGATCCGCCCTCCATGGGCCTCCACGATCGTCTTGCAGTGAAAGAGACCGATCCCCATGCCTTTCGGCTTTGTCGTCTGGAAAGGTTTGAACAGACGCGTCTCGACGAACTCGCGAGACATGCCGCAACCCGTGTCGCTTACGACCAGCTGCGCCCATCCGTTGCTCATCGATGTCGACAAGGCGATCTTCCCGTTCTCCGATACTGCCTCGCTCGCGTTGAGCAGCAAATTGCCGACGACCTTCTGCATCTGCTCGGCATCGACATACAGCTCCTGCACGCGGCCCAGCGAACATTTTACAGGCACCTTGAGCAGCCCTTCGAGGCCCTTCACGGATTCGGACACGATCTGGTCGAGGTTGGACTCCCGGGGCGCTACCTTGCCTCTCTCACTGAGCAGCGACAACCGGCTGCACATGTTGTTGATCTTCTCGACGCTTTGCGTGACGGATCGAATCGCGTCCTTGCGGAATTCCGGGTTTTCGAAATGAACGGGCAGGTTCTGCATGACGAGGGAGAGCTTCGAGCCGAGATTCTTCAAATCGTGCATGAAGAAAGCCGACATCATCTGCAGGGCCTCCAGGGCCTTCGCCTTGTTCAGCTGGTCCGCCAGGCGCAACCGTAGCAGACTCGATGCGGCCTGATCGGCAATCGTCTTGAGCAACTCGCTGTCCTGGGCCGTGAAGGGCGATGCAGAACTGCGCCCGCTCAAGGTAAGGACACCGATCAGTCTGCCGGCTGCGCGCAGTGCCACGACATAACGGATGCGCGCCTCCGACAACGCAGCCGCGTGGCTTTCCCGGAAATCCGTGATCCACTCCTCGTTCGAGTCTTCAAAATCCACCGGCATCTCCTGGTCCCAGAGGGCAAGCATCAGCTCCGCACCGTCCTGCCCCGTCATTCTCATTGTCCGGGCCTTCTCCTCCGTCAGGGCTGTCGAGGCGACGAAAACAAGGGCGTCCCTGCTCTCCTCCGCAACCCACAGGCTGACGGAGAGGCAATCCAGGGTCTCCGAGACCATGTTCACGACCGCAGATCCCAGGTCCTTCGTTGTCGAGAGAGTCGACGTCGCCTCCGTGAACTGGGACCAGATCTGCCTGTAGTCATACAGCGGCCGCTCGAACAGGCGGCTCACGAGGTTCTTTCGTTTCATCCGCACGCTGCCGGACAGCAGGAGGGTGCCCAGGCCCATGATCGCCACAAAAAGCAGGAAGGCCGTCATCGGCAGGCTCTGGCTCCCGATCCAGATCTGCGCCAGCCAGGCAAGCAGGCCGACACCGATAAAGTAGGCGCCGACCAGGATGATCGTCATCGAGTTGTAGAGGAATGTGTGCGACAGGTAGATGTCGACCTTCATCTCGCGGTCCCGAAGGGCGGACACCGCGACGAGAGCGTCGGCAACGAGAAGGACACCCGCATTGAGGGCTATGTTGTCCGTTCCGACCTGGTTGAAGAGTATGGCAAGGCTGCTGTTGTAGATGCGCACCCCGAAGAGGGCGCCGACGCCGATGATCATGAACTTGATCTGCCAGCGCTTGCGGCCCATTGAGTGCCGCAGAGTCTGCTCCAGGTTCATCACAACCAGGATCGCTCCTGCGATGACGGCCAGCGACCAGACGTAACCCGCCCACCCCAGGGCCAGATACCACCGCGATTCCTGCTCGAGCAACGGCGGGCCCTCGTACCAGTTGCCCCAAAGGAAAACAGCTAGAATCGTCGGGATGATCAACACGGCAATCATTACATAGACCCACCGGCTGAGGATCTCGCGGTAGTTTACCCTGCCGTAGGCGAGGCTGAAGAGAAGCCAGCAGCCCGGCAGCAGCGATGCAACGATCGTCTTTGCCTGATACCACAGCAGAAATTCATCGGGGCCCGTCGATTGCAGGGCCATGGCTGACACTGCCGCCTCGATCACGAGCAGGACCATGCCCGCCGCAAAGAAGCGCGATACGACGTTTTTCGGGTCCCTCGAGACGACGTAGACAGCCAGCCCGGCTGTCACCACCGCCGCCAGATATGCCATCAACACACTGATATTCATCATTTTTATTACTTGAGGAGGACCATTGGAAGGATTTTACGATACGTTGTCGAGGCCCCAGACGGCGTTCCCGAACAAAGCGATAAGCATGTGTCATCGCGAGGCACGGCGAAATCAAGAAGTATTTCACCGATGCCTGACATCGCTTAGGACACTTTTCAAGATTTCACTTCGATATTTTTCTCGATGGCCTGAAGGGAAGATTTCAATCGGGGAAGTTCGTTTGCGACAACCTGCCAGACAATCTCCGTGTCGATACGAAAGTAATCATGCACGAGAATGTGTCGCATGCCGATCATTTTCGACCAAGGCACGTCGGGTGCTAATCTACGGACATCCTCTGGAATTAACCTTGCCGCCTCACCGATGATCTGAAGATGCCTCGTGAACCAGCTTTGAATCAGCTCATCCTGTTCGAACCTTGACTTGCCCAGTACCGAGTAGCGTTCAATATGTTAGATCGCTTCGAGAATGTCTTTGATACGCTCTTTTGGATCTCTCACAGCGACACCGCTTCCCTTAATACTCGATCCCGGATCCGTGGATTAAGCCCGCGCTCGGTCACCACATCAACATCACACCCGAGGACTTCCTGCAGGTCCATGAGCAGACCACCAAGATCGAAAAGACTCCTGCCCGGCTCCATTTCAACAAGAAAATCAATGTCGCTTTTCTCGTCGGCTTCACCTCGGGCGACAGACCCGAACACACGGATATTACGGGCACCATGTATGGCCGCAATTTTTTCGATCTCACCCCTTTTTCTTGTTAAGACATCTCTGAGATCCATACTAATAACTCTCCAACTACAACATAAGTGAATTCAGCTTAAAATACAAGGAGTTGATTATATGCCCTGCTCTATTCTCAGCTAATCCGGCAATACAAACTTCCCAATTTCCCAATAACCAGATTCCTGTTACTCGTCCTGTAGCCCGACGCCCTAACGCGCTGCGGCATACTTCCTCCACTTCTTGCACTGCCGCGCAACAAACGTGCCGCACGTGTGGCAGCTGCTATCGGCTTTTCTTTTTGATTGATGTCGTCAACGACCGCAACATTTTCGATATTTTATCACATAACCCATCAAGGCTCTGACTATCATCTGTCTTTATCAAATCAAGTCCTGCTGCAAATTCCAGAAGGTATTGAGTCTCGCTGAGTGAGCGGTTCGCTATATTGATAAACTGAAGCAATTCTTTTGTGTGAGGACTTGCACAACCCTCTGCTAGATTAGTCGGTATGGATAGCGCAGCCCTCCGCAACTGATTTGTCAAGTCATAAGCATACTTTGCGGGGAAATTGTCTGTAAGCTTGTAGATGCGAAAGGCCAACTCGTTTGCTTTTTGCCATGCGACCAAATCTCTGTATTTCTTCGCTCCAGTCATTGTTTTTCTTCTCTATTAATATCCCCTTCTTTCACTTCTTTCACTTCTTTCACTTCTTTCACTTCCCCCACTTCTTCTTCAGCTTCTTCTCCCACTCCCACGCCGTCCTGATGATATATTCGAGATCGTTGTACTTGGGAGCCCATCTGGTGGTCTGCTTCAGCTTGTCACTATCAGCTATGAGGGCCGGCGGGTCCCCTGCCCTTCTGCCTGTCTCTTCCACGGGGAAATCGATGCCTGTAACCCTCTTCGCAGTGTCGACGACCTCCTTTACCGAATAACCGGAGCCGTAGCCGCAATTCATGACCGTGCTCCGGTTCGTTCTAAGCAGATGATCCATCGCCCTTACGTGGGCATCCGCGAGGTCGTCCACGTGGATGTAATCCCGAATGCATGTGCCGTCCGGCGTCGGGTAATCTGTCCCATAGACATACAATTTGGGATATTCGCCAAGAGCAGTTTTCAGGGCCCGCGTAATTAGATGCGTGGCCTCCTTGTAGGCCTGACCCAGCTGGCCGCCTGAATCGGCACCCGCCACATTGAAATACCGGAGAGCCACATACCGGAAATCCGTCGCTGCGGCCAGATCGGCCAGCACATGCTCGATCATGACCTTTGTCATGCCGTAGGGGTTGATAGGCGACATGGGGGCGATTTCCGATACTGGGATTTTCTCTGGGATGCCATAGACGGCCGCCGTTGAAGAATAGATAAAATTCCCGACGCCGTGAGCCCGCATGCCCTCCAGGAGATTCAGTGTGTTGGCCACGTTGTTTCTATAATACTTCAGCGGCGCACTGACGGACTCCTCCACCTGGATATAGGCCGCAAAGTGGATGACCGCCTCGGGCCTGAAATCCTTGAGCACCTGGTCGATAGCAGAGCGGTCTTCCAGATCTCCCCTCACCAGTTTTCCCGACAAGACGGCCCATTCATGCCCCGTTGAGAGATTGTCGAACACGCATATCTCGTGCCCCGCTTTCCCCAAAGCCTTAACCGCATGGCTGCCAATGTACCCCGCCCCACCCGTTACCATTATCCGCATAATATCGCTCTCTTCTTCTTTTATTTTCTCATCTTATCTTCAAGCCTTAGCGGCCTTCACTTCCTGCACTTCCTGCGCTTCCTTCACTTCTTCCACTTCTTCCACTTCTTCTGCTTCTCTCACTTCTTTCACTTCCCCCACTTCTCTCACTTCCCATAATATTCCCTATACCACTCGACAAACTTGCCAATCCCTTCCCGGATGGAAGTGCCGGGCCTGAACCCCACCTCGGCCATCAGGTCATCCACATCAGCAAAGGTCTCGGGCACGTCACCCGCCTGCATGGGGAGAAGACGCATCTGCGCCTTACGGCCCAAATGATCTTCCAGCACCGCGATGAAATCCATCAGCTCGACGGGCTGATTGTTTCCGATATTGAACAGCCGGTAGGGTGCAAAGCTGCTCGCCGGGTCGGGCTTGTTTCCGTTCCATTCCGGAGATCCAGAAGGGATCCTGGTCATGACACGGACAACCCCCTCGATGATGTCGTCGATGTACGTGAAGTCCCGTCTCATCTTGCCGCTGTTGTAGACATCGATCGCCCTGCCCTCCAGGATTGCCTTCGTAAACAGGAAGAGAGCCATGTCGGGCCTTCCCCAGGGCCCGTACACCGTGAAAAAGCGAAGTCCCGTGCAGGGCAGTTTATAAAGAGCCGCATAGGTGTGGGCCATCAATTCGTTGGCCTTCTTTGTGGCTGCATAGAGGCTGATGGGGTGGTCGACATTATGATGCACGGAAAATGGCATGGCCGTATTGGCACCGTAGACGGAACTTGACGATGCATAGACAAGATGCTTTACCGCATTGTGCCTGCAGCCTTCCAGTATGTTCGTAAAGCCGGTGAGGTTGCTGTCGACGTAGGCATGGGGATTCTCCAATGAATATCGGACGCCGGCTTGTGCGGCTAGATGCACAACGATATCAAGTTTCTCCGTCTGAAATAATCCCGTCATTCCCTTTCGGTCAGCGAGGTCGAGACGATGGAAATGAAAATGAGCGTGCAGGGCCAGGATGGCTAGACGGTCTTGCTTGAGTTGGACCTCATAGTAATCATTGAGGTTATCTAGCCCGATAACCTCGTGTCCATCATCCAGCAGCCTTTTCGCAAGATGAAAGCCGATGAATCCGGCTGAACCTGTGACCAGTATTCTCATGAATTCAATCTGATCTCCATTTTCTACCGAGGAACTCGCAGATATGACATTTTATGTTGACGATTATCACCAATATGGATAGTAATTCTGCATTAAAGGAAAGCCACTTCAATGTCACGCCCTGGGAAATACATGATACGCTTAGCAATGTTCATTGTCTTGGCATTGCTGCTTGGCGTTGCAGGCTGGTACGGATTTTGCGCCCTGTATTATGGGCAGATAACCCTGCAGTGGAATGCAAACAGGGAAACTGATCTCGCAGGATACAAAGTCTATTATGGGATCTCTTCTAAAAACTATACACGTTCTGTTGTCATTGGACTTGCCGCGGAGCCACATACAGAAATAGTGAATTATAAATTGACAGGACTCACTAAAGGGCAAAAATATCATATTGTCGTCACTGCGTATAATACTTACGGGTATGAGAGCACGTTCTCCAACGAAGTGGAAGGAATTGCACGTTAACTTTTGTACGGCGCA
>Ga0302247_1001003_pt1 | contig 23128 bp, 11 predicted proteins | sample AAG_UR_Ile_MG_FD_193529 | JGI IMG/M metagenome (GOLD analysis project Ga0302247, IMG submission 193529) | Enriched activated sludge microbial communities from anaerobic digester in WTTP, New Holstein, Wisconsin, United States - AAG_UR_Ile | ecosystem: Engineered > Bioreactor > Anaerobic >...
ATAGGGATGATCTGCCAGAAGGCGGGCGGCCAGCATCTCGGGGGTCTCGCCGGCGGCCAGCAGGCCCGACAGCGGCGGGAGCGCCCGCAGGTGGCGCATCACCTCGTCGATGAGGGCCTCGTCCACCGGCGGCATGGCCTGCAGGATGAAGCCGCCGGCGGCCGTGATTCCGGTGGCGCTCACCCCCACCCCCACGGAGACGGCCGAGGGGATCTGCTCGGAGTCGGCCAGGTACCAGGCCAGATCCTCGCCGATCTCGCTGGTGTCGAGCGCCACGGTCCCCGTGTAGGGTGTCTTCAGGCCAAGGTCCTTGGTGACCGTGAGCGTGCCCTCCCGCCCCAGCGCGCCGGCCACGTCCAGGCGGCCGTCCACCGGCGGCGGCTCGGCGTGGGGATCGCCCACCGAGCCCCGCAGCGCCCCGCCGTGCTCGCCCTCGACCAGGATGCGCCGCAGCGGACCGTCCCCCTCGAACTTCAGCGCGACCCGCTGGTCGTCCTTGAGCAGCCCGGCCAGGCAGGCGCAGCCGGCCAGCGCGCGCCCCAGGGCGACGGCGGGGGTGGGCGAAAGATCGTGGCGACGCGCCAGCTCCCGCAGGGTGCCGGTCACCAGAGCCGCGGTGCCCCGCAGGGCCCCGTCCCGGGTCATGAACTTGATCAGGTAGTCCTCGCGCATGTCGTCCTCGTCCGGCGGGGGTTGAGGAAGCCACGCCGGCAGCCTGCATTTTTGCCATCCCGGCGAGGGACGTCAAGCCCCCGTGATTCAGGAGGCAGGGGGTTCGGATCGAGGACCCGGGCTCACGGGCCGGCGGAGTCCATCTCCGCTCGTACCTGATCGTCGGCTGCGAACACGAGCACCCGGGCGGGGGTGGTGTTGTCCAAGGGGATGCCCGAGACGGTGATCAGACGCCCCGAGACGCTGACGTTGTAAGCGAGGTCAACCGTGCCCTCCCAGCCGACCTCGAACCACTCGAGCACGCCGAAGTCCGCGGGCACTTCCACGGTCACGCTCACGGTCGCGGGCGCCAGGGTCCAGTGCGGGACCATGCTCTCGAGGGTGAAGGTCATCGCGCAGTCGGTGTCGGTCACGGTGTTCTGCGTGACCAGGCTGATGACGGGCACGATCAACGCGCGCCGGGAGCGGACCTGGTCCACGATCACGTCGTCCGAGGAGGCGGCGAGCTGGTTGATGTCGCCCTCGCGAAGGAACGATCGGAGGCGGCGGATCCACCAGTTGGACCGGGAGATGGCCTCCCAGCGCGCGGGCGCGTGGTCGGCCTCCGAGAGAGTGGACTGGAACCACATGAGCCCCTTGGCGCCGGCGGCCACCACGCTCAGCGCCTGCACCAGGATCTCCTGCGGATCGGGCTGCACGTGGATGGTGGTGATGTAGTTGCTCTTGTTCCAGCCCGTGTGCACGCCCTGGGCGTACATCCACGTGGGCAGCGGCATGTGGTTGTCCCTCGTGTTGCGCAGGTAGTCGTAGGCCCCGCGCAGGGGCACACCGAAGCCCCAGGCGGTGATGTGCGGGGCGCACGCGGCCACGTAGAAGTCGATGCCCTGGATGTCCGTCATCCCCGCGAAGGTCCCCACGTTACGGTTCGTCTTGGCGCCGTTGTAGACCGCGATGTCGGGGTACATGCCCCACAACTGGCGGGCGTCCTCCGCCTTGTTGGCGGCGTTGGGATGGCCGTCCTGGTCCCAGACCTCGCCGTCGGACTCGTCTCCCGTGAGAAAACCGGCGACCGCCGCGGTGTTCGTGATGGCCGTCTCGGGGTTCGGGCGGCGCAGGAAGTCGTCGCCGATGAGCACGAAGAAACCGCCCAGGGCCGGCGCGGTCACGTTGGTCACCGTCGCCGGGGAGAAGGAGCACTCGGACGGCGCGCCCCAGTACATGTAGTGCGTGTCGAAGCCGGCGTCCCGGTGGCGCTGGAAGTTCGCCTGGTTCCCGCCTGGGAAGGCGCAGTCGGAGCCGCTCACCCAGGTCTCGATGACGTAGTGGGGCCGCACCACGCGCCCGGAGCCCACCGAGGGTGTGCCGTCTGCGTACTCCACCACCACCGACCACGGGTCGCCGGGGACAGCGGGCTGGCACAGCGGGACCCGGATCAGCAGGCTCTCCTGGGGTTCGAGGCGCGCCTTGGGCAGGCAGGCGCCCCGGGCCAGGGCGTCGGCGCCGTTCACCCAGACCCGCGAGATGTTGTGCGTCGCCCCGTCCTCGTTCTTGAGATGGACGAGCAGCCATCCCAGGTCCTCGGTCACCGTGGCGTAGGTCAGACGGACCGGCGACTCCTGCACCGGGAAATCGGCGTCCAGCGCGGGTCCGGCCGTGGTCTCGATGGTCAGGTGCCCGCTGACGGCGTTGTTCCACGCGGGGTTCCGCGAATGGAAGTGGAACCAGACCGGCTCCCCGGCGGTCACCTCGGTGGGCCACACGTGGTACCACTCCAGGTCGGGCTCCCGCAGCAGGGTGGAGACCTCGACCCCGTTGAGCCGCACGGCGGTCACCGTGCCGGAAACCTCGGCGTTGGCTACGATCTGGAAGCGGCCGCCGTTCACCGGGTCGTCCCCGCCCTCGCGATACTCGGAGTAGGGCAGGAAGACGTCCTTCCGGAACGCGGCGAACACCCCCGGCATGGGATCGGCCGCGTCGCAGGCCGCTCCGGTGGGCGCGCAGACGGCGGCGGGCGCCACCCGCCACTCGGGTTCCGGCTCGACGTCCGCGTCCCCGTCGGCATCGGCGTCCGTCCCGCCGTCGTGCTGATTGTTGACGTTGTTGACGTTGTTCACGTTGTTGACGTTATTGACGTTGTTCACGTTGTTGACGTTGTTCACGTTGTTGACGTTGTTCACGTTGTTCACGTTGTTGACGTTGTTCGTCGACTTGGCTTCGGGGTCACAGGCGACGGCACAAACGCAAATGAGCGCGAGCCACAGGTTCCGGATCATCAGAGCACCTCCAGGTGGATTACGTCTGTTATTGTTGTGAGTCTACGCCAAAAATCAAGTGTTTTTTCATGACCTCGCGCGTCAAATTCCATGCTACCCTAACGAACCAGCATGCCGGCGAGTCTCCCCTCATCGAAGGGCCCGCGGGTCCGCCGACGGAGGTGTCCGATGTCCCGAAGCCGTTCCCTGGTCCTCGTCGTTCTGTGCTGCCTGCTCCTGTCCCCCGTCGCCTGCGACGACGAGGGATCCGGCCAGGACCCCACGAACAACGTCAACAATGCGAACAACGCGAATAATGCAAACAACGCCGGCAATGCGAACAATGACACGCTGGAGCTCCCAGACTGGACCGAGGAGACCCACGGACAGGTCACCCCCGACTACGCGCAGGTGTTCCCCCAAGACGTCGTGCTGCGCCTCGAGCTGGTCGTCGACCCCGAGGACTGGACGCTCCTGCAGGACGACCTGGCCGAACACCTGGCCGGCTCCCACGTGGGACCGGGGATCGACCTGGGGGACTGGGAACCCGTGTTCGTGCCCTGCACCGTCCGATACGGCGGCCGGGAGTGGTACCAGGTGGGCCTGCGGGTCAAGGGGAACTCCAGCCTGGTGGCGACCTGGAACCTGAACCTCGAGAAGTACTCGTTCAAGCTCGACTTCGACGAGTTCGAGGACACCTGGCCGCAGATCCGGAACCAGCGGTTCTTCGGCTTCAAGCAGGTGAACCTCAACAACGGCTTCGACGATCGCTCGGTCCTGCACGAGCGCCTCGCCGGCGAGCTCTTCCGGGAGTTCGGCCTCAAGGCCGCGCACACCGCCACCGCAGCGGTCACCGTCGACTCCGGGGAGGGCCCCGTGTACCACGGCGTGTACACCCTGGTCGAGGAGGTGGACGACACCGTGATCACCGAGAAGTTCGCCTCGGGGGGCAACCTGTACAAGCCCGACGGTCGCGCCGCCACCTTCGGCGCCGGAGTCTTCGTCGCGGCGGAGCTCGAGAAGAAATCCAACGAGGAGCTGGCCGACTTCTCCGACGTGCAGGAACTGTACGACGCGCTCCACGACCTCACGCGGACCACCGATCCCGCGGCGTGGCGGGCGCGCCTGGAGGCGGTGTTCGACGTGGAGGTTTTCCTGCGATGGCTCGCGGCCAACACGGTCATCCAGAACTGGGACTCCTACGGCCTGATGTGGCACAACTACTATCTCTACCGCGATCCGGCCACCGCACGCCTCACCTGGATCCCGTGGGATCACAACGAGGCCTTCACCGACGGCAAGGACCGCGGCGTGCTGAGCCTGGGCCTCGACGAGGTCACCGCGCAGTGGCCGCTGATCCGCCACCTGCTCGACGACGCGACCTACCTGGCCGCCTACGAGGAGCACCTGCGGGTGTTCGCCACCGAGGTGTTCACCCCCGACCGCATGCTCGCGCGCTACGACGCCCTCTCGGCCCTCGTCCGCTCGGACGCCGTGGCCGAGGCGTGGCCGTACACCTTCCTGCGCGCGGCCTCGGACTTCGACGCCGCCCTCGACGCGCTGAAGACCCACGTGCAGGAACGCCAGGCGCTCGTCCTCGAGCACCTGGGCCTGTGAGGATATTCGTATCGAAATCGAAATCGAAATCGCCCCCCTGCGACGGCGCTTGATGCCTACAGGATGTACTTGCTCAGGTCTTCGTTGGCCATCACGGGGCCCAGGCGCTCGTCCACCGTGCGGTCGGTGACGACGACGGTCTCGCCGGCGCGGGTGGGGGCCTCGAAGGAGAGCTCCTCGAGGAGCGCCTCGAGCACGGTGTGCAGGCGGCGGGCGCCGATGTTCTCGTGGGTGCGGTTGAGCTCGGCGGCCAGCGCGGCCAGGCGGCGCACGGCGGAGTCCTCGAACTGGAGGACCACGCCCTCGGTGGCCAGCAGCGCGCAGTACTGCTTGAGCAGGGCGTTCTGGGGCTCGGTGAGGATGCGGTAGAACTGGCCCTCGTCCAGGGAGGTCAACTCCACGCGGATGGGGAAGCGGCCCTGCAGCTCGGGGATGAGGTCGGACACCCGCGCCACGTGGAAGGCGCCGCTGGCGATGAAGAGGATGTGGTCGGTGCGCACGGGGCCGTGCTTGGTGGTCACCGTGGAGCCCTCGATCACCGGCAACAGGTCGCGCTGCACGCCCTCGCGGGACACGTCGGGCCCGCGGGCGCCCTCGCGCCCGGCGATCTTGTCGATCTCGTCGAGGAAGACGATGCCGTGGTTCTCGACGCGGGTGACCGCCTCCTTGACCACCTTGTCCATGTCGATGAGCTTCTGGGCCTCCTCGGCCGCGATGAGCTCGAGGGCCTCGGGCACGGTGACCTTGCGCCGGCGGGTGCGGTTCCCCATCCCGCCGAACATGTCCTTGAGGTTGAGGCCCATCTCCTCCATGCCCTGGGGCGTGAAGATCTCCATGAACGGCATGGCGTTGTCCGAGACGTCGATCTCGACCTGGCGATCGTTGAGGGAGCCCGCGCGCAGGAGCTTGCGGAACTTCTCGCGGGTGGCCGACGCGCGCTCCTCGGCGGAATCCTTCTCCTCGTCACCCTGGCGAGGGGGCAGCGGCGGCACCAGCAGGTCAAGCACGCGCTCCTCGGCGGCGGCGCGGGCCTTCTCCTTCACCCGCTCGCGCTCCTCGGCGCGCACCAGGTTCACCCCCACCTCCATCAGATCGCGGATGATCGAGTCCACGTCGCGTCCCACGTAGCCCACCTCGGTGAACTTCGAGGCCTCGACCTTGACGAACGGCGCCTGGGTGAGCCTCGCCAGGCGCCGGGCGATCTCGGTCTTGCCCACGCCGGTGGGGCCGATCATGATGATGTTCTTGGGCAGGATCTCGTCGCGCAGCTGCGGCTCGACCTGCTGGCGGCGCCAGCGGTTGCGCAGCGCGATGGCCACCGCCCGCTTGGCCTTCTCCTGGCCGATGATGTATCGGTCGAGCTCCTCCACGATGGCGTGGGGGGTCAGTCTCTCGTTGTCGGTGCGTACCATGGAAGTTCTCCTAAAGCAGTCAGGGGACCAGCTCCAGCGCCGTGATCTCGCGGTTGGTGTAGATGCACATGTCCGAGGCCGTCGTGATCGCCTCGCGCACGACCTCGAGGGCGGCCAGCTCCGTGTGGCGAAGCAGCATGCGGGCTGCCGCGTGGGCGTAGGGCGCGCCCGAGCCGATGGCGATGCAGTCCTCGTCGGGCTCGATGATGTCGCCGTTGCCCGAGAGCAGGTACATCAGCCGTCCGTCGGAGACGATGATCACTGCCTCGAGGTGGCGCAGGGCGCGGTCCATGCGCCACTCCTTGGCCAGCTCGACGGCGGCACGGGTGAGGTTGCCGCCGTGGGCCTCGAGCTTCTGCTCCAGGCGCTCGAGCAGCGCGATGCCGTCGGCGGCCGAGCCCGCGAACCCGGCCATGATCTTCCCGCCGGCCAGCAGCCGCACCTTCTTGGCGTGGTTCTTGATGATGCCGCTGCCCAGGGTGACCTGGCCGTCGCCGGCGATGGCGACGCGCCCGTCCCGCTTCACGGCGACGATGGTGGTGGAGTGTGTCTTCATGAGCCGTCCCGATCCGGAAGCGACCGGTCCCGCCGGTCGCCCCTTTGTTGGGCGGACACTATAAGTCCTCCCGAAGGGTTGGCAACGGCAGAGCCGGATTTTTTCTGATTATCGCTTGATCCGGGTGGGGTTTTTGCGGGGTTCAGCGTCCCTCGACGCCGGCGCAGGTGACGAAGCCCGCATGGCAGTGTTCGTCGAGGCAGGCCTCGCACTCGGGGCTGGCGCCGCCCATGCAGGCGGACACGCAGTTCGTCTTGCCGCAGTCGGCGGACCCGGCGTAGCAGGTGGCGCAACCCTCGCTCAGCCCGGTGCCGTCGACGATGCAGGGCGTCATGCACCCCATGAAGTCGCCGCTGAAGAAGCAGTCCTGCGTGCAGCTGCCGGTGACCGCGTCCTGATCCACGGCCGTGCCTTCGATGATCGCGAGGTCCGCAGTGTTGTCGCAGGCGCCGTTGGAAACGTTGTTGATATTATTGACGTTATTGACGTTATTGACGTTGTTCACGTTGTTGACGTTGTTCACGTTGTTGACGTTGTTCACGTTGTTGACGTTGTTCACGTTGTTGACGTTGTTCACGTTGTTGACGTTGTTCACGTTGTTGGAAGAGGAGTCGTCGTCGCAGGCCACGACGAAGAGGACGAGGACGAGGGGCAGCAGGTGTTTCATGGGATCACTCCTTGGGTTGTTTTTCGTACAGATCCAGCCGCACGAGGCGGCCGTCGAGATCCCCCGACGGCAGCGGGATCTTCCGGGTCGGTTTGAGGTGCAGGTCGGTGATGCGGGCGCGGTCGCCGCAGTACACCCAGGCGGTGGTGCCGGGGCAGTGGAGCTTCAGGAAATCCCCGAGGGCGGTGTACAGGTCGCGCACCTCGTTTTCCTCACCCATGCGGACGCCGTACGGCGGGTTGCACACGAGGACGCCGTCGCGGAAGTCGGGCATCCGGGCGAAATCCGAGACCGTGAACTGCACCACGGGTCCGAACGGGAGCCGGGCCAGATTTTTTCTGGCGAAGCCCACGGCCCGCGCGTCGAGATCCGAGGCTGCCAGCACCCCGGGCGGCACCGGCCGGATGCGGGCGTCGGCCTCGGCCTTCACCCGCTTCCAGGCGGCCGCGTCGAAGTCCGAGAGGGAGAACAGGCCCCAGTCCTCGCGCAGGTAGCCCGCCGGGACACGGGCCGCCACCATGAGGGCCTCGGCCACCAGCGTGCCCGAGCCGCACATGGGATCCCACAGGCGCGCCGTGCCGTCGAAGCCGGTGAGGCGGATGATGGCCGCGGCCAGCGTCTCCTGCATGGGCGCCGGGCCGCCGCCGTGGGCGCGGTAGCCGCGCTTGTGCAGGGCCTCGCCCGCCAGATCCGCCGAGAGCACGGCCTCTTCGCGGTCGATGAACAGGTTGATCACGACCTGGGGGCGCTCGGTGTCCACGTCGGGCCGCCCCCCCGTCTCCTGGCGGAAGCGGTCGCAGATGGCGTCCTTCACCAGGAGGCTGGCGTACTTGCCGTTGCGGATCACCGAGTTTCCCACGTTGAAGGTGACCGCGAAGGTGCGCCCTTTCGGGAACAGACGGTGCCAGGGGACGTCGGTGGCCAGGCGCAGGAGGTCCTTCTCGTCGGTGAACCGGAAGCGGGCCAGGGGGGCCAGGAGCCGCGAGCAGAGCCGGGACTCGTAGCAGATCCGGTAGGCGGTGGGGCGGTCCGCGCGGAGAAAGACGCCGCGGTACCCGGGACGCAGGTCCCTGGCCCCCAGTTCGGCCAGCTCCTCGGCGCCGAGCTCCTCCATGCCGCGGGCGAGCTGGGCGAAATACTCGTTTTTCTGGTACAGGAAGGTGGCCATGCGCGCCGTTTCTAAGCCTCGTCGGGATGCTTGTGTCTGAGGCTGATCCAGATGCCGAGCACGCCGATGGTGATCATGATCGCGCTCTGGATGACCGTCTTGGGGACGAGCTTGCCCTGCAGGGTCTGCCAGGAGATGAACAGCACGCCGATGGCGCAGAAGATCACGTAAACGAAGAACATGATCAGGCGGGACAGCCGGCGGGTGTGGGGCGTGTCCTGGCCGAAGACGCGGTTGTACAGGAACAGGCCGCCCATGGCGACGAGCCCCAGGGCGCCGAAGGTCATCCAGAAGGTCCGCACCTGCTCGGCGGCCGCCAGGGGGGCGCCCTTGAACGGCGACAGGAACGCGTGGTACATCTCGCCGCCGACGTTGGCGCCCACCAGGGAGCCGATCACGCCGTAGAGGAAGGCGTAGCCCATGTAGACGGCCTTCTTGTCGGCCGGGGCGACGACGCCGATGTAACTGTAGTACTTCGGGTGACAGGTCATCTCGCCGATGCTGAACACCGCGATCCCCAGCACGAACAACCACACCGAATGGGAGAAGGCGAGGATGAAGAAGCCCACCGAGCCGATGGCGATGCCGATCATCATGGTGGGCAGCGCGGGGAGCTTCTTGGTGACCAGGGAGACGAGCACCTGCAGAAGGACGATGGTGCCGGCGTTGATCACCGTCACGTGTTCGGGGCCGAGCTGGAGGTTGATGCCGATGGAGGCGAAGGCGGCGTTGACCGGCGTGGGGTCGAGGAAGTCGCGCAGATACCACAGCACGGTCCCGAAGTTCTGGAAGTACAGGATCCAGAACAGGCTGTAGATGAACACCATCAGCATGAAGCGGCTGTCGGAGAGCACGGTGGCCGCCCCCGTGAGGACCTCGCGAAGGGACTTGGTGCTCGCGGGCTTGGGGGGATCCCTGTAGAGGAAGAACGTGGGCAGGAACATCAGGAGCGTGCAGGTGCCCGAGAACAGGAACACATAGCTCCAGCTGCGCTTGTGGAGCACGCTGATGACGAGCGGGGCGACCAGGGCGCCGAAGTTGATCATCCAGTAGTAGAGACCAAACCCGAAGCCCGAGGTGGCCTCGGTCGTGGTGCGCGCGATGGTCCCGGAGATGATGGGTTTGAAGAGCCCGGCGCCCAGGGCCATCACGGCGAGGGTGACGAAGATGACGCCATAGGTGCCGGCGGCCGCGCTCAGGTAATAGCCGCCGGTGAGCAGCGTGAACGCCACCATGAGCATGCGCCGGTACCCGTACCGGTCGGCCAGGGCGCCGCCCAAGATGGGGACCACGTAGGTCAGGGCGTAGATGATGCCCTGGAGGAAGCCGGCTTCGTCCTCGCTGATGCCCAGGGCACCGCCGGTCTTGTTCGTCAGGTAGACGGCCAGAACCGCGTTCATGCCATAGTAGGCGCCACGTTCAAATAACTCCATGACGTTGGCGACCCAGAACGTGCTGGGAAAACTGTGCAACAGACTCTTCTTGGGGAGGGTTTCAGGTTCCGTCATCGCGCTCCGGAAGGGGTGACCGTGGGGAACCCCGAATGACTGGGCGCCGTTGACCTTCCATGGCCGACGGCCGGATGAATCTAGCCCATCTCATTAGGCCGGTCAAACGAAAATCCACCCAGAAAGGGGCAGGACCACGTATCTCGTGCGGCCGGCGCCTGCCATTGCATCAGGGGCGCGCTTGTGCATAATGACAACCATTCGCTCTGTCCCTGCAGGAGGTCCTCATGAAAAAATCAATCCTGTCCCTCTTCGTTCTCGTCGGGTTCCTTGGGCTCGGGTGCGCCAAGGCGCCCAAGACGGAGCCCGCCAAGAAGAATCCCTCCGGGACGCCCCCCGCCGTCGTCCAGCCCGTCGCCAAGGACGCTCCGGGCGCGGTCCGGGGCCTGCTCTTCTCCATCGAGACCGGCCCGGGCTCCTCGGGCGCCGGCGCCGGCGTGCAGCACGCCCCCGGCACCCCCCTCTCCGACACGGAGAGCCAGGCCCTGCTCTCCAAACTGCCGGCCTGGAAGGACCTGCCTGATCTGAAAAAGAGCTTCGCCTTCCGCGACCGCTCGCTGCCGCCGCCGCGCACCGGGGCGGTCGTGCAGACCGCCTGGCCGCCGCCGCCCAAGCCCGTCCCCGCGTCCGACCCCGCCGGTCCCCTCGAGGTCGTGCGGACCTCGCCGACCACCGACGTGTACATCGCCCCGAACATCAGCGTGACGTTCTCCCAGCCCATGGTGGCGATCACCAGTCACGCCGACACCATCGCCAAGGGCGTGCCAGTCACCATCTCCCCGACCGTCCCGGGCAAGTGGCGCTGGCTGGGCGCCAAGACCCTGGTCTTCGAGAGCGAGCTCGAGCGCCTGCCCAAGTCCACGAAGTACAAGGTCACGGTGCCCGCCGGCATCGCCTCGGCCAAGGGGGAGAAGCTCGCGGCCGCGGTCTCGTGGGAGTTCTCCACCCCCACGATCCAGATCGAGGCCTTCCACCCGGCCCAGGGTCCGCAGGTCCTGCGCCCGGTCTTCTTCGTCCGGTTCGACCAGCGGGTGGATCCCGCGGCCGTGCTGGCCTCCATGGTCATGCAGAGCAACCAGAGCGTCAACGTGCCGCTGCGCCTGGCCACCGAGGACGAGATCAAGAAGGATCCGGCGGTCTCGGGCATGGTGGAGTACGCGAAGAAGGAGTTCGAGGGCCGCACCCTCGCCTTCGTGCCCGGCCAGGAGTTGACGCCGGCGACCTCCTACACGCTGCGCATCGGCCCGGGGACCGGCTCCCTGGAGGGCCCCGAGAAGACGACCGAGCCTCTCATCCACTCCATCCGCACCTATGATCCGCTGGCCATCGAGGACCAGAACTGCGAACCGGATCACAAGTGCCGGCCGCCGTACGCCATGTTCCTGCGCTTCAACAACCCCCTCGACGAGGAGAAGTTCTCCCCGGACCTGGTCAAGGTCAGCCCCGCCGTCGACGACCTCGAGGTGATCGCCCGTGGCGACACCATCGTGCTCACCGGCCGGATCAAGGGCCGCCGCGAGTACCGGGTCACCGTCGGGGCCGGCCTGACCGACACCTTCGGGCAGACCCTCGGCACCGCCCAGGAGCGGACGTTCCACTACCGCGAGGCGGAGCCCGACCTGATGTCCAGCTACCGCAACCTGACCGTGGCCGATCCTTCGGCCCCGCCCGAGGTGCGGTTCACGTCGATCAACATCCCCCGTGTCGACGTGCAGGTCTACCGCGTGAAGCCCGAGGACTACCACAAGTACCTCGAGTATGCCCGCGTCTACCGCTACGATCCCAAGGCGCCCCCGATCCCGGGCACCCTGGTGCACGAGAAGTCGTTCAAGCTCAGCGGCGACTCCGACGAGCTCGTGGAGTCCGTCGTGGACCTGAAGAAGGTCGTGAACCCGGAGGGCAACGGCCAGTTCCTCGTCGTCGTGTCCCAGGCGCCGAGGCCCGAGGAGAAGTACCGCTGGCAGACCTTCATCACCTGGATCCAGTTCACGAAAATGGGCGTGGACGCCCACATGGACGCCAAGAACCTGCTCGCCCTGGTGACCGGCCTCAAGGACGGAAAGCCGGTCGCCGGAGCCGAGGTGCAGATCCTCACCGGCCCCGGCCAGAAGACCGACGCCTCGGGCCTCGCGACCATCGCCCTGCCCTCCACCCTCGAGAGCGACCTCGGCGGCCTGCTCGTGGCCCGCACCGGCAACGACCTGGTGTTCCTGCCCCGCGACAACTACGGGTACTACGGCCACTCGGGCAAATACGTGGCCACCTCGGGCCCCGGCACCGACCACCGGTTCTTCACCTTCGATGACCGAAAGCTCTACAAGCCCAAGGAGACCGTCAACATCAAGGGCTGGCTGCGCATGGTCGACCACGGCCGCGAGGCCCGCCTCGAGCTCCCCGGCGAGTCCTTCAAGGAGGTCTCCTGGATCGTCTACGACCCGCGCAACAACAAGCTCGGCGAGGGCAAGTCCCCCATGAACGCCCTGGGCGGGTTCCACCTCGCCTTCACGCTGCCGGACAACACCAACCTCGGGTACGGCCGGGTCGAGTTGACCACCAACGTCGGCTACACCGGCTCCCATCACTTCCAGATCGCCGAGTTCCGCAAGCCCGAGTTCGAGGTCGGCATCGCCACCTCCGAGGGTCCCCACATCCTCGGGGACCGCGCCGATCTCACCCTGACGGCCAGCTACTTCTCCGGCGGCGGGCTGCCCGGCGCCGAGGTCAACTGGAACGTGAACGCCTCCCCGGGGCACTTCTCCCCGCCGGGGCTCTGGGAGTGGTCCTTCGGCGACGGTTCGATGCGCTGGTGGTTCTTCGAGGACGAGGACGGGCCGGGGTCGGGCAACCTGAACACGAGCCAGCACCTCGCGGGCGCCACCGACGGCCGGGGCCAGCACTCCGTGCGCCTGACCTTCAAGGACGCGAAGCCCGCGGTGCCCTACTCCGTGACCGCCCACGCCTCGGTGGTGGACGTCAACCGGCAGTCCTGGACCTCGAACAAGGCCCTGCTCGTGCACCCCGCCGACCGCTACGTCGGCCTGAAGACGAAGAAGTACTTCGTCCCCGAGAACACGCCGCTGGTCGTCGAGGTCATCGCCACCGACCTGGAGGGCAAGAAGCTCGCCGACGCCGCGGTGACCGTCACCGCCGAGCTCGACGAGTGGAAATACCAGCGCGGTAAGTACCGCCGCATCCAGAGCGAGCGCCAGAGCTGCACGGTGAACACCACGGCCACCGCCGACGCCACCTGCACCTTCAAGACGCCCAAGGGCGGTTCGTACCTGATCACGGCGACGATCACCGACGCGAAGGGCCGCGTCAACTCCTCGAAGATCACCCGCTGGGTCGCGGGCGGCGGCCTTCCCCCGGTCCGCACCGTCGAGCGCGAGAAGGTCAACCTGATCCTCGACAAGAAGGAGTACCGGCCCGGGGAGACGGCCGAGATCTTCCTGCAGGCCCCGTTCTTCCCCGCCGAGGGTCTCTGGTTCGTGCGCCACGCCGGCATCGACAAGCCGCAGCGCTTCACCCTCGATGGACCCACCCACGTGCTCAAGGTCCCGCTGACCCAGGCCCACATGCCGGCCACCGAGGTGTGGGTGGAGCTCGTCGGCGCCGCCGCCCGGCTCGACGACGCCGGAAACCCGGTGGCCAAGGCGCCCAAGCGCCCCGCCTACGCAGGGAACAGCATCACGATCCCGGTGCTCCTCGAGAGCCGCAAGCTGGACCTTCAGATCACGCCCGCCGCGACGCAGTTGATGCCCGGCGGCAAGACCCGGGTGACCCTCACGGTCACCGATTACCGGAAAAAACCGGTCGCCGACGCCGAGCTCTCCCTGGTGGCCGTGGACGAGGCCGTGCTGGCCCTTACGGGCTACCGCGTACCCGATCCCATCCACTCCTTCTATCCCTCCCGCGCCGGCGGCTCCTTCCATCGGTGGCTGCGCGAGCACGTGCTGCTGGCCGATCCCCTTAAGCTCAAGGCCCAGGTCGACATGGCGGAGCAGGGCAAGATGGCCATGGCCGAGGCCGCCCCCACCGCCGTCGGCGGCGCGATCCCGCCCCCCGCCCCGGGCGCCCCCAGGCTGGCCCGATCCATGGATCGTGCCAAGGGCAAGGCCGAGGGCGCCAAGGACATGCCCGCCGAGCGGGCCGACGAGGAGGAGTCGCGCAACGATGACGGCGGTCCGGTGAAGGTCCGCAGCAACTTCGCCGCCCTGGCGCTGTTCGCCCCCGAGTTGAGGACCGACGCCACGGGCCGCGTCTCCGTGGACCTGCAACTGCCCGACAACCTCACGCGTTACCGGCTGATGGCGGTCGCCGTGTCCGGCGCCACCCACTACGGCATCGGCGAGGGCCAGGTCACCGCACGCCTCCCGGTGCAGGTGCGCCCGTCACCGCCGCGGTTCCTCAACTTCGGGGACCAGTTCGAGCTGCCGGTGGTGGTGCAGAACCAGACCGACGCCCCCCAGGAGATCAAGGTCGCCGTGCGCGGCTGGAACGTCAGATGGAAGGGTCCCGTGGGTCAGAAGGTCACGGTCCCGGCGCTGGACCGCCGTGAGCTGCGCTTCCCGGTCGCCACCGACTCGGCGGGCACCGCCAAGTTCGAGGCCGTGGCCGTGGGGGCAGGCGGCTCCGACGCGGCCGGCTTCGAGCTGCCCGTTTGGACCCCCGCCACCACCGAGGGCTTCGCGACCTATGGGACCATCGACGCCGGCTCGATCGTGCAGCCGGTGCAGGTCCCCTCGAACGTCGTCATGGAGTTCGGCGGGCTCAACGTGCAGACCTCGAGCACCCAGCTGCAGGCGCTCACCGACGCCGTGCTCTACCTGTTCTCGTATCCTTACGAGTGCGCCGAACAACTCTCCTCCCGGATCCTGTCCATCGCCGCGCTGCGGGACGTGCTGACCGCCTTCGAAGCGGCCGGGCTGCCCCCCGCCGACAAGATCGCCGCCGCCATGGCCCGGGACCTGCAGAAGCTGCAGGGCATGCAGAACTACGACGGGGGCTTCCCCTTCTGGATCCGCGGCCAGGACTCGTGGCCCTTCCTGACGATCCACGTGGCCCACGCGCTCCTGCGGGCCAAGGAGAAGGGCTACGCCGTAAACCCCAACATGCTGCAGCGGGCGATGCAGTATCTCAAGGACATCGAGCGCCACATCCCACCGGACTATCCCGAGTGGGTCAAGCGGTCGATCATCGCCCACAGCCTGTACGTGCGCAACCTCAACGCGGACCCGGACCCGGTGAAGGCCGCCGAACTGTACCCGCACTTCGCCGACGGCAAGCAGCCCGACCTGGAGGGCGTGGGCTGGCTGTACCCCGTGTTCATCTCCGCGAAGAAGCAGGACCACCTCGTGAAGATCCGCAAGCTCCTGCTGAACCGCGTGAGCGAGACCGCCGGCAACGCGCACTTCATCACCTACGCCTCCGACGGCGCCCACCTGATCCTGCACTCGGACCGCCGCGTGGACGCGCTGCTGCTCTCGGGCGTGATGCTGGACCAGCCCCAGAGCGATCTGATCCCGAAGATCGTGTCCGGGCTCCTGGCCCACCGCAAGCAGGGCCGCTGGACCAACACCCAGGAGAGCGTGTGGGTGCTCCTGGCCATGGACCAGTACTTCAACACCTTCGAGAAGATCACGCCCAACTTCGTGTCCCGCATGTGGCTGGGTGATGCCTTCGCGGGCGAGCACCGCTTCGCCGGCCGCACCACCGAGCGCCACCTGGTGAGCATCCCCATGCACCAACTGGGCAAGCCCGGCGACGTGAAGGACCTGCTGCTGGCCAAGGACGGCGCCGGTCGCCTGTACTACCGCATCGGCATGGACTACGCGCTCTCGGATCTGCGCCCGCCCGCGGCCGACCACGGCTTCACCCTCTCCCGCTCCTACGCCGGCGTCGACGATCCCAAGGCCGTGGAGCGCCTGGCCGACGGCACCTGGCGGATCAAGGCGGGCTCCCGCGTGAAGGTCACCCTGACCATGCTGGCCCCGTCGCGGCGCTACCACGTGGCCCTGGTCGACCCGCTCCCCGCCGGCCTCGAAGCCGAGAACGCCACGCTCCTGGGCGCGCCGCCGGCCTCGGCGACCGGCTCCACCACCTCCTACGGCCCGGGCGGCGGCTGGCACGGCGGACGGAACTCGCGGCACGCCTTCATGATGCGCTGGTGGCGGATGTGGGGCCACTGGTACGAGCACCACAACATCCGCGACGAGCGCGTCGAGGCCTTCACCTCTCTGCTGGACGCGGGCCTGCACACGTTCACCTATACGGCCCGCGCCACCACCCCCGGCCAGTTCGTCGTGCCTCCGCTCAAGGCCGAGGAGATGTACGCCCCGGAGACCTTCGGACGCTCGGCCGGCGACAGGGTCGTCGTCGTTCCCTAGTACATCTTTCCTCGCCGGCTTCGCGACCGGTCCCCCGGTCGCCGGCCGGCGACAGGGTCGTCGTCGTTCCCTAGTACACCTCTCCTCGCCGGCTTCGCGACCGTCCCCACGGTCGCCGTCGTGCCCTAGAGAGCCGACCAATTTGGCCTTTTTGCATTTCATCTTTCCAATTCGTAATCGAAATCGACCGGGAAGATAGACAGACCGGTATCTGATAATTGATCGGCTCTCTCATGCAGGATGCTTCGCCGGCTTCGCGAACGGTCCCCCGTTCGCCAAGCTGCAGGGGGATCACCGATGAAACCCGATCATTTCTCCGGGGTGGGGGCGAGCTGGCGGCGTCGCTGCTCGGACAGCCTGGCGAGGGCCTCGGCAATCCGCTGCGGATGCCGACGCAGGAGCTCCGCGTGGGCCAACTGGGAAACGGTGAGGGATTCGTGGGCCAGCGCAGGCAGCAGCCACTCGAAGGGCACCTCGGCGATCTGGCGCGCCCGCTCCAGGCCGATGCTGACCTGCACCATGTCGGCCGAGGACAGGAGCCTGCGGATCATCTCGGGATGGCCGGCGTTGTCCGGGTGGGTGGCCAGCTGGAGCAGGAGGATGCGCTCGCGCACCGTGCGACCGAGCTCGTAGGGCACCGCCAGGGGTGAGAGCACGGCGAGATCGCGGGCGAGGAGATCGAGCACCCCCTCGCGGGTGTCCGGCCACTTCTCCTCGGTCAGCATGAGCTTGAGATTCGTCGGGTCATGCAGGATCATCAGATGCCAGACGAGCTTGCGGACGGTGGCGTACGGATGGTTCTTCAGGGAGACCAGGCGGGGGACGATCTTCGGGAAGAGGGCCCGCCCCAGGGCCTTGCTGGACTGCGCGTCACAGAGCTCGGAGAAGCCCTCCAGCGTGAGATCCGGTCCCCAGGAGAGCAGGAGGTTCTCCAGCTCGCGGGGTGTGAGGATCCGCAGGTTCCCCAGGGCCGCGCCGAGGGCGTCGGCGAGCTTCTCCGCCCCTGGACAACTGCCCGAGGGGATCGCCTGGTCGGCCACGTCCAGGGAGACGAGGGTCAGATCCGCGTTGGCCGAGGCCGCGAGCACCTGCTGCCAGGCGCCCGCCTCGACCCCGCCGGCCTGATCCGGCGCCTGATCGAACAACTGCTGCAACCAGGGCTGGAACCGGCTGGGGCCCGAGAAGCGCAGGGAGAGCGGCTGTGCCGGCACGAGCTGGCGTTTGTCGCGGATCCCGGCGGCCAGCAGCAGGCCCTGGGCGAAGTGCCGGCGGCGTCCGGGCTCGGCCCGCCAGAAACGACCGGCGAGCACGGGGACCGCGTCCGGCCGGGGAGCGTAGACCATCGCCTCCTCGACGGCGGCGCGCAGCTCGAGGCCGGAGAACTTCTGCAGCCAACCCTCCAGCACGGCGGTCTCCGAGGGCTGGGCGTGGACGGCGTAGGCCTGCAGGCACCGGGCCCGCACCTTGGCGGGCAGCGCGGCATTCTCGATCACGGGCACCAGGGCCTGCCGGCTCACCGAGGCGACCGAGAAGCACGCGAGCACCATCTGCTCGAAGGGCGCGGCCGATCCCAGCACCCGGGTGAACTCCGGGCTCTTCGGCGCCAGGCGCGACATCCCCCACAGCGCGAACAACTGGCCGGGGACCAGCTCGGGCACGGTGGCGAAGAACTGCAGGTCGGGGATGATGCTGGTGTCGCCGATGTAGGCCGCCACCATCAGGCTCTTGAGCACGAAGGAGAGCTCCTGCTTGGGCAGGAACTCCTTGGTGTCGGGCTTCTCCTTCATCTTCTTCTGTGCGGCCTCCACGGCGCGCCGGGCCATCCGCACGAGGGGGATGGCGGCATTGGGGTTGCCCAGTTGGGCCAGCAGCGCGCGGGCGCTCTCCATGTCGTGGGCGTTGTCCGAGGCCAGCGATTCCAGGAGCGGCTTGAGCGCGCGGGTGGCCACCCGGTCGAGCTCCTCGCGGGCCTCCCTGCGGCCAGCCGCAGTGGGAGCGGAGCGGGTCAGATCGAACAACTGGGGCACCAGGCGCCGATAGGTCTCGAGCAGCAGCCGGGAGAACACCGGGCGGTGGGCGTAGGTGAACGAGAGCGGGTGGAGCACCTTCTCGAGTTTCCCCAGCTGGCCGGTGATCTCACCGAGCTCCAGCGCGAAGCGGGCTCCGCGCTCGACCACTTCATCCTCGGAGGCGCGGGCGACGACCTGGTGGTAGGTCGCGGCGGCCTCGGCGAGCAGGCCCTCCTGCTGCTGGAGGAACGCCAGCTCGAAGTAGTAGGACATCTCGTACGGATCGAGGCGGATGGCCTCCTGGAACGACTTGATCGCCCCCTTGTAGTCCTCGAGCTTGATCGCCAGCTCACCGGCCTTGGCCCATGACTTGGAGTCCTTCGCGTCCTTCTCCAGCGCCATCTGGAGATAGAGCCGGGCCTTGGCATCGTCCCCGACGGTCGCCCACGCGGTCGAGAGCTGCTCGTAGAACTCCTTGGCGCGATGCGGGATCAGGCGGACGGCCTCCTCGAGGGCGGCGATGTAGTCACGGTAGCGTCCCAGCCCCTCGTACAGGGCGATGATCCCCAGGAGCGGCTCCGACAGGGACGGCTGGGCGACGCGCATCTTCTGGAAGATCTCCAGGGTGGTCTCCCACTTGCCCAGCATCAGATAACCCTCGGCCAGGAACATGCCACGGTCGATCTGATCGGGTTTCCAGAGGGCCAGGCGCTCGTTCATCTCCCGCTCGAGGGAGTTGAGCTCCTCCCAGAGTTTGAGCAGCTGCTTGCGGACCTTCTTGGCCATGACGACGTCCATCTGGGTGATGGACTCCTCGAGGGCGGACTCGAAGATCCGCTCGGCGTCCTTGAGCAGCTGGTTCTTGATCATCACCGTGCCGAGCTGGACCAGGAACTTGGTCTCCTTGGGGCGCAGGGTCACGGCGGCCTTGGCCTGGGCGAGCGCCTCGGGGAGCCGGCCGGCCTCGAGGTAGACGCCGGACAGGATGAAGTGCGCCTCGCCGGGCTCCTCGATCATGCCCGGCTTCAGGATCTTCTCCCAGGTGGCCACGGCCTTGATGCGGTCTCCGCGTCCCCAGTACTGCTGTCCCAGGTTCACGTAGTGCTCATGGTCGGTGGGCTCGAGGACCACGAGCTTTTCGTAGATCTGGATGACCTTGGCGGGCTTGTTCCACTGGCCGAAGAGGTCGGCCAGGCCCAGCAGCACCGAGGCGTCGGAGCCGTACTGCACGAGCATGTTCTCGGCGAGGGCGAGGGCCTGCTTCTGGCGCCCGGCCTTTTCGTAGCGCTTGGCGAGCTCCACGGCGAAGCGCGTCTGGGCCGGCGCAGCCCGCACGAGGGCCTCCTGCTCGGTGATGAGCAGCCCGGGTTCGGCGCCGCTCTTCTCGAGCAGGGAGATGAACTCGAGGCGGTAGTCCACATTGCCGGGCTCCTGGCGCAGGGCCGCCCGGTAGTAGCCGAAGGCGGCGTCGAACTCGCCGAGCTCCCCGTGGATCTGGGCCAGCACGGTCGCCTGGAACGCGTTCGGGGCCGCCCAGCGCTTCTTGAAGTCCCGGAGCAGCTTCGGCAGCTCGTCACGGCGGCGGGCGATGGAGACCATGCGGCCGATGAGCTCGTTGCGCACCCAGTGTCCCTGCGCGGTGAGGGCCATGGCCTTCCAGTACAGATCGACGGCCTCGGTGTCCTTGCCCATGCGCTCGAGCAGCACCCCCGTGGCCTTGAGCACGTCGACCTTGCGCCGCGTGTCGCCGGCCGACAGGTTCATCAGGCTCGCGTACTCAACCTTGGCCGCCTCGAACTGCATGGCCTCGGTGAGCAGCTCGGCGTAGTCCCACCGGGTCTGGAAGTCGTTGGGCTTCAGTTTGACCAGGCTGGTGAAATACTTCGCGCCGCCCTCCAGGTCGCCGCCGAGCACCGAGATGCGCACCAGCTCCCGCAGCATCCGCTCCCGGATGGAGGCGTTGGGCACCTTCTCGAGCGCCGCGTCCAGGTACCGGCGCGCCTCGGGGTACAGGCGCTTGCGGATGTGAAGCTCACCGAGCAGCTTCCACGACTCGTAGCGCGCCTCGTCCACGGATTTCGCCTTCTCGAGGTGGGCCAGGCTCTCCTCGAGGCGGTCGATGCGCATGTAGAGCTTGCCCAGGACGACGTTGGCCTCGTAGTGGCGCGGGTTCTTCTCGACCACGGCCCGGTACTCCAGGATCAGGCGGTCCAGGGAACTGTGGGTGGAATACAGCGTGGAGAGCTTCCGGAAGGCGAAGTCGTCGTCCGGGTTCTGGGCGAGCATCGACTTGTAGCGGTCGATCATCGCGGGGTTGAACTCGTCACGCTTGACCTTCCAGGCGGACGCCTGGGAGGAGAGGGTCAGGATCAGCAGAAACAGCAGGCTTCTCATGGCTCGTTCGTCTCCGGTTCTAGTCCTCGCGCGCGGGAGGGAGCGCGTCGAGCACCTGCTGCAGCAGCCCGCCGACCCGGGTCTGACAGGACGGCACGCCGGGCGTCGGCGCCTCGAGGAATCCCATGGGGGGCGGCTTCGTGTCCCCGCAGTTCGTCTCCATGGCGGTCAGGGCCTCCTGGATGCGTCGCGAGACCGTGCGATACAGGTAGGCCGAGACACCCCTGGCGGCCCTGGCCTCGTCCTGGAAATGGATGTTGGCCTTGTGCAGGGCCTCCATCGCCTCCTTCACGTTCTGCCCGTCCCAGGCCTTGCGGCTGTCCATCACGTTCCGACGGATCTTGTCGCGCTGGCGGTAGAACTCGCGCTTCTCCTCGCTCTCGCGCAGCCGCAGGCTGAGCTGGTCCCGCTCGCGCTCGGCGCCCACGAGCGCTTGCTCCAGGCGCGATTTCTCTTTCTTGTAGCCGACGATCTCGCGCTCCCGGTCCGAGAGCTGGCCCCTCAGGTCGGACTTGCCCCAGTGACCGCCGATGAACCCGGTGAAGAAGAGGACCACGCCGACGATCACCAGCGCGAGGCGCCGCCCCCAGGGCGTGCCCAGGATGGCCTTGATCACCCCCCAGAGGTCGCCAGGCTGCGGTTCAGGAGGTCTCTTCTCGGGTTCCTTGTTCTCCAGGGCGGATTCGCGGGTCATCTTGGGATCTTTCTCTTTGTCGGACTTGTCGGACTTGTCGGTCTTGTCGGGCTGGTCCATCTTGTCCGTCTTGTCCGTCCTGTCCGTGGCCAGGCGCTCCAGGCGGGGATCCGGTCCGGGCAGCGGCGCTCCGGCGGGGACCTTGTCGTCCGGAGGAGTTGGTGCTGCGCCGGTCATGGCCGCGCCTCGGACTCCGGGCCGCTAAGACCGATGACCGTCAACTGCAGGCCGGTGGGCCAGCCATCCCGGCGATACGAGAAGAACCGCTCCGGCTCGCAGTGGGTGCAGCCCGGCACGGTCGTCACGGCGCCGACCCCCGCGTCCGCGAGCGCCCAGGCGGCCAGGGCCTGCAGGTCTCCGTGGGGACGGCCGGAGGGGCCGGTCCTGAAGCCCCCGGCGGGGAAGCCGGCGGCCAGGAAGGCCTCGACCACCTCGTCGCCGATCTCGAAACAGCAGGGACCGATGCCGGGCCCCACGGCGGACCAGACCTCGGAGGGGACGCACCCCGCCTTCCGACACAGGGCGGCGACCCCCCGGGAGACGATGCCCGCGGCGAGGCCGCGCCAGCCGGCGTGCAGCGCCGCCACGGCCCGGTGGTTCCGGGCCGCCAGCAGCACCGGCAGGCAGTCGGCCGTGGTGATCCCCAGCGCGGTGCCCGTCCGGCCGGACAACAGACCGTCCGCCTCGACGCCCAGCGCCTGTTCCACAGCGAGCTCGTCCACGTCGAGGAGCGCCACCGTGTGCTCCTGCTCGACGGTGTAAAGGCGCCGCGGATCCAGGCCGAGCCGGGTCAGGAACCGGCGCCGGTTCTCGAGGACGCTCTCCGGGGAGTCGCCCTTCTTGTCGTGCATGTTGTTGGATGAAAAGACCCCGACGGACACCCCGCCCAGCCGCGTGGAGAACCCATGGGCCACCCCGGCGGGAGCACCGGGGGCGATCAGATAGGATTCGGGTTGGATAATCATGGGCGCTGCGGACACTTTCACAACCGGCGACAATAGACGATTCAGATCAATAAATCAATCGGACGCCTCGGACTCGCGGACCCTGCCGACTTTTTGCTTGCCTCGTTGCGCGAGGCGTTCTATGTGTGTTCCCCGACGCCGGGCCGGTCCCGGAGGAGCGAGTCGCCATGCAGTTCGGATTGTTCGGCAAGTTGATCGAGGACGCCCGCGAAAACAAGGATTTCGTGCTGGTCACGGTGGTGGAGGCCGACGGCTCCACCCCGGCCCGCGCCGGCTTTCGCATGGCCGTGTACGCCGACGGCAGCTCGCACGGCACGGTGGGGGGCGGGAACCTGGAGCACACCGCCCACCGGCTCTCCCTGGAGCTGCTGCGCACGGGCGGTCCCCCCTTCCTGCGCGCCTTCTCCATGGCCGCCGACCTCAACATGGCCTGCGGCGGGGACGTGCGCCTGTTCTTCGAGCCGTACACGCCCTGGCGGCTCACCATCACCGGCGGCGGGCATGTGGCCCAGGCCATCGCCCCGCTGGCGCAGTCCGCGGGCTTCGTCGTGGAGATCCTCGACGACCGGCCCGAGATCGCCTCCGCGCCCTGGCCCGCCGGGGTGCGGGTCCGCATCGGGGATCTCGAGGAACTGTGCGCGGGCCTGGACGTCGGCGCCCGGCACTGCGGACTCGTGATGACCTACCAGCACCTGCGGGACGCCGAGGCCGCCATCGCCCTGCTCCGGCACGATCTGACCTACCTCGGCGTCATCGGCAGCCGCACCAAGGCCGAGCGCCTGCGTCACGCCCTCTTGGCCGCCGGCGCCCCCGCGGATCGGGTCGAGC
>Ga0302247_1001005_pt1 | contig 23105 bp, 17 predicted proteins | sample AAG_UR_Ile_MG_FD_193529 | JGI IMG/M metagenome (GOLD analysis project Ga0302247, IMG submission 193529) | Enriched activated sludge microbial communities from anaerobic digester in WTTP, New Holstein, Wisconsin, United States - AAG_UR_Ile | ecosystem: Engineered > Bioreactor > Anaerobic >...
CGGGGGCGGGCACCGGGGACGGGGCCGGTGCGGGCTGGGCTGGTGCCGGGGCCGGTGCGGGCTGGGCTGGTGCCGGGGCCGGTGCGGGCTGGGCGCCGACGGCGGGCACGCCGACGGGTGCCGCCGACAAAATACCAAGGAATATCAAAGAGAAAATCCAGACAGGTAGATTCTTCATGCCGGTTCCTTCCGGGGTCTTGCGATGGATGGGCGGCGGGTCATAGCCGCCGCGCGCGAAGGGATGACAACGCAAAATTCGCCACAGAGTCAACCAAAAACCGACCCAGGCGCCGCGATGACGGAAAACCTCGAGGGCGTACTCCGAGCAGGTGGGGACAAAGCGGCAGGTGGGGTGGCGCTTGGCGGGGGAGATCCACTTCCGGTAGAAGCGGATCAGCGCGATGAAGAACCGGCTGATCAAGGGGTTCTCTCCCGGAGGTGCCGCACCAGGCGGGCGACGTCCTCGAGCAGGACGTCGAAGGGCGCCGCCGAGACGCCCTCCCTGGGCAGCACCACGGCGTCCATGGCGAAGGGTTCGAGCAGGGGCCAGGACCGGCGCAGGGCTTCCCGGAGTCGACGCCGGATGCGGTTACGATCCACCGCGCTCCCATGCTTCCGGGAGACGGTGAAGCCCACACGGAAATGTCCCAGGTCGTTTGGCTGGAGAAGGATAGCCATGGTGCGGGCGACGAGCCGGTGCCGCGAACCCTGGACACACAGGAACTCAGCCCGGCGCAGCAGCCGCGCCGACTTCGGGAAGGCGAGCGGGGCGGCTCTCGGGGTCGGGCACGCGGAAGTCAATGTGGAGGATCACCGATGACGGCTACTTCTGGTGCACGGACACGGTCAGGCGTTTGCGGCCCTTGGCGCGGCGGCGGGCGAGGACCTTGCGGCCATCGGCGGTGGCCATGCGGGCGCGGAAGCCGTGGGTGCGCAGACGGGAGATCTTGTGGGGCTGATAGGGTCTCTTCATGACAATACCTCGAGAATCAGTGAAATCGTCCTGCGGGGGAGATCGCCGTAGAAATGCGCGACGCGAATTTCTTTGGGAGTTCGCACCGCGAACTCCTCGTGCGCGGCGGACGCCCCCGGCAGGGTTCAGCTTTATGTCACAAAACGGATGCCATTGCAAGCTGATCTTTTCACGAAGAAAACTGAATGTCAGCTTGACCATATAGATGGTCGCGCGTAGGATTGGCCGACTGGAGGCATTCATGTTCAAGGAACATCTGCAGAAACTGGTCGAAGGCGTCGAAGGAGCGCGTGCGGCGCTCCTCATGGATTTCGACGGCATCGAGGTCGATCACCACGTCATCGGCGATCTGGACATCCAGACACTTGGCATCGAATTCTCCCAGTTGATGACCAACGTGAAACGACAGGCCTCCATCCTGGAAGTGGGGGAGCTCGAGGAGATGATGGTCCGCACGCGGGAGCTGCTGCTGCTTTTCCGGGTGGTGAACAAGGATTATTTTCTCATCGTTGCGTGCAAGCCGGACGGCAACTTCGGCAAGGCCCGTTTCCTGATGCGGTTGGCGGCGCCCAGGTTCGTCGAATTTTTCTAATAGGAGTATCCCGTGCCCATCGACAAGGAAAAGATTTCCAACTCGGCACAGAAGTATCTCCAGAAGGGCCAGTTCGACAAGGCAATCAAGGAATTCCAGAAGATCGTCGACGCGGATCCGTCCGACATGCGCGTCTGGAAGAAGATCGGCGACATCCAGGTGCGCGCCGGGGACACCCGCGGGGCGATCACGACCTACCTGCGGCTCTCCGATGACTTCTTCGCCCAGGGGTTCTACAGCAAGGCGCTGGCCATCCTGAGACAGATCCAGACCCTCGACGCGAACATCGAGGAGGTGTATCTCAAGCTCGCCGAGGTGTACGCGGCGACCAACTTCCTCCCCGACGCCATTCATCAACTCGACCGGCTCTCCAAGATCCAGGAGGCCGCCGGCAACATCGACGCGATGCTGGCCACGCTGCAGCGCATGGCCGACCTCGATCCTTCCTCATGGACCTACCGGGCCCACCTGGCCGAGACGCTGTCGCGGCTCGGGCGCAAGTCCGAGGCCGCCGCCGAGCTTCGCAAGGTGACCTCCCAGTTGGAGCGGGAGGGGGATCCCACCGACTTCATCCGGGTCGCCGAGCGCCTGATGTTCCACGACCCCGACGATCAGGAGAATACCCGCAAGCTGGCCGAGGCCTACCTGAGATCCCGGGCGCCCGAGGAGAAGCTCAAGCAGGTGCTCAAACTCCTGCTGCGTTTTCTCCAGATCAACCCTTCCGATCCCCAGTTGCTTCAACTGCTGGCCCGCATGTTTCTCCAGCTCTCCAAGCAGGACAGCGCGGTCAACGTGTATCGCGAGCTCGCCCGCATCTACCGCGAACAGGGAAAGATCACCGAGAGCGAGGCAGTGCTCGAGCGGATCCTCGAGATCCTGCCCCAGGACGAGGAGACGCTCATCGCGCTGGGTCGCAAGAAACCCGCGCCCGCGGTCGCCGAGGGCACGGCTGCCGCCAAAAGCACGGATGCCGCCGGGGGAACGGCGGGATCCGAGGGCCTCTCCGGGGCCAAGAAGACCACCTCCGCCCACCGGGGCGGCCGGGACTTCAGCGAACCCATCGAGGAGATCTCCCTCGACGAGCTCGAGGAGATCGATGATCTCAACGACATCGAGGAGGAGGAGCGGGCCCAGATCGTCACCGGCGACGACATCAAGAAACTCGAGGAGGCCACCGCGTTCTTCAAGTTCAGCCTGTATGACCAGTCCCTCGAGTTGATCGGCCAGATCGGCGCCCGCCAGGCCATGTCGGTGCTCGAACTGGAGAAGAACGTCTACATGCGCCTGGGCAAGAAGGAAGAGGCGCTGGCCGTCATGGAGAAGCTCGCCGCCGTCTGGGAGAAGGGGGATCCCGCCAAGGCCCAGGAGATCGCCCAGGAGATGCTCCTGGTCTCTCCGGGCCACCCGGCCGCCGGCCGCATCCTCTCCTCCAGGCCCAAGGCCCCGGTGGCCGCGGACGAGGATCTCTTCAACATCCTCCGGGAGATCGAGTCCATCGAGTCCGATCTCCCCTCCGAGGAGCCCGTCGAGCAGCCGCTCACGTTCGCCGAGGCCGTGGAACCCATCCACAGCGCCGAGGAGCTCGAACAGGCTGTGCGCAGCCGGGAGGTCTCCGCGGGGGTGCACGAGATCGACGACGAGGATCTGGATCTCGCCGCCATGCTCGACGCGCTCAAGGGCCTGAGTCCGGAGATCGAGGAGGAGGGCACCGGCGGTGGTGCCGGCTCCGTGGCCTCCTATCCGATGGTCCCCGAGGTGCGCTCGGTCTCCCGACAGGCCGACTCGGCCGGGTTCGACATGATGGACAGCCAGGTGTCCGATCCCACGCCGTTCTCCGACCGGCATTTCCAGAAGAAGCTCAGCGAGCTCGACGAGCTTGAGGCCTTCAAGGAGGCCAGCCAGAGCTTCATCCGCATCCAGGAGCTCTCCCAGGAGGAGATCCGTCTGGCCGATCTCGTCTCCCCCGCGCCGGAGCCTCCTCCTCCCCTGAGAAACCCGGACGAGGCCGAGAGTCCGTTCGACATGACCCCGCCCCCGGCGGATCAGGACTTCTTCACCCTCGGGGCCGACGAACCCACCCCCGTGCGGATGGAGGGTCAGCGTCCGTCCGTGGCGCGCCTGGGCGCCGACCGCGGCGCGGCGCCGTTCGAGCCGACGATGGACCATGTCATGGAGCTCCTGAGCCTCGAAGATCAGATCGCCAACGTCTTCGCGGATGACGCAGGAGACGCTTCGGGGAGCTCGGAACCTTCGGGGATCTCGGAACCTGCCGCCATGGCCCCCGCCTCCGAACCGGAGCCGCCGGAGGAGCTGCCCGAGGAGGTCACCGAGGCCTTCGCCGAGGTGGACTTTTTCCTCGAGACCGAGTTGTTCCAGGATGCCCTGGAGATGCTCGAGGAGCTGGCCTCGCGTTTCCCGTTGGACGCGGTCAGGGCCAAGATCCGACTGGTTCGCCAGGCGGCCGGAATGGACGTGGAGGAGGAACTCCAGACGCCCGTCGCCGCCGCCCCGGGGTCGGACCTGGCCGCGGTGGAGCCTCATTCCGAAGCTCCGGAGCTTGCATCCGGCGCTCCGGAGCCGGGTCCCGCCTTCGATCAGCCCTTCGTCGACGAGGTCCCGGCAGGGTTCGAGGCCGTCGGACTGCCGGACGACGGTTTCCCCTTCCCCGACTCGGAGGGCGGCATCTCGCTGGACTTCGACGAGGAGGTCGTCACCAACCTCTCGGGGCTGAACATCAACGATCTGCAGGGTGAGCATCCATTGGGCGCCTCCCCGGCCGGTGCGGGCGCCGGGCAGGGTGTCCGGCTGGAGACGCAGGTCCCCGAGGGGGACGCGTTGACCCACTTCGAGCTCGGCGTGGCCTACAAGGAAATGGGACTCTACGACCAGGCCCGCGACGAGTTCAAACTGGCCATGGAGGAGCCCAAGCTCGAGATCAAGGCGCACATGATGGTCGCCCGCTGCCTCATGGAGGCGGGCAAGTTTTCAGAGGCCGCCACCGAGTACAAGAAGAGCCTGCATTGTCAGGACATCACCAAAGACGAAGAGATGGACCTTTATTTTGAACTAGGCCAACTCTACGAGAACCTCAAGGACAAGCCGGAGGCGCTGTACTTCTACCGCAAGGTCCTGCTGTGGGACCCGAAGTACCGGAACGTCGCCCAGATCGTCGATCGGCTGAAGTAGACCGATAAGGCATAGTCATGGCATCCGAACTGATCCTCGTCATCGATGACAGCCCCACCATCATCAAGGTCGTCGAACTCGTGCTGACCAAGGCAGGGTTCAAGGTGCAGACCACCCAGGACGGCGAGACCGGCGTCGCGCTCGCGAAGCAACTGAAGCCGGATCTCATCCTGCTGGATTTCGTCATGCCCAAGATGAACGGGTACCAGGTCTGCAAGGAGTTGAGCCAGGACGAGGAGTTGAAGTCGATTCCTGTCGTCCTGATGAGCGCCAAGGGGGAGCAGGTCGGCGAGCGCTTCGTCAAGGTGATGGGGATCGTGGACTACATCACGAAGCCCTTTTCTCCGGAGGCGATCACCGCGGTGGTCACCCATGCGATCGAGAAGTTCCGCGAGAACGAGGATCCGACCGCGGTCCCGCAGGCCAAGCCGGCGGTGCAGCAGCCCGAGGAGCTGCAGGACGACGCCGATCGCGAGCAGCAGGCCTGGAAGGAGGCCCTGTCCAAACTGCGGGGCTCCATCTCGCGGGCGGTCGCCAGCAACCTGATCTCCGCCCCCGAATTGTCCGGCGCGGTCTCCGACACGCAGACGCTGGTCGAGTCCATCAAGAACACGCTCACCAACGGGTTTCTCGAGGGCTGCATCGGAGAGCTGCGCACCACCGTGCCCGATCTGATGTCCGGCGAGGTCTCCCTCTCGGGCACGCTCTCGGTAATCCCCACCGGCGAGGTGCTCACCATCCTGGCCAGCCAGAAGCAGGCCGGCATCCTCACCATGAGCAAGAACGCCGCCAAGGTAGACGTGTTCTTCAAGGGCGGGCAGGTGGTCATGGCGGCCGCCGCCGGCATCTCCGACGAGTACCTCCTGGGCCGGTACATCATCGAGTTGGAGTTGATGACCAAGGAGGAGCTCGACGAGTTCATCGCCGGGCTGCCCCCGCGCAGCCACCTGCTGGGACTCCAGCTCGTCAAGAGCGGCCGGCTCCAGCTCGAGCAGGTCAAGACCGCCATGGCCAAGCAGACCCGCGAGATCTGCTACGAGCTGCTCACCTGGCGCACGGGGAAGTTCACCTTCGTCTCCACCCGGGATCTGCCCGCCATCGCCGAGGAGGCGGGGCTGGATCTCTCCGTGGACGCGATCCTGCTCGAGGGGTTCCGACGGGTGGACGACTGGCACCTGATCGAGCAGGAGATCGACGATTTCGAGATCGTTCTTCTGCGCAATGACGACGCAATCAACGCGGTGGGCCGCACCCGTCTCGTGCGCGAGGAGTTAACCGTGCTCGAGCTCGTGAACGGGCGGAACACCGTCCGTGACGTCATCCGGCAGAGCCGCATGAGCTCGTTCGACGTGACCAAGCTCCTGTACCGGCTGCTGTCGGCCAAACTCATCCGCAAGAAGGTGTCTCCGGTGGCGGTGTGACCGGGGGACGCAGGACAGGTGTGACCATGGCGACGATTCTCATTGCCGATGACAGCGCGACCTCCCGCAAGGCGATCTCCGCCGTGCTCGAGCCCCTGGGTCATCGGATCCTGCACGCGGACGACGGTCGTGACGCCTGGGACAAGATCCAGACCCTCAAGCCGGACCTGGTCATCCTGGACATCCTCATGCCCCAGATGGGGGGCTTCGAGATCTCCCGTCAGATGAAGAACACGGCCTCCCTCTCCCATATCGGGATCATCATCCTGACTTCGCTCAAGGAGCAGACCAACAAATACTGGGGTCTGCGGCAGGGAGCCGACTATTACCTGACCAAGCCCGCCCATCCCAAGGAGCTGGTGTCCTGCGTCAGCACCCTGCTGGAGACGATCAAGTGAACCCGGACCATGTGCTGGTCTTCCACATCGGCAGACAACTCCTCTGCCTTCGTCTGGAAAGCATCGCCGAAATCTTCGTCCTTTCCCAGATCACGAGGGTGCCCGTGGCGCCGGTCTTCATGCGTCACGTCGTCTCCTTCCGGGGTCTGATCCTCCCCGTCGTGGATCTCGCGCCCTTCCTGGGCGAGCCGATCAAGGCGACGGTGACCCACAAGACGGCCATCGCCGTGCATCAGGGCGCCGCCGAGCCCCACTTCGCGCTGGTGGTCGACAGCATGTTCAGCGTGGCCGCCGGGCGCCTCCAGGAGGAGTCCGTCCAGGAGCTCCCCTTCTTCGTGGAGAACGTGCTGGCCCTCCCCAAGGGCACCTCAGCCTGGAACATCTCCCCTGCCCGGATCGAGAGGTTCATCCTGGGTCAACTGTCCTCCGGATCCCGGAAAATCGGTGGTTCCAATGAAAAACAAGAAAAAAATCATCCATAAAATCACCGTGCTGGGAGGATTGCTGCTGGGCGTGCCGATGGTGGTGTTCCTGCTCCTGCTCAGCGTGGTGCTGTGGCGGATCGGTGCGATGCATCGGGATTACGACTCCGTGGTGAGCACCCTGCAGCGGGATCTGGATCTCGTCGACCAGAACATCCTGAAGCACAATGCCGGGATCAACCAGCATCAGGAGAAGACCCGGGAATTGAACCGGCAGATCACGGAGGAGTTCTTCCAGCAGCAGATGGATTTTGCGGCCATGGAGGTGCTGGTGCTCCTCGCGGCGGACCCGCAGATCCCCTTCACGGTCCCGTCGCAGGGCATCCACGGGGCCTACCTGAACAAGACCCGCCTGACCCTGTTGCCGTCCCTCGCGCCCGCGCCGTCCGTGGCGCCGTCGCCGACCGTGACCCCGTCTCCGGCCCCGTCGCCGGGCGTCTCTCCCGCGCCGTCCCCCGGATCCCCCATCCTGGCGCCGGTCACCCCGTCTCCGGCGACGGAGCCGGGCGTCCGGCCCGCACCCGGTCCGCTCCCCGAGGCCGGGATGTCCGCGGCGTCCATGGGAATCCCCCCCGCCGGTGCGACCCCCGCGTCCGCGCTGCCTCTGCCGGCGATGGGCCCCCCGCCGTCGCCGCCGTCGCCCCCGCCAGGAGGGAAGACACCGCCGGTCGTCCCCCCGCCGGCGACCGTCCAGACGCCCGGATCCCCGGCCGGCCCCGCCGGTCCGACGCCCGAGGCCGCGTTCAACGACCAGCTCCGTCGCTGGTGTGAGGAGCACGATCTCTCGCGGAATCCGCGCCTGGCCGACGTGATGGAGCGGTTCGCGCGCTCGTCGAACCTGGGCTTCGAGAACCGCGAACTGATCCTGGTGGCGCACTCTGGCCTGCACCAGCACCGGATCGTCTGGTCCACCGAGCCGCAATACATCAGCCAGCAGTTCTCCAAGATCATGCGGACGTTGCACCAGTTGTTCATCTCCGAGAACTACATGAAATCCTTCTACCAGTTCCAGAAGGGGGACAATCCGGTGCGGCTGCTGTTCCAGTTCGAGTATGCCGACGAGATCGGCTACTCCGACGCCAAGTACAACCTGTCCAAGCAACGCTATTTCGGCCTGATTCCGCTTCTGGGGACGAACCTCTCCCTGGGGGTGCGCAGCCCGCTGACCCATGAATTCATCCAGGCGATCGACACCATCGGTCACGAGTTGAACAAGATCAGTTCCGGCCTGGGCAAGAGCGACTCCGACATCCGGGCGGCCGACGGCCAGCTCACCGGGCTGCAGCGAAGGTTCCACTCGAGCAACTCCGGTTTCCGCAGGCTCTTCGTGGTCACCCTCCTGCTGGCCGCGTTCTTCATCCTGCTGACCAGCGCGCTGGCCATCCGCTCCCTGCAGCGCGGCTTCGTGAGGCCGGTGCTCCAGATGCAGGAGGTCGCCCGCAAGATCGAGGAGGGCAACCTCGACGAGCGTGTCCATGTCCACACACAGGACGAACTGGAGGAGTTGTCGGTCAGCATCAACGCCATGCTGGACCGCACGGTGATCCTGATCCGGTCCGACGAGGAGCGCCAGCGCGTGCAGCAGGACATCTTCGCGCTGCTCGACGTCGTCTCCCGCGCCTCCTCCGGGGATCTCACGGTGCGGGGGTCGGTCACCACCGACGAGCTGCAGGCCATCGTGGACGCCTTCAACCACATGATGAACAGCATCGGCGTGCTCGTCATCAAGGTCCGCAACGCGGGCGTCCAGGTCGAGCAGATGTCGCGCAAGCTGCTCGACTACAGCCGCCGCATCCTGGAGAAGTCGCAGAAGCAGATCCAGGACCTGGACATCGCCTCGCGCAAGATCAAGGCCCTGGGGGACCGATCCCAGGAGATCACGCGCATGGTCGAGCAGATCGGGACCATCGCCCTGGAGACCAACACGCTGGCCCTCAATGCCTCCCTGGAGGCCGCGCGCTCGGGCAAGCATGACGCCGGCATCGGCCACCTGGCCGAGCACGTGCGCCAGCTCGCCGACGGCCTGAACAAGACCAAGCAGGACATCGAGAGCTTCATCGGCAGCATCCAGCTGGCCACCAACTACGCCGTCACCTCGGTGGAAGAGGTGCTGCACATGAGCCATCAGACCACGGCCGAGGCCGAGCAGTCCTACCGCACGGCCGAGTTCACCTCGGTCGAGGCGAACCAACTGGGCGAGGCGATCTCCCGCTTCAAGGTCAAGACCATCGAGGACAAGGAGCGCGAGCAGCGCATCTTCCGCGAGTTGAGCTTCGTGGCCTTCTCCTTGTCCGAGATCCGCAAGACGCTGCGGGACATGGACTCCAATGAATACGAGAACCTGCACTCGGCGTTGAGCACCTTCGCCACCCAGCTCAAGGGCCTGGGGGTGGAGGAGAACGCCTTCGATCTGCCCCAGACCACGGGCACGGCCCCCACCGAGGTGCCCGCGATCCTGCCCGACCAGAAGGACTGAGAATGAGCGGATCCGTCTACGGAGACCTAGTGACGGCCATCGGCGCGACCTTCTACGGGGTCGTGTCCGGACGCCGGGCGCCCGCCCACCACCTCGAGCTGGCCGCCTCCGGTCTGGTGCGCTGCTGCACCCTGCTCGGGGAGGACAAGCTCGCCCGCAAGCTGGCGACCTTCTGGGCCGCCTCCGGCGCGGCGGCCTCCCTGCCCTCCCTGCTCGTGGAGCCCCTCGAGGCCCGTTTCCCGCCTCCCGCCGACAGTTGCTGCGCCTGGCTGCAGGAGGCCTTCCCCGAGATCGAGGGGGAGGCGCTCTCGGACGGGGGTGACTTCTTCGACGAGGCCACGCTGGCCACGCTGCTGGAGATTTTCCAGGAAGAGGCGCGCGAGATCGTCCTCGAACAGGTGAAGATCCATGCCCGGGGCACCTTCACCGAGGACGAGGTCGCGGAACTGTTCCGCTTTGCCCACACGCTCAAGGGCGCCGCGGCCACCGTGGGCCTGACCGCGCTCTCCCGCGAGGCCCTGACGCTGGAGAGCTACTACCGGGCCCACCGTGACGGGCGCACGCGCCCCGCACCCTTCTCCCACCCCATGATGGATCTGGCCACCTGGCAGTTCATCCGTTCGGCCGAGGGGGATCCGTCGCCGGTCCGGTGGGGAAACGGTTCGCTGCTGGCCTTTGCCCGTGCCTGCGACAAGGTCTCCGATCCGTTCGGGATGCTCGTCGGATCGTCCCCGGGGACCGCACCTGACGCGATCCCCGAGGTCGCCCTCGAGCCTGCTCCGGCGGAGCCGGCGCCTGTCGAGGAGTGCCCGTTGGACGAGGAGATGCTGGCGCTGCTCATGGAGGTCTTCAAGACCGAGGCCGCGGAACACCTCGACGCCCTGGATCGCAACCTGGAGAACCTCGCCCAGGGCAAACCCGTGCTGCAGGAGCTCTTCCGGACCACCCACACGCTCAAGGGGGCGGCGGGGACCGTGGGACTCTCCTGGGTGCGCGAGGCCGCCCACCGGCTCGAGGATTACTTCGAATCCCTCGTGGACCGACGGTTGCAGCCCAGCCCGCAGAGCCTGCAATACCTGTTCCAGGCGGCCTCCCGGCTCAGGTCCCACCTCAGCGACCCGCGAGGTGATCTGAAGGCCATCGGGTCCCTCGTGGCCCAGGCCGAGGCCCTGGATGCGGCCTCCCGCGGGGATGGCACCAAGGCCGCGCAGGAGGACGCCGCACCGGCTGCTCCGGCGGACACCCCGTCGTCGGATCCCGGGACGACCGCGACCTCGCCCCCCGCACCGTCGCCGGCTTCGCGTCCTGCGCCCCTCGTCGGAGAGGACGCCATGCAGGCCCCCCGATACACCCAGGTGCCCTCGCAGCAACTGGAGTACCTGTTCAACGACGCCGAGGAGCTGGTGCTGGTGCGCACCCAGTTGGAGAAGAGCCGGGATGAGTTCCAGAGCATCTCCAGCGATCTCTTCCTGAGTCACCACACCCTGCGCTCCTTCCTGCTCGAGGACCGCAACGTGATGACCGAGGCCGAGCGCCTCGAGCGGCTCCAGGAGGTCGAGGTGGAGCTGGCCGAGTTGATCAACAACCTTGAGCACGCCTCCTCGCTGCTCCAGAAGGAGTGCAAGAGCCTCCAGTCCCTGAGCCAGCGCTTCCATCGGAACCTGGTCGAGCTCCGGGTGACCGACCTGGAACTGTTGTTCCTCAAGGTCCGGCAGGCGACCCGCGACGCCGCCTTCATGACGCAGAAGGAGATCGAGTTCACCAGCGAGGGCGAGGGGGTGGAGCTGGACAAGGGGGTGATCCAGCTGCTCTCCACGCCGCTGCTCCAGATCGCCCGCAACGCCGTCGCTCATGGCGCGGAATCCCTGCAGGAACGACGGCGCAAGGGAAAGGAGGGGCCCGCCCGCATCCACCTGGGCGCCCGGGCCGAGGGGAGGTTCATCCTCGTCGAGTTGAGCGACGACGGCCCCGGGGTGGACCCGGATCGAATCCGGGAACGGCTGGTGCGGCAGGGGGTGCTCGACGCGGCCACGGCCGCGCGCACCCAGGACGAGGACATCCTCGACGCCATCTTCCTGCCCGGCTTCACCACCCGGGAGACGGTGGACGATCTGTCCGGGCGTGGCGTGGGACTCGACCTGGTCCGCAACCAGGTCCGCAAGATCGGCGGCGAGGTCTCGGTGAAGTCGGTGGCCGGGCAGGGCTGCACCTTCCAGCTCCGCGTGCCCCTCACCACGGTGGTCAGCCAGGCGCTGATCTTCCGCCTCGGACAGGAGTTCTACGGCATCCCGGTCACCTACGTGATCGAGATCTTCGAGATGGTGGCGACCCGGGCGATCGAGCCGGGCACGCGCATCCTGTGGAAGAAGGAGAGCATCCCGGTGGTGCCCCTCCATTATTTCTTCGGCGTGGAACAGCAGATCCTCTTCCGCAAGACGGTGCCGATCGTCATCCTCGAGCACGGCGGGCGGCACTTCGGCGTCACCGTGGACAGCCTCATCGGCATCAAGGACGTCACCACCAAGGCGATCAACCACATCCTGTCATCCATCCAGTTCTTCTCGGGCGCCCTGGTCTCGGGCGCCGGGACCATCCAGTTGATGTTCGACGTCTCCTTCCTGGCCAACCTGGCCCGCCCCGTGTTCGGCCTACAGACCCAGGCGAGGCGCGGCAGTGTTTACAGCACGCCGCGGATCCTGGTGTGCGACGACAGCAAGAGCGTCCGCGAGGCCGCCTCCCGCGTGCTGACGGACGCAGGCTACCACACCGTGATCGTGTCCGACGGCTGGGAGGCCTGGAACACCCTGCACAACGAACTGTTCGACCTGCTGCTCACCGATCTCGAGATGCCGCGCATGAACGGCTACGAGCTGGTGCAGGAGGTCAAGCGCGACTCGGCGCTGCAGGACATTCCCATCGTCGTGCTGTCGTCGCGCACCGGCGAGACCAGCCGGGACCGCGTCAAGGAGGCCGGCGCGGACTGCTTCGTGACCAAGCCGATCAAACCGCTGGTCCTGCTCAAGGCGATCCGCGAATTTCTGCCCATCGAGGAGCATCTCGTGACGAGGAAAATCATCATCTTCGCGACCCACAATCCCGGCAAGGCCCGCGAGCTGCAGGCGCTTTTGTCCTCCCTCTCCATCGAGGTCTGGGGTCTGGACCGGTTCCCCGATCTGCCGGACGTGGTGGAGGATCAGGACACCTTCGAGAAGAACGCCATCAAGAAGGCCCTGACCCGCGCCAGGCAGACGGGGCTCCCCACCCTCGCCGACGACAGCGGTCTGATGGTCGACTGTCTGGGCGGGGAGCCCGGGGTCCACTCGGCGCGCTATGCCGGCGCGGGGGCCGATGACGCGGCCCGCACCGCCCTGCTGCTCGAGCGCATGAAGGGGAGACCGGACAGGGCGGCGCGCTTCGTGAGTGCCATCGCCTTTTGTCCCGACCCGTCGAACGACCAGGTGGTCGTCGTGCGCGGCGAGGTCGAGGGGCTCATCGCGGACGCGCCACGCGGGGAGCACGGCTTCGGCTACGATCCCGTCTTCGTGCTGCCCGGCGGACGGACCATGGCCGAGATCACCCTCGATGAGAAGTCCGAGATCAGCCACAGGGCCCGCGCCTTCGAGGCCATGCTCCCGCACCTTCGCCGCTTCGCCGGTCCCGACAAGTAGAAAGATCCAGGACGAAAAGACGGATCCGTCTTCTTCGTTGTTTCGTTTCCGAATTTTCTGAAGTCTCTTAGAAGGCCAGGACGAGGCCGGCGCTGAAATCGAGGTGGAAGGTGGACTGGAGCGGGAAGATGCCGATGGCGTCGACGTTGATGTAGAAGGCCGCCGACGGGGAGCCGACCTGGAAGCCGAAGGTCGCGCCCGCCATGACGTAGCCGTGCTGGAAGATGTCGGTCTTGCCGTTCATCTCGTCGACCTGCCAGGCATGCCACATGAGGCCGCCGCCAAGGACGCCGCCGAGGTAGGGGCGGAACAACTCCTTGCGGCCGGTGGGGAACCAGCGCGCCTTGCCCAGGCCGGAGAAGCCGACACCGTAGGGGGAGCCGTCCTCGGCGTAGTCGGTCTGCACGAAGCCGGCCTTGGCGTCCAGGCCCAGGGAGAGGGTGTCGGTCACGAAGTAGTGCAGGCCGAGCTCGCCGCCGAGCTCGCCGAAGGCGAAGCCCGGGGTCTGGATGTGCACGCCCTTGTTGTCGCAGATGCTCGGGTTGCCCGGCTTCGCCATGAAGGAGCACATGGAGGTGGAGAGGTAGCCCACGCCCCAGCGGCCGCCGAGGTTCAGGTGCCATTTGATGTCGCCCGGGGTCTTGGGACCCGGATCCGGACCGGGGCCGTCGCCGTTTTTCTTCTTGCAGGAGTCGGGGTTCAGGGGATTGCACTCCTCGTCGGTGACGGGTCCGCCGGTCGGCTTGGTCAGGGAGATGATGTTCGGCGCACCGCTGTTGCCGTTGGCCATGACCGGCTTGCTGTTCTCACCCAAGGCGGCGATGTAGTACTGGAAGACCGTGCCCTTCACATGGTCCCGGGGAATGGTGACCTTCCAGGAGAAGCCGGAGAAGTTCTCCATCTCGGACGCGGTGTAGTCGGTCTCGCCGTCCTTGCGGTAGTAGACCACGACCTTCTTCACGCCACCGGTCCTGGGGGAGCGGCACTTGAGGGTGAGGGCGGTCATCGCGGGGGCCTCGTCGGGCACCTCGTGCTCGATGCGCTGTGGCTCGGGGCCGGTGTCCTCTTCAGCGGCGGGGCCGGGATCCGTGGGACCGGGATCCTTGGGGCCGGGATCCTTGGGGCCGGGATCCTTGGGGCCGGGATCCTTGGGCGTCGCGCCGTCCTTGCAGGTGACGCCGGCCTTCGTGCGCTCCTCGTCGAGCATCTTCACCAGCTTGGGGTTGGCCAGGTCGGGGTTGACCTTGGCGCAGGGGTTCACCTTGACCGCGGTCTTGAAGCGCAGGCGGCCTCGGCTCTCGTCCGGGCTGTCGGGGTCGGTGATGTACATGATGCCCAGATCGACGAGGATGTTCGCGTACTCCAGGGTCTCGTCGCACAGTTCGCGGCGGGCCATGGAGATGGCGTCCTCGAGGGTCTTCTTGGCCGAGGCGAACTCCATCTGGTCAAGGTCCTCCATGGCCGACTTGTGCATGCGCTTGAGCCGGGTCATGACATCGGGCTTGCAGTCGTCGGCCTGTGCCGCGGGGGAGGCGGTTAGGGGGACGAGGAATGCGAGGGAGAGAAGAAAGGATTTCAAAATCTTCATGATTCCGTCCTATTGGTTGGTGATGACGAATTCGACACGGCGGTTCTTGTCCCGGTTGGTTTCGCTGGTGTTGGGCACCAGCGGCCGGGTCAGGCCGAAGCCTTCGGCGACCATGCGCGAGGGATCGATTCCTGCCTTGATTAAATAATTGCGCACGGAACGGGCCCGCTCCCGGCTGAGTTTCATGTTGTAGGTGGCGCCGCCGCGATCGTCGGTGTGACCCTCGATGCGGACCGTCATCGACGGGCGGGACTTGAGGACCTTGGCCACCTCGTTGAGCAGGGCGAAGCTCTCCGGCTTGATGGTGGCCTTGTTGTAATCGAAGAAGATCTTCTCGAGCAGTTCGATCTTCTGGACGGTCACGCGGATCAGTTTCAGTTCGTCGGGGCAGCCGTCCTCGTCCTCGTTGCCGTTGTAGGTCTCGGGCTCGTTCGGGCACTTGTCCACGCCCTTGCACAGGTCGGCGTGGCGTTCGAGTTGGCCCTTATCGGTGACCCAGGGATCGCAGATCTTGTCCTTGTCGTTGTCGGGATCGGGGCACCCGTCGTCGTCCTCGAAGCCGTCCACGTCCTCGGGGTCGTCCGGGCATTTGTCGACCTTGTCGAACAGGCCGTCCTTGTCGTTGTCGAAGTCGGGGCAGCCGTCCTCGTCCTCGAACTGGTCCATGTCCTCGGCGACGTCGCGGAAGGCGTTCTCCTTGTCCTTGTCCTGGCCCGGGCAACGGTCCTTCCCGCGGCACACGGCCTTGTACTTCTCGAGGGTGTTCTGGTCGGTCACCCAGGCGTCGCACAGGCTGTCCTTGTCGTTGTCCGGCTCGGGGCAGCCGTCGGTGTCCTCGAAGCCGTCCTTGTCCTCGGGATCGTCCGGGCAGGCGTCCTCGGAGTCGTAGATGCCGTCCCCGTCCCGGTCCAGCACCTTCACCGCGAGCTTGACCGGCTTCTTCACGTCCACGACCAGCCGTTTGGCGCACTTCTCCGGCGGGCTCTTCTCGATGGCCAGGCGGGCGTTGCGATCGGCGATGTCGAGCAGCCGCCGGGCGTCGTGGTACTTGCCCTGGGACATCTCGTCGCGGCTGAACTCGTAATGGGTGGAGGCGATCGCCAGTTCCTTGGGAGCACAGCGATAGGCGCCGTTGTCCCGCGCGGTGCGCAGGAGCTTGGAGACCACGGTGGCCTTGCCTTCGAGCGCGGTGCCTTGGCAGGCGGCGATCGCCCAGGCCAGCCCGAGCAGGAGGGGGAGTCGGAGGTGTCGCATCACTTGTCCTCCCCGTCGGCGCCGTTCGCGTCGCCGCCGTCGAGAACCACGACGGGCTTCTTTCCGCCCTTGGGCGCATCCTCGTCCGCGGGTTTCCCGATTTCCGGGTCCGGGGCGGTTTCATTGGGGTTTTCGTGGAGCTGGCCGGCCTTGATCAGTTTCTGGGCTTCGGCGCTCATTTTTTCGGACTTACGTCCATAGCGCACCGAGTCCTGGTAGTCGCCGTACCCCGCCTTCTCCCGGGCCCGCTCGAGGTAGCACCGGGCGCTCCAGTACTCGTAAGGGGCGTGCTTCTCGGCCTTCACCTCGGTGGCGGCGGAGAATTCCTTGCTGGTCTTGATTCCCACCTGGCCCATGTACTCGACCGGGCCGCAGGCGGACGCCAGTCCGATGACGGCGATCCAAATTGCGAAACAAAGCTTTTTCAGCATACCGAGTCACCCATGCCCGAAAAGGAGGAACACTTCCATGGGCCTAAGAAAAATCGCCAAGAAAATAGCAGTTATCGTTCGGTTGATCAAGTATTCAAATGAAAATGGGTCGCGACCACCCCGGCCAGCTCCCCTTCGACGGCCTCCATGCGGGCCGCGTCGGCGTCGTTTTCGTGATCACCGCCCATTAGATGGGCGAGACCGTGAATCAGCAATCGGACGATTTCTTGCATTTCGCCATCCTCGCCGACCCGCTCATGCACCACGTCCAGGGAGATCACGATGTCCCCCAGGACCAGCGGGTTCGCCTCGGGGTCCTTGCGGTGCCGCTCGAGCTCGGCGGGTTCGGCGCCGGGGAAGGAGAGCACGTCGGTGGGGCGGTCCTTCCCGCGCCACTGGCGGTTCAGATCCTGGATGAACGCGTTGTCGCAGAGGACGAGGGAGAGCTCACTTCTTTCCAAGCCGAGGTGTCGAAGGATGTGGTTGGCTATCCTTTTTACCGTCGTGATCCTGGGTCTCCTGGACAACCGCGAAGGACGATGAGCTACGGCGAGTGACATTGGGTTTCTCCGGCACCGCGAGGGCGTAGGACACCCGTTCGTGGTGGATGCTGCCGAGGGTGCTGATGAAGGAGTCGGCGATGGTGCGCATGTCGCGCAGCGTCAACTCGCAGGCGTCGAGCTGCCCGTCGGTGAACTTGGCGTTGATGATCGACTGCACGGTCTCCTTGATCGTGTTCATGTCGAATTTCTTCTGATCCTTGGGGTCCTTGGACTGGGTCAGGGCGGCCGACTTGACCCGGGCGCGCACGGCCGCCTCCACGGCGTCCGCGAGCATCAGGATGCCGGCCTCCCGGGTCTGGGGGACGGGGCCCGCGTACCGGTAGACCTCCTCGGACACCTCCTCGCCGGGCGCGGCCAGGCCCTGCGCGCGACGGAAAAAGTATTCGATCAGGGTGCTGCCATGATGGGAGGCCGCCACCGCGATGACCTTGGCGGGGATGCCGGCCTTCTCGAGGATGTCGCGGGTCTCCTTGACGTGGCCCTTGATGATGAGGGCGCTCATGGAGGGTTTCAGTTCGTCGTGAGGATTCTTCTCGCCGGACTGGTTCTCGATGTAGTACTTCGGCTGGCGGGTCTTGCCCACGTCGTGGTACAGCGCGGCGACCTTCACGAGCAGGGGGTTGGCGCCCACCTTCTTGGCCGCGGCGAAGGCCAGCTCGGCGACCTGCTGGGAGTGCTGGAAGGTGCCGATGGCCTTCTCGCGCAGCTCCTGTAGCAGGGGGTGCTCGGTGTTGGCGAGCTCGAGGAGCTTGATGTCCGTGACGTAGCCGCCGAGGTATTCGACCACCGGCAAAAGGCCGGACAGCATGACCGAGAGGATCAGGCCGCCGACCATGGCCAGGAGCGCCAGGTTCAGCGTCTCGGCCTCGAACAGGGCGCCCCCGACGAGCCGGTAGGTCACCACCAACCCCAGACCCGAGAGGGCGATCACGCCTCCGGACTTCCACAGCACGTTGCGGTGCTCCACACGGTTGACGACGCCGGCGGCGGCCAGACCGGTGATGAAATAGTACAGGGAGACCTGCACCGGGGCGCCCATGGTCCAGGTCGCGACGAAGCTCATGGCCACCGCGAAGAACACGGCCAGGCGGGTGCCGATCAGGATGCGCACGAGGAGGGCGGCGCCGGCGGCCGGGAACAGAGCGGGGAACAGGATGGGGTCCGGCTGGCGCACCACGCCCTGGGTGAGCGCCCATCCCACGCGCACCAGCAGCAGGAAGAAGAGGAAGAGCCCGCCGCAGATGTAGAAGTCCGGGGTCCGGCCCCGGGCGCCGCCGAACTTGAGTGTGGAGAACCAGATCGTCACCGCGAAGAACAGGCTGATGAGGATGAAGGTGCCCACCAGCCCCAGCAGGCGGCCGCCCAGGCGGGGCAGCATCTTGTTGTAAATCTTCATGGTTTCGAGGGTGATCCGGGAGCCGGCAGGAGCCAGGATGTCCCCCTTGTGGATGAGCTGCGGCCGGCGGACGATCTGCTGGCGGGCCTCCCGCACGCGCTCCGTCGTCAGGTCGGGGCGCTCCAGCAGGCGCAGGGAGCCGACGGGATCGCGGGAGAGCAGGTGAGCCTGGATCAGGGAGATGGCGACCTTGAGCAGGGCCCGACGCCCCTCCTCGTGGAAGTTGTCCTTGTCGTTCAGGGCGAAGCGGGTCTCGAGCTCGGACTGGAAAAGGGCGGTCAGTTGCCGCAGGTCGAGCAGGTCCTTGAAGTCGGGGGCGACGCGCAGCGTCGTGGGAAGGCTGAAACTGTCGTTCTCGCGCGGCTCGACGAGGACCTCGACGCCTAGGGGGTGTTTCTTGAAGAACTGGGCGGCGTCCAGGACGAGCAGCCGGTCCTTGAGCACGTTGGTGAAGAGGGCCAGAAGCCCGCCCTTGAACTGGGTGAACCCGATGTCCTTCATCGTGCGGAAGACGGTCGTGTCGAGGTCGATGCGGGCCAGCTCGTTGAACCGGAGGAGGGCCGCCTCGTCGGCGTTGTTGAAGACGTCGTCCTCGACGGCCCGGAAGGCGTAGTTGACATGCGTCTTCCATAGGTCCAACCAGGGGTTCCGCCGGACGCTGTAGACGGGCAGCACGCGGGCGGCGGCCTCCTCGGCCAGCTTGTCCAGGAGCTCCCGGTCCGGGGTGAACAGGAAGGTGCGGCGGGAGACCAGCGAGTGGGGGGTGATCTTGCCGAGGTCTCGGGAGGTGAGCCGGGGCGGGAACAGATCGTCGTCGGACACGACCAGGAAGGTGACCAGAAGATTGAACAGCAGGAAAGCCGCCGCCAGGGTGCCGCGTCCCTGGCGCTCCTCGGGGGGGAGGGGCAGGGTGGGGTTTTCCTGGGTTCCTCCGCTGGTGCGGGGCACCAGTTTGAGGGAATTCCGGTTGCTCATGGACCTCCGCGGGTCTCGTGCCCGCCATGGATGCGGATGCTAACTGAACTGCCGGAAAAGGGGAACCCCGATTTTTCCGGGGGCGTCCGGGATTCGTCCCGGGCGGGGCGCGGGGCCCGGGGTCGGATCGTTCCCGGCGAATGAAAAACTCCCTAGTTGATTAATCACCGGTGTTCTGTTAGTTTGCGCGCCTGTACGGTCTTCCCGGCCGTGCACCGCGCTCCGGGGCAATGCGTGTTTTTGCAGGAGCGGCGGGCCTTTCCGGGATGGACCGGGGTTTTTAGACGGGAGTTGTGAACGTGGCGAAAAAACATGTAATGTCCAAGGAAGAGATCCGCAAGCCCGATGAAATTTCCCTCTTCTTTCTCCGGGTTTGGGAGTGGCTCAAAAACTATTACAAATACCTCATCATGGGGGCCACCACCCTCGTGCTGATCGCGGTGATCATCGCGGTGGTCGTGTACTACCGCCACGCCCGCGACGAACGCGCCTCCGACGCCCTGTGGCAGGGCTACCAGAACTGGATGCGTCCGCTGGCCTCCGAGGAGTCCCCCGAGGAGATCCTGCCGGGCATGCGCAAGCCGGTCAAGGACCGGCAGGAGCTGCTGCGGTCCACTCATGACTTGTACTCCAAGGGTCTGCGCGGTTGCGGCGGTTCGGACGTGTGCGGGCTGCTCCACCTGGTCCGCGGCCGCGTCTCCTTCGAGATGGCCTTGGTCATGAAGGACCAGCGCGAGGCGCACCTGAACAACGCCGTCGCCGACCTCGAGAAGGCCAAGCGCGTGAAGGGCTTCCTCAAGACCGTGGTGTACGACTCCCTTGGCCAGGTCCACGAGGAGATGGGCAAGCTCGACGCCGCGCTGGAGGCCTATCGCCAGCTGGCCGGTCTGGCCCAGGGAAGCGCCGCCGGACAGGCCATGATCCATCAGGCCCGCATCCTGGAGATGCAGGGCAAGAAGGCCGAGGCGATCGCCCTCTACAACGAGATCGTGAAGAGCAAGACCACGGGTACGCTCGCCTCTAAGGAGGCCCAGCTCCAGCAGATGATCAGCGTGTATCAGATGATGGCCTCCATGCCCCGTCAGGATGACAACCCGGAGCAGCAACTGCAGATCATGCAGGCGCTCACCAACGCCCGCGCCCAGTTGATCCGGCTCCAGGAGAGCGCCTCCGTCGCCGACCCCGGCCACTATGCCAAGCTGCGCCTGGCGTTCCTCGACCTGGGTATGGATCTCCAGTCCGCGGCCGCCAAAGAAGAGGCTCCGGCCCCCGACGCCCCGGCTCCGGCCCCGGCCCCGGCCCCGGCCCCGGCTCCGGCTCCGGCCCCCACCGCCGACGCCACCCCGGCCGCCGACGTGCCGGCCCCGGCTCCGGCCGCCGACGCGCCGGCCCCGGCCCCGGCCGCCGACGCGCCGGCCCCGGCTCCGGCTCCGGCCCCGGCCCCGGCCCCGGCCCCGGCTCCCGCCGAGGAAAAGCCTTCCCAGCCCGCCGCAGATATGCAATAGTTCCGCCCATGAAAAAGCTCGGTTTTCTCATCCTGATCTCCCTGGTCTGGTGGACCGGCTGCGTCTCGCACTCCTCCATGGAGCGTCGCCGCGGCGAGATCGCCCCCCGTTCCGTCCTCGTGCCCGTGTGGGAGCGGACCATGGTCCGCGGCTCCCGGTTCGCCCGCGTCCCCGACCAGTTCGGCACGCCCACCTGGAGTCCGGGGACGCTGCGGATCGTCACGGGCACCTCCCGCGGGGAGGTCTGGTCCATGGATCTGACCGGGCGCTCCTTGTGGCGGACCGCCCTGCACGAGCCCGTGGAGGCGCCGCCGCTGGTGCACGACACCATGGTCCTGGTGGGCACGATCTCCGGTGGTCTGTACGCCCTGGATCGGGAGTCCGGGCGGCAGCTGTGGAAGTTCCAGGGCTACGGGTCCTTCCTGGGCACCCTGTACGTCCATGAGGGCGTGGTCTACGGGCTGACCTCCCGCAACAAGCTCTATGCGGTCGCCCTCGAGACCGGCCAACTGCATTGGAGCCGGGAGCACGAGACGCCGCAGGTTTACACCGTGCGGGGTCACTCCTCCCTGGCCCGCTACCGCAACCTTCTGATCTACGGACTCTCGGACGGCCGCCTGATGAGCATCGATCTGCAGCGCCGCGGCGAGATCTACTGGACCGCCGATCTCGAGCAGGGCGGGGACGAGAACTACCTCGACGCCGACGCCACGCCGCTGGTCCTCGAGGATCGCCTGTTCGCCGCCTCCTACCGCAAGGGGGTGGTGGCCCTGTCCGCCGAGACCGGCGAGGTGGAGTGGCGCTACCCGGTCGCCGGCGTGACCCGCCTGCTGCTCCACCGGGACCGGCTGTACTTCGTGTCCGCCTCGGCCGGCATCCACTGCGTCTCCCTCGACGGCCGCCTGCTGTGGCGCCAGCACGCCGAGCTCGGCACCGCCACCTCGATGGAGATCGTCAACCGCCGTCTGCTGATCTCCTTCGACGAGGGGGGCCTGGTCGCCCTCGACCCGGAGACCGGCTTCTTCTACCAGAAGTTCGACACGGGCTCCGGGATCTCCGGCGGCTTCGCCACCACGGGCCCCTGGCTGACCACCCTGGCCAACAACGGGCGTCTGTACCTGTTCGAGCTCCGCTGAAGAGGCCCGCCTTGGTTTTGTCGCGCGCACCGATCCTGCTCTTACCGGCTGCGCTGGCCGGACTCTGGCTGGCCTGCGCCAGGGAAGGCGCGGTCGTCGAGCGCCGGGACCGGGAATTCGTGATCTCCGAGCAGGGGCGGGCGAAGACCGAGGACGGCGCGTGCGCCACTCCCCGGACCTTCCACGCCGACGCCGACCGGGACGGCTTCGGAGATCCGAAGAAGCCGCAGCAGGCCTGCACCCCGCCGGCCGGTCACGTCGAGGACGGCACCGACTGCGCCGATGACGAGCCCCGGGCCTTCCCGGGCCAGAAGCAGTTCTTCGCCACGGCGCGGCCCGACGGGTCCTTCGACTTCGACTGCGACGGTCTCCAGAGCGTCCGCCTCACCCTGCGCGCCTCCTGCGAGGAAAACCCCGAGACGAAGCACTGCGCGGCCAGCTCCGGATGGGACCTGCGCCCGGCGGACAAGATCCCCGACTGCGGGCAGGCGGCCGACTGGGCCTGGAACGAGTGCCGCACCGAGTTGATCGCCGAGACGCCCCCCGCCGAGGCCGCCCCCCCGGACCCCGCGGCCCCCCCGGTCATCTCGATCCCTTCTCCTCAGAAGACCGTCTCGCGCTGCTGGAGCGGCAAGCTCGCCTGGAAAAAGAGGCAGTTGTGCCGTTGAGGGATAAATTCGGACCCGCTTGACCGAAATCAAGTCTTTTTCGATCCTCCGGCGATAGAAAAGGGGCCAGGAGGACGACGATCATGAAGCGAACCATCATCCACATCGACGCCGACAAGTGCGACGGCTGCGGCCTGTGCGTCTCGGCCTGCCATGAAGGCGCCATCGAACTGAGGAACGGCAAGGCCGTGCTGGCCCGGGAGCAGCACTGCGACGGTCTGGGCGCCTGCCTGGGGGACTGCCCCCGCGGCGCCATCACCCTGGAGGAACGCGAGGCCCCGGCGTTCCTGGAACCCGGCGGACTGCCCTCCGCTGCAGGCGGACTGCCCTCCGCTGCAGGCGGACTGCCCTCCGCTGCAGGCGGACTGCCCTCCGCTGCAGGCGGACTGCCCT
>Ga0302247_1001007_pt1 | contig 23075 bp, 20 predicted proteins | sample AAG_UR_Ile_MG_FD_193529 | JGI IMG/M metagenome (GOLD analysis project Ga0302247, IMG submission 193529) | Enriched activated sludge microbial communities from anaerobic digester in WTTP, New Holstein, Wisconsin, United States - AAG_UR_Ile | ecosystem: Engineered > Bioreactor > Anaerobic >...
GTTTCTTTGGCTGGTAGCGCTGTCTTCAAGCACAGTTACATATAGTGTCGTGTGCTGATCGATACTCACAGGAAGTGCAACCATCATGACCGAAGAACCGAAACCAACCCTCATCGGGCAGAGGCAGGATGTGTGCGAACTCGACCGCGTCCGGCTCGCCCTGATGAACCCTGCGCTCATCGAGCAGAAGAAAGAAGAACGGACTTTTGACGAAGCGGCCAAGCCGTTTGTCGAGCTGACGATGAGGGAGGGCATCGAGACGGTCTGGGACCGGTTCGAAATGCAGCAGCCCCCATGCCGGCACTGCGAATCCGGGCTCTCCTGCTCCCGGTGCGCGATGGGGCCCTGCAGGATCATCCCCCCGAACCGCGTCCGCGGCGTGTGCGGAGCCGATGCAGACCTGATCGTTTCCAGGAACCTGCTCGATACCCTTGCCACCGGGGCAGCCGCACACTCGGATCATGGGCGGGAGATCGTGGAGACTCTCTACGGTATTGGCATGGGAACGGTAACCGATTACGTGATTGCCGACCCGGGCAAGATGAGGCGCCTCGCGGAGGAATATGGACTGTCAACGGCTGGCATGGATGACACGAGGATTGCCGCAGAACTTGGCAGGGCGATGCTTGAAGAGTATGGGTCGATCAAGGACTCGTTACAGATTGCCATGCGTGCTCCGGAGGCGACCCTGGAGGTCTGGGAGAAGGCCGGCATTGCCCCCCGGGGGATCGATCGGGACGTGGTGGATGCCATGCACCGCGTCCACATGGGAGTCGGGGCGGATTACGGCAACATCCTGACCCACGGGCTCCGGGCATCCCTTTCGGACGGCTGGGGAGGCTCAAGCATAGCCACCGAGATCTCCGATGTCCTCTTCGGGACCCCGGAGCCGAACGAGTCGCTCGTCAACCTCGGGGTGGTCAGGGAGAGCCATGTCAATATATCCCTGCATGGCCACAACCCCCTGCTCTCGGAGATGGTGGTGAAAGCATCAAAGGACCCGGAGATCCTGGCCCTGGTGAAGAAGGTGGGAGCAGCCGGCATCAACCTGGTCGGGCTGTGCTGCACGGGAAACGAGCTCCTGATGCGGAAGGGGATCCCCAATGCCGGCAACCATTTCAACCAGGAACTGGTGATCACCACCGGGGCGCTCGAGGCCATGGTCGTCGACTACCAGTGCATATTTCCTTCGCTTCCCCGGACTGCAAGCTGCTACCATACGCATGTCATAACCACCAGCCCGAAGTCGAAGATCCCCGGTTCCTACTACTTTGAGTTTGAACCAGAGGATGCCTATGCAACGGCAAAGGCCATCGTGAAGATGGCGGTAGAAAACTTCACGAACCGGAACCCTGCCAGGGTCTTTATCCCGGTAGAGCCGGTCAGGGTGACGACCGGGTTCTCGGTCGAAGCGATCACCGGAGCGCTCGGGGGAACCCTCAAACCGCTCATCGACCAAATCGCCTCAGGAAACATCCGGGGGGCGGCCGGAATCGTGGGCTGCAACAACCCCAAGGTGAAACATGACTACGGTCATGTCACGCTCACAAAGGAACTTATCAAGCGGGACATACTCTGCGTGGAGACCGGGTGTGCGGCAATCGCCTCCGGGAAAGCCGGGCTTCTCCAGCCGGAAGCCGCATCGCTGGCAGGCCCCGGACTCCGCCCGGTCTGTGAGTCGCTTGGGATCCCGCCGGTACTCCACATGGGCTCCTGCGTGGACTGCTCCCGTATCCTCCACCTGGCAGCAGCGCTTGGAAACGCGCTGAATGTCGGCATCCACCGGCTCCCGCTTGCCGGTGCGGCTCCCGAGTGGTACTCCCAGAAGGCAGTCTCCATCGGTGCCTACTTCGTGGCCTCCGGGGTGTACACGGTCCTTGGCGTCATGCCGAAAATTACCGGGAGCCCGCCTGTGGTATCCCTGCTGACCGAAGGGCTGAAAGGCATGGTCCATGCATCGTTTGCCGTCGAGCCCGATCCGTTGAAGGCCGCAGACCTGATCAGCGACCATATCGAACGTAAGCGGACCGAACTGGGGATCTGACCCCCATATCCTTTTACCAGGCCATGCCCGATCGGATCCGGATCGTGGTGACCGGCAAGGGAGGTGTCGGGAAGACCACGCTGACCGCGCTTATCGCCCACCACTTTGCAAAGCGGGGTCGCCGCGTCCTTGCTGTCGATGGCGATCCCCAGCAGAACCTTGCCGCCACCCTGGGTATCAGCCCGGACCGGCCGATAGTCCCGCTGGCCGACAGGAAGGAGTACATCGAGGAAAAGATCGGGTCCGGCCCGGGCCGGGGCGGCCTGATGATCCTCAACCCTGATACCGCGGACGTGGTCGACCGGTTCGGGGTCCCTGCCGGGGAGAACATCCGGCTACTGGTGATGGGCGGCGTGAAGAACGCTGGTTCGGGGTGCCTGTGCCCGGAGTATACCCTGCTCTCTGCGGTGCTCCGGAACGCCGCCGCCCTTCCCGACGAGGTGGTGCTCCTCGATACCCCGGCCGGGCTCGAGCACTTCGGCCGTGCAGTCGCCCAGGGCTTCTCCCTCGCCCTCATCGTCTCCGACCGGTCATACAACGCGATATCGGTGGCAGGCGAACTCCGCCGACTGGCACGGGAGTGCGGGATCCGGGAGACGGTCCTCGTGGTGAACCGGGTTGAACAGGGCACGGACTACCAGGCCCTGCGGGAAAAACATGGTGCCGGGTTTTCCAGTGTCCGGTTCATCCCGGCCGATCCGTGCATTGCCCGGCATGAACCTTCGGTGCTGCCGGTTATCGAGGAAGGGTGCCCGGTGACCGAAGCAGTCCGGGCGCTGGTACGTGGTATCCTGGCCGGGATGTGAGCACTAATCCGTTCGCCCACCGAAGCACCGGTGGAGCCCGTATCTCTCTGCCCAACCGATCGCATCCCGGTACTCTTTCCCGGAGATCCCCCGCATCAGTGATGACCGGAATGGATGGCCGGTTTCTGTCAGGATCCTTCCGCAGGACCGGTACTGGTCCATGATGTTCACGCAGGCATCCTTTGAAAGCTTGTTTGCGATGAAGTCCATCACCAGCTCTGTGCCGGCAAGGTTATCGGGCAGGACAAGGTGCCGGATGATCAGCCCCCGTTCGGCGATGCCGTCCCTGACGACCAGGTCGCCGACCTGCCGCTGCATCTCGAGGAGTGCCTCCTTCATGATTCCCACGTATCCGGGGGCATCAGAGAGGGCCAGGGCGATCTCGTCCCTGCCGTATTTGGCATCAGGCATGTAGATATCGATGATGCCATCGAGCAGGCGGAGTGTCTCCACGGTATCGTAAGTCCCGGTATTGTAGACGATCGGGATGCTTAGTCCTTTTCCAGCGGCGATGGAAATGGCCCCGATGATCTGGGGAACGAAGTGGGTCGGGGAAACGAGGTTGATATTGTGGCACCGCTGTCCCTGGAGGGTGAGCATGATCCCGGCAAGGCGTTCAGTGGAAATCTCCACGCCTTCATCGGCCTGGCTGATCCTGTAGTTCTGGCAAAAGACGCACCGCATGTTGCACCCGGAAAGGAAGATGGTCCCCGACCCATGCCGCCCGACGAGGGGAGCCTCCTCGCCAAAATGCGGGCCATAACTTGCCACCTTCGGGAGCAACCCTCCCCGGCAGTAACCGCGTTCATCCAGGGTGCGGTCAACTCCGCAGCACCGCGGGCAGACACTGCACGAAGAAAGGAGGCTGTAAGCCTGCCGGGCACGGATAGCCAGTTCCCCTGACCTGTAGAGCGTAAGGTAGGAGGGCTCGGTCATGTGAGCAGGGTATGCAAATGGCCGCTTATCTATCCACCGGCATGCCCGGAAAACCAAAAGAATAAAAATGGGGGAGGCGACTGGAATACTGTCGCTGCACGTTTGCAGCCCGTTACAGGTGAAGATTATGGTAAAACTGAACGCTGAGATGAAGGAACTGTTCGGCAGGACAAAGCTTTTCCCAGTGGCCACGGCATCAAAGGCCGGTGTCCCGAACGTCGTGCCGATCGCTTACATCAAGCTGGTGGGCGATGATACGATCTGGATTGCAGACAACTTCATGAAAAAGACCCTTGCCAACCTGAAGGAGAACCCCAATGTGTCCATCTGCATGTGGGACGCTGACAGCAAGAAATGTTACCAGGTCAAGGGGAAGGTGCAGCTCCATGCCAGCGGTCCTGACTTTGACAGGATGAAGGAATGGGTCCAGGGCGCAAAACCGGGAATGCCGGCAAAGACCCTCCTTGTCATGAAGGTGACCGAAGTCTTCCAGTGCACACCCGGTCCGGACGCAGGAAAGAAGATCCTGTAACCGTCCATCACTCTTTTGTCCGGGCAACGGTCGGGCCTGTTCTACGAGTCCGGGGGAGCGGATAGTTGAACCCGCGGTCATCCCGGGTTTCTGGGAAGTCTATCACAAATCGATCGTCAATCCATCAGTAGCGGCGATTAGGCCCGGGCAGTCCCGGGAATAACTCCTCTGGATTTCCAACCGATCTTCGGGAGTTGTGTACTTGTGGGCAGCGAAATGGATCAGGGCGAGCCGCTTCGCACGGGCGTCCTTGGCGATCCGGATTGCCTCCTCCGGGTTCAGGTGTGGCCAGTCCGGGCTTTCCTCACCGGGTTTCAGGCCGCATTCGGTGATCAGGAGGTCGGCGTTCCGGGAAAGCCGGACGGCATTTTCGCACCTGCCGGTATCGGTGCAGAAGGCAATGGTGCGCGAATCGAGGGTGATGCTGTACCCGTAACAGGGGACAGGGTGGACCAGCGGTCTGCACTCCACAAAGAACGGGATCGTATGTTCGCCTTCGGCCATTTCGATGAATTCGACAGGGAAGGGGAGCTGATCGAAGGGAACGGTGAACGGCTCACGGACAATGGAGTGGAGCGTTTCAGAAATACCGGTGGGCCCGCAGATGGTGAGGGGGTTTTTGAACCTGAACTTGGACAACGTGTGCAGCCCGGCAACATGGTCCAGGTGGTAATGGCTGATAAACAGGAACGCCGGTTTTTCCTGGCTGATGTACTGGTCAGCCTTCGCGATACCGAACCCGGCATCAAAGATGACGGTGTATTCTTCAGACTGGACGAGTACCGAACAGGTATTCCCGGTGAGGGTATCGTACCATCCATTGGTTCCAAGAAACGTGACCTTCATTTCCAGCTGATGGGATGGACGCAAAGAAAAGTATAGGTATGTGGGCCGGGAAACAGGCAGTGATGTACCGGTTGCAATGCCCGGGGATGAGCCCGATCTCGGGATTTTACGCGTTCTCACCCTCTTTTGTCCACCGTATCACCGCAGTAGGCCGTACCGCGGGATGCACCAGCCTGCCGGATGAATCGGGGCGGAGCACCCGGGAGAAGAAAGCGGTTACAGGGGAACGATCCACGATTTCCGGATGGTGCATGGTCACCCAGTTCTCGACGGCCTCATCGACAGATTCATACAGGGAATTCCAGGCGGCCGGGTAGATACTGACATCGGTATAAATTCCCATATCGTGGAGGATGTTCACCGGGAAAATATAATCGGGATAGCCCTTCCGCACGATACCTTCCTTGCCAAAGACCTCATGGTAGAGCATCATCTCTTCGGCCCCTCTCCATTCTCCTGCATGCCAGAAGAGGTACACGCATCGCTTCGCCGCCCGATCAAGTTTCTTAAGCGCCGATTCAAGATCATAGAACCCAAGCGAGAATGCGGCTATGACCACGTCATGGGGATCGATGTCACGGTCGATCTCCACGTCTTCCCACCGCATCTGCACGCAGGAGTAATTGCTTCGCCCTGCCTTCTGCATCCGCTCGCGGAGAACACCAAGCATCCCTCCCGACGGATCGAGGGCGGTTACCCAGGCCACCCTTCCAGCCACGGGGACTGCAAGTCTCCCGGTCCCTGCGCCCATGTCGAGCACGGTATCGTCCGGCCGCAAATCAAGAAAGCCTAGGTCCCGCATTGTAGCCTCGCGTTCATCGCGGGAGGCACGCTGGTAGGCGGCTGCACGTTTATCCCAGATAACCGCAGGGTCGCGGTCCTTCCGGGACCGTTCATATGAGCTGACACGGATCGCTTTCCAAAGCTCGTTCCAGTCGATGATCCGATACATGGAAGATAATTTCCCCTCCAGGGTTAATACGATCGGCACGGCCAGGGAGCGGTGGTTGGGAAGGTTGGATTTTTTCCTCTTCAGTATGAATGTGGGATCTCTTTTAATCCGTTGACCAACAGATAGAATACCCCGGTACCATGAAGATCCTCTTCTTTCACGAGACCCGCATGACCCAGCGGGGAGCGATGGCATGGGTCGGGCAGAAATCCCTGCATTTGAAACATCCGATACACACCTGAGCCCTTGCCGCTTCGGCTTTTTTGTTCACGATTTTGAACACTCCCATCGAACAGAGATCAACACATTTCCCGCAACCGTTACAAAAGATGCGGTCTATGTACACCTCCATCAGTATGGTCGGGGAGGGGCTTATCTCCATGGCAACCCGCCAGATCTGGTGCCATCATACGGCTACATATACAATCCGATGAAGGGGCACCAGACCTGCCGGGAAAATGTGGTACCTATTCCTCCGGACCGCTCACCCTGCTGAATTCCTTGACACTGTGGATGACGATGACGCTGATCCCAAGTCCAAGAGAATTTGCAATAACCATCGCCGGGATTGCTGCCACTACAATTTCAACTGCTTCTGTGAAAGGCGAAATCAGCAGCAGCGCAAGGGTCCCATGCAGTCCCTCGATTGCCGCGGCAAAAATCATGGCCGGGATGATGCCGATGAGTTCACCCTTTTTGTATCTATACACCATCCCGGCAAGCAATCCCGCAAGCATTGTAGCCAGCGCACAGGCGAGGGCGGGTTTGCCACCGAGGAAAAGGCGATGGATGCCGCCAATGGATCCAGCGGCAAGGCCGATATATGGTCCGCCGACCAGCCCGGCCACCATCGGGCCAAGATCGCGGATATTGCTGATGGCGTCATGGCTGACAGGGATACCGATGTAGGTTCCGAAAATGGAAAACAGGCCGAAAATCAGGGTGAATATGATGTAATCGCGGGTCTGTGCTTTTTTAAATATTACCCGCTGGATAGTCTCGATCCTCGTGACGATCTCCATGAATACAAAAATGAAGATCTCAGTCGATGCAAAGAGAGACAGGTATTCCCCAAGCATGCTTTGTGAACTTCCTGCCGCAGACATGGGCCCCCTCCGGGAGTCGCCAGATATTCGTCTTGATTGGTTTTATACCAGCTGCAATCGTTGCCGGACAACGCGCCCGGGTCAGTGTTCATGAAGGAATAAACAGGAGGACACTCCCGCAGCAGGTCCAGGGGAAAAGAGATGATGGTCCTGTTTTTGGTCAGTTACGCCTGCGCTGCTCGATTATCCGGGCCTGGATCCCGTAATAGGCCGAGACCCCGATGGCATGGGTCTGGTCCATGGTCGTGCTGTCGAAAGAGGCAAGATCTCCCAGGTAGATGCTCTCGGGCGATGAACGGCCAAGCACCCGGCAGCACCCTTTGTAGAGCTTGAGATCTACCGTTCCGGTCACTTTTTCCTGGGATTTGATGATGAAAGCATCCAGGTCATGGAACAGCGGTTCGTGGACGAGCCCCATGTAGGCGAGCTCGGACCACCGGTCATCGACCATGCGCTTGAAGGACAGTTCCTGCCGGGTCAGGGTGAGCTGCTCGAGGTCGGCGTGTGCAGCAAGGATAACCGTCGCTGCAGGATGCTCGTAGATCTCGCGGGCCTTGATGCCGAGGATCCGGTCCTCGACCATGTCACTCCGGCCAATACCATGTTTTCCGGCAAGATCGTTTAGGGAGGTTATCAGTTCCAGGCCAGACAGGTCTTTCCCGTTCAGCCTTACCGGGACGCCTTTCAGGAAACCAATCTTGACAATTTCAGGTTCTGCAGGAGCTTTTTCCGGCGATACGGTCCAGGCATAGATCTCTTCGGGAGGGTGGTATGCGGGGTCTTCCAGGCGGCCTCCCTCGATACTCCTGCTCCACAGGTTCTCATCGATGCTCCAGGGCTTCTCTTTCCTGACCGGGACCGGGATACCATGCTCCCGGGCGTAATCGATCTCCCACTCCCGGGTAAGGTTAAGCTCACGGATCGGGGAAACAACGTCCAGTCCTGCGATCCGGAAGATAAAGTCAAACCTTAGCTGGTCGTTTCCCTTGCCGGTGCAACCATGAGCTACTGTGGTCGCACCTTCCTGCATGGCCACCCGGACCACTTCCCCGGCGATAAGGGGGCGTGCCAGCGCGGTCCCCATCGGATAGCCCTCGTAGGATCCGTTCGCCCGGATAGCAGGGAAGAGATGCCCGTTGACGAACTTCTCCCGGGCATCGATGGTATAGTGGACATCGGCAAGCTGTTTGCCTTTCTTTGTGGCCTCTGCGATCTCCTCTTCCCGCTGGCCGACATCGACGGCAACGGTCACCACCCGGTCAAACCCGTACCGCTCCCTGACGAGCGGGATGCAGATCGAAGTATCGAGCCCACCTGAAAATGCCAGAACAACGGTTCCTTTTCCCATGTTAACGCTCCATGCCGGCCGGCACGTTGTATCTACTTATTGTCACGTCGCAGATGATAAGAGTTTCAGAAACACCGGGCGGACTCTTGAACGGCGGCGTCATCCTTCGGAAAACAACAAATGGAAATGATCCCCACAGCCTCATAAACCCTGGTGGTAGTGCGAGAGAGGCTCGATGGTGACCTGCTCTTTCTTGATGGCCTCAATGGCCATGGTCGCCGCCCGGGCTGCCTGGACCGTGGTGATGTAAGGAACTCCGTAGTCGACTGCCGCCCTCATGATCTGGTAGTGGTCCTGCCGGGACTGCTTGTCAGACGGGGTATTGATGATCAGCCGGATCTCGCCACGCCGGAGAAGGTCGATCACGTTCGGCGATCCTTCCTGCACCTTCCGCACCAGGTTTGCTGCAATCCCGGCCTCAGAGAGATAGTCAACCGTACCCGATGTGCCATAAAGCGATAGCCCGAGTTCGGTGAGCTTCCGGGCAATCGGTATGACCTCATCTTTCTGTTCCGAGATAACGGAGATGAAGACATTCCCGCGGACAGGGAGCTCGTTATCCGCCGAGATCGATGCCTTGTAGTACGCACGGCCGAAATCGTAATCGATGCCCATGACTTCCCCGGTGCTCTTCATTTCCGGCCCAAGCACGGTATCGACGCCCGGCAGCTTGTTGAAGGGGAGAAGCACCTCCTTGACCGCCACGTGGCAGAATTCCCGTGGTTCCGAATACCCGGTATCCCTGAGTTTTCTCCCAAGCATCACGCGGGCCGCAATCTTTGCCAGCGGGATGCCGGTCGCCTTGGAGACGAATGGCACCGTCCGGCTTGCCCTTGGGTTGGCCTCGAGCACGTACACCACGTTGTCCTTGACCGCGAGCTGGATGTTGACCAGCCCGATCACGCCAAGCCCAAGCGAGATCTTCCGGGTATAGTCCCGGACCCGGTCAATGATCTCCGGGGACAGGGACTGGGTCGGGATGACACAGGCCGAATCACCGGAGTGCACCCCTGCTTCCTCGATATGCTCCATGATTCCGCCGATGAGAACGGCCTCGCCATCACAGACTGCATCCACGTCAAGCTCGATGGCACTCTGGAGGAAAGAATCGATCAGCACAGGGTGGTTCCTGCTGGCACGCACGGCTTCTTTCATGTAGGACTCAAGCTCGATCTCATCGTGGACGATCTCCATGGCCCGGCCGCCGAGCACGTAGGAAGGACGGACCAGCACGGGATACCCGATGGCAGCGGCCTTTTCCCGTGCCTCTTCGGGCGAGGTGGCAGAACTGTTGGGAGGGCTTGGGATATCGAGGTCCCTTAGGAGTGCGCTGAAGCGGTCGCGATCTTCGGCTATGTCCATGGAATCGGGAGAGGTCCCGAGGATCCGGGTATCCAGGCCAAGTCTCCTGATCTCATCGTGGATGGGAACGGCAAGGTTCACGGCGTTCTGGCCGCCGAACTGGACCATCAGGCCCATGTACCGATCCTTTTTCAGGACGTTCATGATGTCCTCAAGCGACATCGGCTCGAAGAAAAGACGGTCTGAGGTGTCAAAATCGGTGGATACGGTTTCGGGGTTGTTGTTCACGATATGGACCTCGACCTGCTCTTCCCGGAGAGCCTTCACAGCATGCACCGTGCAGTAATCGAACTCGATGCCCTGGCCGATCCGGATCGGCCCTGACCCGAGAATGAGCACTTTCTGCCGATCACTGGCCGGGATCTCGCATTCCTCGTCCCAGGTGGAGTAGAAATACGGAGTTTTTGCCGGGAACTCAGCAGCGCAGGTATCCACCATCTTGTAGGTGGGGCCATTGCACAGGAAATCGATCTCCTCCCGGCTCATGCCCGAGAGATCGCTGATCTCCGTGGTGGTAAAACCGCAGGTCCTGGCCGCCAGGATGTCATCCGGTGATGGGCAATCGCAGAGCTTTTTTTCCATCTCGACAATGTTCCGGACTTTTTCGAGGAAGAATGGAGCAATGCTGGTAAGGGCCTGGATCTCTTCAAGGCTGAACCCGGCCTTGAAGGCATCAAAAAGGGTCCCGAACCGCTCATCAGTCGGTCGGGAGAGGATCATCCTGATCTCGCTCGGGTTGGTATGGCGATCGATATCGGTATCAAGCGACCGGAGCGCCTTCTTAAACGCTTCTTCGACGTTCCTCCCGATGGCCATTACCTCACCGGTGCTCTTCATGGCCGTGGTGAGCGTACGATCGGCTTTCCTGAACTTGTCAAAAGGCCACCGGGGGACTTTGACAACGATATAATCGATCGCGGGCTCGAATGATGCAGGGGTTGACCCGGTCACCGGGTTGGTAATCTCATCCAGGCGAAGCCCGATTGCGATCTTTGCCGCCACCCGGGCGATGGGGTAACCTGTTGCCTTCGAGGCGAGCGCACTGGAGCGGGAGACCCGGGGATTCACTTCGATAACACGGTATTCCCCGTCCCGGTAGGCGAACTGGATATTGCATCCCCCTTGCACATCGAGGGCCCGGATGATCCTGATCGATGCGCTTCGCAGCACCTGGAACTCGTCGTCGCGGAGCGTGAGGATCGGTGCCACGACGACGCTCTCGCCCGTGTGGATCCCCATGGGATCCACGTTCTCCATACCGCAGACGATGATGCAGGTGTCGGCTGAGTCCCGCATCACCTCGAACTCGATCTCTTTCCATCCGGCCACGCTCTCTTCGACAAGCACCTGGTGGATCCGGGACCGGGTGAACCCTATCTCCACGATCCGTGCCAGCTCATCCCTGGTATGGGCGATCCCTCCGCCCGACCCTCCAAGCGTGTAGGCCGGCCTTACGATGGCCGGGAGACCGACGGTTGCGAGGGCTTCCTCAAGCTGGCCCATGTGGGTGAGGATCATGCTTTTAGGCACCGGCTCCCCTATGCGCTCCATCAGGGAGCGGAACTTCTCCCGGTCTTCGCCCTGGTAGATGGCCTCGAGCGGGGTCCCGAGGATCTCGACATCCCGCAATGCCCCCCGTTCAGCGAGCTCTGCGGTCATGTTCAGGCCGGTCTGGCCTCCCATGCCGGACAGGATCCCGTCAGGTTTCTCCTTCTCGATGATCTTCTCGATGATATCGGCCTTTATGGGCTCGATGTAAATCACGTCAGCCATTTCGGGATCGGTCTGGATGGTGGCCGGATTGGAGTTGACGAGGACTACCCTGACCCCCTCCTCCCGGCAGGCACGGCAGGCCTGCGAGCCGGAAAAATCGAACTCCGCAGCCTGGCCGATCTGGATTGGCCCGGACCCGATAAGGAGGACCTTCCTGATATGCTGCTTCCGGGGCATCAGGAGAGTCTCCTGAACATGGTATCGAAAAATGGTATCTCTTCATACCGCGACCCGCCACGGGCCCCGGGGTGGAACTGTACGCAGGTGATATCGAGATACTGGTTCCCGAATCCCTCCAGGGACCCATCGTTCACATTTGTGAAGAGAACCCTGCACCCGTCGGGGAGCGAATCGGCAGCGACAGCGAACCCATGGTTCTGGCTGGTGATATAAATACCACCGTCTTTTTCCCGCACGGGCTGGTTGCTCCCCCTGTGGCCAAACTTCATCTTATAGGTCGAACCTCCGAGTGCAAGACCGCAGACCTGCATCCCCATGCATGCCCCGTAAATGGGAAGGTTCCCGGCAAGATCGCTCACGCAGCGGATGGCATCCTTCGCCTGGACCGGATCGCCAGGGCCGTTGCTGATGAAAAGGGCGTCGGGACTGCAGGCCTCGACCTGGTCGGCGGTCGTATCATGGGGAAAGACATGGATATCGGCATTCCGGTTCCGAAGCGAGAGGATCATGTTCTCCCGGATTCCGAGGTCGATCACGGCAATCCTCTTCCCGGACCCCCCGATACGATAAGGATGCCGGCATGACACTGCAGGAATGAGCACCTGATCAGAAATGGAAGGGACCTTCCGTGCACGGTCAACCGCATACGCTCCGTTGTCATCACCTACGACGAGCGCTGCCCTGAGTGTCCCTTCCTGGCGCATCCTGATGGTCAGCATCCTCGTATCGACACCCTGGATGCCAAGCAGGCCATGCTCTTCAAAGTAATCCATGACGGAAGGTTGTGCTTCCGGGGCCTGGCAGATCTCCCGGGCTACGCAGCCCTCCGCCCAGACTTCCGGGTTCTGGAAATTACGCCGGTCTACTCCATAGTTCCCGATGGTCGGAAAGGTAAACATCAGGATCTGCCCATGGTAACTCGGATCGGTGAGAGCCTCCATGTAGCCGGACATCTGGGTGGAAAAGACCAGTTCACCGGAGCATTCACCATCTGATCCAAAACCATCACCAAGAACAAAAGTGCCATCCTCGAGACCCAGAACCGCCTTCATCGTTCCATAGCTATTGTGAGTAAATGGTTTTAATAGATAGCGTGGTGGGAGATGCCGACCGGTATCAACCCTGGAAACTTTGAGTGGTTTTATTAAAGAAATTCCACAAAATAATTGAGAACAAAGGTTAAAATCAGAATATAACAAATTTAAAGATTTGGAATTAAAAAAGGTCTCAAATCCTCTCTCAATTTCATAAATAATAAATTTTAAGTTGAGATAATCGAAATATATGGAGCATGGTTGTCCCGACAAAGGTCTTTTTCACGAAAGGTGTCGGCGTGCACAAAGACCGCCTTGCCTCTTTCGAGCTCGCCCTCAGGAAGGCATCTATCGAGAAGTATAACCTGGTCTATGTCTCGAGCATCTTTCCCCCCAATGCCCGGATGGTTTCCGTGGAAGAAGGTATCCGGCATTTCGAACCGGGGGCGATAGCCTATTGCGTGATGGCAAAGAATGAGACCAACGAACCAAACCGGCTGATATCCGCGGCAATAGGGCTCGCCCTGCCCAAGGAGCCACAGGAATACGGATATCTCTCCGAACACCATGCATACGGGGAGACGGCTGAAAAGACCGGGGATTATGCCGAGGATCTCGCTGCTACAATGCTTGCCACCACGCTTGGGATCGAGTTTGACATCAACAAGGCCTGGCAGGAGCGGGAACAGATCTACAAGGCAAGCGGCAAGATCATCAAGACAACCAATATCTGCCAGTCGGCCCAGGGAGACCGGAAGGGCCTGTGGACAACAGTGCTTGCTGCCGCAGTCTTTGTCGTCGATTGAAAAGTGCACAGGTCATCCTGCCCTGGTTCTCCTCTTTTTGTTCTCCAAAAAAGCGGCTCACATCGCCCCGGACAGCCACGGAACGAGCATAAAAATTAAATAGGGATGAACCCCACCCTCACTTAATGACGGCCTGCCGCGTTCTATTACCCGTCTGTATACTCATCCTCATAATTACGGCTATTCTTGCAGGCTGTATCAAGCCACCCGAGAGTTCATCCTCCGGAAGCTCCGGAAGCTCCGGAGAGTCAAGCTGGTTTTCCGGAGGGAAAAAGAGGACATCGGGCGGTGGAGGAGGAAATGAAGGAAGTGGAGGAGGTGCCGGCAGCAGCGCAGGCTCCTCGCCCACGGAAACCAACCTGATGGCCCCGGCGACACCGTTTCCAACCGGGACTTCTCTTCCTGCCACTTCATCGTACACCCGGCTTCCTGACCCGACCCCTGAGGTACCGGAATACGTCGCTATCTTCCACAATACCCTCGCCTTCAAGCAGAACAAAACGGCTTATACCTACACCCTCGAGCGACCGCCATTAGTAATCGAGATGTGCATCAGGCCCAACATGACCACCCGGACCATCTGGTATGAGAGCCGACTGGGAAGCGCGGAGGAGAAAACCGAGACGATCACCACCATCAGCCCAACGACCTGGCTCGAAGTCACGGTCAGGGACCAGGCATCCGGAACCATCGTCGCACAGGAAGGCTTTGCAAGATTATACGGTGTTGAAATTGCCAAAAAACTGACTATCCGTTCCTCGGGGACATACCTTATCGAGTTTGCAGGAAACGATCTCTCGTCAGAGATCCGTATCCGGGTGCCAAGGACCGCGAACCAGACCGGGATGCCGCCTGGAAACATGTCCTGCGGCAATTTTCCGGTCTGATTTTTCTCGCGCTAGGATGGATCTCCGGGAGAGATATTCTCGAGATCCTCCAGCTTGTTGATATTGGTAAACGTGATGAGCTCCGGATCTGTCCGACGGAGCTCTCCGATTGGTAAGAAGCGGGAGCGGAGTTCTCTTACCATGTCCCTGAGGGAGAGAGATGCATGATCTTCAAGGTAGTGCATGAGCGGATCCTTCCTGTAAACGGCATGGAGCGGCTCGAGCATCTCGCGATCCCAGGCCGGTATCACGGCGTCATAATCTCCCAGGGCGTCGAAGAGCAACTCGACTACCCCGGTGCTCACGCAGGGCATGTCACAGGCGCAGACAAACAGGCTATCGCCGTGGGAAGCGAGAACGCCGGCATGGATCCCACCGATTGGCCCGATGCCCTTCTTGATATCACTCACGCACCTGACACCCGGAAGACTGGAGAACCGCTTGCACTGATCGGCGTCCCTGGCCACGAGGATGATCTCATCCACGGCAGGGTGCAGGGAATCGACAAGGCGCTCGATGAACGTTTTTCCTCCGAACCGGAAGAAATACTTCTCCATACCGTTTGCCCGTCGTGCTTCACCCCCCACGAGGACGATTGCCGACCTCATGACTCCACAATCCATCCGGTCAGCGGGAGACCTGCCATCCCTGGCCCAGGTACAGGCATATTCATGAATCTTCGCCCTGGTTTCGTGGAGCTGAGAAGTCGCTCTTTTTCATGAAACGCTTTTTGTTCTTCTGTTCCATGGAGAGAAGACGGACCTTGATTTCCAGGTCGGGTGAAAACCCCCCCAGCCCTTTCTTCGCAACGACCCTGTGGCAGGGGATGATTAGCGGGACCGGGTTTCGTGCCATGGCCTGCCCGACCACCCGGGGACCAGTCCCCACCCTGAATGCGATCTCCCCGTAGGTTGCAGTCTCACCGTATGGAATCGAACTGACTTCCCTGTAAATTTCGGCATACAGTGCGCCTGGGGGAGAAAAGGCAGGTTTCAGCTGTGAAAGATCTGCCGATCTGCCGCTAAGGTACTGCTGGACCTGGTAAGGGACCGGTCCTTCTTCAGGTGGTCTTGTCCGGGAAAACCTCACCCGGTAGACCCGGTCGCCTGACCAGAGGACTTCGACAAACCAGAGCTCGAACCGGGTGAAACCCGAAATCACTTCCACTTCTTCACCGCCGTTGCAAATGAATCGATACTGCATTCCACCATCTCATCGCGGATCCAGGGCGGAAGCCCTGCCCTGACCCGCTGTTCAAGGAACCTTTTTTCTCCAAAGACCAGCATCCCGCGGTCTTCGGGGGCCCGAAGCACTCTCCCGACTGCCTGTTCTGCCCGGTTGAGCGCCGGGAGTGTATAAGAGATAAATTCTCCCTCAGGGCCAAATTTGTGCCGGTAATAGTCGATAGTCATCTGCCGGACCCGGTTGAAGGGGGCGAGCGGCAGGCCGACAACCATGGCTCCGGCAAGGAGTTCGCCACGGTAGTCAAGCCCTTCGCTCCACTTCCCGCCGCAGACGGCAAAGAGGATGCCGGACGATCCCCGGGACGGGAGGGCGAGGAATTTTTTCAGGAGCTCTCCGGCATCCCGGGAATCTTTTGGCTCAACTATGAGGTTTCGCGAGGATAACCGGCCTTCGAGGATCGCCGCATAGGTCTCGAGGAATTGGTACGAGGGAAAGTAGATGGCAAGGTTCCCCGGAAGGGAAGCAAAGGTGGTGATGTACCGGGCGATACGGTTGGTATTCTCCCGGTTCTGCCGCATGGAAAAAGCGGTCGTTATGTCACCTGCGCAAAGTACCATGCGGTTGCTGCGCGGGAATATGTTTGGGAGGGTTTTTGTCGTGACATCCAGGTCTCCGAAATAATACCTGCGAAAGCTCTCAACGGGCGAGAGTGTCCCGGAGATGAGAATGCAGCAGTGATGAGATTGCGCAAGTTCCTGGAGGCGTGTGGAAGGGTCAATGTTCCTGACCTCGAGTGCGATCTCATCGCCGTCCCTGCGGTAGATTGTCAGGAAGGCAGGGTCCGATGCTGAACACGATAGCCTGACCATGAACATGGTGAGGGTTTCCACAGCGGTGACAGTATATTCGCCGGCTGCCTTGTTCTTCTCACGGATGCGTTCGGATATCTGCATAAGGTCATCGGCAACTTCGCTCAGGTCGCGGTAGAGCGAACCGCGGACAACCATCCGGTCGAAGATGGCCGGGTCAAACCAGTCTTCGGTCTCGTGGGAGTTCCTGAGCCCCTCCATGAAATCGCCGATGTTCCGGATTATCTGCGAAACAGGGGTAGCCTGCTTCAGGTGCTTCCGGAGCCCAAGGATTTCCCGTTCTGCCTGGAGGAGTACAGGGCCGGAAATCGCCACGTTCATCACCCCCTGCATCACTTCCCCGCAGTTATGGGCTTCATCGATCAGCAGGAGCACTTCGTTTGGCTCGATGCCAAGAGATCCGTAGAGCTGGTTTCGGATCTCGTCATCAAAGAGATGGTGGTAATTGACCACCACCACCTCAGACTTCTGGGCTGCTAGGAGGAGCATCTCGTATGGACAGACACCTTCCCCGGTCTCGCGGAGTTCATGGGGCAGGACCCGTTCTCTCGTGACCCTGTCGGCCCGGCTCCGGAGGGCTGTCGAGGGTAACATCCGGAGCGCATTGCCCTCGCCTCCGGCAAATACCCTGCTCTTTATGAAGTAAGGGCAGATGATGGGGTGTTGCGGGTCGAGTTTTTTGATCTGCCGGATGATGACCGGGTCCCTGGATGGGACAAGCTGCCCGGTACCCGCCCGCTCGCGCATCAGCGAAGTGGAAACGGCCTTGACCCCCTCACAGCGGTGGTAGACATCCCCTTCACCGGAAAGGAGGCAGAGGCTCCGTTTCCCGATAAGGTAGGAGTAGGCAAGCGTTCTTTTCCTCCGGATAAGTTCGAGTTCCCGGATGAAGGTGGTGAGCTGGCTGATCGTCCGCACGGCAACGATGATCTTCTTTCCGGCCCGCTCTGCGAGGAGTGCAGAGACAACGCTCGACTTACCGCTTCCTGTCGGTGCATCGATCATGGCGATGCCACCGTTGCGGGCGCACGTGGCGGCCAGTTCCAGCATCCCGCGCTGATGCGGGCGGTAGGCTTCGTAAGGAAACCAGGCATCCAGCTCGTCCATCAATAGTAATTAGTCAGGACTGGTTTTTATTGTTACAGAGGAGATAGCTCTAGTCATGGCCATCCATCCCATCGAATACCGCTACGGGACACCTGAGATGCGGGCAGTCTGGAGCGAGGAAAACCGCTTTGCGTGCATTGTCCGGGCGGAAGTCGCACTGGCCCTTGCCGGTTCGGAGTTCGGGCTCGTACCGGCTGTCGCAGCAGATATTATCAGGGAGAAAGCTTCACGTGCCCGCCTCTCGCGGGCAAAGGAGATCGAGGCCGAGATCAATCACGACATGATGGCAATCGTAAAGGCAATTGCCGAGGAATGTGACGACGCCGGGGGATGGATCCATTACGGGGCGACTTCGAACGATATCCTGGATACAGCCACCGGCCTGCAGTTAAACGAGTCGCTTGGGCTGATCGATGCCAAGCTCCGGTCTCTCCTGGCAGTGCTCCTGGAACGCAGTCTCTCCACAAAACACCTGGTCTGTGCGGCCCGGACCCATGGCCAGATCGGGGTTCCTACCACGTATGGTCTCAGGTTTGCCATCTGGGCAGCAGAAGTGGCACGCCATCTTGACCGGCTGGTGGAGCTCAGGCCGAGAGCCGCTGTCGGGCAGCTGACAGGTGCGGTTGGGACCCAGGCAGCACTCGGAAAGAATGGAATCGAGATCCAGGAGCGTATGATGGAGATCCTTGGCCTGTCACCCGTTGAGGTCTCAAACCAGGTCATAGCGCGCGACCGTTACGCGGAGTATTTCATGTTCCTTGCCAATGTCGCCACGACGCTTGACAAGATCGGGATAACCCTGCGTTCACTCCAGCGAAGCGAGATCGCGGAGGTCGAGGAGACGTTTGGGAAGAAGCAGGTCGGGTCGAGCACCATGCCCCACAAGCGCAATCCCATCCGGAGCGAGCAGGTCTGCGGTCTTGCCCGCATTATCCGTTCCTCGGTTGAACCGGCGCTGCAGAACAACACGCTCTGGGACGAGCGCGACCTGACCAATTCATCGTGCGAACGGGTGCTCTTTCCCGAAGCAACCATCCTTGCCGATCACATAATCAGGCTCATGACCACGGTGCTTAAAACCCTCACCATCCGCGAGGAAAATGTCCGGAAGAACCTGAACCTTCTCCATGGCATCAACATGGCCGAATCGGTCATGATCCGGCTGGCGGAAAAAGGGATGGATCGCCAGCAGGCGCATGAGGTCGTCCGGGTAGCGAGCATGGACGCCATCGCAGCGGGGATTTCCCTGGAAGAGACCCTTGCGGGAAACAGAGAAGTGTCGGCATGCCTGTCTCAAAGCGAGATACGGGCACTCCTTGACCCGGAGCGCTACACAGGGACCGCCGTACGCCAGGTCGAGCGGCTGGAGAGGAAGCTGTCGGAAAAATACCTGAAGGCATGAAGGATATCCCAGGCTGCCCGGGAAAAGCTCTGCACTATTAAAAACCAGTTTTTACAGGCATTTTTCTCTCTCCGGGGCCTCTGGCGGAACTTTTCGCATTGACAAGGCCGGGGTTTATATTCATCGCTGCGATGAGGATTCTTCCCGGGAATTCATATCATCCAGAAGATGAAATATTCCGTGCTGGCCTTTTAGTGGTGGCTAAGAAGGGGCGTATTCGGATGGTGAAATCAGAATCGATCAAAACGCGAAAGAATCCGGCTGAAGGACGCATCCAGATACCTATTTTTTTTAAATTAATGGTAAGCATGCTCTTCGTGTCCGTAATACCCATACTCCTGCTGGGAATCGTATCCGTGGGGGGGGTCCGTGATGTTATCGTTGCGCTTGGGATTGGGGGGACTATCGTTCTTATCACCTCCATAACCGTGTTCGGCATCTTGGTCTGCAGTTACTACCTGTCCTTCCTCATTGCCAGGCCGATCGTGCTTCTCTCGCAGGTCGCCGACGAGCTTTCGCGGGGGGTCATTTCCGGGTCGGAACTGCCCCTGGCGCGAAACGACGAGATTGGGAACCTGTCACGGGCGTTCTCGAAAATGGTGAACACTTACCGGTTGCTCGATGTCCTTGCCCAGGACCAGCAGTCCGGCAGTTCACAGGGATATGTGAAGGAATAGGTGGCAGATGATGACGGAAAGCTTGATTTTGCGACAGGACACCGGAAAGGGTCCTTCGAAAGTGAAGGAATCGGAGTTGGATGACATTCTCAAAATCAGGGGTGTTTCCGGTGCCTTCCTGATTGGGAATGATGGTTCGATAATAAACGCATCAGGTTGGCTTGATCTGGATTGCGAAGGACTATCTGCCAGCAGTCTGCGTCTCGCCTTCGAATCGGGGATTATCGCCGATAGAGTTGTGGACGGCCCAATGATCCAGGTCTTCCTCGAGTTCGAGAGGGCAGTCCTCATAATCCAGGAAACAGATCATGACCGGTTGATCGCGGTTATTGCCAGGCCTGATGCAAATATCGGGCAGATAAGCTTCCACATGAAGAAGCACCGGCAGAGTCCGGTGCTGGCAGTATGAGCCCGGCTGTTCCCAAAGGCACTCCGATAGGGCGGATCGAGACCTCACTGGACTGGCTGCTCTCGCACACCACGCGGTTCCAGGGGGCAATCATTGTCCGGGTATCTGGTGGCAAGGGGCTCATCCTCATCGAATACGGACGGCCTGCAGCCTTCCTGTTCAACCTGGGGGAAAGGACCCTCCTCGGAACAGCTGCCTGGCGATTCTTCGCGCAGCATGAACTTCTTCACACCAGTCTGCACCGTTATACCGACCAGGAGTTCCGGGTTGCCATGGCTCTCATGGCACCCGGGGCACGGATACCGGATAACGGGAAGGAAGCAGCAGAAGTGCCCCGGCCTACGAGCCAGCATGAAGAGCGATACGGAGCAGGAGGGAGTTCACAGGATCTGATCAGAGAGTCCGCCACCAGGCACCCTGATCCCGTGGAACACGAAGCAGCAGAAGTTCGCCGGCCTACGAGCCAGCATGAAGAGCGATACGGAGCAGGAGGGAGTTCACAGGATCTGATCAGAGAGTCCGCCACCAGGCATCAAGATCCAGTGGAACGAAAATACCCCGGGGCAACGGGCAGTCCGGGCACAGTTTCAGCATTCGCGGTGCCGGATCGCGGATCTACCCTTGAGGGTATACTTGGCCGGTTCCTGGAAGTTCCAGGGGTTGGTGCAGTCGCGTTCTTCCGTGAAGGCTCGATCGTTGCCTCATTGGGAGACCGCGCTCTTGAAGACCTGGTGGAACCTGCCGAAGAAGTCCTGTTATCCGCGTTCGAAGTCCTCCCACTTCTTTCGTCCGGTTCCCTCGTCCAGGTCACAGTCCAGCTTTTCGGCCACAATATCACAATTACGCCATACAATGACGGGTATCTCCTGATCCAGACCTACCCGGAAATCAACCTGGGTCAAATACGGAAGCTGGCGCAGTGTATCAACAGAGAACCCGGGTATGGAATGGGATGACATCTCTGTCCGGGAAGATGCCTGCAAAATAACCAGTATTACCCGGAGGAAGTGAAAATTCACATATTATTTTTACCTGAAAGATTGTTTTGAGAAGAAATTTCCGGGAGATATCCGGCAGGCTAAGGATATTAAAACCGGGTATCAAACCTTTGATTCATCAGATACATGTGATAGATATGCCAGATAAAGCCTTTTCTTATTCGTTTTTTATCCTCGTTGTTGTTTGTCTTTTTGGCGCAATATCACCAGCTCTTGCAGTGAACCCGGATGAAATTGAAAACCATCTGGTATCGCAGGATGTTTCACGGGCTTTCGCTGAAGCAGCACATATCGAATATATCATTTCCGGCAGCCCTGGACTGGAATACGGGTCCTGGGAAGGCACTGTGTTAACCCCGGAGCCTCTCGTCATATATGATACCAATGGCCAACCGCTTTTTTACCAGTTTGAAGTGTGCAAAGATGATCTCCCTCTTGGAGGAATCAGGATCGGAGCAAGCAGAGTCCTCCCGTCATCTGTCATGGCCATCGACCTTACTCCCCCATATTGGAATAACGAAGATGCAAAAGACACGGTATTGCAACTTTTTTCGCACATGTTTCCCGGATGCACTATCAATTCGACATATCCCGTATGCTACGATTATCCCAGGATCGGGCAGAAAATAACCTTCACAAGGCCGGAATCAACGGTCAATGAAGAATTAATTGTCGATTTTGCCACGGCGTCTCCGGTTCCGGAGGAAAACTCGCGGTCTTACTACGAAGGTATCGGAGAGAGGGCTGTAATGGATAACCGGGCAGCCTGGGATGAGGAGGAATCGATTCACAGAATTATCCTTGAAAAGGCCCAGGCATATGGGTATGCTCAAACGACCCCTTTCAGCCAGGATAAAATGCAGGCCCTCCGTGAAACTACGACGGTGCATTACGGGGCAGGTTCGGGCGAGCCGGTTGACCTCGGCGCAGGAGACACAACTGCGGGCGGGAAGAAGACCCTTCCCCTCACCTTGTACCCTCAACAAAGTGGTGATTGGTGTGCCGTTGCCTCAATACAGATGATATCAGACTATTTTGGCACTTATTTCAGTCAGGACGATATTGCACGCCTGACGAATACCCGGGGTGGTATGTATGTCGAGGATCAGGTGGAATTTTTCATAAAGCACCTCGGGAAGGAGGAGACTTATGCTGATTATAACCCCTCGTTTAAGAAAGAGATGGCTGAGATCGCAAACAACCGGCCGTTTGGCAGCAATGTCGAGTCTCCCACTGTAGCTGGTGGTCATGCACGGGTGGGTGCCGGATACAACGATGACTGGGGGAGGAAAGAGATCTTCATCTATGATCCATGGCCTGTGAACCAGGGGTCGGTTTATTGGGAACCGTTCTCATCTGAATCCCATCTCTGCGATGTATTCATTCGGGGATCGGGCTCTCCCCGGATAGAGCCACCTGTTGCCCGTTTCAGCTACTCGTTTGATAAAACCACGGTGGCCTTCACCGATCTTTCAACCGGGAACCCGGACGAATGGTACTGGACATTTGGCGATGGCACAACCGCAACTTCACAAAACCCCACACATACCTATTCCCAACCCGGTTCCTACTGGGTATCCTTCACTGCCTCCAATAGCGGCGGGAGCTCGCGGTCCATTCTTGCGGTTTACATCCCTGGAGAAACTCCAACGGCTGCGCCGACGACTGCACCGACTATACCGGTTACGGTGTATCCCACGATATTCCCGAAGGTAATTCCAACGATAGGTCCGACAACTGTACCGACTATACCGGTTACGGCGTATCCCACGATATTCCCGAAGGTAATTCCAACGATAGGTCCGACGACTGTACC
>Ga0302247_1001013_pt1 | contig 22947 bp, 8 predicted proteins | sample AAG_UR_Ile_MG_FD_193529 | JGI IMG/M metagenome (GOLD analysis project Ga0302247, IMG submission 193529) | Enriched activated sludge microbial communities from anaerobic digester in WTTP, New Holstein, Wisconsin, United States - AAG_UR_Ile | ecosystem: Engineered > Bioreactor > Anaerobic >...
GGTCTTCCTCCACGACTACGAGGGCATGCACGGGGATTTCCGCCGGGCGGCGGAGTGGCTGACAGGGGGCGCGGCGGGCGCCCGGGAGGCGGTCCGCCTTTTCGTTCGGGATCATTACCTTTTTTTCCTGAACCATCCCTACTACTACATTTTCTTCCTGGCCCGGATTCTGCGCCCGCCCATGCGGGACAGCGGGAGGAAAAACCGCATTCTGCAGGAACAGACGGACCTCTTCCGCCGCCTCCTGGCCGCGGAGGGGCGGCATCCCGGGGACGAGGAGCTCTTCACCCGCCTCCATTTTCTGTACATCTCCAGCGTGCACGCCGCCGCCCGGGTCTTCATCGACTGCCGGACCGGTTACTCCCGGGTCCCGGATCTGTCGGAGGAGCGGTTCCGGAGGGAGGTGGACCGGGCGGCCCGTTTCTGCCTTCAGGGCTTCATGGGGGCCGGCGTTCCGGACGACCTGGATTACCGGGGGCTGGAAAACTCCTGCTCCGTGCCCCGGGAGGAGATGCCGCCTCCGGACAGGATCTTTTCCGCGGTGGAGGCGGTGGTCTCCCGGGAAGGGCTCCGGAACGCCTCGGTGGACAAGATAGCCGCCCAGGTCGGAGTCTCCAAGAGCAGCCTGTATTTTTACTTCAAGAACAAGGACGACCTTTTCCGCCGCATGCTGGAAAGGGAGAAGGAGTACGTGACCCGGATCTACGCGGACCGTTTCGAGCACCTCCCGGGTTTCGCCGAGAGGTCCTACTGCTGCATGGTCAAAACCGCCACCTACACCCGCAACAATCCGGCCCTGCTGACCTTTTTCGACTGGCTGCGGTTCCAGAACATCGCCCCGGCGGTGAAAGCTCCTGACCCCTCCCTGACCCGGGAGATGCATTCCTTCATTCTGACTGCCCGTGACCGGGGGGAAATCGACGGCGACGACGACGAGCTCATGAGCGTGGGTCCCCTGCTGTACGTGGCGGCTTTCCGGATCGTCATGGAAAACCCCGGTCTGGGCTGGGCCGAAACCGCCCGCCGCCTGCGGGTCTTTCACCGGCTCTGCCTGGGAGGCGTCTTCGTGAAAAATCTTTTTCCCCCGGAGGGAATATGAAAACTCTCGTCCCCGTTGCGGCGGCCCTTCTCCTCTTCGCCGCCGCCCCCTTTCTGCAGGCCCGGGAGCCCCTGGACCTGGATGTAGACACCGCCGTGGCCCTGGCCCTCCGGAGCAACCTGGGGATCGAGGCGGAACAGCTGAGTCTGGAGATGAAGCGCCTCCTGAAAGACACGGCCTACAATGTGTTCTACCCCCAGATCCTGGCGGGGGCGTCCCTCTCCCGAATGAACGAGGGCCCGTCGGCGGTTCCTATGCTGCTTCCCGGCCCATCCATCGGGTATTACACCCCGCCCCACACCTTCAGTCTGGGGACCAGCGTCTCCGCCACCCTGCCCCTGTCCATCAGCATGATCCACGGGATCCGGCTGGTGCGGCAGGATTACCAGGCGGGCCTCCTGGGTCTGGAGACGGCCCGAAAGAAGCTGGCCCTGGCGGTGAGAAAAAGTTTTTACAGCCTCCTTGTTCTGGAGGAGGCCATCGCCCTGGCGGAACAGAACCTGGCGGCGGCATCCACCCGGTACGACCAGGCCCGGGCCAACTACCGCGCCGGCCTGGTGGACGAGTACAGCCTGCTGGCGGCCCAGGTGGCCATGGAGAGCATCCGCCCTGCGGTGGAGGAGGCCCGGAACGGCCGCGGCACCGCCCTTTTGGCCTTCAAGATGGACCTGGGGCTGGATTACGACGGGGAGATCCGCCTCACCGGCTCGGTGGAGCCGGCGGTCCTCTCCCTGGACGCGAAGGCTCTCACCGCCCGGCGCCTGTCGGAGAACCCGGATGTCCTGGCCCTGGTCCTGGCGGGACAGATCGCCGAAGAGCGGGTCAGGCTGCAGAACTCCGCCCTCTACCCGAACCTGAGCCTGATGTACAGCATGGATCCTACTTTCGGCGGCGACCCCTTCGGCGACTCCTGGTTTTCCGGAGACTGGAGCCAGCGGACGGGGATGCTCCGGATCGGTCTTTCCCTGAGCCTGGATTCCCTGCTGCCGGATTCCAGGGCCAGGAACGAGATCCGCCGGGCGGAGATCGACAGGGAGACCATCCGGATCCGCCTCTCCCAGGCCCTCCGGGGGACGGAGCTGGAAGTCCGCCGGATCGTCATGAATCTGGACAAGTCGGCGAAGGCCATCCGGGCCCTGGAGTCCAATGTGCGGCTGGCGGACAAGGCCAACCGGATGGGACAGGAGGCCTACAGGGCGGGGCTCCGGGAGTACTCCCAGATTGAAACCACCGAGCTGGCGCTGCGGGAGGCCCGGCTCAATCTGCTCCGGGAAAAGTACAATTATCTTGCGGGCCTCCTGGACCTGGAATACACCCTGAACACCAGTCTCGAAAAAATGGAAGGAACAAAAAAATGAAACGAAACTGCGCCCGTCACCGGTGGCATGGAACTCTTCTCGCCGCAGGGGCGATGCTCCTCCTTCTGGGCGGCTGCAAAGGCGGAAAACCCGAGGCTCCCGGACCGGGCGGCCCCCCCCGCGTCCGGGGAGAGGCGGAGCAGGTCGTCTTCGCCGTCAACACCACCCGCTCGGTCCTGGGTCAGATAACCGACTACATCGAAGTCAACGGCGACGTGACCCCCCATTCCACGGTGGACCTCTACGCCGACATCGCCGGCAAGGTGGTGAGGCTTCCCATCAGCGTGGGCAGCCGGGTCTCCAAGGGAACCGTCATCGCCGAGGTGGACCCCTCCCGGCCCGGTTCGGTCTTCGTCGCCAGCCCGGTCCGCTCCTCCATCGACGGGACCGTCACCGACATACCGGTGAACGTGGGCACCACCGTGAGCCCCGCCGTTCCCGTCGCCCGGGTGGCCACCACCGACCAGGTCCGGGTGGTCACCCACGTGGCGGAGAGGTTCATCTCCCGAATCCGCCCCGGCCTGGCGGCGATCCTGGAGTTCGAGGCCTTTCCGGGGGAGAAGTTTCCCGCCCGGATCTCCGAGGTGAGCCCCACGGTGGATCCCCAGACCCGGATGCTGGAGCTGAAGATCGACTTCCCCCGGCGGGATCCCCGGGTCAAGGCGGGAATGTTCGCCGCCATCAAGCTCATCACCGAGATGAAGGAGGGGATCGTCAAAATTCCCGCGGACTGCATCATCCGCCGCTTCGGTCAGACCTTCGTCTTCGTGGTGAAACCGGATCCCGGGAACGCCTCGGGCCGGGTGGTGGAACGGCGGCAGGTGACCCCGGGAATCCTCATCGACGACAAGCTGGAGATCGCCGGGGGGCTGGAACCTGGCGAAGAGCTGGTCATCCAGGGGCAGACCCTGCTGGAGGACGGTTCGGCGGTCAAGGTGGTGGGGGAAGTCCCTCCCCTTCCCTCGGTGGACAGGCTCGATTAGGAGGCCATTATGGTAGCGAAGAGCGCGGTCAAGCGCCCCACCACGGTCCTCATCATCTTTGTCCTCACCGTGGGCTTCGGGCTGTACTCCATCTCCGACCTGGCCATCGACCTGTACCCGGAGATCTCCCCGCCGGTCCTGCTTCTGTTCACCAACTACCCCGGGGCGGGCCCGGAAGAGATCGAGGAGACCGTCACCCGGCCGCTGGAGGGGGCGCTGAGCAACGTGTCCAACATCGAAAAAATAACCAGCGTCTCCTCCGAAGGGTCAAGCCAGATAATGCTGCAGTTCACCTGGGGCACCAACATGGACGAGGCCCCCAGCGAGGTCCGGGACAAGCTGGAGTTCGTCAAGGACTACCTTCCCGCCCAGGCGACGACGCCGCAGATTTTCAAGTTCGACCCCGCGATGATCCCCATCCTGCAGCTCATGGTCACGGGGAACCGGAGCCCCGAGGAGCTGAAGGAGGTGGCCGAGAACATCATCCAGCCCCGGATCGAGCAGGTGGAGGGGGTTTCGCTGACCTCCGTCAGCGGCGGCCGGAACAGGACCATCATGGTGGAGATCCCCCAGAACCGCCTGGAGGCCTACAACCTGACTCTTACCCAGGTGTCCGCCATGCTCCGGGGCCAGAACCTGCAGGTCAGCGCCGGAAGCATCGAGGAGGGCTCCCGGAACTATCTGGTCCGCACCAGCGGCGAGTACCGGAGTCTGGACGAGATCCGCAACACCGTGGTGGCCTACAAGGGCTCGGCGGCCGGCCTGATGAACCCCTCCGCCCATGCGGGCCTGGCCATCCGTCTGCGGGACATCGCCAATGTCTACGACGGTTTCCGCCGGGAGGACAGCCGGGTCTTCATCAACGGCAAACCCGGCATCTATGTCATCGTGCAGAAGCAGAGCGGAACCAATTCGGTCCGCACCGCCGACCGGGTCATGGCCCGGCTGCCCAAGATCAACCAGGAGATACCGGTGGGGATGCGCGTGGAGGTGATGTACGACACCACCAAGATCATCCGGGACTCCCTGGCCCAGGTCTCCTCGTCGGCAATTTCCGGGGCCGTCCTGGCGGTGGTGATCCTCTTCGTCTTTCTCCGGAGCCTGAAGTCCACCCTCATCATCGGCATATCCATCCCCGTTTCCATCGTGGTCACCATGATGCTGATGTACTTCGCCGGCCTCACCCTGAACCTGATGACCCTGACGGGACTGGCCCTGGGGGTGGGGATGCTGGTGGACAACTCCATCGTCATTCTGGAAAACATCTACCGCTACCGGGAGAAGGGGGCCAAGCTCACCGCCGCCTCCATCCTGGGGACCCAGGAGATGGTCACCGCCGTAACGGCATCGACCCTGACCACCATCGTGGTTTTCGCCCCCGTGGCCATTCTGAAGAGCCAGCTGGGCATGATCGGGGAGATGCTCTCCAGCCTCTCCTTCACCATCGTCATCTCCCTCACCGCGTCGCTGGTGACGGCCATATTCCTGGTTCCTGCTTTGACCAGCCGCTACCTCCCCCTGTCGTCCCGCAAGGAGGAGCCCCTGACGGGGGTCCTGAAAAGCCTGGACGACCGGATGGCCCGGTTCTTCGACGGGCTGGACAACCTGTACAAGAAGTCCCTCCGCCTGGTTCTGCGGCATCGCCTGGCCACCGTCCTGGGGATAATCGCGGTTTTCATCGGCAGCCTCTTTCTCATCCCCCTCACCGGTTTCGAGTTCATGCCCAACATGCAGGACGACATGGTGATGGTCAACGTGGAGCTCCCCATCGGGACGAAGCTGGACATCACCGAATCGCTGCTGAAGAGGCTGGAGCTGGTGGTGAAAAACGACGTGAAGGGCTACAGGGACATCGTCGTCACCGCCGGAACCCGATCCTTCTTCGGTTTCCTGGGAGGCAACCAGACCCACAAGGGGAGTCTGACGGTGATGCTCCCCCCCTACGCCCGGAGGATCGACACCTCCGACACCGTCAAGGCCAAGCTCCGGGCACGGTTCAACGATTTCCCGTCGGCGGTGTTTTCCTTCAGCCAGGGGGGCGGCCCCCGGGGCAACCCCACGCCCATCGACATCCTGGTGAAATCCGACGACCTGTCCCGGAGCAAGGAGGTGGCGGAGAAGATCCGCCTCCTTCTGAAAGATAACATTCCGGAGGTCACCGAACCCACGGTGGACCTGAAGGACGGCCTGCCCCAGGTGGAGATCGTCATCAACCGGGACCGGGCCTATGACTTAGGTCTGAACATCGCCTCCATCGGCGCGGAGATCCGGGCCAACATCGACGGCATCGAGTCGTCGAAGTACCGGGAAAAGGGTTCGGAGTACGACATCGTCGTCATCCTGGACCCCCGGGACCGGGACTCCATCCCTGACCTGAACAAGCTCTTCGTCATGAACCCCCAGGGACGGAGGATCCCCCTGGCGGGTTTCGCCGGCCTGGAAAGGACCACCGGCCCGGTGAACATCAACCGGGAAAACCAGACCCGGGTCATCCATGTCACCGCCGGAGTGGTGCCGAAAACCGACCTCAGCAAAACCGAAGCCAGGATCCGCGCTCTCATCGCCCGGGAGATCCCCGCCGACGATTCCTACACCATCGAGTTCTCCGGGGATTACGCCGATCTCATGAAGTACGGAAGCAAGCTGATCATCATCCTGATCATCTCGGTGGCCCTGGTCTTCGGGGTCATGGCGAGCCAGTTCGAATCCTTCCTGGATCCTTTCATCATCCTGTTCACCATTCCGCTGACCCTGATCGGGGTCATCCTGATCCACGTGATGACCCATACCAACTTCAGCACCTTCACCGCCGTGGGGATCGTGACTCTGGCGGGGGTGGTGGTTAACAACGGCATCGTTCTGGTGGACTACACCAATCTCCTGCGAAAAAGAGGCCTGCCCATCCGAACGGCCTGCGTCGAAGCCGGCGGCAACCGGCTCCGCCCCATCCTGATGACCACCCTGACCACCATCCTGGGACTTCTCCCCATCGCGGTGGTGGAAAGCGAGGGGGCGGATCTGGTTAAGCCCATCAGCATGACCCTGCTGGGAGGGCTGTCCGTCAGCTCCTTCTTCACCCTGTTCCTGGTCCCGGTGATCTATTCCTTCTTCAACGAGATCTCGGAAAAACGGGAGGTCCGCCGGGAAGCGAAACGGCAGCGGATCCGGGAGGCCCGACGGATCACCATGGGCCCGGCGGAGCAGAGCGCCGGAGGAGGCGAGATATGAAAAAACTGGAAATAATTGCCAATCAGTCGGTGGAGGAGGACCTGTTCGAGCTGTTGCGGAACCGGAAGGTGGGAAGCCGCTACACCAAGATACCGGCGGTCCACGGGGCCGGAGACTCGAACCCCAAGCAGGGGGACGGGGTCTGGCCGGAGGAGAACTTCCTGCTGATCCTCTACTGTGACGAGGTCGAGGCCGCGGCGGTCCGGGACGCGCTGCGGGAGCTGAAAAGCTACTTCCCCCGGGAGGGGATACGGCTCTTTGAGCTGGACGCTACCCAGACCGTCTAGGGGAGAGCTCCTGGCCCCCGCGGGGGACCTGACCGCCGGGCTTTTGGCCCTGGAAAGCGGCGCCGACGCCCTGTATCTGGGCCTGTCGGAGTTTTCCGCCCGCCGGGCGGCCCGGAACTTTTCCCTTCGGGACTTCGCCCGGATCAAGGCGGCGGCGGAAAAAGCCGGGGCCCGGGTCTACGCGGCCATGAACATCCTTCTCCGGGACGGGGAGCCGGCCCGGGCGGCGGGGATTCTCCTGGATCTGAAGGCCCTGGGGGTGGACGGCATTATCGTTCAGGACCTGGGGCTCCTGGCCGTTTTACGGGAACATTTTCCCGACCTGTCCGTCCACGCCTCCACCCAGATGGGGGTCCACAATTCCGCCGGAGTGGAAGTCCTGAAGCGCCTGGGGGCGCGCCGGGTCGTCCTGTCCCGGGAGCTTTCCTTTCAGGAGATCCGCCGCATCCGGGACGACCACCCGGACATGGAGCTGGAAGTCTTCATCCACGGGGCCCTGTGCTACTCCTTCTCGGGGCTCTGCCTGGCCTCGGGCCTGATGCTGGGACGGTCCGGGAACCGGGGGGACTGCGCCCAGATCTGCCGCACCTGGTTTCAGGCTCACCCGGACGAGGGAGCTGCCGGGGGCGCCGCAGCAGAAGGTTTTCGGCAGAGGGGATACTTTTTCTCCTGCAACGACCTGGCGGCCCGGGATGACCTGCTGCGGCTCCGGGATCTGGGGGTGGCGGCCTTCAAGATCGAGGGTCGGATGAAGCCCCCCGCCTGGGTGGCCGCCGTCACCGCCTACTACCGGGCCGTTCTGGACGGGACGGACCCCCGGGACGCGGAGGAACACGTCCGCCGGGCCCAGGTCCTCTTCTCCCGGCGGCCCACCCGGGGCCATCTTCCCGGGGTGGAAAGCGAGGGCCTTCTTTCCCCCGACTACCCGGGCCACCGGGGGCTTCCCGCGGGCAGGGTTGCGGAGCTTCGCCGGGGGGTCCGGCCGGGCCTGGTGGTGAAGCTGACCCAGGACCTGGCGGTTCGGGACGCTCTTCTTTACTTCGCCGAACCCGGGGCGGGAGGACTCCGCCGGGAAGAACCGGGGGGCGGAGACAGGAGCCCCCGGGAGCCGGTCCGTTTCTCCGTGGAAGGCCTGGAGACCCGGACGGGAAAAACCTCCTTCGCCCGGGCGGGGGAGGAGGTGTTCATCCCCCGGGTCCTGCCTTCTCCGCCGGGGGCCCCCGGAGACCTGCTTCCCCCGCCGGGGACGGAGCTTTTCAAGATCGCTCTCCACGATTCCCGAACCCCGGAACCCGGGGGAAGCCTGGCGGAGAAAAAAATCCCCCTGGATCTCCAGGTCCGCCTCCTCCCCGACGGGGTGATCCTTTCCGTTTCCCCGGAGCCCTGGATCCCCCGGGGTCTTCAGGAATTCTTTCCCGCCGCGCCGGAGCCGGGCAGGGTTTCCCGGCCCTTCCTGGAAATGGTCAGGGAACGCCTCTCCCCTCCCGGAGATTCCCTCTTCTCCCTGGGGAACTTCCACGGAATCAACGACACGGGATTCCCGTCGGACGGTATTTACCTGAATCCCTCCCGGCTGAAGGAGATGCGCCGGTCATTCTACCGGCTGGTGGATGAGGCCCGGGAGGAGGCCCGAAAAGAACTGGCCGCGGCGGTCCTGGCAAAGGCGGGGCTTTCGGAGCCCCCTGGGGCGGAGCCTCCCGGGGGACGGAGGACAGGCCGCGCCGGAGAGGTCCCGCCGCCGCTGCCGCCTTCTTTCCCTCGGCCCGCCGGCGTCCCCTGGCGGCCCTTCGGGGACGGGGCCCGTTCCGCATACCGGCCCCCCCTGCGGGAGCTTCTCCGGGATCGGCGAAACGGCCTTCCCTTCGCAGCGGATTTCGCGGGCCTCAGCCCCGACGACCTTCATGCCGGGGATGGCGGGCGGTTGTACCTTCCCCTGGCGCCGGTCCTTTTCGACGCCGAAGCCTACGTCAGGGAGGCGGAGGCCTTTGTCCGCCGGGTCCTGGAGGAAAGGCCTCGGGTCCGGGTCGTTCTGGGCCTGGGGAACGTGGGACATTTCCGGCTGGCGTCTTCTTTCCGGGACGAGGCCCGGGTGGAGTTCTTCGCCGATTACGGCCTTCATATCGCCAACGGGTGGGCCCTGGAGCTTTTTCTGCGCCTGGTTCCGCGCCCCCTCTGTTTCTATCCCTGGATCGAGGGTCCCCGGGTGGCGGAAGAGGAGACGCGAAGGGCAGGGGACGGCGTCGACGGGGGCTCCGTTTCGGGGGGGACGGTGAACGGCTCGGAAGAAGCGGCGGCGCCGGGATGGGGCGGCAGGACTCCGGCCCTTCCCCGGGGGGAGTACGGGGCCTTCATGGCGCCCCTCTTCATCAGCCGGGTCTGCGTTTTCCGGCACGGCCTCCCGAAACCCGTGGCGCCGTCCGCGCCGCCGGGGGAGCCGCGGGAGGGGAGCCTTTCCCGCTGCCGGGGATGCTCCGGGGACCGCCGGGTCCGGCTTACCCAGGGAAAGAGGAGCTTCATCCTGCAGGCGGCGCGGGTCGCCGGATCCTGCCTGAACCTGCTTTTCCCGGGGGACGGGCCTTCTACTTCACCACCATGACCTTGCGGATTTCATCCAGATCCGGACCCACCACCCGGATGAAGTAGATGCCCCGGGCCACGGACCGGCCTCCGGCGTTCTTCCCGTCCCAGGTGAGGTTGTGCATCTCCGCTCCCTGGTTTCCCCGGTGCAGCACCCGCACCAGGCTGCCGTCCAGGGAGAAGACCCGCACATTCACCATCCCCGGCTTTTTCAGGGTGTAGCTCAGGAGGACCCGCTCGCCCCGGTTCGGGTTGATCACGTTGTTGAAAATGGTGACTCCGCCCCGCTGGGCCTTTCCGGTGTCGAAGTTGAAGCCCCAGGTGGCCAGACTCCGGGGGTCGGCGGGGTCCGAAAGCCGGGCGCAGGAAAACCCGTCCAGATCGAAGACGAAATCCATCCTGTTCCCGGCGGCGTTCTCCGGGTCCGTCTCGGGTATCAGGAAATTGCGGAGCTGTCCCGCAGTGTCGTACGGGATGACGTTTCTCGCGTCGCCGTTGGGGGCGGGATTTATTCCCTGAATGAAAAAGGGAAGCCAGACGCCGGGGAAATTGTGCCCGTAACAGGCCGCCGGCGCGTCCGCATCGTAATGGAGGGTCAGGTTGACCCCTCCCGCCGTTTCGATCCTCGCCTGCAGGATGATATCCTCCGGGCGCAGACGTCCGGTCCCATCGAAGACCCGCAGGGAGGACGAGGAAAGATCGAAGGGCCTGCCGTCCAGATTGTACCCGTCGGAGGCCCAGAGGGGGGTCACCACCCCGAGGCCCACATCGCTGATCCTTCGGGTGGACATGGGATCCATGGCGTTTCCCGCCGCGTCAAAGATGGACGCATTGGTGGCGGCAGCCACCGTCACCAGGGCGGAGCCCGCTTCGTCCGCCGTCAGGGCGCCGTCCAGAAGAAGGAAGGCCTCCCGCACGCTGTGGGGCTGGATCCCCGTGGACAGGGGAGTCACCCCCACAACGGATTTTCCCCCGGCCCCGGCCAGGGTGAAATCCGCCCCCGTGATCTGCGTCGCCGCCAGATTGTCCCCGAAGACCGGCTCGGTGAACCGGACATAGATCTTGTCGTCCCCCGCCGAGGCCAGGGAGACCAGGATGGCCGGAGGCGCCCGGTCGATGATCTTCATTGGGGCGGCGGTGGAGGGAAGGAGGTTCCCCGCCAGGTCGGTTATGTAAGCCTCGGTGTGGTTGTAGCTGATGTTCAGTTCCTTGATCATCTCCCAGTCGGGGTTCTCCGCGATGTGCAGCGAAAAATAGGGGTCGTCCGGAGTGTTCACCGTGAAAAGAGGGTTGGCCGCCGCGGAGGAAAATCCCTGGTTGAAGGTGTTCACCAGCGGAACGACGTCCACCTGCTCGATCCGGAAGGCCAGCCTCTCCGGAGGTGAGGCGACGCCGGTGTAGTTCAGGGTCGAATCCCGCACCCCCCGGGGTCCGGGTCGGGTGTCCGGGTGGTCGTTGTCCGGGTCCCAGCCGGCGATCTCCGATGCGTTGTCCTGGATGAAGAAGTCGAAACGGTCCACAAGGCCGTTCACCGGCATGTCGTCGTCCCAGCTGACGATCTCATAACGGTCCACCGACTGGGGCGAGAAAGCCGGGGGGTCCACGTCCCAGGCCGCTGCGGTAAGGCCCGCCTCCCCCCCGGAGTAGGGGGTGAAGAGGTCCGCCGCCAGCCGGGCGGTCTCGGTATGATCAAAGATGTTCCCCGCCAGGTCCACGATATGGGGGTTGGCCGGGACGGTGATGGCCGTCGCCTCCCCCGGGTCGGCCACTCCCGTGTGCCAGCCCGGCCACCGGGGGTCCGCCGGGTTGTTATTGATGTCGTAGCCCGAGAGAAAGATCTGCAGCCTGTGCGCTTCGGGCCGGTACAGAGAGTTGGTCACCGGATTGCCGTCCCGGGAACCCCTCTCCACCGGACCCACCCCATGAAAGTCCTCGTAGCTGAAGTACCCCGCCACAGTGACGGCGGCGGCGCCTCCCCCGGTGAGGTCCCCGCCCCGGTCCCCCGCCGCGGCGAAGCTGTCCTGGGCCCGGAGGTTCTCCGCCGCAGGGGTGCCCGCCGCTGTGGCCGCCAGATCCGGGTCCGTCCCGATATTAACCGGCTCCGAGTAATGAAGGTCGAAGAAGTTGTGGGCGTCGTAGGAGGTGGAGGCGGGCGTGCTGTGGGCGGCCCGGCCGATCTCCACCTTCACCAGGGCAGGGGGTGTTTCGTCGGTGGTGCCCGTAAAGGCGGCGAAACCGTTATGCCCGTAGTTCCGGGCCATGGTTTTCCCCCGGGCGGCCCGGAAGAGCCCCTTGGGGAAGGAGATGTTCGGTGTGGATGTCCCCCACACCCCGCCGTTGCGTCCCTGGTAATCGGCGCTTCCGGCGGCTCCGGGACCCGCCCCCGTGGCGTCGGTGCTCCAGGTGGTGGTGTCGGTCCGGAGGTAGAAGAGGCTCAGGTTCCCCTCCCCGCTGGTGGTCGTCAGGGCGGTGAAAGGCGGCAGGTCGTCGTCGTCCACCAGGGCGGCGGTGAAAAACCGGGCCCCGTTATGGGCCGCCACCGACGGGGCGGCGGCATCTATCTCGCCGTTGGAGTTCTCCACGGGCATGGTGAAGGTGATCCGGATCACATTGTCCCGCACCGTCTGGACCGAGACAATCTCCGGCCGGCCGAACTGCCAGTTTGTATTCCCGCCGCCGTCGGTGACTCCCTGCCCCCCTTCCGGAGGGGGCCCTGCCGATGCCGCCGCCACCCAGCCCCCTTCCCCGTCGCCGTTTATGTCGGGGGAGTTCACCTGGGAGTTGGATACCGTCATGTTGAAGGCCGCCGCGTAGGGCGAGCCCCACATGTCCGCCGTTGCGGCTGCTGTGCCGTTAAAAACCGGGGCGCTTTTAGAGTTGTCCGGGATCCGCAGGGTCCACGGGGCCGTGCCGGTCATGTCCGCCCCGTTGACATAGAAGTTGCCGGTCACATCGACAGTGGCCCCCGCAAGATCCGAAAAAGATCCGCCGGTGCCGACGGAGAAAGCCCCCGTCCCCCCGTTGTAACTACCCCCGCCGGGGTAATAGGAAAAAGCCGTCGCGGGGAAATAGGCGAATCTCGTGTTGGGCCCTGTCCAGTCCTGGTCTTCCGGATCGTAGCCTGAGCCGAAGGCAACGAAGTCCCCCGCGGTCGTCACCGTTCTGCCGTTCAGGTTCCAGGCGCCCCGGTAGAAGACGACCCGCCCCGCCGAAAGATCACTCAGGAGGGTCACCGTCCAGCCCGGCAGATCCAGGTACAGGGTGGTTCCCGGCAGCTGCAGGGTCCCCGCCCCGGCGTCCCAGCCGCCGTCGGCAGAAAGAACCAGCCGCACCCCGCCGACGGGGGCGCTGTAGGTCTGGCTGTTGCCGCTCCGGTACTGCCCGCCACTCAGGGTCACGGCCCCTCCGGCGGATACCGTTACCGTGCCCGAGGCGCCGCTTGACCCCCCGGAGCCGATCCCTCCAAGGGCGACGTTATCTCCGGTGACGGACAGGTTCCCGAGAGCCAGGGCGCCTCCCAGAACGCCGGCGACGCCCACGTCCCCCCCGGTCCCGGCGGTTACCGTGAGGTTCCTGTTCGAGCCTGAGGAGTCCAGCGTCCCGCCGAAAAGGATGTCCGCCCCGGCGGGACTCCCGCCGCCGTCGGTGGAGTCCAGAAGGGTATCCGTCCCCAGGGTCGCCGGGCCCAGATAGCTCTGGGCCCCCGTGGTGGTTACCCCGCCGCCGTTTATCGCCGAAGTCCGGCCCGCCGCCACGCTCAGGTCCCCCAGAGCCAGGATTCCCCCCACCGGCTGGCTGAAGGTGGTGGCTCCGGCGCCGGTCACCGTCAGATCCCGGTTCGCCCCGAAGGAGTTCAGTGTGGAGGAGAAGAGGATGCCCGTCCCGTCCAGAACCGCATCGGCCCCCAGCAGAACCGCGTCCAGGTACGTCTGGGTTCCCGTGGTGGTGACGCCGCCGCCGCTTATCCTCGTCGTCCCGGCGGCGTCGGTGCTCAGGCCCGCCAGGGCGGAGACGGTGCCCACGGGCCCCCCGAAGACTGTGGTCCCCGAATCGTTCACCGTCAGATTTCGGGCCGTCCCGTCGGAGTCCAGGGTGGAGCCGAAAGAGATCCCCGCTCCCGTCAGGATCGTGTCCGCTCCCAGCCGCACCCCGTCCTGGAAGCTCTGGACTCCGGCGGTGGTGACCGCCCCGCCGCTGATGACGGTGCTTCCCCCGGCGTCGGTGGAAAGCTCCGCCAGGTGCGGAACTGCCTGACCCACCGGCGCGCCCAGAGTGGTGGTCCCCGAGGCGTTCAGCCTGAGGTTCCGGGGCGTCCCGTCGGAATCCACCGCCCCCGCCAGACTGATGTCCCCGCCGTTGGCCTGGAGGACGACATGCCCGGTCAGGGTGACAGGCCCGTCCAGGCTGATGGCCGCCCCGCCGTTCGTGACGATGTCACCCTGGAGCATCACCGTGCCTGTCCCGCCGCCGTTGATCTGGGTGAAGGGACCCATGAGGTTGATGTCCGAGCCCGCCTCGTCGGGGGCCCCCGCGGTGTCGGTTATGGTCAGAACACCGGAGTGAGTTATCTCCACCCCGCCGGACAGGACGGACACGATGCCGGAGGAGACGGTCACATCCCCGGCGGTCACTTCCAGGTCGCTCCCCAGCTCCACGGCGTCGGAAAAAACCACATTCCCGCCGGTGGCGACGGTCGGGCTGGAGAGGGAATTGAAATGAATGAGGCTCGCGGCGGCGTCGGCGGGATCCAGGGTGATGTTTCCCGTAGTCGCGGTCAGGCTTCCGGTTATCCACAGATCCCCGGCGGGGTGAAGAAGTATGTTCCCCGCCCCGGTAGACAGGGTCCCGGAGACGGTGATGTCCCCGGACACGGTGGAGGCGTCAAAATTCCCCGTTGCCGCAGCCGCGCCGATGCCGAAACCGTCGGCGTCCCTCAGGGTCACAGTCCCGGCGGATACGACGGTGACCAGGCCGAAGCCGTTGTCGTTCCGGTTAAGGGTGATGGGGAAGGCGCCGGTGTCCAGGTTCAGGGTCCCTCCCACCGCGACCGCCGCGGTCTGGCTGACGGCGCCCCCGGCCTTCAGCGAAAAGCCCGCCGCCGCCGTATCCACTCCCACCACCCCCGACACCGTCCCCAGGGACACCGCCCCCGCGTCGGTGTAGGACAGATCACCCCCGGTGACGGCGGCGGCGAATACCGCCGCGTGGTTCCCCGCCTGGTTCAGGGAGAAGGGGTTCACCCCGGAGCCGACCCCCGTCACCGCCAGGCCGCCGGCCGTTATGGCTCCGGCGGTCTGGGAGATCCCGTCGGCGGATGCATGGAGCCGCACCGTTCCGCCTCCGGCGGACAGGTTCGCCCCCAGCGCCACGGACTGCCCGGAGAGGCTCAGGGTGGTCCCCGCCCCGGAGGTGGAAACGGGACCCGAAACCGTGAGGTTCCCGGCGGCGCTTATGGTCACATCGTTGGTGATGGTCCCTCCGGTGACGGGCCCCGTCACCGTAAGGCCTCCGGGGGAATTGTTCAGCGTGAACGCCCCTCCCCGCCGCACCGTCCCCAGCGAAACCACGCCGTTGTCCCGGTTCAGGACGATGGCCCCGCCGGTCTCCGCCGTCAGGACCCCCGCCAGGACGCTCGTCGCCAGGGCCTGGGTCACCGTCCCGGTTATCATGTCCCCCGCCTGCCCCAAAACCACCGTCCCGCTGGAGGCGGAGATGTCCCCCAGCAGGGCGTTGCCGGCGTTCCGCACCACAACGGCGGCGGCGGACGCGGAGGAGGTGCTCAGGGTCCCGGCGGAGAGGTCCACATTCCCGCCTCCGCCGTCGATGAGGATCGTGCCCGTACCCTGAGCGGTCACATCGTGTCCCACCGTGACCCCCGCGCCTGCGAGGGAGACCGACCCGTTCCCCCCGGTGGTGGTGACATCGTTGCCCGTGGTCAGGGCGCCGGCGGCGGTGATCGTGATACTCCCGGCGGAGCTGGTCACCGGTCCCGCCCCGGAGCCCAGCTGGAGGGCCGTGGCCTCGGAGATATACACATCCCCCGCGGCGGACAGAACCAGGGTCCCCACATCGGTGTCCAGGGCCCCCGTCCCGGATGCCCCCACCCCCCCGGCGGAAACGATGGTGAGAAGGCTGGTGGAACCGAGGGCGCCGATCCGGGAGGGGTCAGCGGCCTCGATGATGCCCCCCGCCGTGGTGGTCAGCGTGATGGGCCCGTTATTCAAAGACTCCACCACATCCAGGGTCATCTGGGCCCCGGAGGTGACGCTGATGGCCCCCGAGCCGGTCTCCAGCAGGGAATCGGCGTCCATGGTGACGGCCCTCGACCCGGTGATGGCGATGGTCCCCGCCCCGGCCGTGGAGACCGTGCCGTCCAGAAGCATGGAGTTGATTCCGGTGGTGCCGATGGTGATGTTTCCGCTGCCGGAGCTTATGCCGATTCCGTTGCCCAGGGTGAAGCCCGCGCCGGACAGGATATCCACCTTCCCGGCGCCGTGGGCGGTGATCCCGCCGTTCACCACGATGCCCGCCCCCGCCGCGCTCCTGAGGCTTATCCCCGCGTTGTCCTGACTCGTGGACAGGGAGGGGCTTCCCGCCGTCACCGTGATCGTCCCCCCGCCCTGGATCTCCACCGGGTCCCGGAACACCGCGGTATTCACCGTCACCGCCCCGGAGAACAAGTCCCCCAGGGTGATGGAGGAAAAACCGTCCGCCAGATAGCCGATTTCCGTGTCGGTGAGGTCGAACTGCGGCCCCGCGGCCCCTAGGGAAACGAGCCTTCCCGCCGAGACAGGCTTCACACTCAGGGCCCCGGTTCCGGACACGGCCCCCCCCAGGGTCATCGTGTCCGCGCTCAGCAGGATGTCCCCCGTCCCGGCGGTAATCGTGACTCCCGGGTCCGTGGCCAGAGACCCGCCGCCCGCCCCGATGGAGATGTTCCCCGCCCCGCCGGCGGAGATGTTCTCGCTCACCGTGATGCTCCCCCCGGTGGATCGGAATTCCAGGTTCCCTCCGGCGGTGGTCAGGCCGGTCACATCCGGGGGAAAACCCCCGGAGAAGCCGATGGTCACATTGTCGTCCTCGGTGACATTTATTCCCGTCCCCGCCTCGATCTCGATGGCCGAGACGGCGGTGGATATGGCAACGGACCCGCCGGAGCGGATCCGGAGGTTCCCTCCGGTGATTTTCCCCCCCGAAACCAGGCCCCCCCATGTTCCGGTGTTGATGGTCAGGTTGTAGACACCCATGGACACGGCGCCCACGGAAATGTTCGCCCCCGTGGGGTTTCCCCCGTTGTTGGTGGAATCCAGAATCGCGTCCGCCCCGAGACTCACCGCACCGGAGCCGAAATCCATGGCGTCGGCGCTGCTCCTCACCGCCCCGGCGACGTTCACCGGCCCGTTTCCCGGAAACGAGACGCCGCCGTTGAAGAGGGTCACATCCCCGGCGCCGTCCCCCAGAGTCACCGTCCCGGTGTTGTTGAAGGCCGCCGCATTGGTGATGGCGCTGGATGCCCCGGTGAAGGACACGCCGTAGCCCGCCCCGGCGGTGTTCAGCGTCGTTATCGTCGTGTTTCCCTGAAATGCGATGGTCCCGGTGGTGTTGGAGAGCGTCACCGTCCCCGCCGCCAGGGCTCCCGAAAAGGTTGTCCCGCCGCTGTTCGTCACCGTCACAACCCCGATATTGGGACCCACCGCGCCGTTCACCGTCACCGCCCCGGTGGTGTTCACCGTCAGGTTCCCGGAAGCCGCCGTGCCCTGTATCCCCTGTGTCGAAAAAGGCGTCCCCGCTCCGTTTCCGAGGGTGAGGGTCCTCCCGGAGGTCACCCTCACCAGGCCCCCCAGAGTAACCAGCCCCGTGGAGTTCCCGCCGATGGTGGAGTTCCCCACCACGGCCACATCCGTATCCCCGTCCCCGAGACTCATGGAGGCGGAGCCCGCCGCCCGGACCGTCCCGTTCACATTCACCACGCTGGGCGCCGTCGCAGTGAGCCCCCCGGTGAAGGTCAGCGTGTCTCCGCCGTCCCCCAGAGTCACCGTCCCGGTGTTGCTGAAGGCCGCCGCGTTGGTCACCGTAGTCGTCGCCCCGGTCAGAGACACCCCGTAACCCTGAGCAACCGTAACGAGGGCCGTGGCCGCCAGATTGCCCTGAAAGTTCATGGCCCCGGTGGAATTGGCAACGTTGTCGTGGAGGGTCAGGGTCCCCACCCCCGCCACGGCGCCGGTCACGGTGGTCGCCCCCGTGCGGGACCGCACGGTCAGATTGTTCCCACCCCCGGTGACCGAAGCGATGTTGATGGGAGCCCCCGCCGGGCTCCCCCCGTTGTTGGAGGTGTCGATGGTGGACGCATTGGTGAGGGTCACCGCCCCGAGGTCGATCTGCTGTCCCGCGGTCCGCACCGTTCCGCCGACACTTGTCCCCGAGGGGTTGGACGGGTTCCCCGCCGTCGCCAGCCCCCCGGTAAAGGTCAAAATATCCCCGCCGTTCCCCAGGGTGACCGTTCCGGTGTTGCGGAAGTTCACGTCGTTGGTGAAGCTGTTCGTCCCCCCGGTGAACGACACATTGTACCCCTGGTTCGCCGTGTTCAGCGTCGTCATCGTCGTATTGCCCTGGAAAGCGATGGTCCCGGTGGTGTTGGAGAGCGTCACCGTCCCCGCCGTCAGGGCTCCCGAAAAGGTTGTCCCGCCGCTGTTCGTCACCGTCAGAGCGCCGTTCACCGTCGAGGGCCCCGCGATGGTGACGGCTCCGGTTTTATTGATGGCCAGGTTGTTGAAGGTGTAAGCGTTGACCGTGGCCGCCGCCGCTCCGGTGAGGTTTACCGTGCCGGTGCCGGCGGTCAGGGTTCCCACGGTGAGGTTTCCGGTGACATTCGCGGTTCCAGAGCTGACAGTCAGGGCTCCCCCGCCGCCGAGATTTCCATTGACGGTGAGGGTCCTCCATCCTACCGTAACGCTCGCCCCCGCCTGGATCGTCAGATTTGCCGTTGTGCCGTCCGTCGAACTGACGGCGACCAGGCTGGGAAATATGGGGCCTCCTGACGGCGCCGACGGAATAATTACATCGTCCCCCGACCCGGGAACAGAGAAGGTGTTCCAATTGGCCGCGTCACCCCATTGGGCGGTGCCGGCAAAAGCTGTCCAGGTTGTCTGGGCGAAAACCATTCCCGGCGGCGCAAAAAAGACGATACAAACAAACACCGGGAGGATCGATATTCCCAAAAACCGCGGCCTGCTTCCGCGGCGCTTCTTTCGGGCCAGATTACGATACGGCTTCATATCCGCCTATAAAGATACCACGGGAGCGGAAAACTTCACATAAGCGGCGGGTTTTCCCGCCGGAATCAGGGCAGCATTGTCAGCGCTTCAGCCCGGGAATTGACCCCCGGTTCCAGGAGTCGGGGAACCCCGTTTTTCCAGTAGACTGCCTGCTCCAGACCATTCTGATAGACCCCCGCCACATGAACGACACCGTCGGACACGCCGATTCCGTAACCGTAGGTCTCCCCCTCTTCGGGGCCGAAAAGATCCGTCTGCGTCATCGTGCCGTCCTTCAGTTTCCAGTAAGCCGCCCGCCGCGCCGATCCGGCGCCGAGATAATCCCCTACAGCGTACCGAAAACCGACGTCAACAGCTGCGTTCCGGGCGATTCCGGACGCTGTGCCGAGAACCTGAAATCCTGAAACCCCTCCCTCCCAGAGGACGGGCCTTAAGATGCCGTCCAGATGTCTCCCGGCGATATACACATCGACCCCGTCCACACAAATCCCGTACCCTTCGGAGAAACCGGTGGAATACAGATCGTATCTCTGGAGGGTCCCTCCCGAATCGGTCCAGTACACCCCCTGGTTCAACGAGCCGTTCTTGTAGAAACCTGAGACATAGACACTGCCGGAGGTGGCCACGACAATGCCTGCCGCCTCGGAAGCGCCGGTCCCGGGCAGGACATGCCGCACCGGCCCGGAGCCGTCGTCCACCCAGTAGACGGCCTTTTTGATTCCGCCATCAGTATAGTATCCCGAGATATAGGCGGTGCTCCCCAGGGCTGTTATTCCCGTCGCCCGCCCGCCGGCGGACAGATCAACCCGCGTCCCGTTCCTCCAGTACACCGCCACATCGCCGGACCCGTCGTTTATATAGCCGGAAACGAGGATTTCGGCGCCGGAGACGGCGACCCCCGAGGCCTCCGAGGAGTCGGCGGAATGCAGGATGGTCCTCTGGATATCCCCATCCCCAACCGTCCACTGGACGGCCACATTCCTGGCCCCGTCGAAAAGGGTGCCCACCACCACAACCCCCCCGCCGGGCTCGTAGGGCTGGCCGGGGTAATTGTACCAGTCCCCATGATCCATCCCCCCGCTGGTTCTCCAGAGATCGAAGCGGGGGTAGGCTTCCTCGATGCGCTGGGTCTCCGCCGGAGACTCCCAGTCCGTGGGGACCAGGAGGGCCCAGGGGAAACCGTCGCCGTCGATGAAGCGGTCGCCGGGGTTTTTCGAAACCGTCAAAGGTTCCCGGTCGATGAGGTGGATGTCGTGCCCCGTGTCGATGACATAAAGGTAGGGGTTGTAGGGTGGACGGGACAGGAGGACCTCCTCTGCGCCCTCTTCCGTCGCCTGGGGGGTCTGGAACTCCAGGGTGAAATCGGCGGTCTTTCCCAGGGCCTTTCCGGTGTTCTCGAAAAGGATGATCTCCGCCGGCATGCTCACACTGCGGCTGAAGGAGCGGGAAAGGCCGGACGAATCGATGTAGGTCCCGCTGAGGGACGCGCTTCCGGCAAAGGAGTCGATCCGGATGCCGAAGCGGTGGTTGTACCCCGCCCATTTCCGCATGGCCTCTGCATCCACGTCGATCCGGGTGACCCGGCCCGCGTCGTTTATGGTCTCCCGGATGGAGTAGGAGGCGATGAAGTCGTTGTAATCCGCGTCTCCCGCCCGGGCCTTGCCGAACAGGTCCTCGAAGGCGATGGTGATCCGGCCCTCCGCCGGCACATTGAGGCCGTAAAAGGGCTCAGCTCCCGAACCGGACATGCCCCGGGACAGGGGGAGCTGCGCCACCCGGCCCATGGCCATGGTGCGGCTCACCGTGGCAAGACCCGCCATATTGCCGATCACCACGCTGCGGGAGGCGAAGCCCGGGGCCTCCAGGGTCAGCGTCATGTCTTGCAGGGCGGAGGGCAGAAAAACCGTGGTGTCCAGAACCCCGTCGGGGGACAGCCTCCCGGAGTACACCGGCCGCCCCCGGGAATCGGTGAGCGCCGCCGTGACGACGGCGAAGTCCGGCGGCAGAGGAGTTTCCGACACCCCGGCGTCGCTGTAATCGTAAAGAGACACTTTCACGATGAGGCGCACCGGCAGCAGCGTTTCGAAGGTGAACTCCGCCTTTCGGGATCGGGGCGCGTCATTTATTCCGTCCGGGGGAAGCTCCCGCACCGACGGGGTCCCCGCCGGATCCTGCGGCCCGCCGAGGGAGACGGGCATGAAACAGCCCGTAAAAACCGCGATGGTCAGAAAAACAAGAAAACCGACGACAACTTTTTTCATAAATTCAGTCTCCTCATTGGGCCGGAGTGAACAGCACCTCAATATCAAGTTTACCGCTAAAAATCAGGGAAGGCAATCTTTTGCCGGGGGCGGGAACAATGCACGGGGAGTTAAATCCCTCGGGGAGCCTGCACCGGGAACCATGCCCCGGGAGCCTGCTCCGGGAGCCTGCCCCAGGTATCCCCGGGGCCCCCCGTCCCGGGGACTGAGCACGGGGAACCATGCTCCCGGGAACCATGCGTCGGAGGTCCGGCCCCATGAAACCCGGCCCCGCGGTTCACGGGTCCGGCTCAGATGGATGACAGAATCCCGCCGTCCACATAGATGATCTGGCCGTTGATGAAGCTCCCCGCGTCGGAGGCCAGGAGGAGCAGGGCCCCCACCAGCTCTTTCGGGTCCCCCCAGCGCCGGGCGGGGGTGCGGTTCATCAGCCAGGAGTTGAACTCCCGGTTGTCCGCCAGAGGCCGGGTCATCTCGGTGATGAAGTAGCCCGGGCCGATGCCGTTCACCTGGATATTGTACCGGGCCCAGTCGGCGCACATGGCCTTGACCAGCATCCGCACTCCCCCCTTGGCGGCGGCGTAGGGTCCGGTGGTCTCCCGCCCCAGTTCACACATCAGGGAGCAGGTGTTGACGATCTTGCCCCGGCGGCGGGCTATCATGCCCTGGGCGACCTTGCGGCTCACGGTGAAGACCCCGGTGAGGTTGGTGGCCAGGACCTCCTGCCACAGCTCGTCCGGGGCCTCGTGGAGGGGGGTCCGCCGCTGGATCCCGGCGTTGTTGACCAGGATGTCGATGGGGCCGATCTCCTTTTCGATCCGGTCCACCGCGGGGTCCGTTTCCGCCTGGCTGGTCACATCGAAGGCGTAACCGTGGACCTTGCAGCCCCAGCCCCGCAGGGTCTCCACCCCGGCCCGGACCTTCTCGTCACTCCGGCCGTTCAGAATAACCTCCGCCCCCGCCGCGGCAAGGCCCTCCGCCAGAACCAGGCCCAGGCCCTGACTGGACCCGGTCACCAGGGCGCGCCGGCCGTCCAGACGGAAAAGATCGATGCTCATGTCAGGCTCCCGTCATTTTTTAAAAAAAACCTATGTCATTCCCGCCCCGGCGTCAAGGGGCGGGCCGCTCGGGTCCGGGCAAAAGCCCCGCGCCGGAGAGGCTCCGGCCGGGAGAGAAGGGGGCCGCACGGCACGGGAAACCCAGAACCGCAGACCGGCGCAAAGCTGCCCCCCGGGGCCTCACCGCAGACCGGCCTCCAGGTTTTCCAGGTTCCGTTCCATGATGTCCAGGTAGGTCAGCCCCCGGGCGAGGTCGTCCTTTCCCACATTGTGCGCACCGTGCAGCAGCAAGAGCCGGGCGCCGGTCTCCCGGGCCACCGCCCGGGCCACCCGGGGTTCGGTGAGCTCCTCGTGATAGATCACCTGGAGGCCCAGTTCCTTCATTTTTGCCGCCAGAGCGACGATCCGGCGGGGGGTGGGCTCGGCGTTGGGGGCGAAGCCGGGGTAGGGCGAGATGTGGCTGAGACCGTAGCGTTTCGCGAAATAACTGAAGGCGAAGTGGCCCCCGTAGGGGATGGTTTTGATCCGAAAAGTCTTCACGGCCCGGACGATGCGCTCGTCCAGGTCCCGGAGCTTTTCCTTGTAGGCGGCGGCGTTGGCCCGGAAGAGTTCCCGCTTCTCCGGGGCGGCCTCCCCCAGGGCGGCGGCCACGGTGTCCACCATGGCGGCGGCGTTGACCGGGTCCAGCCAGACGTGAGGATCCGCCGCCTCGGCCTCCCCGTCTTCCCCGTGGTCGTGGTCCCCGCCGTGTCCGTGGAGCAGTTCCAGCCCCCGGGAGGTCTCCACCGCGATGAGCCTCGGGTTTTTGACGCCCCGGAGAA
>Ga0302247_1001014_pt1 | contig 22868 bp, 24 predicted proteins | sample AAG_UR_Ile_MG_FD_193529 | JGI IMG/M metagenome (GOLD analysis project Ga0302247, IMG submission 193529) | Enriched activated sludge microbial communities from anaerobic digester in WTTP, New Holstein, Wisconsin, United States - AAG_UR_Ile | ecosystem: Engineered > Bioreactor > Anaerobic >...
CGCTCGCCACACTATGTTCGTCAATCCTACAAAATCCATCGAAGCCTCCCTGCGAATCAGTTGGCTCCTTTAGAATCTTAAATGCTTTTCAATACGTTAATGCGTCGTCAGGTGTAGGGTAGTGTGCCCTTAACCAATCTTTTTTTCCGAAATTAACGGCCCGTTCACCGTGTCCCGGTTATGAAGGAGAGACACAGCGGCAACGGGCGTGTTATGACGGCGGGCGTTTGGGCGGACGGAAAAACGATTTTTGGCGTTTTGTCGCTGGTTGTCTCCATTGCCGGATACGTCCCCTATTTTTCGTCGATCATAGCGGGCCGGTGCAAGCCTCACGCGTTTTCGTGGGTGACGTGGACCATGGCGACGGCGCTCATTTTTCTGGCGCAGTGCAGCAAGGACGCGGGTCCCGGCGCATGGGTGACCGGATTGACGGCGCTGGCGTGTTTTTTGATCAGCCTTTTTTCTCTCCGCAACGGCGAAAAGGAAATCACGCGCAGCGACGAAGTCATTTTTGGCATTGGCCTTGCCGCGATACCGCTTTGGGCCGTGACGCAGGATCCGCTATGGTCGGTGCTGCTGATGATGGGGATCATCAGTCTCGGGTTTTACCCGACCTTCCGAAAATCGTACGACAAGCCTTACGAAGAGCACGCCTTTTTCTACGGCACCTGCGTCGCGAAATTCTTTTTCGGCTTTCTGGCGGTTCAACACTATTCGCTGGTGACGGCTCTTTCGCCGCTCTTCGGCATGTTGATCAACGCCGCGTTTCTGGCGATGCTGCTTTGGCGCCGTCGACATCTCGGCGGCCTGCACGAGCCTATGAACGACAACATGGCTTTCGAGCCGGAGATGTTGGCAATGCGAATTCAGGCGCGACACAACGTTTCTTGATTGGATCAACATTATATATTTGCGTCATCCCGGCGAAAGCCGGGATCCGGATTTAAATCTTCCGTGCGATCTTGCCATCAGACCATGGATCCGGGAAAAGACACGGAACTCGTAGAGGGCCACAAGCTTTCACGCCGGATACCGGCTTTTGCCGGTATGACGGAAGCGGAGGACGGCCCTTTGTTCTGCAACACCCGGTTTCCGGACAAACGCTTAAAGAATAAACTTCGACAAATCGACGTTCTTCGCAAGATCGCTCAGACGCTCCCGCACGTAAGCCGCGTCGATAACGACGGAGGTGCCGGGCTTGTCGGTCGCGTCGAAGCTGATGTCCTCCAAAAGCTTTTCAAGCAGCGTATGCAGCCGCTTCCGCCATCGCGATTCACGCTATGACGGACAAGGCGCGGCTTCGGGAATGACGCCGATTCCATCAAATCGAACTTTGCTCTAAACGCAGTCTTGTATGACACGTCTTGCCGCCTCGGCGAGAAAGCCGCTTCGCGTCATGCCTCGCGAACTGGCGGTTGCGTCGATAGCTTCGACCAACCCCTCATCAAGGCTGATGTTGAGACGCACGGCTTTGCCCGGCAAATCCGCGTGAACAAGAAGGCGGGCAACTTCCTTGATATCCGGGTCTTTTTCGATTTTGTCGAGAGAGCGTTGCCTGGGAATGCGGTCGCCATCTTCAACCATCAAGAGCAAGTGACCGCGGAGAGCCTCTTCGGCATTGCGCGCAGCTTCCTCGATCGTTTTTCCATGGCTTGTGCAGCCCGGAAGATCGGGAAAGAAGACGCCATAGCCTTTTTTTGCGCGTTCGATAATCGCGGGAAAATATTGCATAGGCATGATAATCACCTCAGTTTGATGCCACTTTGCCGCTCAATGCTCTTCAATGTTCCAATCGGTATATCCTTGACGGGATGGGCAACCGTAACTTTACCGAGCTTGATCGGGTGTGAAAAATGATGATGGCTTCCCGTGATGCGCTTTAGCTTCCACCCGTCATCTTCAATCCGCGAAATAATTTCACGACTGCTCAGGCTGCTGCTTGAGGTGCGTGCCATGTTGAGATCCCTTTAATGTGTGTTGATGACTTTCGATGCTGGACGGCATCGAAAACCGCATCACACGAGAAGGTCTCCTTTGTACGGGTTTTTTGCCCCACATGCACCCATTCCCGAGTTTGTGTATAGTTACACAACAACCGGCAATTGTCAACAATAATTTCTGTTGATTGATCCATAATCCATGAACCCCAATCCATCACACATCAACTTCCTTAACGAACCTCGCGATACTGGAGCTTTTCCCGGCTGGATGGAATCCACGTCAACCGCTTCGCGGTTTCGGGAATGATGCCAAACCGTTAGGATATAGGCAGTTCTATAAGATAAACTTCGACAAATCGACGTTCTTCGCAAGATCGCTCAGACGTTCCCGCACGTAGGCCGCGTCGATAACGACGGAGGTGCCGGGCTTGTCGGTCGCGTCGAAGCTGATGTCCTCCAAAAGCTTTTCAAGCAGCGTATGCAGACGCCGCGCGCCGATGTTTTCCACGCTGGCGTTAATTTCCGCCGCCAGCCGCGCCAGCTCGCCGATGGCCTCCGGCAGAAAGTCGAGCGTGACGTTTTCCGTCGCCAACAGGGCCTTGTATTGCGTCACGAGGCTGGCCTCGGGCTCCGTCAGGATGCGCCTGAAATCCTCTTGCGTGAGCGCCTGCAGTTCCACGCGGATAGGCAGGCGGCCCTGAAGCTCCGGCAGAAGATCGGAGGGCTTGGCGATGTGAAAGGCTCCCGACGCGATGAAAAGAATATGATCCGTGCGCACGGTGCCGTATTTCGTGGACACGCTCGTGCCTTCGATCAGCGGCAGCAAATCGCGCTGCACGCCTTCGCGGCTGACGTCGCCCGTGCCGCGGAACTCGGCGCCGCGCGACGCGATCTTGTCGATTTCGTCGAGGAACACGATGCCGTTCTGCTCGACGTTGTCGATGGCTTCGGCGACGGCTTTGTCCTGATCCAGAAGCTTGTCGGACTCTTCGCCCAGCAAAACCTCGCGCGCCTCGGGCACGGGAAGTTTGCGCGTCTTGGTGCGGCTGCCGAAAGCCTTGCCGAAAATATCGCCAAGATTGATCATGCCCATTTGCGCGCCGGGCATGCCCGGCACGTCGATGGTCGGCATGGACGCGCCGCTTGTATCCTGAACCTGAATTTCCACTTCACGTTCGTCAAGTTCGCCCCCCGCCAGCATGTGGCGGAACTTGACCCGCGTCTCGGGCGTGGCGCTTTCGCCGACCAGCGCGTCCAGAAGGCGTTCGTCGGCGCGCTGTTCCGCTTTGGGCGTCACGTCCTTGCGGAACTTTTCGCGCGTGAGCTTCAATGAAACCTCGACAAGATCGCGCACGATGCTTTCCACGTCGCGTCCGACGTAACCGACTTCGGTGAACTTCGTCGCCTCGACTTTCAGAAACGGCGCTTCGGCAAGGCGCGCCAGACGCCGTGCGATTTCCGTCTTGCCGACGCCCGTCGGGCCGATCATCAGAATGTTTTTGGGCAACACTTCCTCGCGCAAGGCCTCGGGCAACTGTTGCCGCCGCCAGCGGTTGCGCAAGGCAATCGCCACGGCGCGTTTGGCGTCGTCCTGGCCGACGATAAAGCGGTTCAGCTCGGCAACCGTTTCGCGGGGGGAGAGATGGGTCATTCAACATTCCTTGCTGTGTTCAGGGGCTCGGGGCTCGGGCTCGGGGTTAGAAAAGAAAGAAGCCAACGTGTCTTCTTTCTTTCGAACCCCGAACCTCGAATCCGGAACCCCTAACCCCTAGACGTCCAGCATTTCCACCGTCACGTTCGTGTTCGTGTACACGCAAATACCGGCGGCAATGTCCAAAGCCTTTCGGGCTATGGCTTCGGCGTCCATGCCGGGCAGATCCATAAGCGCCCGCGCGGCGGCCAGCGCGTAAGGCCCGCCCGAGCCGATGCCGATCAAGCCGTCCTCGGGCTCCAGCACGTCGCCGGTGCCGGAAAGGATAAGGCTCGTCGATTTGTCGGCGACCGCCATCATGGCTTCAAGACGGCGCAAATAACGGTCCGTGCGCCAATCCTTCGCCATTTCCACGCACGCGCGCATCAACTGGCCCGGATGTTTTTCCAGCTTGCCTTCAAGGCGCTCAAAGAGAGCGAAAGCATCGGCTGTCGCGCCCGCAAAACCGGCAATGACGTCCGTGCCCGAAGCGCCCGACTTCAGACGGCGCACCTTGCGCGCGTTGCTCTTCAGGACGGTCTGGCCGAACGACACCTGGCCGTCGCCGGCGATCACGACCTTGTTGCCCTTGCGGACGGCCAGAATCGTCGTGCCGCGCCACGCTTGGTTATTCGCCGGTTCAGTCATATCAAGCCCTTCTTTCGTAAATGATTATATTACAAATGGGGTCTTAAAGCGCTTTTGGCAAGCCCCCCGCCTTTTGCTATAGATTTGCGGTTCGAATCCAGGAAAGGAAAAGCGCCATGCCTTACGACGATACCAACGTTTTTGCGCGCATTCTGCGCGGCGAAATTCCCTGCAACAGGATTTACGAAGACGATTGCGCAATCGCGTTCCACGATCTTCACCCGCAAGCGCCCGTCCATGCGCTCGTCATTCCCAAGGGACCGTATATGAATCACAACGATTTCGCCGCGAACGCGAGCGAAGCGGAAATCGCGGGGCTTCAACGCGCCATCGGCAAGGTGGCCGAAAAACTCGGCGTGACCGGCGCGGGCTATCGTCTCATTTCAAATTGCGGAAGCAACGCGGGGCAGGAAGTGCCGCATTATCACGTGCATATTCTGGGCGGGCGAGCATTAGGGCGAATGCTGGCGGGGGACAAATAAAAAGGCGCGCAACTCGCGCGCCTGTTGGCGAAGGAGATTTTTTCCTTAACGCCTGTGCGTCAACAAAGCGCCCCGGGCGGCGGACTTAAATGCGGACGGTCTACGCGGAAGCGTTAAACCAACGCTTTCGCGCGAAAGCTCCGCAGGGGTCAGCCGGTGGGGAATTTGGAAGAGTATAGCGGTTTCCGCCATCAACTCTTCGGGCCCCATGGGACGTGCGATGTATGTCATTTTTATCTCCATCACCAATAAACTTAAGTACAGGTACATTAAACACCGAAAGAATTAATTTTAGGTTAAATGGCAAAGCATTGGAAAAGCTGGGCATTTTTAGTTTCGTTTACGCGGGGAAAGAATATTTCAGGTTTTTCTTAGAAATTTATTAATCCAAATCATATACGCGCGCTCGCCCTTGCCGAAGACGGAGGGAGCCTCCATAGTTGCCCCATGCCCGAAACCCGAAAGATTTTCGACCAACTGGCCTGGCAAATGGCGGCAGGCGCCGACGAGCCCATCGGCGAAACCCCTGGCCTTGGGCGCTGGCTCGGCGGAAGCAGGGAGGGGGACAAAACGGACGCGTCCACCCCTTCGACGCTGCCGGAACGCTGCGCCAACGCTCCACCAACGCTCACGCAACGCGCGCTTAACGCTCACGCAACGCAAGCGAAAACGGCCGAAATTCCCCCCGTAATGGCCTCTTCCATTGCGGCTTTACGCGAGGAATTACAACGTTTTGAGGGCTGCGCGCTCAAGAAAACGGCCATGAATCTGGTCTTTGCGGACGGCAACCCCGCCTCTTCCGTCATGTTTGTCGGCGAAGCCCCCGGCGAGGACGAAGACCGTCAGGGCGTGCCCTTCGTGGGCGTTTCGGGCAAATTGCTCGACCGAATGCTCGCTTCCATCGGCCTGGATCGCACATCCGTCTACATCAGCAACATCCTTTTCTGGCGCCCCCCCGGCAACCGCTCGCCCACCGATGCCGAAACCGCAGCTTGCCTGCCGTTCGCCGAGCGCCACATCGCGCTTGTTCAACCGAAGATTTTGGTTTTGTTGGGCGGCGTGGCGGCGAAAAATCTTCTGCGCACGAAAGACGGCATCACCAGAATTAGAGGAAGATGGACTGAATACACACCGTATCTTGGTCGTGACGACACGCCGCCGATCCGTTGCCTGCCGATGTACCACCCCGCATACTTGCTGCGGCAGCCGGGCGCAAAGCGGCAGGCATGGAAAGATTTGTTGCTACTGAAAAAAGGTATTAACGAAGCTAACTGACTGAAAAACCAAGATTAAGCAAGATTAAAATGCGGCAGCCCAAGTTTTTCCTTGCCTGGGCACCCCGGAGCCGCTAGTAGGGCGCCCACATGCCGATCAAAAGGACTAAGGGCCGAGGCTCCGTCACTGTGGCAACACTTGCCGTTGTGACACTTATAAGTTGGGGTCTCTCCATAACTACTCATGTCAGCGCAACGAATACTTCGTCTCCTTTCCCGGAGACGAAACCCGCCGCCGCTGTGCCGCCGTCCACCGCGGCCGCGCTTCCCTCCGAGCTGGATACGGCCATGGGGGCTTTATCGCCGGAAGACGCGCTTTTATACCGCCTGATTTTCGAAGCCCAAAAGCAGGGAGAATGGGAAAAGGCCGACGAAGTCATGGCCAACCTTTCGGACCGGCGGCTCGTGGGGCACGTGCTGGCCGAACGTTATTTGCGCCGCCCGGCCGGGGTGGATGAAGTAGCCGTTTGGCTTAAGGAATACGGAGATTTGCCGCAAGCCGATACTCTTTATAAACAAGCCCGAAACGAAGCTAAACAGGCCGGGATTTCCCTGTCTCTTCCCCGCGCCGCCGATTCATGGAGCGGAGGCTATGAGGCGGATAGCGCGGCCGATTTTCCGGCCGAATTGACGGCGGCTACGCTTTCCCAGAAAACGGAAACCGGCCGTCTTGCGCGGGCGATGAACAAGGCGCTTCGCCGCCACGACCCCTTTTCGGCCCGGGATATGCTGGTTGCTGCCGAGGCCCGTCAACAGCTGGCGGGCACCTTTGCGGGCGACGCCGAAGCGGCCGTTGCCGCCGGCTTCTTTTACGCGGGCGAGCGCGAACAGGCGCGATCCCTGTCGACCGCCGCCGCTACAGCCGGGCAGCCGCTCGGTATGTGGATCCGCGGCCTGATTGCCTGGGAGCAAGGCGATGCCGATGCCGCCGTTACGCAGTTTACGCGGTTGGCCGATCACCCGGCGCTCAATCCGGGAAGCCGGGCTGCGGCGCATTTCTGGGCCTATCGCGCGCTCAGCCGCGCCGGAAGGAAGAAGGAAGCTTTTGGGCGTCTCGATCGTGCCGCGCGCCAGACGCGCAGTTTTTATGGCTTGCTGGCCGCCCAGTTGCTTGGCCGGAATCAGGCCGTAAACGTGGCCAAGACGGAATGGCCCGCCTGGGGGCCCCATCATCGCGCCGAACTGGCGTCGACAAAAGAGGGCTGGCGCGCTTTGGCGCTGATACAGGCCGGAGAGCCTCTTCTGGCGGAAAACGAATTGCGCCGCTTGAGCCCGCTCGGGCAAAAAAACAGACAAGTCGCCATGCTGGCGCTGGCCGGTTATGTGCCCATGCCGGCGTTGGCCGTGCAGTTGGCAAGCCTGGGCGGCGGCCAAGGATATGCCGCCGCTTATTATCCCGTGCCTTCATGGCAACCGGAAGAAGGATTCCAGATCGACCGCGCCCTGCTTTACGCTTTGATGCGGCATGAATCGCAATTCGATCCGGAGGCCGTCAGCGCACGCGGCGCATGCGGGTTGATGCAGATTATGCCGAAGACGGCTAAAGCCGTTTTGGACATGGAAGTTGAGGGCGAGGGGCTTTCGGCAAAAGACAAGCTGTTCGATCCGTCCTTCAATCTCGCGCTCGGCCAAAAATACGTCCAGCACCTTGCCGGACTTCCCCGGATCGGCGACAACCTCATGCTGCTTTTGGCGGCATATAACGGCGGGCCGGGCAAGGTTTCCCGGTGGATGGGCGACGGTACCGGACGGCAGGAGAAACTGGCGCAGGATCCCTTGCTGTTTATGGAAAGCCTGCCGTCGCGCGAAACGCGAAACTATATCGCGCGCGTGCTCCCGCATTACTGGGGCTATCAGGAGCGCCTTGCCCAGCCGCGCACGACGCTCAAACAGCTTGCCGAAGGCCGGTGGCCGCGCGTCAACGTAACGGAAGCGCAGCAGGCGGAGACCGGGGCGGCGGCCGCCATCAAATTGGCCAGCAATTAGGGCCGCCTTCAGCAGATTGTCCTTTCAAGCCCTGCCTTCGGCATGGACGTTTTCTCCCGGAATGCTATGAAGGCATAATGCCTGCTTCCGAAACCCTTTCCGCATGGAATCCCGCCCGTTACGCCCGGCGGCGCGCCAATCTTGAGGTGCGCCAGCGCGTAATCCGCGCCCTTCGCGGTTATTTCGACGGCGAGGGATTTGCCGAAGTGGATACGCCCATTTTGCAGGCATCGCCCGGCAACGAAGTTCATTTGCAGGCATTCCGCACCGAGCTTCGCGATCCGCACGGCGGGCCGTCCCGCACGCTTTATCTGCATACCAGTCCCGAGTTCGCGATGAAAAAACTGCTTGTGGCGGGGGAACCTAAAATTTTCCAGCTGGCGCACACATTCCGTAACGCCGAGCGATCGAGCCGTCACCATCCCGAGTTTACGATGCTTGAGTGGTATCGGACGGATAAAAGCCCGAAAGAGAAAGAACGGATAGGGGACGTCAAAAAAGATTGCATCGATCTTGTGCGGGCGGCGACAAAAGCAGCGCAGCGAAAGTTTTTCGAAGCCAACGGCATGACATGCGACCCGTTTCAGGATTGGGAAGAACTTAGTGTGCCCGAAGCTTTTCGCCGTCACGCAAATATAGATTTATTGGCGACAACCCCCGATCCACGCAAGCCGGACGCGGCATTGTTGCGAAAGGCCATGGAGCCGCTGGGCTTGCGCACGGCCGAAGACGATAGCTGGGAAGCCTTGTTCTTTCGCGTGATGATGGAAAAAATCGAGCCTTTTCTCGGGAAGGACCGGCCCACGTTTCTTTGCGATTACCCCGTCAGCATGGCGGCGCTGGCGCGGCCAAAGGCGAATGACCCGCGTTTGGCCGAACGGTTCGAGCTGTATATCGCCGGGTACGAAATCGCAAACGCCTTTTACGAGCTTAATGGCGCCGAAGAACAGTTGCGGCGCTTTGAGGCCGACATGGATATGAAGGAAACATTGTACGGCGAAAGATATCCCGTCGATATGGATTTCATCGCGGCGCTACGGTTTGGAATGCCCGATGCGGCAGGCGTCGCGCTGGGCGTCGACCGGCTGGTCATGCTTTGCGCGGGAACGGAGAATATCGAAGACGTCCTGTGGCTGCCGGTGACCGGAAATTAGGGGTTCGGGGTTCGGGGTTCGGGGTTCGGGGTTCGGGAAAATTATGTTAAACGTGAGGCGAGTCGTTGATAACATAACCCACGCTAATGATGAGAACAGTCCCTAAATAGCCACATTCATTCCCTAACCCCTGATGCCTCAATGCCTGAACGTCTTTTTGCTCTCTTCGACCAACTCGGCATCGCGCACAGCACGGTTGAACACCGGCCTTTGTTTACCGTGGAAGAGGGCCGCGATTTGCACGGAGCAATACCGGGGCTGCATTGCAAAAATCTTTTTCTTAAGGACAAAAAGGATAAAATCTGGCTTATCGTCATGCCGGGCGACAAGCGCGCCAATCTGGGCAAGTTGGAGAAACGTATCGGCGCGGCGCGCGTTTCCTTCGGCAAGCCGGAGCTTTTGATGGAGGTATTAGGCATGACGCCGGGGGCCGTCACGCCCTTTGCGCTGATTAACGATACGGCCCGGCGCGTAACCGTTGTGCTGGACTCGGACATGCTTGAAAGTGAGCAAATCAACTTTCATCCCTTGCGCAACGATGCTTCAACTACGATCCAAACGACCGATTTGGTTAAGTTTATCAAAGCGTTGGGCTATGCCCCCTTTGTCGTGGACTGCGGGGGTTAATTTCCGGTAACCCTATGATTTTATGAAAGCATTTTAACTTTAGCTTAGAGGCTTCCGGGTATAGTAGTATCGATACCGGAACAATTGAAAGCATTCGGATTTTACAAAGGTGTTTTTTATGACGATTTATTCAAAACTCAAGGAAACATTTATCGTTCCCAAAGCAAAAAATGCCAAAGGACGACGGGAATTCCTCAAAATTGGCGCAAAGGGCGCCGTTGTTGCCGGGGCGTCCCTTTTGTTTCCTTCCGTCGCAAGAGCGGCGCGCGCTGCGCCGCCGAATCCTGTCGAAACATTCGATCTCATCGACAGGCATAACAATTGGGGCATCCAGATTTTTGAGCCCCTCGGCGGCCCCGGGGAGGATAAAAGAAAACAACGCTCACTGATGGTCGTTAAAGACCTTTATACGAAACAGACCGTTTTCTACGTTGAAGGAAATACAAAAAGCGCGAGGATTTACAGCCTCGACAATGTTTCAAAAGCTGACGAAAAAGCAAGAAAAGATTATGCGCTCCGGCAATTGAACGAATGCGAAAACGTCAACCCCGAGGCCCGGCGGAAACCTTTTCTGAACGTTGCCGATCTTGGAGGCGAACGAGCGGTCGCCCTTTACGCCGACGAGAACAACGTCCATACGCGCGTCGATTTTTTCCCAAACGGCAACGTCTACGCGACCATGAAATTCCTCGATTATAATTTTGAGGACGACCGTGGCGCTGTTATGCCCGTCAGTTTAGGCTTTGATTTGCCGCATCATCCCGCGAAGGGATACAATTTCACAACCATGGTCGGTATGCTTTCCCGTGAATTGCAGAATCTTCGGGAGACCGGGCACCGGGGTAAAGCGGCTAAAAACCGGAGAGAAAGAACGAACATCGGCCCCTATGCGACATTAAATCCGGAAGCCAGGGTCTTTTTTGCCGAAACGATCCTGTTAAAATTGTGGGAAGATATATATCGCGCGAAAGACCGACTCCAAAGAGACATGGGAAGGGAAATGACTGCTCCCTGGGTCATCAAGAATACTCTTCCCAAGGAGCGGGAATATTTGTTGGTGGACTTTGTGGGGGTTAACGGCATAACGGGCATGCCTGAAGCCCATGACTATACCCAGCCCGCTCTTCGGGGCGAACCACAAAAAACTCGCGGCAAGGAGCCAACGCGGCGCCTGTTACCAAGGCTTCCCCGGTTGGACCAAATGCCGCGGTTTTAACGCCGAGGTAAACGCGCATCACCGGGGGTTTGTTCGGGCGGCGTTTTAAACCATAACACCTTGAAATATCTTATTGTTTCCGCGCCGAGGATCGTTGCATCGGCGCCTTAACAGTGCTACTCAAAAGGGGCAAAATTCCCCTTTTTATGGCCGCCGATTCATGACCCAATCAGTTACCGGAAACGAGATCCCCGAAGACGATTACGGGGCCGACTCCATTACCATTTTACGCGGGCTTGACGCCGTGCGCAAACGGCCCGGCATGTACATCGGCGACACGGACGACGGCTCGGGCCTGCACCAGATGGTCTATGAAGTCGTCGATAACGCCGTGGACGAATCTCTTGCGGGTTTCTGCACGCGCATCGACGTGATCCTTAACGCGGACGGTTCGTGTACGGTGCGCGACAACGGGCGCGGCATACCCGTCGACGTTCACACAGAGGAAGGCGTGTCCGCCGCGCAAGTCGTCATGACCGAGCTTCACGCGGGCGGCAAGTTCGATCAAAACTCCTATAAAGTTTCGGGCGGCTTGCACGGCGTCGGCGTGTCGGTGGTCAATGCGCTGTCGGAATTTCTGGATTTGCGCATCTGGCGGCAAGGATCCGAATGGACTATGCGCTTCAAGAACGGCGAGGCCGAAGCTCCTTTGAAGGAACTGCAAGCGTCCGGCGAAACCGGCACGGAAGTCACCTTTTTGCCGTCGAAGGAAATTTTTTCAAAAACCGAGTTCGATTTCACCACGCTTGAACACCGGCTGCGCGAACTGGCTTTTCTCAACTCCGGCGTCAATCTGATGCTCACCGACGCGCGCGGCGTCGAGCCGAAAACCGTCAATCTGCATTACGAAGGCGGTCTGAAGGAATTCATCGCCTACATCGATCGCTCGAAGGTGGCGCTGCATCAGCCTTGCATTACCGCGCGCAAGGAACAGGACGGCACAACGGTCGAGTGCGCCATGCAGTGGAACGACAGCTATCACGAAACGATGCTTTGCTTTACCAACAACATTCCCCAAAAGGACGGCGGCGCCCATCTGGCCGGATTCCGCGCGGCGCTGACGCGCACGATCAATCAGTACGCGGAATCCAGCGGGATCGCCAAAAAGGACAAGGTCTCTCTTTCGGGCGAAGATGCGCGCGAAGGCTTGACATGCGTACTTTCCGTCAAGGTGCCCGATCCGAAATTCTCGTCGCAGACGAAGGAAAAGCTCGTTTCCTCGGAAGTGAAACCCGTGGTCGAATCGGTTATCGGCGAGATGCTGTCGACGTGGTTCGAGGAGCATCCGGGCGAAGCGAAAAAGATCATCGGCAAGATCGTCGAGGCCGCCGCCGCGCGCGAAGCGGCGCGCAAGGCGCGCGAACTGACGCGGCGCAAGGGCGCGCTCGATCCCACGTCGCTGCCCGGCAAGCTGGCGGATTGCCAGGAACGCGACCCGGCCAGGTCCGAGCTGTTCATCGTCGAGGGCGACTCGGCGGGCGGTTCCGCGAAGCAGGGCCGCTCGCGCCAGTTCCAGGCGATCCTGCCTTTGCGCGGCAAGATTCTCAACGTCGAGCGCGCGCGTTTCGACAAGATGCTTTCCTCGGCGGAAATAGGGACGCTGATTACCGCCATCGGCTGCGGGATCGGACGCGAGGAATTCGACGCCACGAAGGCGCGCTACCACAAAATCATCATCATGACGGACGCCGACGTCGACGGCAGCCACATCCGGACGCTGTTGCTCACGTTCTTTTTCCGCCAGATGCCGGAGTTGATTGATCGCGGCTATCTTTATATCGCCCAGCCGCCTCTTTACCGCTTGAAACGCGGGTCCGCCAAGGAAAGATATTTGAAAGACGACCGCGCCCTTGAAAAATACTTACTCGACTCGGGCCTTGAAAACGCCGCCGTAACGCTGCACGACGGGAAGGAACTGCGCGGAGATGGCTTGTTCAGGATTATGGAACAGGCGCGCGTTATGAAGAACGCCATTCAGGCATTGAATCGCAAGGTAGGTCACCATGCGATCGTCGAACAGGCGGCCATTGCCGGCGCGCTGGGCGTCGGGCTTACTGTCGATTCCAGCAAGGCGCAGGAGGCGGCGGCGTACGTAGCCAGGCGGCTGGACGCCCTCTTGCCTTCCGTGGAGCGCGGGTGGAAGGGCGAGGCTACCGAAAAAGGCGGCCTGTTGTTCACAAGGTCTCGGCGCGGCGTGACCAGCCGGTTTATGCTGGATGCCGATACGCTTCGCTCGGCCGAGGCGCGACGTCTCGACGGCATGACGGCCGAACTGCAGGAGTGGTTCAGTTCGCCGGCCGTGCTGGCCGTCAAGGATAAAGCGCCGGCAGCGATCACAGGGCCGGTCGGGCTGGTCGACTCCGTGATGGATTGGGGACGTCATGGCGTTGCCATTCAGCGCTATAAAGGTCTCGGGGAAATGAACCCGGAGCAGCTGTGGGAGACGACGCTTAATCCGGAAGCGCGGTCCCTGTTGCAGGTGAAGGTGCATCAATCCGATGTCGCCGAGCAGGTCTTTTCCACCCTGATGGGCGACGTCGTCGAGCCGCGCCGCGACTTCATCGTCGAAAACGCGCTTAACGTCACCAATATCGACGCTTAAGAAAATACCGAGGCGTTAGATATCGTCATCGAGACTGTCGCAGGGAAACTTGCTGAAGACGAAAGGCAGCGCTTTCGCTTCCTTATGTTTATTGTTCAAAAGGACCATATGGCCTTTGCCGAGCCGCGACGACAGTTCGGCCAGCGCGGCAGGCATTTGCGAATAGTCCTTCCTATAACTATGGCGGTCCGCCGACGCTGCGGCCCGCAGCAAATGTTCCTTCTCTTCGGGCGACACCCGGCGAAGCAAAAAACGGCGATGGCCGTATTTCCACGCCGAAACGATCGCAAAGTCGTGATCCAGAAAACGCAACCAGCTTAAAGTATTCTGCGCGGCAACCTGCGCAAACAGGTGCCGGCATCCGTTATCTTGCGCCCACTGGATGGCGGCGTCGATCAACGCGCGGGAATAACCGCGGCCAAAATGGTTGTTTTTTACGCAAAGAGACTGGACAGCGGCGACGGCCCCCTCGCCAAACGAAGCGGATATCTTTCCCTGAGGATCGGGGCACGTCAGGATTTCTCCGGTTCGGGCCGCTTCGAAAGAATTTGCCCGCAGAACCGCCATCGACCCCACAAGGCGGTTTTGAGAAACGAGACCAAACAAAACGCCGCCCTTGCCATCCAACAACTTGCGAAAATATTCCGCCGTTTTCGGCAAGAGAAAATGGCTTTGGGGCCGGGGCAGATCGGACCGCACCTGCAGATGCAGGGACAGGACGGATCCAAGCCAGGAAGCGCCGGACAAAATCCGGGCTCTCTGGCGGTTCGCCGTTTTTGAGTTTGCGAGTTTTTGATGTGCGGCCGGTATAAGAACCGGCCCGGAATTATTTTCCGGCTTCGCGGTCGCCGCCACATTCATTTTTTCCCCGCACCGGAAGGATTGAAGCTCTGATTGTTTCATGAAGGACAATTTTGTTTTTAAAAGGGATATTTTTCTTTGCCAAAAGACTAAAACAAAACACTTTTGGTCACAATGGTTATTTTAGCGGGAGGGCCGCTGTTTAGAATTGTTCTTTTTTGCCGTCTATAAGAAGATCGATGGCGCCGGTTCCTGAGAACCTTCTGCCGCAATCAATGTTCCAAAACCTGCATGCGTCAATATCTCGCCCAGCAAGGCCCACTCCTTGTGAGCGTCGACAATAACGACGCCGCCGACGCCGGACCCCAGCGCCCGAAGGGCGCTTTCGACCTTGGGGATCATGCCGCGCGCGATCACGCCGTTCGCGATAAGGGCGCGCGCCTTGTCCGGCGTGAGGCAGGAAATCGGCCGTTTTTCGGCATCGTATACGCCCGCTACGTTTGTCGCCAGTATAAGCCGGCGCGATCCGAGCGCCGTGGCTACCGCCATGGCGTAATCGTCGGCGTTGATGTTGAAGGCCCCATGGTCCGGGCCGCGGCCGACGGAATTCAGAATGACGATTTTTTTCTTTCGAAGCTGGGTCTGAATGGCGAAGGCGTCGACAGCCGACGGCAAGCCGGTCCGGTCGGCCGCGATGTCTTGCGCCGCGCCCTGAAGAGGTTCGGCATGGACAAGGCAATGATTTTCCCGCGCGGCGCAGTAAACCGGACAGCCGTTTTGTTCGAGCGCTTCAGCAACCATCAAGCTGATGTCGCCCATGACGCGCGCGACCACGTTCATGATGGCCGGGTCTGTCACGCGGCGTCCGTCCGAACCCTTTGTCAAGGCAAGCCCGGCTTCCTGCAGCGCCGTGTCGATCTGGGGACCGCCGCCGTGAACAAGCACGATGCCGATGCGGCGGCACTGAAGGAACTCAAACTGGCGGGCGATTTTCGTCAGGAATTCCGGATCTTCGGCAATCGAATTGCCGCCAATTTTTACCACGATGGTCTGGCCGGCATAGGACCGGAGTTCGTCCATCATTTCGGCAATATAAGCAAGAGAAAGGCTGTTTTCCGGCATGGTGCGCTGCGCGTTCAAGGAGCTTTACAAAAGAAAGTTTTTCTTATCACGGGCGGCTTATCTGTGGTAGCAAAAAGCGGTTTTTTTCAGGCATTCGGAGGGGGCATGACGGCCATCGGCATACTGGGGGCCAGCGGGTATACGGGGGCGGAGCTTCTGCGTCTTTTGCTGGCGCACCCGAACGTTACGATTGCGGCGTTGACGGCGAACAGGAACGCAGGCCAGCCTGCGGGGGCTCTTTTGCCGCATTTGATCGGGCTGCCCTTGCCGGATTTATGCCGGAACGAGGACGTCGACTTTGGCAGGGTCGACTTCGTTTTCTGCGCCTTGCCGCACGGGACGACGCAAGACGTTATCGCGGCGTTGCCCGCAAAGGTACGGGTCGTGGATTTGTCGGCGGACTTTCGTTTTGCCGATACGAGGCAATACGAGGCGTGCTATGAGCAGGCGCACCGCGCGCCGGAACTGCAGCAAGAGGCGGTGTACGGATTAACGGAACTGGCGCGCGACAAGGTTCGTGGCGCGCGGCTGGTGGCCAATCCGGGCTGCTACCCGACGGCGGCGCAATTGCCGCTGATACCGCTGTTGCGCGCGGGCGTTATCGAGGCGGACGACATTATCATCGACGCGAAATCGGGCGTGAGCGGCGCGGGGCGTGAGATGAAACTCGGGAATCTTTACAGCGAAGCGGCCGAAGGCCTGCAGGCCTATGGCGTGGCGAAGCACCGCCATGCGCCGGAGATCGAGCAGGGATTGAGCGAAGCGGCCGGCAAGCCGGTTGTCGCGAACTTTACGCCGCATCTTGTGCCCATGAACCGGGGCATCTTTGCCAGCATCTATGTGCGCCTTGCGAAGGGGAAAACGGTGGCGGACGTGCAGCGCGTTTGGCGTGAAACGTACAGGGACGAGCCGTTTATACAGGTGCTGGCGGACGGGCATTTGCCCGGCACAAGGCAGGTGCGCGGCACGAACAACTGTCAGATAGCGGTTGTGGCCGACCGGGTGCCGGGCCGGGCGATCATTCTGAGCGCCATCGACAATCTTGTTAAGGGGGCGGCGGGGCAGGCCGTGCAGAACATGAACGCCATGTTCGGATGGCCGGAGACATGCGCGCTTGGGCAGACGGCGATGTTTCCGTGAAAGACGGCGGGGACCAGGCTATTATCCCGCGCCTTTTCAGGCCTTGAAAGGCATGGTAAGACAAGGGCGTTTGCGGGTGTAGCTCAATGGCAGAGCAGAAGCTTCCCAAGCTTACGACGAGGGTTCGATTCCCTTCACCCGCTCCAGAACAAAACCCCCATCGCGGGGGTTTTGTTCTGGAATGGAAGAGCATCGAACCCGAGTAGAGGGTCGACAAATTGCGAAAGCAATTTGGACGCCGGAGCGAAGCGACGGCGCCCGAAGGGGCGAAAAACACGCCCAAGCGTGTTTTTCGATCAATCCCTTCACCCGCTCCAAGTTCAAACTACATTGATCCATAACACCAAGGACATGGAACCGCCGACTATCCGACAGCGCATCGCTCAGAAAATCCAGACTCCAGACCTGATTGAGGCTATCCGCCTCACGGTGGGCATTACCTGTAAACCTCTCAACTTGATCTGACATTTTGGTTGCTGTTGTGGCATGAACGATGTGGAAAACGCCCTTGCGTTTTCCACAGACTTTCGGGCTTCGGGGGACGAGATTTCTGAAATACGGTTGGCGCCCAATAATCCTCTCATCTTGCGAAACTTTAGCGCAGCAAGGTCATCCGCTCCACAATAAAAAGGTACAGAACGGAGACTTGGGTTTCAAATTGCACCTAGGGCAAAATTCGATTTGACGAAATCGACAAGACTAGGGTCCGGACCCAATTAGAAGTGAATCAAAACAAATGGATGGACCCAACAACAACGGGTGTCATCCCGGAAAAGCCTGTCACTTACTGAATGATGAAACAGCTCGCAAAATATCACTGTCGGTTAAGTCAGTAAGTGACAGGCTTTTCCGGGATCCAGTTTGGTTGCTACCTTTACCAAGAAAACTAAACTGGATCCCGGCTCGCGTGCCCCACTAACGTTCGGCACTTGGCCGGGATGACGCCCTTCTAATTGAGTCCGCACCCTAACCCCTCCCCGAAAATTCTACGGATTTTCGACCCTTCCGTCCATCTACGCTGCTGCGCAGCTTCGCCGGACTTGGCGCCAGACCCGGCGAAGCCCGCCGGGCGAAGACGGGCAAAGGGAGGGTGATTTTGTCTAAACGGGAAAAGCCTTAAGTCACGATTAAAACCCGTGGGCTTTCATGCCTTCAGCCGGGCCTGTTCCCCGGACGCTCCTCCCGGTTACGCTTCAGGCCCTGAGGGTCGCTTTTGAGACAAGCGGCATTGAATTTAATGAGGATTTGGGCGTCGGCCTACGGCGTGAGGTTTTCAAGCTTCGGGTTTATGACGGGCTGGCGGGCATGGATCGCATCTGGGACGACGTGGTGACGACGCTTTCGGCGCTTGGGGGCGGCGAGCTGCTTATGGGCGGGATGGACGAACGCATCTGGGTGCAATATTACGGCGAAAAAGTCGGCGATCAAATTAAACGCCGCCGGAAGTTCGGGATCACGTCGCGCCTGTTGATCAGGGAAGGCGACAATCTGTGCTTAGGCTCTTCGGATACATACCGTTGTGTCCCGGAGGCGCTGTTCGGGAAGACGCATTATTTCATTTACGCGGACAAGTTCGTATTGATTACGTTCGGATCGCCGCTGAAAGTCGTGCTTATTCACAACGCAAACGTCGCCGACGTTTTCCGCAAGCAGTTCAATTTTTATTGGGCGCTTGGGAAACTGGTCGAAAATCCGGTCGTGATGTATCCGGTGGGCGGTTCATCCTAAAACGGCGTATAGAGGAGAACAACATGATCGTCGTTTCCGTCCTCATCACGATTGTGGTTCTCGGCGTTGCGTTCGGGCTGCTATGGCTGTCCGAAAATTTTTGGCACATGCGACGGAGGAAATAAAATTTAAAAAGATGGATCCCCGCCTACGCGGGGATGACGAGTTTATTTGAACGAAATTTTCTTACGCCATAAACGGCGGTTTGGCGGTGAAGGCGGCCGCTTTTTCGAGCGCCGAGGCGGCCTTGAAAAGCGTCGTTTCGTCGAAAGCGCGGCCGATAAGCTGCAATCCCATCGGAAGGCCGTTCGAGGCCAGCGCAACCGGCACCGAAATGCCCGGCAGGCCGACGAGATTCAACGTCACCGTAAAGACGTCTTCCAGATACATCTGGATCGGGTCTTCTTCCTTTTCGCCGATGCCGAAAGCCGTGGAAGGGGCCGTGGGCGTCAGCACGACGTCGCATTTTTTGAACGCTTCGTCGAAATCGTTGCGCAGGCAGCGGCGCACTTTCTGCGCTTTCAGGTAATACGCGTCGTAATAGCCCGCCGAGAGCACATAGGTGCCCATCAAAATACGGCGGCGCACTTCCTTGCCGAAACCCGCGCCGCGCGTGTTCTCGTACATGTCGATGAGGCTTTCGCCGTTTACGCGGAGGCCGTAACGCACGCCGTCGTAACGCGCGAGGTTCGACGACGCTTCCGCCGGGGCGATAATGTAATAGACCGGCAGCGCGTATTTCGTGTGTTGCAGGCTGATGTCGACGATCTCCGCGCCCGCGTCGCGCAGCATGGAAATGCCCTTCTGCCACAGCGCGTCCGTTTCCGCCGAAAGACCTTCAATCCGGTATTCTCTCGGCACGCCGACTTTCAGTCCTTTGACCGATTGACCTATGGCCGCAGTAAAATCCGGCACGGGCTGGTCGACGGACGTGGAATCCTTGGGGTCGAAACCGCACATCGCGCGCAGCATAAGCGCCGCGTCCGGCACCGTGCGCGTCATCGGTCCCGCCTGATCCAGCGAAGACGCAAACGCAACAATGCCCCAGCGCGAGCAGCGCCCGTAGGTGGGCTTAATACCGACAATGCCTGTCACCGAAGCGGGCTGGCGAATGGAGCCGCCCGTGTCCGTGCCGGTCGCGGCCACGGCGAAATGGCCGGAAACCGCCGCTGCCGAGCCGCCCGACGAGCCGCCCGGCACCAGCTTGCGCCTGGCGTTGGCGGGATCGGGGCCGGACCACGGACTTATGGTGGGGCCGTAGCCGCTGGTCACAGTGGACGAACCCATCGCGAACTCGTCGAGGTTCGCTTTGCCCAGCATGATCGCGCCTGCGTCGAAAAGTTTTTGCGACACGGTCGATTCATACGTCGGCACGAAGTTTTCCAGAATTTTGCTCGAAGCCGTCGTGCGCACGCCCTTCGTGCAATATAAATCCTTCATCGCGATCGGAATGCCGTCCAGAACGCCCGCCGTGCCCTGCGCACGCCGCGCGTCCGAGGCTGTGGCCTGTTCGAGCGCGAGCCCCGGCGTTTCGGTCACGTAGATGTTGAGCGGACGGGCTTTCTCGGTGGCGGCAATGTATTCTTTCGCCAAATCGGCGGCGGAGAATTCCTTTTTCGCCAGACCGGCCAAAGCTTCGGTCATCGAAAGATCGGTAAGCTTGCTCATTCGACCACCTTCGGCACCACAAAGAAACCGGCGGTTTGGGACGGCGCGTTCGCCAGGATATCGGCGGCCCTGTTACCGTCCGTGACCTTGTCGTCGCGCAAGCGCAAGCACATGTCGTTTACGTTGGTAAGCGGTTCGACGCCGTCGACGTTCACTTCGTTGAGCTGTTCGACCCACGCCAGTATCTTGGACAATTCGCCCGTGACTTGCTGTTGCTCCTCGTCCGGGATTTTCAGGCGGGCGAGGCGGGCGATTTTAACGACGGTGTTCTTATCGATGGACATGGCAAACAGGGGTTCGGGGTTCGGGGTTCGGGGTTCGGGGCTCGGAAATTCGCTTTTTCCCCAGCCTCTAGCCTCTGACCTCCCGCCTCTGATATCATCCGTTATGCCCATCTGCAACCTCTCCGGTCTGCGCGGCCTTTTAAAACCCGGCGAATGCCTGCTCGGCCTCGATCCGGGCAGCAAGGTCATTGGCGTGGCCGTGTCCGATCCGGGTTGCCGCGTGGCCTCGCCGTTAACAGGTATTAAAAAGACGAATTTTAACGTCGACGCTGCACAACTGGCCCAAATCGTTAAGGAAAGACGCGTCGGGGGGCTTGTCATCGGCCTGCCCCGGAATATGGATGGGTCCGAAGGCCCGGCGGCTCAGTCGGCGCGTACATTTGCGGCGAACCTTTTGCGCCCGGGCGTTTTGCCTGTGCCCGATATGCCGGCCGTTTTCTGGGACGAACGTTTGTCAACAGCCGCCGTGACCCGTTTCATGATCGAGGACGACATGAGCCGCAGGCGCCGCGCCGCCGTCGTTGACAAGGCCGCCGCCGCCTACATTTTGCAGGGCGCTCTGGACGCTTTAGCGGCCATGGAATCCGCCCGGGACAGGGAGTAGACTGCGCCGATGCAGCGTATCGTGGGCAAGGTCGCCGGGATCCTTCTCGGTTTTGCTGTCGGGGGTCCGGCGGGAGCCGTCGTCGGCTTCGTTATTGGCCATCTCCACGACGTGAAGACGATGCTGGACGCGCGGGCGCGCTCATACCGGACGGAACGGGAGGACGGCGCCTGTCCGGGCGGATTCATAGACGGCTTGCAACAATCCACGTTTACGATCGGCGTCATCGTGCTCGGCGCCAAGATGGCGAAGGCCGACGGCCACGTCTCGCGCGAGGAAATCGCGACATTCCGGCGCGTCTTCAACATTCCGGGCGATCAGATCGAACAGGCCGGAAAGCTTTTCGATCAGGCCCGTCAAACCGCTTCGGGCTATGAGCCCTACGCGGCGCGTCTCGCGCAGACGTTCCGGCGTTACCCGGCCGTGCTGGAAGAGATTTTGACCGGGCTTTTTCTGGTTGCCGCGGCGGACCGGAAAGGGCTTTCGATGGCGAAAACCGTTTTTTTGCGCCGCGTCGCGACGATCTTCGGCTTTACGGAATCCGATTTTATCCGCATCGCGGCGCGGTCCGGCGTCCGGCTGCCCCATCAGGCCGCCCGGCGTCAGGACAACGCCTACGTGATGCTGGGCTTGCCCGAAAACGCTTCCGAAGCGGAAATCAAGCGCACTTATCGCGCGCTTATCCGGAAGCATCATCCGGACAAACTGGTCTCGGAAGGATTGCCGCCGGAAATGATGGCGCAGGCGACCGAAAAAATGAAACGCATCAACGCAGCCTATGCCAGCATCTGCAAGGCGAAAGGCATTAAATGACGCTTTCGGTCCGTCAACGCCCCTCGCCGAACTTCAACGCGCGCAAGGCGGGTTCGCCGCTGCGGTTTATCGTTCTTCATTACACGGGCATGAGGTCCGCGGAAGAAGCGCTGGCGCGGCTGTGCGATCCAAAGGCCAAGGTGAGCGCGCATTATTTGATTGATGAAAGCGGGCGGGTTTTTCAGCTTGTCGATGAAAGGCATCGCGCGTGGCACGCGGGCGAAAGCTATTGGCAAGGGATTATGGACGTCAACAGCGCGTCGATCGGCATTGAGCTGGTCAACCCGGGGCACGAGTTCGGCTATCGTCCTTTTCCGGTCCCCCAGATAGCGGCTCTTAAAGGGCTCATGCATGACATTTTAGGCCGTTACAATTTGCCCCCGGCGGCTACGCTGGCGCATTCGGACGTCGCGCCGGAACGGAAGCAGGATCCGGGCGAATTGTTTCCGTGGCAGGCGCTTGCGGCGGAAGGATTGGGTTTATGGCCTACCCCGTGCGAAACCGATTATGCCCCGTGGAACGATAACGGCACGCGGAAGATGTTGGAAGCGATAGGCTATAAACCGGCGCCGGACGGCGAAGCCTTGCGCAAGACCCTGACGGCGTTTCAGCGCCGCTATCGCCCCGAAGGCCTGACCGGCGTTGCGGACAGGGAAACCGTGGCGCGGCTTAGGGCGTTCATAAGATTGAGGGATTCCGTGAATTCATGGAAAGTTAAGAATAAGGGCGTTTAGTGAATAATAGCGTCGAATTTGGGAGATTCTCATGCCCGCCTTTCCCCGTTTTGTTTCCCTGACATGCGCTGCGGCGCTGGTTTTGTTTTCGCTTCCGGCAGATGCTTGCGATCCATCTCCTGGAACGAACTGCCGTGGACAGACGTGTGCCGCCCAACAGCTTGGCACAACGAAATTGGACGGCGATAGCAAGCATATTATTGCCTGCCTGAAAAGCGATTATAAAGACTCTAGAGCCTTTTCCGATTAGGCTGGCCCGATTTAGGATTCCCAAATCAGTTGAAATGTGATTCACCATGAGGGCTGGGAAGGAGGCCAGCAAGGATGGCGAAACCGTATTCGGGGGATTTGAGGG
>Ga0302247_1001016_pt1 | contig 22816 bp, 14 predicted proteins | sample AAG_UR_Ile_MG_FD_193529 | JGI IMG/M metagenome (GOLD analysis project Ga0302247, IMG submission 193529) | Enriched activated sludge microbial communities from anaerobic digester in WTTP, New Holstein, Wisconsin, United States - AAG_UR_Ile | ecosystem: Engineered > Bioreactor > Anaerobic >...
CGGGGATCCGTGGACCTGGCGACCGCTGTGAATTATTCTGGACCGGTTCTTTCGTGTGGCGGCACTGCGGTCCCGGGAGCGCCAGGAAGATCACCCGAAACCCGCGCCTGTGCCGCCTCCAGGAGGTCATCATGAGAATCCGTCGCACGTCGTCGAGCCACCCGTTTATAATTGCGCACTTGGCCATTGCCCTGGTCCTCGCCCTCGCCGCCTGCGACGACGGCGAGGTCGCGCCCATCGAGAACAACCAGACGAACAACGTCAACAACGCGAACAACGTCAACAACGTCAACAACGCGAACAACGTAAACAACGTAAACAACACCCAGTGCCTGGCCGTGGGCGAGACCTGCGCCGATCCCCTGGAGTGTTGCTCGGGCCGCTGCGAGCAGGAGATGTGCCTGGGCCCCACCGGACTGTGCTACGAGCTCGGGGAGACCTGCCTGACCTCGTCGGAGTGCTGCTCCGGCCGCTGCGAGGCGACCCCGGCCGGGGAGCTCCAGTGCGTGGTGGGCGGGTGCACGGGCGTCGGGGATGCCTGCCAGCTGGCGGCGGACTGCTGCTCGCTCTCGTGCGTGGAGGGCCTGTGCTCGGACGAGGGCCTCTGCGTCGTCGAGGGCGGCGCGTGCGACGCCGACGAGGACTGCTGTTCGGCCTCCTGCGACGGCACCGGCTGCCTCCCCAGCGGCTCCTCCTGCCTGGTCACCGGCGAGCTCTGCGGCGACTCCCCCTCGTGCTGCGGCGGCCTGTGCGACCTGATCGGTGAAGAAATGCGCTGCCTCCAGGTGAACTCCTGCCGCTCCGGCGGCGAACTGTGCGTCGAGGGCTCGGACTGCTGCTCGGGCGTCTGCGGCGCCGACGGCCTGTGCCCGGTGATGTCCGAGTGCCAGACCGTGGGCGAGCCCTGCACGGGCTTCCATGAGTGCTGCTCGGGCGTCTGCGCCGATCCGGGCACCGGCGTCCCCGTCTGCCAGTTCAACTCCGGCTGCCGCCCCTGGGGCGAGATCTGCCAGGAGGCCGGCGACTGCTGCTCCGGTCTCTGCGAGGAGTACCTCGGCACCGGCGTCCTGCGCTGCGAGAAGGCCCTGGGCTGCATGCCCGAGGGCGAGGTTTGCGGCATGGGCCAGTCCACCAACTGCTGCCCGTCCGGCCCCGACGGCGGCACCGCGCTCTGCCTGGAGACGCTCCTGGGCGTGACCCGCTGCTTCTCCCCAGACTCCCCGGACGGCTGCTTCGCCGACGGCGCGGACTGCACCTTCGGCGACGAGTGCTGCTCGGGCATCTGCCTGCCCGACGAGCAGGGGAACCTGGTCTGCTCGGGCGCCTGCAGCCCCCTGGGCAACATCTGCACCACCAACGGCGACTGCTGCGACGCCGCCCTCTGCATCGACTTCATCTGCATGCCCAACGTCAACGACTGCACCCCGCTGGGCGCGTCCTGCGAACTGGGCACCGAATGCTGCTCGGGCATCTGCTACGAGTCCGGCGTGTGCGTGGGCGATTTGGAGTAGCAGCTCCCGGACCCTCAGGTCAGGGGGACGCCGGCCCGGCCACGAGAGTATCGTTCACGCCATGCCTGGGACGGCCGAGGCCGGAATTCCCCCCGACACCCCCCTGTTGGGGGCTGACATTAACTCGTGCCCATCGCCGTTATCGGGAATGCGCAAGCTCTGCTTGCGCGTTGTTTGGAGTGCGGCCGGCGACCGAAGACGGTCGCGCGCCTTGGAGTGCGGAGGCCCGGGGCCGCGTTTTCCCCTACTGCGGCTGGTTGTTGCTGCCGGTGCCCAGCTCGAGGCCGAGGAGGTCGTAGACGCAGGTGGCGACGGGGGCGGGGGAGCAGGACGCGGCGTCCTCGATGCAGTCGATGGTCCGCTGCACCAGGGCGGGCTTGAAGCACTTGATCATGTCGCCGTCGCCGTGCTGCCGGGAGATGCACTGGGCGATCTCGTCCTCGGTGGGATCGGTGTTGCCGTCGCACTCCAGGATCTTCAGGCAGGCGGCCCGGTTGTACGCCGCCGTGTCGGTGGTGCACAGGGGCTCGGCGCTCTCGACGCACATCATCGCGTCCGCGTTCAGTTCGGAGCACTCGGCGTCCAGCAGGCAGGTGCGATAGGCGTCGACGTAGCCCGGGAGCATGTTGGCCGCCATCTCCTCGCACTCGGCGGTGCACTCGTCCAGGGTGGGCCCCAGGGCGCACTCCACGGTCTTCTCGCAGGTGTCCGCGCACCACGCGGCCGCGTCGAACCCGCCGCCGTCGTCGTCATCGCAGGCGGCGAAAACGAGAGAGAGGGAAAAGCCAAGCAACAGGATGGGTAAAGTCTTTTTCATGATTCAACCTCCCGGCCGGAGGGGAAAGCGCACCGGCCGCGGTATCCAGTGCCTCGAGCCGGGAAAATCGGTCCAGGAAAAATCTCGTCTTCGCCTGAAAATATCCTCATTGAAACGGCCCGCCGATCCGGCGTATGATGCCCGCCCAAGGAGAACGCCGGATGGACTTCACTTTGCACCAACTGCTTCACACCATGATGGAACAGCGGGCGTCGGATCTGCACATCACCACCGGGTCGCCGCCCCAGCTGCGCATCGACGGGCGCCTGATCCCGCTCAAGACGGCCAACCTGCTTCCGGACAACACGCGGGAACTGTGCCAGCAGGCCCTCACCGACCTGCAGAAGGACATCCTGGCCAAGAACCACGAGGTGGACTGCTCGTTCGGCGTGCCCAACCTGGGCCGCTTCCGCGCCAACGTCTATTACCAGCGCGGGGCCGTAGCCGGCGCGTTCCGGTTCATCCCGTTCGAGATCCCGCCGCTGGAGTCCCTGGGCCTGCCCGCGGCCGAGATCAAGCCGCTGTGCTTCAAGACCCGCGGCCTGTTCCTGGTCACCGGGCCCACCGGCTCGGGCAAGAGCACGACCCTGGCGGCCATGCTCGACATCATCAACAACGAGAAGCGCTGCCACATCGTCACCATCGAGGACCCCATCGAGTACCTGCACAAGCACAAGAAGAGCCTGGTGAACCAGCGCGAGATGCACCAGGACACGTACTCCTTCCACGCCGCCCTGCGCTACCTGCTGCGCCAGGATCCCGACGTGGTGCTCGTGGGCGAGATGCGCGACAAGGAGACCGTCGAGGCCGCCCTCGAGATCGCCGAGACCGGCCACATGGTGTTCTCCACCCTGCACACGAACAGCGCCATCCAGACCATCAACCGCATCGTCGACGTGTTCCCGCCGCACCAGCACGACCAGATCCGCAGCCAGCTCTCCTTCGTGCTCGAGGGCGTCATCTCCCAGCAACTGATCCCGCGCAAGAACATGCCCGGCCGCTCCCTGGCCTTCGAGCTGCTGATCCCCAACCAGGCCATCCGCAACCTGATCCGCGAGGACAAGCTCCACCAGGTGTACTCCATCATGCAGATCAGCCAGAAGCAGGGCATCCGCACCCTCAACCAGTCCCTCGCCCTGCTGTGCGCGGGCAACCAGATCTCCCTCGACGACGCCGTCGCGCGCTGCACGGACTACGACGAGCTCGTCTCCCTGCTGCAGAAGGCCGGCATGAAGGTCTGATCCGAAAGGCGCCCCATGAACGTCGGCCTCATCGTCCTGGTCCTCATCGGGGGGCTCCTGATCGACATCATCCTGTACTGGGTGCTCATCCGGCCCCGCCTCCAGCGGGCCCGCTTCCTCGCCTTCCTCCGGGAGCGCGGCTTCACCCTCGAGGCCGGACCCGACGGCGAGGTCGCCCGGTGCGCCGGACGCTGGGAGGACCGGGAGTGCCGGATCGCCTACGATCCCGTGGCCGAGGACCGCTCCGTGTTCGAGGTCTCCCTGGGGGACGCCTTCCCGGCCGACGCCCGCGTTCGCGTTCTGGCACAGGAGCACGGGCTCTTCGGTGACACCGGGCTCGAGCGGATCCGCGACGGGCTCACCGGCGACGGTCTGATCGAGCTCGAGGCCGGCGACGGGGCCCGCATGCGGGCGATCCTGGCCGATCCCGCGCTGCCTGAGCCGCTCTTGCGGCTGCTGCGCTTCCAGCCCCAGTGGACCTCGATCCGGGACGGCCACCTGCGCTACGCCCTGCCGATCCTGGGCCGGCGCAAGAACTTCGTGGTCTGGATCCTCGACCAGATGGTGCCGGTCGCACGGGCCCTGGACGAGGCCGCCCGCCACGCCCCCGCCGCGGCGTCACCCCGTGCGATTGCGTCCCCGTCCCCGTCACCGTCCCCGTCCCCATCACCGCCATCGTCACCGTCCCCGTCGCCTGCGATTCCGTCTTCGGAATCGCGGGAGAATCCGTCTTCGGATTCTCGGGAGAATCCGTCTTCGGAATCGCGGGAGAATCCGTCTTCGGATTCTCCATCGGCCCCGGATTCTCCACTTGCCTTGGTGGTCGAGCGCGCCGAGACGACCATGGGCTTCGATCTGCCCGCCGAATACCAGTGGGGGGTGACCGTGCTCGGCACCGACGCCCGGGGTCGCCGGGTCCGCGTCCTGGTGCCCCGTGCGCGGGCCGACGAATTCCGCGAGCTCGAGGCGGGCGCCGAAACCCGCCTCGCCGTGCGCCCGGCGGACGGCCCGACCTCCCCCGGCGACGATCGCGTCACCTATTTCATGCTATAGCCAGGCGGCGCCGAGGCCGTTCTCGACGGACATGCGGATGGGCTTGGGCACGACGTGCCAGGGCAGGCCGTCGGGCACCACGAGGGGGGAGAGGCTCTGGCGCAGGTTCTCCAGACGCACCGCCGAGCAGTCGGCCTGGAAGTGCAGCAGCCCGGGACGCAGGTCCTGGCCTTCGCCCACGGGCGCGCACACGGCGACCACCGCGCGGGACTGCACGTGCTCCCGGAGGGCGGCCGAAAGCGGCCGGTGCGAGAGGACCAGGGCCGACTCACCCATGCCCTCGAGCGCGCGCAGGGTGTGCACCAGCCCGCCCAGGCTCTCCGGGGCCGGCTCCCTCTCCAGGATCAGGACGTACCGGGCGAAGGCCGAGCCCTCCCCGCCCGAGGGGCACCCCTCGAGGATCTTCTCGTGCAGGCCGGTGATGGGCGGCGAGATGGGGCGCGTGAGGGTCGTCGGCGTGTACGGCTTCACGCTCAGCAAGGCGGCGCAGCTCCTGCCCGTGGCGACGTCGGGCTGCACCAGCAGCTGGAGGCCCAGGGGGATCTGGAGTCCGGCGGTGAGCGCGCCGATCAGTTCGGCGGTCAGATCCGACAGCGGGCTTCCCGAGCCGGCCACCAGCGCGGTCGACGAGCGCGTGGAGGTGCCGTTGGAGCCCGTCACCTCCTGCTCCTCGGACACGGTGGTGAGGTTCATGGTGCCGTGGGTCTTGGCCAGGTGCCGCGGGATCAACTGCATGCGCTCGAGGCCCATCTTCGTCTCCAGGGCCAGCAGGTTGGAGGGCCCCGGTCCGATGACGCCGCCGGGGGTGAAGGTCGCCGGCGTGGGGAAGTGCGGGTGCAGCGGCTCCCACCAGCCCGGGACGAGCAGGCCGCGGGGGTCGGTGCCCTCCCCGCTCCAGACCACGGCGGTCATGTCGGGGTAGTAGAACGAGCCGCGCCGCGCCGTCGCCACCTCGGCCACCGCGATGGAGACCATCCAGTCCTCGAGGGGCAGCAGGATGCCCGCGAGACACCTGCGGGTCTCGGCGAAGAAGACCATGCTCATCAGTTCCTTGATGTTCTGCTCGAGGACGCGCAGCCGCTCCACCAGGCTGGAGTTGGGATCCACCACGTACTTGCGCGGGAACAGGTGGGGGTACGGAGAGAGCCCCATGTCCTCGCCCTTGAAGACCGCGTCCACCAGGAGCAGCCCGGGGAGCCGGTTCTGCAGGAAGGTGCGCAGCTCGGCCCGCACGGCCTCGGGCAGCGGGTGCCGCAGGAACTCGCGCCGGATGATCTCGTCGTCGACGCCGGCGTCGATGGCCCATCTCAACTGGTTCTGTTCGACGAAGTCCCAGCCGGCCTCGGCGGGCAGGATCCAGGTGTGCACGGGGACCAGGGGCAGCGGGCTCCGCTTGGAGACGGCCTCGAGGAGGGGCGCGCAGTGCGCCATCGCGCGGACGCGGCCGTGCCAGGCCGTGGAGGACGGGACAAAGGAGTGCAGGAAATCATTCCACATGATGGGCTCCCGGTGGACCGGCCTGGATGGATGCGGCCAAGTCAGGGGTAAGATTGAATGCAAAGAACGCGTGGATGTCAAGGGCTTCCGGCGAGCTCAGAAGTACAACAGGCGGTTGATGTTCTCCTGCTCCCACTGGCGGGCCATGTGGAACTGCTCGAACCGCTGCTCGGCGGCCAGGAAGGCCGGCGAGTGGTACTGGCGGCGGCCGTTGACCACGGGGGCGCCGTAGACCTGGTGCAGCATCTCGTGGTACATCACCGACTCCACGAAGAAGCGCGGCACGAACTGGCGGTCCAGCGCGGGGTGGATGGTGATCACGCGGTCCTCGACGGAGTACGTGCCCATCTTGGCGGTGCGGTGATGCCGGGCCGGACCGGGGTTCTCGCGGCCCCAGGTGATCCGCGCCTTGATGCCGCCGGAGAAGTAGCGGCGGTTGAGGCGGTCGAAGATCTCCTGGAGATCGTGGACCTGCCCGCGGGTGCGCAGATCCTCGGCGCGGGCGGCGGGCGCCTGCTCCCGGATCAGCGTGCTGTGGGCCTCGATGTACTGCTCGAGGATCGTCGAGCTCTCGGCGTCGGCCTTCTCGATGTAGCGCCCCAGGGATCGCAGGATGCGGGGCTCCGCGTCCAGGAACATGTGGTGGAGCCGGACCTTGAAGACGCCGCCGAGCCGCTTCACGGAGATGATCGAGGAGCGGTTGTCGGTGACCGTCAACTCGAGGCGGCCGATCATGTGGGCCTGGATGCGCCGCTCCAGCACGGCGGCGTCGCTCTCCTCCACCGGCTGGGGCAGCGGCAGGGAGGGCTGCACGAAGCGGGGGACGGGCTTGACGGCCCGCCTCCCCGGGCTGGGCACGCGACGCCGGGCCAGCGTGCGCGGCGTCTCATCGAATTGCCAGGTCAGTTGCATCTGGAAAGGCTTCAAGTGACTCTCCGACCGTTCTTCCGAGGGATACTTTAGCTGATTTTTCATTTTCTTCAAATACTCGCTCAAAAATCCTGGAAAACCGTTTGTGTGCCTGGTCCGGCGCGGCCCCATGCCGCCCGTGATTCCAAGGTAACCCCAAAACTCACATGTCGCAAATTATCCTACATAAACCACACACAAACAATTGCGGCCCGCGCTGCCGGATCTTTCAGGGGCTACAGCTTGCTTCGCTCCGGCGGCAATGCTATCAAAGCCAGCAGGGAGGAATCCTCATGAATTTTGCTCGCTTTTCGATGCTTCTCGCCTGTCTGCTGTTCACGTCCGCTGCCTGCGACGACGGCGACAAGAAATCCGGACCCAAACCGTCGCTCTCCCTCTCGACGATCACGGTGGGGCCGGTCAAATATCAGAAGGATCCCAAGGGTCTCGCGTCAGAGGTGACCGTGCACGTCGTCGATGACGCCGGCGCGCCCCTGGCGGGGGTGGCGGTGTCCCTCGAGTCGGACCTGGACCATTATTCCACGGTCACGCCCACGTCGGCGCTCACCGGCGCCGACGGCGACGCCGTCTTCTCGGTGGTGGGCACCGGGCTCGGCGGCGCCGGGCTCTTCGCGCACCTCACCGACGACCCCGGCGACCCCGACGCCCCCACCCTCGACGCCACCGCGCTGGTGACCTTCGACTTCAGCGCCGGCGCCACGCCGCTGGACGCCACCTACGCGTGGGATCAGGGCACCTTCAACCTGCGCGTGAGCGTGCAGGACGCCACCGGCCCCATCCCGGACACGGCCGTCACCCTCGGCACCGACGATCCGGATCTGTTCTTCGACGGCAGCCCGATCATGTTCTACACCACCAACGTCTCGGGCACCTTCACCGCCCACGCCACCACGCCCCACAGCGGCCTCCAGGAGCTCCGGGTCCAGCTCGACGGCGTCGAGGGGTCGAAGATCGTCAACGTGGACTTCTACGGCCCGCGGGTGTCCGGCACGGTCTCCAACGCCCAGGTGTATCCCCTGGGCTTCCGCTCGGCCCGCGTGGCGGCCATGGCCCTCAACATGACCGACCGCGTGACCATCGACCTGGGCGCCCCCATCCTGGCCCAGGCCGCCTCCGAGTCGGTGTGCCCCTGCCCGGTCCCCGCCGACTTCGAACTGACGCTCCCCATCGTGCCCCACCAGGCCATGCTCCTCGCCGACGACTTCCGCCAGGTGAAGTACAACTACTTCCCGATCGTGGTCTACGACGACCTCAACGACGACTACACCTGGAACGAGGGCGAGCCGCTTTTGGGCGCGCGCCTGTCCGCGGGCATGCTGCACTACGCGATGCCCACCGGCGAGAACCCCGTCGGCCAGCTCGGCTGGAAGATCGTCGACACCATCGCCGACGAGCCCGACACCCTGGACTGGGACTTCTTCCAGGACAGCCTCGACGCCTTCATACGTCGCAGCCCGGTTCACGAGCTGCACCTGCACGGCGCGGACACCACCGCGGCGGAGCCCGGCCGTGTGGCCTTCTATCTGGTCGACGCCGCGGCCATGCCCGGCTACACGCCCCCCATGGCCTGGATGACGCGCCCCTTCGAGACCCTGCGCGCGGACCCCGACAACCTGCTGCTGCTGGCCGACGTCCCCGTGAGCGGCGGCACCTACGACGCCACGGTGGTGCCGCCGGTGTTCACCGGCACGCAGGCCGACGACTGGAAGGTCTCCTGGCAGACCACCCACGGCGACACGGTGTCCGGCTACCTGGTGATCCCCGTCGTCTACACCGACCACAACGGCAACGGCCAGCTCGACGCGGCCGAGGGTCCGCTGGGCACCGTCGACGCGCCCCAGGGCACGACCGAGGTGATCTTCTGGGTCACCGAGTATCCGAATTACGAGTTGTTCCGCGACCCGAACACCCTGGGCGTGCACCTGGGCTACAACCGGCTCCGGGTGTGCTCGGTGCTGGACATCCGGTCCACCTTCTACGAGGCCGGGACCTACTCGTTCACCTTCTCCCTGTTGTTCCCCGAACAACTGTCCGGCGTGCCCTTCGCTGTGATCGGCACCGGCCTGCCCCTGAGCACGACCCCGAAGGCCACGGGCACCTTCTCCACCCACTCCGAGGGCACCACCCTCGACATCCTCCTGTCCGATTGCACGGGGTGCTCCACCGTCGGCGGAGAGGACCAGTTCGTGATCCTCTCCCCGCTGGACCTCGCTCACTATGAATATCTCGACTGGACGGACCTGAACTTCCGGTTCGGCAGCCCCTGATCGAATATTTGCGTTTTTTGAGCGCCTGTTGTACTACATTGTCATGAACTATCCTATTCCGCCTCCTGCCGACAACCCCGCCATCCGCGACGAGCGCTTCCAGATCCGGGTGCGGGGGCTCACCAAGAGCTTCCGGGGGCAGAAGGTGCTCGACGGCCTCGACCTCGATCTCGAGCGCGGCAAGATCAACATCATCATCGGCGGCTCCGGCCAGGGCAAGAGCGTGACCATGAAGCACCTCATGGGCCTCGTGAAGCCCGACGCCGGTCAGATCTACGTCGACGGGCTCGACCTGGTGCCGCTCTCCGATTATCAGATGAACAAGCTGCGCTCGAAGTTCGGCATGGTCTTCCAGTACGCCGCGCTCTTCGATTCCATGACGGTGTACGAAAACATCGCGTTCCCCCTCGTCGAGCACACGAGGAAGTCGCGCCGCGAGATCCGGCAGATCGTGGCCTCGGCCCTCGAGAGCGTGGACCTGCCCGGCATCGAGCACAAGTTCCCGTCGGAGCTCTCCGGCGGCATGCGCAAACGCGTGGGGCTGGCCCGCGCCATCGTCATGCAGCCCGAGATCCTCTTCTACGACGAGCCCACCACCGGCCTGGATCCGGTGGCCACCAAGAACGTCGACGACCTGATCGCCCACACCAACCGCACCCTGGGCGTCACCTCGGTCGTCATCAGCCACGACATGGCCTCCACCTTCCGCATCGCCCACCGCGTGGGGATGCTCTGGGGCGGCCGCATCGTCGACATCGGCACCCCGCAGGAGATCCTCGCGTCGAAGCACCCGCGCGTGGTGGAGTTCCTCGAGGTCTCGGGCATCCTCGGACGCCGGGAGACGGTCGCATGAAGGAGCTCGGCGCCGCCTTCAAGGTCGGACTGTTCATCGTCATCGTGGCCTTCGGCATCTGGTACAGCCTGCACGTGGTCACCGAGGGCATCGGCGGCGCACGCGGCTATACGGTGTACGCGCTGCTCAACGACGCCACCGGGCTCGTGGACAAGTCCATGGTCCAGATCGCCGGCCTGCGCGTGGGGCAGATCACCGACCGGCGGCTGCAGGACCGCAAGGCCCGCATCGACATCTTCATCGAGCGCCGGGTCGTGCTCTACGAGAACGCCGTGGTGGTGAAGAAGAGCACCAGCCTCATGGGCGGCTTCTACCTCGAGATCGATCCCGGCAGCGCCGAGAGCCCGGACCCCGTCAGCGGCCAGGTCCGCCAGAACAGGCGGCTCCGGGACGGCGACCAGATCAAGATCGTCGAGGAGCCGGTCACCACCGGCGACATCATCAACCGGGCCGGCGACCTCATCCCCGAGGTCCAGGGGCTGGTGGCCGAGATCCGCAAGCTGGCCAACACCGGCATCCCCCAGCTCGTGCGCAACACCGACGACGCCATCGTCACCAACTCCAAGGCCCTCAACCAGCTGCTGGTGAAGCTCGACTCCATCACCGACGACATCAAGACGGTGACCACGGGCGCGCCGCGGGACGTGAACCTCATCCTGGCCAACGTGCGCGAGCTCACGAAGGAGCTGCGGCAGATCGTGCAGACCACGGGCGGCCGCATCGACGGCCTGGGCACCTCGGCGCAGTCCTCCCTCGAGCGCCTGGACAAGCTCATCGACAAGCTCGACCGGAACCTGACGGGGGACAACTCCATCGTGGGCGACACCAAGGAGATCACAGGCAACCTCGCCGAGGTGACCAAGAAGATGAAGGACGGCGAGGGCACCATCGGCCGCTTCATCACGTCGGCCACCATCGCCAACAACATCGAGCAGATCACCACCGACGCCAAGTCCTTCCTGGGCGGCCTCACCCGGCTCGACGCCATCGTCGGCCTGCGCACCGAGTACAACCTCATCGCCAACAGCGTGAAGACGTACATCTCGGTGTCCCTCTATCCGCGGGAGGACAAGTTCTACCTCATCGAGCTCATCGACGATCCCCGCGGCCTGCGCTCCACCAAGTACACGGTCACGCGCACCGACAACCCCGAGGTCGGCCCTCCGCTGTCGCGCACCGAGGAGCTCATGGTCACGGACTCGTTCCGCTTCTCGTTCATGTTCGCGAAGAAGATCGACTACCTGACCTTCCGGTTCGGCATCAAGGAGAGCACCGGGGGCGCCGGCATGGACCTGCACCTGCTGGACAACCGGCTCTCGATCCACGCGGACCTGTTCGACTTCTCGGCCAACCTCTTCCCCCGCTTCAAGCTCGGCGTGGTGTGGGAGTTCTACCGCCGCATGTTCCTGGTCGCCGGCGTCGACGACCTGATGAACGAGCGCCCGCGCACCGGCGCCGGCGGCGGCCGGGACTTCTACATCGGCGCCCAGATCCGCTTCTCCGACGAAGACCTCAAGGCGCTGCTCATGTTCGGCGGCTCGGCCATCGGTGGCCTCGCAGGCGGCTCGAAGTGACGCGCGGACCCTCACCCAGGAGTGATACATGGACAAACTGACCCACACCCGATCCCACCAGCTCTACGACGAAGCCCTCACCCTCGTGCCAGGCGGCATCGCGGGCATCCGCCGCCCGTACAACTTCGTGCCCGGCGAGTACCCCATCTTCCTGAACCGCGGCGCCGGCGGCCACGTCTGGGACGTGGACGGCCAGGAGTACATCGACCTGCTCTGCTCCTACGGCCCGATCATCCTCGGCCACCGCGAGAAGGAGGTCGACGACGCCGTGATCGCCCAGATGGAGAAGGGCTTCTGCTTCAACCTCGCGCAGGAGCACCAGAACGAGCTCGCCAAGACCGTGCGGCGCCTGGTCCCCTCCGCCGAGATGATGGTGTTCGTGAAGACCGGCTCGGACGCCACCACCGCGGCCATCCGCGCCTCCCGCGCCTTCACCGACCGCAAGGTCATCCTGCGCTGCGGCTACCACGGCTGGCACGACTGGTGCGTCGAGGTCAAGGGCGGCGTCCCCGAGAAGCTCTACGAGGACATCCACGAGTTCCACTACAACGACACCGACGGCCTCGAGAAGCTCGTGGCCGAGCACAAGGCCGACCTGGCGGGCATCATCGTCACCCCCGTCGGCCACCCGCTGGCCCACCCGGTGGAGGACCCGGCCCCGGGCTTCCTCGAGCGCGCCCGCGAGCTCGCCACCGCCCACGGCGCCGTGCTGATCTTCGACGAGATCCGCTCGGGCTTCCGCATGTCCATCGGCGGCGCCCAGAAGCGCTACGGCGTGACCCCCGATCTGTCCACCTTCGGCAAGGCCATGGCCAACGGCTACCCCATCTCCGCGCTGGTGGGCAAGGCCGAGGTCATGAAGGTCTACGAGAAGAAGGCGTTTTTATCCTCCACGTTCTTCCCCAACAGCCTGGAGATGGTGGCCGCGCTCAAGACCATCGAGATCCTCGAGCGGGACCACGTCCTCGACGTCCTCTGGGAGCGCGGCACGAAACTGCGCCGAGACCTCGACGCCATCATCGAGCGCTCCGGCGTGCCCGCCCGGATGACCGGCAACCCCATGATGCCGTACGTCTACTTCCCCCGCGACGAGGAGGGCAAGTACAAGGACCGCCGCACGCTGTTCCACACCTACGCCATCCGCGCGGGCGTCTTCATGCAGCCCTACCACCACTCCTACATCGCCTGGCGCCACACCGAGGCGGACTACGCCCGCATCTGCCAGGTCTTCGAGGACGGCCTCGCCCACATCCAGAAGGTCGTCGGCTAGCCGCTCCCCACCGATCCCGCCCTCGGCGCCCCGACGCGCCCCGCTCGATGGTAAAAAAAACAACTTGAAATTCTCCCTGTTGTCTATATGCTAATATGAATTCTCGAAATTTCCTTGCCGGAGGCACTGGAAATGCGATCCAAATGGAGTCCTGACTTTCGAGCCCTGGCTCTGTTTTTCATTCTCGTCGGGTGTGACGCGAAAGTCGTCTCTTCCGTCTCCTGTGGAGACGGGTACAAGGATCCAGGAGAGGAATGCGACACACTAGACCTCGGCTCGGTGACCTGTGAATCCCTCGGTTACCCTTGGGGGGCCTTGAGCTGCTCGGATGAATGCAGAATCGACAAGAGTGGGTGTGAAGGATACGGGTTGTGTGGGAACGGCGTCCTTGAGGCGGAACTCGGGGAGGTCTGCGACCAGGAGATCCTGTCCGGTCAGACCTGCATCAGCCTTGGTTATTATGGTGGCAGCCTGGCCTGCCGCAGCGATTGCGTCTATGACGATTCCCGCTGCCAGGCTGTGGGCCGCTGCGGGGACGGCGCCATCCAGACCCTGTTCGAAGAGGAGTGCGACGAGGAAAACCTCGACGGTTTGACCTGCACCGCGCTTGGCTATCACGGCGGCACACTCACCTGCGCCGAGGATTGCCGGATCGACGTCTCCGGATGCGCGACCACTGGCGCATGCGGAGACGGCATCCTGCAAACGACCGCTGGGGAGGAGTGCGACACCGAAGAATTCGGTGGCCAGAGCTGCGAGACTCTCGGGTACTACGGCGGAACACTCCTCTGCGGGGTCGACTGCCTGCTGGACACCCTGCCCTGCCAGCTCGAAGGCCGCTGCGGCGACGGAATCATCCAGGGGAGCCGAGGAGAACAGTGCGACGGAACAGCCCTCGACGGACAGACATGCATGACCCGTGGTTTCTCGGCCGGCGTGCTCACCTGCAGTCCCGACTGCCAGTTCGTCGAGGAGGCTTGCGGGAACATCACGCAACTGAGCGTGGGCACTGAACACGCCTGCGTCACCATGGACACAGGCGCCGCCTGGTGTTGGGGCAGCAATGACAGCGGGCAGCTCGGAGACGGCACCGTTAGCACCACGGGCTGGCCAGTGCGCGTGCTGGGTCTTGCGGGTGCCGTGCAGGTGAGAGCGGGAAACACCCACTCCTGTGCCGTGCTCGCCGACGGCACGGTCCGCTGCTGGGGAAACAACTACGCCGGCCAGCTCGGGGACGGAACCACCCTCGACAGTCCGGTTCCCGTTCAGGTGAGCGGATTGTCCAACGTCCGATCCATTCACGTGGGCACCGGCACCTATTACGGCAGCGGACACACCTGTGCGCTCAAGACCGACGGCGAGGTTCACTGCTGGGGCTCCAACCACCACGGCAAGCTCGGTGACGGCACCTCGACGAACCGGTCCACGCCCGTGCGGGTGATCAACCTCCTTCCCGCGATCTCCCTGGCCACCGGGGAAGGCTTCACCTGCGCCGTTCAGAACGACGGAGTCCCCAAGTGCTGGGGCTGCAACGAGGAGCATCAACTGTCCAACGAGTCGATCTATCCCGGCACCTCCACACCGGTCGACGTCCGGGAGAATTACACGCCCATTTCCGGGATGAACCTCGTTTCCTCCTTGTGGTTCACCACCTGCACGCGGCGCAACGATGGCACCGTCGAATGCTGGGGCAACAACACATACTGCAACTGCGGACGCGGCATCTCCAGTTTTTGGACCACAGCCGGACCCGTCAGCGGCCTCTCCGGGGTGATCGCCCTTTCTCTCGGCGCGCAGCACGGCTGCGCTCTCCTCAACGACGGCACTGCCAGGTGCTGGGGCGCCAACCATGGTGGACAGGTCAGCGCGAGCTACCAGTCCGACGAGGAGTGCGTGCCCATTGCGGTGGCCTCGACGAACGACCTGTTGGACATCCAGGCAGGCAATAACTTCACCTGCGTGCTGACGCAGGAACTACGGGTTCAATGCTGGGGCTTCAACCTCGGCGGCCGGCTGGGCCGGGGCAACCTCGAGGACGAGGTGTTCGTCACACCGGACTTCGTGCGCTTTCCATGACAGGGAGATTTCGACATGCACGACAATGTGATCATCCACCTGCTCATCTCCTGTCTCCTGTCAGCCTTTGCCCTGTCCTCGGCCTGTGAAGCCCCGGTCGTCAGCAAGCCGTCCTGCGGGGATGGGCTTCGCGATCCGAACGAGGAATGCGATGGCCGGGACTTTGATGACCTTTCATGCGGTTCCCTGGGCTATCCAGGCGGCGAGCTCGGCTGCACGGAGGACTGTCGGATCGTCTTCACTTCCTGCACCGATTATGGCCTTTGTGGGAACGGGGTCCGCGAAGACCAGGAGGAGTGCGACAGAGAAGCGCTGCACGGCCAGTCCTGTTTGGGTCTCGGTTACTATGGCGGCAACCTCGCCTGCACCCTCAACTGCACCTTCGACACCCGCTCCTGTGCGCTGGCCGGACGCTGTGGCGACGACGTCGTCCAGGACGCCTTCGGTGAGATGTGCGAATCCACCGAGGTGACGACCTGCAGCCACCTGGGCTATTACTCCGAGGATCTCGTGGGATGCAGTGCAGCCTGTACTTGGGACGAGTCGGGTTGCGTCACGGCCGGGCACTGCGGGGACGGTGTGTTGGATGTGCCGGAGGACTGCGATGGAGACGAGCTCGGCGAATCCACCTGCGCCAGCCTCGGTTACCATGGCGGTTCGCTCTTTTGCGGCACCGACTGCCATTGGGACCTGTCCGACTGTGAGGAATCCGGGCGCTGCGGGGACGGCATTCTGGACCCCGGGTTCGAGGAGTGTGAGGGCGAAGAGCTCAACGGACACCGTTGCAGCGAGTTCGATGCCTGGACCGGAGAACTCGCCTGCAGTCCGGAGTGTGAACCCGATCCGGACTCCTGCGGCCGCATGGTCCAGTTGTCGATCTATCAACACTCCTGCGCCAGGCTGAGCACGGGTCAAATTTATTGTTGGGGTAATAACTACTCCGGCCAACTCGGAGACGGTTCCTCGATCGACCGGCTGACTCCGCGAAAAACATTGTTCATTGAAGATGCCATCGACCTTTGCACGTCAGTGAGTCATTCATGCGCCGTCGGCGCGGATGGGAGCATCTCCTGCTGGGGGAACAACGAGTATGGTCAACTGGGGACCGGCGACCAGGGAAACCGGTTTGCTCCATCACGCGTGACCGGCATCTACAACGCCACACAAGTGGCCTGCGCGCAGAATCTGACCTGCGCCAGGCTGTCAGACCGGACCGTCAAGTGCTGGGGACTCAACGCGGAGTACTACGAAGCCGTCACGACCCCCACGCCCGTGCCCGGTCTGACCGGCACTCAAGACCTCACGGTCGGAGGCTATTCGTATGAGCCCTTTGCCTGCGCCACCCTGCAGGACGGCACCGCCCGGTGTTGGGGCCATGCCGGCTACTCCGGCAGGCTCGGCAATCCCTCGGCGAACGGCTTCGTCGAGTCGCCCGTCGAGGTGGCCGGCCTGACCGGAGCGGAACAGATCGCCGCCGGTTACAACCATGTGTGCGTGCTGCGTCAGGACGGCACCGTGTGGTGTTGGGGAGGAAACGGCAGCGGCCAGCTCGGGGACGGCTCCTTCTCCGACCGCGCGACTCCGGCTCCCGTGCTCCAGCTCAGTGCTGTATCCAGCCTCTCATCGGGCGGCGCCCACTCATGCGCGCTTCGCACCGACGGCTCCGTGTGGTGTTGGGGAACCAACGGGTTTGGCCAGTTCGGCAACGGCTCCACCAGCGGGACCAACCCGCTCCCTGTGAACGCCTCCGGCCTGACGTGCATCCCCACCCTTCTCGCCGCGGGGTCCAGACATACCTGTGCCGCCTGCGGGCCCAACCGGCTGTTCTGCTGGGGAGCCAATGATGGAGGCCAACTCGGGGACGGGAGCACGGAAGACCGGCTGACGCCGGTGGAGGTGCAGGCACCATGACCACCTGTGACATCATGAAAAAGACACTTAGTCCATTCTCCTCCAATTGGTCTGTCTGCGCCTGTCTCCTGGTCCTCATCAGTGCCTGCGACACTCCCATCGCCGTGCAGGAAACCTGTGGCGACCAGCTGGCCGACCCAGGAGAAGAGTGTGACGGAGACGACCTCGGCGGCCTCGACTGCGCCCTGCTCGGCTATCCGGGCGGAACATTACGTTGTCAGTCGAACTGCCGTCTCGATCCCACGGGCTGCGCCGACTACGGACGTTGCGGCAACGGCCTCGTGGAGGAGACCGAGCAATGTGACGGAGAGCCGGGAGAAGGCACGGACTGCCTCACGCTCGGATACTACGCCGGCACGCTCGCCTGCGGCGAGACCTGCATGTTGGATGCGACCTCCTGCAAGTTCTACGGACGCTGCGGGGATGGACAGGTCCAACGGGTGTTCGGTGAGGAGTGCGACGGGGGCAACCTCGATGGAGTCACCTGTCGAACCCTCGGATTTCATTCGGACCTGACGCCGCTGTGCACGCGCGGGTGCCTGCTCGACCTGTCCCCTTGTGAAGATGTCGGCCGCTGCGGGGACGGGGTCCTGCAGGAGGATGACGGAGAGCAATGTGACGGAACCTTGACCGCGGAACAGACCTGTGCGGCGCTGGGGTACCATGGAGGAACGCTCGCCTGTGACGGCGAGTGTCTCTTCGACCTGTCCGGTTGCGCGGCGGTCGGCCGCTGCGGAGATGGGGTCGTGCAGGCCGTGCATGGCGAGGTCTGCGATCTTGAGGCGTTCAACCAACAGACCTGCCGTACGCGCGGTTATTACGGTGGCGTCCTGCGCTGCTCATCCTCATGTCTGCTGGATGAGAGCGGATGTGGCAATCTCATCGACCTCTCGGCAGGCCCTCGTTTCACTTGCGGAGTTCTCACCAGTGGGTCGGTCTTCTGCTGGGGCACGGATGAATCGCAGGAGCTCGGGGACGGGAACGCGAACACGCTGGCCACTTTGACCCCGATTTCTGGGCTCACGGGCGTCCTTTCCGTGACTTCCGGTGGGAGTCACTCCTGCGCGCTGCTGATCGACGGCACGGTCCGGTGCTGGGGGTGCAGGAATGACGGCCAACTGGGCGACGACGTCATCGAGGAGAGCTCCGACCCTGGACCGAACGCCGTGCTCCATCTCACCGACGTGGTCCAGCTGGTGGCAGGTGACGCTTTCACCTGCGCCCGGCGACAGGATGGCAGTGTCTGGTGCTGGGGTGCCGACTCCTCCGGCGAGTTGGGCAACGGCTATTCTGATGGCTATTCTGTGCCCAGCCCCGTCCCGGTGGAGGGCATCACCACCGCGGTCGACCTCGACGCGCAAGGTAATCGGGCCTGTGTCGTCTTGGTGGACGGAAGGGTCAGTTGCTGGGGCAACTATGAAGGGGTCCCCGTACCGATGGGAGCTCTGACGGGCGTCTCCCGGATCGTGCTGGGCGGGGGCCATGCCTGCGCTCTCATGCAGGATCAGTCCGTGCGCTGCTGGGGTGGCAATTACAAAGGCCAACTGGGAAACGGGAGTCGCACGGACAGCGCCGAGCCCGTGACGGTGACCGGGTTGTTCGATGTCCTCGAGCTCGTCGCGGGTCCCGAATCCACCTGCGCCCTGAGCTCCGATGGAGTCGTGCGCTGTTGGGGTGCCTCTTATGAAACCGGCTTCGACCTCGACAGGTTCGTTCCGACCCCCGTCACCGGGCTCACCGGAATGTCCGACCTGGAGGGCACTCCTTACTGCGCCCGTCATCCGGACGGCCATCATTCCTGCTGGGGTTACTCGGCGCTGACCGATTTGCCGACTCTTCCACCGTCATCACGGCTGGAGGTCGAGGAGGGAACGCTCTGCGTGGTACTCCCTGACACCACCGTGCAGTGTTGGGGAGCAAATAATTGCTCCAAGGCAGGCGCCCCGAACCTCTCCTTCCAGACCCGCCCTGTCCCCGTGCAGGGGGCTGAGCCCGCCACCCGCCTTGACGTTCCCTGTGAGGGTTGGGCCGAGAGCTGCGCGGTCACCAACTCGGGGACGATCCAATGCTGGGGCGACCAGGCATCTCTGATGGAGGGGATTACCGACGCCGTGTCGGTCTCCTCCGGCGCCTATCATTCGTGTGCCCTCAAAGCGGACGGCTCCGTCTGGTGCTGGGGTGAAAATTCCAGCGGCCAACTGGGAAATGGGACTACCACCAGTAGTATCATCACTCCTGTCCTGGTGTCGGGCCTCACCCAGGCCACCGGAATCACCGCGGGATGGTATCACTCCTGCGCGGTGCTTCAGGGCGGAGCCCTGTACTGTTGGGGAAAGAACGATTATCGGCAGTTGGGGGACGGCTCCACCATCAACCGCAGCCTGCCCGTGGCCGTCACGGGCCTTTCCGCCGTCTCCGAAGCGGCACCGGGAAGATACTTCACCTGCGCCATCAGGACCGACGGTACGGTGTGGTGCTGGGGCGCCAATTGGCGTGGTCAGTTGGGGAACGGAACCACGACCTCCTCCGGCACACCGGTCCAGGCAGGAGGGATCTCGTCCGCCATTTCCCTCTCGGCGGGCGAGTCGCATGCCTGCGCCGTGCTCGCCAACGGGACCGTCCGGTGCTGGGGAGACAACGGAGAAGGTTGCCTTGGAATCGGCACGGTCGATGGCATCGTCGAGAACCCCACCGCGGTGACCAACCTCTCCGGTGCTCGCAGGGTCACGGCCGGCTCCAGTCACACCTGCGCCCTGCTGACCACTGGACGCGCTCGCTGCTGGGGAAGCAACTATTGGGGCCAACTGGGGGACGGAACCATAGAAGGTAAAGCCACGCCGGTGGAAGTCCGGTTCGAATGAGCATTGGGAGGTGGAAATGCAAAGGACCCTATTTTTCGTGCTGACACTCGCCCTTGCGGGCTGTGAAGCCGACGTGGTCGATCGGGATCCTTGCGGGGATGGCTTCCTGGACCCCGGCGAGGCGTGCGATGGCCTCGAGTTCGGAGACCAGGAATGCACGACCTTCGGCTACCCATGGGGGCAGCTCGCCTGCACTCCCGGCTGCCGCCTGGATCTGAGCGGGTGCGGCGAGTTCGGGCGTTGCGGCAACGGTCTACGGGAGAACCAGGAACAGTGCGACGGGGAGGATCTGGCTGCCCAGGACTGCGAAGGACTCGGTTATTATGGTGGTTACCTCTCCTGCGACACGGACTGTACTTTCCTGCTCGGTTCCTGCGCGTCCTTCGGCCGCTGCGGGGACTCCATCATCGACGCGGACCAGGGGGAGTCGTGCGACAACCTGGAGTTCGCCGGTCTGACCTGCACCACCCTCGGCTACAACGGCGGAGAGCTCGTCTGCGGCGATGACTGCCGGATCGACGACACAGGATGTCAGGAGACAGGGCGGTGCGGAGACGGCACCATACAGACCGGTTTCGAGGATTGTGAAGGGGATCTGGTCCCTGCAGGGAGCACGTGCGAGAGCCTGGGTTACTATGGGGGAACGCTGGCCTGTGGCCTGGACTGCCGGTTTGATCTCGCCGGCTGCGAAGCCTTTGGACGCTGCGGAGACGGCGTGGCCCAGCCTGAATTCGGAGAAACCTGCGACGGGACGGACTTCCTGGGCTCGACCTGTCTGGACCACGGCCAGCCCGCCGGCACCCTCGTCTGTGCCGCATCCTGCGCCGCGCTTGCCGACGATTGCGGGAGCATCCAACACCACAACTCGGGAATCAGTCACGCCTGCCTCGTCGTCGGGGACGGTACGGTCAAGTGCTGGGGGAGCAACCAGCATGGTGAGATGGGCTTCATCTCTCCCACCGATTTCCAGACACCCCAACCGGTCCCCGGCCTCACCGGAGTCACCCAGGTCTCACTGGGCACTTATCATACCTGTGCCCTCAGGAACGATCAGACCGTCCACTGCTGGGGGGCCAACAATGCCGGCCAGCTCGGGGACGGTACAATGAACGACCACGCAGCCCCCATGGCCGTCTTCGGGGTCGCCAACGCCATCGGCATCAGCTCCGGACATCAGCACACCTGTACCCGCCTCTCGAGTGGCGTTGTGCGATGCTGGGGCGACAACGGCGACGGTCAGTTGGGAGACGGCACCACCGTCTTTCGGCCGGCACCCGTAGAGGTCGGTGGCTTGACGAATGTCCTGGAGGTGGATGCAGGAACCCGCCACACCTGTGCCATCCTCTCCGGCGGTAACGTCCGATGCTGGGGCGACAACGGCAGCGGCCAGTTGGGGGACGGCACCACCACGGGACGGCTCCTGCCCGTGAACGTCGTGAACCTCGGAGCGGCCATCTCCATCTCGAGTTCCTACTCCCACACCTGCGCCGTGCTCAGTGGCGGTGGCGTTCGCTGCTGGGGGAACAACATGTACGGCGAGTTGGGGAACGGCACGACCACCAGCTCTCCCACACCCGTGGACGTCATCAACGTCTCCGGCGCGATCCTGGTCAGCACGAATGGCCGGCATGCGTGCGCCCTCCTCTCCAACGGACAGGTTCGTTGTTGGGGTGTCAACATGGCCGGATGCCTCGGTGACGGCAGCTCGGTGTGGACCTCCAGCGTCGCCGTGACCGTGCAGAACTTGGATGACGCCGTCTCCCTCTCGTCCGGCTTCGACTTCAACTGCGTCAAGGTGAGCAACGGCCGGCTCCGTTGCTGGGGATGGGATTATGGTGGCAGACTGGGGAACGGTCCTCTGCTGAACAGCACACCCTTCCCCGGGGACGTGCTTCCACAGTGAACGGAGAACTGAATCATGCATGGACGACGATGGTTCCGGTTTCTTTCATCTGTTGTTTTCGCATTCACGTTCACGACTGCCTGCGAGGACGACCCTTCCAACGATACCTGCGGTAACGGACGGCTCGAAGATGGTGAGGAGTGCGACCTGGACACGGCCGGGCAAACCTGCGCGTCCATCGGGCACTATGAAGCGACAGGTGAGCTGGTCTGCGGCAGTGACTGCTCGTTCGACCGATCCGACTGTGGCGGCCGTTGTGGCGACGGGCAGGTGGACGAGTTGCATGGGGAGGAGTGCGACGATGATTCGTGGCACCCGTGTTCCGAGCTGGGGTACTCGTCCGGTTCCTTCCGATGCCTGGAATGCCGCGTCGATCTGAGCGGCTGCACCAGCGTCTGCGGAGACGGACACCTGGATACGGGGGAGAACTGCGACGACGGCGATGACGATGATGGTGATGGTTGTTCCTCGACCTGTGAACCAGAACCCGGGTGGACCTGCGACGACGCCCATCCCTCCACCTGCGCGACCACCTGTGGAGACGGAGTCGCCGCCGGCACAGAGACGTGCGACTGGGAAGATCTCGGCGGCGCGACCTGCCAGACGATGGGCTATCACGAGGGTGTCCCGTTGTGTCGGACGAACTGCACCCTCGACGCGACCCCCTGCGAAGCCGGCGGGCGTTGCGGGGACGGAGTGATCCAACCTGACTTCGAAGATTGCGAGGGGGCGGACCTTGGCGGTCAGACGTGCTTCGACCAGGGCTACTATGGGGGACAACTCGCTTGCGACGGCGACTGTGCCTTCGACCTGTCCTCCTGCGCACTCAACGGGTACTGTGGCGACGGTCTGTTGCAGGTCTATTACGAGATCTGCGACGGGACCCTCCTGAACGGGGAGGACTGCATGACCCAGGGGTTCTACGGCGGTCTGCTCGCCTGCTCCCCGGACTGCGAGGGCTATGACATGACCTCCTGCGAGTCCTTCGGACGGTGCGGAGACGGCGCCCTCCAAGCCGCCTACGAGACCTGCGATGGCGCGGATCTCGGGGG